>Ga0207707_10003024_pt1 | contig 14949 bp, 39 predicted proteins | sample KBSC83BmetaG_FD_184336 | JGI IMG/M metagenome (GOLD analysis project Ga0207707, IMG submission 184336) | Corn rhizosphere microbial communities from Kellogg Biological Station, Michigan, USA - KBS C8-3B metaG (SPAdes) (version 2) | ecosystem: Host-associated > Plants > Roots > Rhizosphere ...
GTGGGCGTGATGGTCGCTATAGACCCCGCCCCCCTTTTGCCGTCGATGCGTCCGTGGCAGCTGCGGCAGAGTGATCGGCAGGTGGCTGGGTCGCACGGGTCTCCACCCTGGGCGAGGATGCCACCGACAGGCACAGGCCAATGGTCGACGGTGTTCGCCTCGGCGCCACACATAGCACAGGTGTAGCCGTCACGGTTGAGGACGATGGCGCGGCATCGCTTCCAGCGTTTGGAGTCGTAGACTTTGCGGCGTGGTGTGTGGTTGCGGCGTGGGTTGTCGTCGGTGCGGTGCAGACTGCAGCGTCCGCCGTCGGTGATTGCTCCGCACTGTGGGTATGAGCAGATGGTCTTAGACATGCGAAAGCCAGCCTGTTGGCTGGTTGTGGTGATGGGTGTGGCGCTGTATGGGCGGGAAGTCCCGAGCGCCGATAACAGGTTAGCACGGGTCGTAGTCAGCATTCAATGTCGGTGGCGTCGGTGCCGTCGATGGCCATGTACACGTCGCTTGCGTCGTATCCACCACTGGTGAATCGGATGATGCGGCCATCGTCGAGGGTGAGTTCGTAGCAGCCATGGTCGTTCCATTCGTCGCCTTCGCTGGGATCGAACCATTGGGCCGAGGTGATCCGATGGCCGGCGAGAGTTAGGGCAGCGGCGATGCGGCGCTCTGCTCGCTGCTTCGTGTAGGCGTCCCGAGCGGCGATCTGTTCTGGTGTGAGGCGGCCGTAGGTCATCGGATGGCCTGGTGTGGGCTGGTGCCTGGGATCGCCCCTGTCACCGACTTGCCGATGGCTGGGATGCCTCGCAACTGCCTGGCGTCGCCGCCGGCTGTGCCGATGATGGCGGGGGTTTGGAGTGGCGGGGTGTGGCGGGTGATCTGTGCGAGTGTGGTCGACTGTCGGTAGCGGGTGAGGGCGCGGTCGATGCCGTCGATGGGGATGCGGCTCATGTGGTTGCCGCCTTGCTGTTGTAGCGTCGGTCGTATTCGCCGAGTGGAAGCGGGTCGGCCGTGTGCGCGAGGGCGTGGAGGTCGTAGCCTCGGTCGGTTAGGAGTTGCAGCATCCAGAGCACGTGCGCCATTTCCTGGTCGGTCATGCGGTTGCCTCCTCTTTTGGCATGTCTGGGTGGTTCGAGATTTTGCGGGTGGCGTTGTCGAGTCGGTCGCGGACTGTGCGGCGGCTGATGTTGAGGCGGATGCTGATGGCGCGTTCTGAGAGGCCGGCGATGTGGAGTGCGAGCGCGTCGAGTTCGGCTGGTGTGCAGACCTCGATGGCGATGCGGCGGTAGATGTGGGGTAGGCGTTGCCAGCTCATCAGAACGGCAGCTCCTCGTCGGGGTTGTATCCGAGGTAACTCTCTGCTGTCTGTGGCGGTTCGTCGCCGCTTTCTGGCGCATTGCCATTCCAATCCGCCACATTTTCTTCCGGTTGTTCATGCGGGTTTTCTTCGCTTGTGGCGTTTGGGGCGTTTGGGGCGGATTGGGTGGAAGGTGTGTAACGAGCCCAGGCATCCTCGAAATCAGACTTGAAGTAGCCGCGCCAACCCGCTTCTTTGTGTGGAGAAATGCCGTATGGGCGCAGCAGACCGGCGAGGCGACGTCCGGTGATCGGCTTGCCGCCCCAGTCAGACCACGGCGATTCGTCGATGTCGACGAGCGTGTTGATGAGCGTGGCGGTTGAGAGTCGAGCGTCGCCGTTGAAGCTGGTGTGGATGTCGGTGAGCAGCAGCGTCCCGATTTGGGGTTCTTCGACGCGGGCGCGCATCAACTCGAGCGCAGCTGCGCGGGCTTGGGTGGGCCAGTCGCCGCCGGCGGTGTCGGCGATCTGTAGGAGTGGTTCCCATGCGTCTTGGGCGCGGTCTGAGAGCTCGTCTGGGAGGCTTGGTGGCTCTTGGGTGGAAAGAAGCGCCCCAAGCGCCCCAACCGCCACAGCCATGTTGGTTCGGAGGTTTTCGGCGTCTTTCGCGATGAGGCGATGCCGCCATCGATCGACCTGATCCGTCTTCTTTTTGCGTTCCATCCTGATCGGGATCGAACGGTCTGCGATCGTGTCTGGCAGGTCGCCGATCCCGCCGAGCGCCTTGGGACAGAACGTGGCGAAGTCTTGGAGGCGATTCGTCGGCCCGACGCAGCGCGGGACGGTGCTGCCGTGGCGGCGGAACCCGGCGTTGAGGAGCGCGCGCAGTCCTTCGTCTTCGGCGCGTGCCTGTTTGCTCCAGATCGTGTCGACCTCGTCGAGCAGAAGCGTGGGACAGTCAGCTTCGATCTTTCGGAAGAGGACGGCTTCGCTGGGGCGGATCGCGGGCCAGGGTTCGTTGACGAGTGTGCCGACGACTTCGAGCGCGAGGCTTTTCCCGGCTTGTTTTTCGGGGCTTGTGAACGCGAGGTATGGTGTGATGTCGGCGGCGTCGAGTGCGTAGGTATGGGCGATCCAGAGTGCGATGGCGACGGCTTGGGCGTCGGTGATGACGACGAAGCGGCGGATGAACTCGCGAGAACGGTCGAGGGCGGTAGCGAGATTGGTCATGCAGGCTTCTTCCACCTCCGGTAGGCCTGCTCGGCGCTTGTCGCTTCGTAGGCGTGGTCTAGGGCTGCCAGGTCGGCTGCGAGGTTTTCCAACAGGTCGAGCGCCTCGGGGATGTCGAGGCATTGGACGGCTTCGATCGCCGTGGTGATGCGGCTGCGCAACGCTTGCGGCCAGGGTCGGTGCTCGCCCTGCGCGAGGCCGCCGCTTGACAGGTGGTTGAGGACGGCGTCACTCATCGCGGAACATCTCGATCAGTGTGTAGATGCGCGCGGCGAGCGTCATGTCGACGCCTTCCTCGCGGCTGCGCGGCACGCCGGCCTCGTCGAGCAGGGCGTGCGCCTTCTCGAGTTCGTTGGCGGCTTCGCGGATCCACGCGATCAACTTCTCGGCATCACCCATGGCGTGCCGCCTCGTCTGCCCACGGGGTCGGCGGAAGGCTGAGCATCCACTCGCGGAACGCGGTCGTCGCATCGGTGTGGCTGCCTGCGAGGTCGAGCTCGAGTTGAACGTCAGTCACGGCGCCTCCCAGCTTCGATCCAGCGATCACGTGCAGCGTTCTGCCGCAGGGCACGTGCGTACTCGCGCTGCTGGCGCACCTTCTCGGCTTGGCGGGCGCCGCGTCGGTCGGCGTAGTCGACGATCCATTCCAAGAGGCGGTCATAGAGCCGGGTCACGTTGGGTCTCCGACGAGGACGCCGCCTGAGAGGGCGATATAGATGCGGCCTTGCGCGTCGGCATAGACGTCTTTCGGGTTGGTGAGGGCTGAGCGGGCGTAGTCGTCGGCCTGGTCGACGCCGTTGACGAGGATCTGCGGCGGGTTCGTGGTTGTGACCTTGACGTTGCCGCGGGTGAGGCTCGGCGCGGGGAACGCGGGCGGCTGCGAGTCTTGGGTGGCGTTCGCGAACCCATCCTGCGACGCGCTTGAGTGGTAGTCGGTGTCTGACGCCCAGACGGTCGCGCCGTCGCTGGTGAAGGCGTTCGCTTCGGAGCCGTCGAGGCCGTCGCATGTCGGGGCCCAGGTTTGGCCGGCGTCGTGCGTCGAGTGGACGCCTGCGCGGCCGGCGCTGTAGACGATGCCCGTGCCACCGACGGCCAGCTGCGAGACGCTGTAGCCGCTGCCCTTCGACATGGCTGACCATGCGTCGGCGAGCCACCATCGCCGCTGCGTCCCGTAGATCGTTGGGAGGCAGGCGGCGGCGGGTGTCGCCCATTGCCATGACTGGCCGCCGTCCATGCTCCGCGCCACACAGCGGTGGTCGTCGGCGCCTACCCCGTTACCTGTCCAGAGGACGCCGGCGGCGTCTTGGGTGACGCTTGAGAGGTGGAGCTCGGCGTCGGCTGGGAGGAGTGGCGTGCCGTTGTAGCGGATGAGGCCGTAGGGGCCGCACGCGAGCAGGTAGACGTGCGTGCCCGAGATGAGGACACTCGCGATGTCTTCTATGACGGGCGGCAGGCCGTGGATCCCCGTAACCTCGGAGACGGCGGCGCTGGTGCGTGGCTGGGAGACCTTCCACAGGCGTGACCCGCCCGTCGGCGACGTGCGGAACGATGAGATGAGCAGGTCGCCGGTGGCGAGCAGGCACACGGCTGACCAGGCGTAGAGCGGAGCTGGTGCTGGGAGGCCGAGCGGCGTCACCGTCATGCCGCCATCCGTCGACCGCATCAATCCTTGCCGGGTGAGCAGGTAGAGGTATTCGATGCCCGACACCTGGTCATAGTCGACGGCGATCAACCGGCCGCAGGGGCGCGGCACGTCGCCCGCGCCGCCCGTAGGCAGATATGAGGTGAAGCTGATGGTCGTGTTGGCGCGGGCAAGCATGTACGGCGAGCCGAGAGCCGGGTCGATCATGCCGAGGTAGCCGCCGCCCGATGGGTTCTGGTATTTGAGGGTGCCGACGCCGACATACGCGCGGCCTGGATGCTTCTGCGAGAACGCGGCGCAGCGGCCATACGGCGCTCCAGGCGTCTGTCCTTCGTTGGTGGGGTACCACGACCGGCCAGCGTCGTCGCTGCGCGCGAAGCCCCATACGTCGCCGCACGCGATGACGCTCGAGGTGTAGGGGTCGGTGGCGATGGCGTTGCAGTAGCCGCCGCCTGATTGGCCGCCCTTCCGCCACGAGTAGGTCATTCCTCCGCCTCCAGTTCGTTGAGCACGACACGTCTTAGGATGCGGAGTTCGTCCGGCGTCAGCGCGATGAGCGGCCCTGATGCTTGCCAGTCACGCGGGAGGATGAAAAGCGCGACCCAGACTCGGATGCGCCGGATCATTCGTCGCCTCCCGTCGCGGCCATCTCGCGGGGCTGCGTCTGGGCGGCGCAGCGGATATGGGCGGGCTCAAAGTTGAGCCACGCCGCTTGGCTGTACGAGTCGCTCCGCGTCCGCCGGATCGGCTCGCCACAGACGCAGCACTTCGTGCTCGAGGGGAGGTGCCAGCCGCCCTTCCCCATCACGCGCCTCCCTGCGGCCGCGTCGGCTTGATGGGGCGCCGGTGAGGACGGACGCCCGGCATGATGCGAACAGCGCCCATCGGGAACCGGCGGCCGTGCGTCTGGTCGACGTGCCGGTCGAACAGTTGCCAGGCATCGAAGAGCGTCGCGGCGGTAATCCTGGTGCCGCAGATACAAGTGACGTAGGGACGCTGATCGATAATCACGCGGGCGCCTCTGGCGCTGGTTTGCTCGACCCGCTGCAGAGCTCATGGGCGACGGCATAGTGGCCGGCGAGGCGCCCGCCGCGGACGGGTACCTGGTCGTGGCATTCGGGGCACCTGGCGATGGGCGCGATGCGCAGGTCGCGGTCGGGGACGTGGAGCGTCCGTGGGTTTACGGCGGTCGGCTTCGTCACTCGGACGCCCGATCCGCCGCGCTCGCCGCCCGCGCCGCTACTACCGCTATTCCGCCCAAAACCCGTCTATCGCCGTCGCGTCCCGACTGTGTGTTGGCGAGTTCGAATCTCGGCGCCCCGATGGAGAAAAGGCGGTTTCCGGGGATCATGGTGGTATCATGGGATAACCATCCACTGTGATCCCCGGAGGCCACATGATCAGCGACACCCTCAGCGACGCCATCGCCGATATCCGCGTCTACCTCGACGACGAGGTCATGGGACGCGCCTACGAAGGCGAGATGCGCACGCGGATCGAGGCTCTCGTCACAGAGATGGAAGCCATCCGGCGCATCCTCGACACGCCGCCGAACTTCGACGGGCCGCGCCAACGACCGTCCGAGGCGTGGTATGACCACGTCATCGCTCCGCACGCTCGGCTGATCGCCAAGAACCTGAGCGACGATCTCGGCGTCGACGTTGAATACTCGAGCGAGCCCATCATCCCCGACGACCCCATCCAGTAGATGCCGCGCATGAAGCGGCGCCGCCTCAAGGGCACAGGCTCGATCGAACGCTTGCCCAGCGGCCGCTACCGAGCCCGCTACAACGGGCACAGCGAGACGCTCGACTCGGAACTCGCCGCCGATAGGTGGCTCGTCCAACGCCGCCACGACGCCGAAGAAGAGAAGATCAACCCCACCAAGCCGCGTGGCCCGGGACGTACCGTCGACGAGGTCGTCACCGAGTGGCGCGAGGTCGGGCAGAGGCGTTGGAAGCCGGCGACGCTCGCCCGCTACGACGTGCACGCCGCGCACATCCGGCGCCTGCTCGGGGACGAGCCGATCACGAACCTCGACCGACGCCGTATGGAGGCGTTCGTGATGGAGCTCGAGAAGACGCACAAGCCGAAAACCGTCCACGCCTGCAACGGCGTTCTCCGCCTCATCCTCAGTCACGCCCACGGCTACGGCGACATCCAAGCCATGCCCCCGCGGATCGTCCTCAAGCGCGTTACCAAGCCGACGCTCACCATCCCAACCAGGGCACAGGTCGAAGCCCTCGCCGCAGCCTCGGACGCGCGTCTCAACGCCCTCGTCCTGTTCGCCGGCTACTGTGGCCTGCGCGAAGGGGAGATACTCGGCCTGCAACGCGAAGACGTGAATCTCGACGAGCACTGGGTGTTCGTCCACCAACAGCGAAACCGCATCACCGGAGCGCTCGACTCGACCAAGACCGAAGGCGTCCGCCGCGTCGCGCTGTGGGGTCCCGTCGGCGAGGCCCTGCGCACCCACCTCGCGGAGTATCCGGGCGAGTTCGTCGCGCCGATGACGACACCGAGTGGACGATGGCCCACTGAGCGCACCATCACTCCGAGCCTGATGCGGAAGTCTTGGCTCCGCGCCCGCAAGAAGGTCGGAATGCCGACCGTCCGCTTCCACGACCTGCGCCACGCCGCCGCGTCGATGATGATCGCCGCCGGCCTCAACGTCCTCCAAGTCTCCAAACAACTCGGCCACGCCAACGCCACCGAGACCCTCAACACCTACGGGCACTTGTTCCCGGACGACATGGCGAGCGCCATCACGAGGATGGACGAGTACCTCGCTGCCTGAGCGGCGCGGATGGTAGGGCCAGCTGCGTCCGCAGTTGCAGTAGGCGCGCCCATCGCTGATGGTGACTGTCACGCGCCGCTTGCACGCCGCGCACCAGGCCGTCCGCACCGCACTACTTGGTATCCCATGGTCAGGCATCGGGGCCTTCCCAGAGCGTCTCGCCGTTCAGGCGGTTGAGGGTGATGTCGCCGTCGTCTTGGCTGACGGTCATCTGGTACGTGTGATCGCCGAGGCTGTCGATCCGAAACCACGCGCAGAAGATCGTCTGGCCGACCAGACTGCCGGTGAGCTGCTTGGCGACGCGGATCGGGATCAGGTCCTCGTTTGCCGCACAATGCTTAGTCCCATGGTCAGGCATCGGCGTTCACCATGTCTACGCGGTACCAGTCGCCGCCGCAGGATCGGCATTCACACCGCTCGAGCGACGCGATGACTACGCCGTCGGCGCCGGTATGGCGGTCTCCGGTATCGAACACATCGGTCGATCCGCAATGCGGACACGTGACCACGGGCGGGCGGTCGCTCACGCTGCCACCTCGAGCAGCGGCGCCCACTGGGCAGCCATCGCCTCCGCGATTCCCTCGAGCGTCTTGGAGCGGCGTTTCCACCGATCCGGTCCCGGAGACTCGCGGTGGACGCGCGGTTCGCGGCCCTGGTGCTGCGCGTCGACCATGAGCGGCGGCAGGCCGCGCAGCCACAGACACGTCGCCTTCGTCTCGCCATGGCCGAACTGCCACGGCTGGATCACCTGGTCGGGCCGGCACCACGCGGTGGAGAGCTTGCCGTAGGGGTTCTCGATCGCGACGCGCGGGATCGGCGCTAGCCAGAGATCCATGACGAAGCGGATCGCCTCGGCTTGGTCGTCGCGTTTCTCCGCCCACCACCGCGCGCCGCTGTTCGCGAGGTGGGTGCAGGGCGGGAACGCGATCATCATGTCCCAGCCCTGGTCGAGCACGTCGCGGACGTTGCCCACGATGTGCGGCCCCGGCGCCTCTGTGGGGAGCAGGTCGCAGGAAACGGCGTCGACGCCGCGCCGGCGCAGCGCGTCCCTGACCGCGCCCGAGAACTCGCACGCGACGAGCACACTATGACGAGTCCCATGGTTCACGCGCCCATCTCCACGTGCTCGAGCGCCTGGTCGCCCCAGGTATCCCAATCAAGGCGCTGCCTACGCGCGAAAAGCTCTAGTCGCGGCGCCGGGCTCAGGGACTCCACGAGGTCGAGGACCCCGTCGGGCTTGGCACTGTGGATCTTGCCGTGCGCGTAGGGCTGCTTCCAGAACACGACGCCGGCCGGTAGCTGCTTCTCCGGGAACGGCAGATCCCCACGCCGCCCGATGATGACCGGCTCGTGGCCGTTGCCGAGGATGCCGCCCATGCCGGGATTCCGCAGCCCCCAGATGATCTCGCCGACCGGCTCGAAGCCCCAGGCGCGCACGACCTCGGCGGCGACGCCCTCGCGGAACAGCTTGCGCGTCGTCCACATGTAGAGGTGCGCGCCCTTCGCCGCGAGGTTGGAGACGGGCAGCGCCTTGATCTCGTCGATCGACATGAAGGAGTAGCCGACGCGCGTCACGTTCCGGCGCCTGCCGCCCACGCCGAGCGTCTGATATCCGATGTCCCACGGCGGGTCGGCGACAATCGTCCGGTAGATCCCTTCAGCCACGATATGCTCGGTCTATCTCGACGGCGATCCGCAACTGCGTGTCCACAATCGCTCGCTCTTCATCTGGGCAGTCTGCGCCGCCCCACCAGACGCCGGCGACCTCATCGACGAGTCGTCTCCATATGTCTGACTCGAAGAGCGGCACCATGGGATAGGTGGTTGTGCGGTGGTCAGGCACGCCGCACATCCTCGGGTCGCCGAAACCACAGTTGGCTGCCCTGCGCGACGACGTAGCCCTCGCCGATCTCCTTCACGGTGCCCGTGCCGTACTCGAACTCGACTGCGGTGCCGACTCGGATCTCGTGCCAGCACGACGATCCGTTATCCCAGCAGACGCCACCGCAGAGCGAGTTCCCACATACCATGGGATGCGGGGAAGTTTCCGTTTCTAAAGGTTCGCGGGGTTCGCTTGAGAAGCCCGCACCGCTTCTAAAGGCAGCACTATCAGGTGTTGTGCGGTGGTCAGACACGCCACGCTCCACACTCATCGCATTGAGCAATGGCGCTCGCGCCGCGGCGTCCCTGCTGGAACTTCACGCTCATCGCGTCTTCGCCGCACTCATCGCAGGGGCGCATCAACTCGAAAATCCGGGCGGCCATCGCCTTCTGGCCCGGCGTCAGGCGCACCGCACTGGCCGGCCGAAAAGGATCACCCATTGTTTTCCGCCTCTTTGAGCGCCGCGACGACGTCTGTGAGGTCGAACCGGATCTGGCCGCCGGCGCGGAACACGACCGGGATCTTCTCCGCCTGCACCCAGTCATAGATCGTGTCGACGCTGTAGCCGAGCTTGAACGCGACCTGTTCCGCCGTCTTATAGGGTTCTTCGAGCTCGCGGATCCGCGCCCGAGCCTCTGTCAACTCGGCGCAGGCGGCGGCGCGTTCACGAACCGCCGTGGTGAGGAGGTCTTCGAGGCGTTCCGTCATCGTCGGATCTCCGCGGTTTCGACTTTCGCTCCGCTGCCGGGGCACGGCGTTTTCGACCATCCTCCGGGCGGGACGTGGGTGCGGAGTTTCCCTGCGTAGACGGCGAGGGTGCGGCCACACTCGGGGCACTTCGCGAGGATCGTCACCGCGCGATCCTGACTCCGCGCATTTTCGGGACGCGCTGTTCCGCCTCGGTGATGATCTTGCCGATCTCGCTGTCAGGGCCGGCGCGCCGCGCGAGCGCCTGCAGCTGCACCGTCTTCGCCTTCTCGGTCACGGTCTGCTCGACGAGCTCGGCATACCGCTCCGATGGCAAGAGCGCCTCGAGTTTGTGCAGGAGGTCGTAGTTCCACCGGATCGACGCGCTGCTTGGAGGGTCGATCTCGAGCGGGACGCCGCCTATATTGACTTTGCCCCACTCGCTGCGTTCGTCGGCGGCGTCGATCAGTGCGCGCGCGCACCAGGCATATGCGTCGTTCCAGTCCTCGCGCACCTGCTTGATCCGCTCGTAGAGGTCGGCGACCTTGTCGGTGTCGCTGCGGTCGATGACCTCGCCGGTGGCGGGGTCGGTGATCGCTTGCGCTTCCTGGCGTGCCAGGTCGGTGGTCACCGGAGCGAGTCCTTGTGTTGACGGTGCCATCGCTGCGATGCCTTGATGCTCAAGCCCTCGGGCGCGGCAGCCCCGCATTCGCAGTGAGCGACGCGGCGTTCGCCCTCTCGCGGCGAGCGCCAATGACCTCGCTCGGGGTAGTAGGCGCTGGGATGGCCCTCATGCACCAGCGCGTGCCCCTTGAGGAGGGTCTTGCCCTTCATGGTGCTCATCGGACGTCCTCGTCGGTCGGGTCGCGGTGTTGGTCGGCTTCGAGCGCCTCCAACTCTTCGTCAGATGGCGGGAAGAGGCTCGTCCCGCTCGGCGGCTCGGAGGCAGGAGCGTCCGAGGTGTGGGCCGCACCCTCTAGGGCAGAGGACGCCGAGCGGGACTCTTCAACAGGCTCATCGTGAAGCTGCGCGACGCGCGGCGGCACATACCCACCCTGCGGCGTCTGCTGGATGAACGGCTGCGGCAAGTCTTCCGCGTCGGGCGCGGCCTCGCCGGGCGCGTAGACAGCGCCGCCGAACACGTCGGGACAGTACCGACGAGCGCCGCGCGTCAACGCGCGCGCGAAGAGCATGTCTTCGGTGTACGTCTGCCAGTTCGTCTTCTTCGCGAGGTTCGCGTGCTCAGCCTCAGCGAGCGTGAACATCGACTCGCCGACCGGCTCGCCATCCTGATACCACTGGAGCGACACGAGCGTGTCGTTCGCTTCAAGGACGCGATAGTCGTATCGGCCGCTCCTCTTGACGAGCGCGGCGACGAGGCCGGCCGACAACTGTGGGTTGCCGTCGACGACGTGGATGCCGCGCATCGCCTGCATCGGCGGCACGCCAAGCTCCTGGCCCGCCATCACCTTCGTGATCGCCTGGGCGGCGCTCTTCGCGTCCTTGAACATGCCGCTCTGGAAGAACACCGTACCGATGCTCTTGATCTCCTCGAGGTTCAACCCGCCGGCGAGGCCGAGCGGCTTCGTCGTGTCGGGCCTGCCAGCCTCGGGCAATACCTGTACCTCGTTACTTGGCATCAGACTCCTCCCGTGTTCCTGCGAGCTTGTGGACGTACCACGCCTCTTCACGGAGTTGGTTCGCGACTTGGCTGAGCAGCGTCGCGTCGCGCCCTCGGGCGAGAGCTTCGAGGAGCAGGTCGCGCGTCTCGTCGAGCGCCGCGGCGTGCTCCTCCAAGATCCCTGCGAACGACTCATAAGCCTGCACAGCACCCAAGACGCGCTCCGCCTCGGCGAAGCGGACGAGCGCCTCGACCGCAGAGTGCGTGACCGAGCGCCGAGAGGGCGCCCCCAGAGGAGCGCCCTCGCCGGATGCGGCCTGCATGGTCACGCGGGCCGCCCCTCAATGAACAGCATCTTCTTCGCCTGCCCGCTCCCAACGGAGACGGAGCCCTCTTCGACCTTCACCGTCACGTAGCGGATCGTGTCGGAGTCACTCCCCGTGTCCACGAACTGGACGGGCAGCGCGCCGTCATGCTTCGCGAGCGCGGCCTGCAGAGCAGCGTTCTTCATCGTGACCCTTCCTGTTGGCCGAGCAACGCTTCGACGGCTCGGCGCGTGCGGGGCAGGAGCAGCAGCCCCATGGAACACCCGGCGGATCCGCGGTAACAGATCTTCACGATCCAATGCTTCGACATCACCCAGCCGAGTGAGTGGCTCACAGAGCCAATCGCGACGCGGTGTGCGCCATGGCTCGCGAAGAGGTGGCCGATCCAGGTGAGCAGGTTGAGCAGCGTCACCGCGCCGCCTCGCACAACTGGAGCCGCTTCGCCCACGCCGCAAGCGCATTCAGACCGCGCGTGTCGTGGTAGCCCTGCCGATCCGCCGCCGCCTCGCTCGTGACGGGCACCGCGCCGGCCTGCGCGAAGCAGGTGTCGGGCTTGACGGTGGTGTCGACGCGGTGGATGAGACACTTGATCTGGCCGCCGAGGACGGTCGAGATCGCGAACACGTACTTCTTGCCGCTGGCGCCGGCGCCGGCCCACGTCTTCCCGGCGGGCGTGACGAACATCGTGGCTCGTGAGCAGTTCGGGTTGAGTTGCGGCGCGGTGCCGGGGCCGCCGAAGATGGCGGTCTGCGATGCGTGCGCGACGCCGGCGACGAGAATGATCGCCAGGACGCCGATGATGCTGGCAACGATGAGGTTGCTCCGATGGTTCATGTACCCTGCTCCTGTTCGGTTTCTGACGGTCGCCTGGCCCTGGGGGGGTGTGGCGGCCGTCGGTTTTTCAGCCCGACGGTGGGCTGTCTTCCGCCGCGTGTGGCGGCGAAACTTCGGTGGGGACGATGTGCTCCTCCCCGAACTCGTCGCGGACGACGTGGAAGTCACGCACCAAGCGGTCGCTGAGGCGTTCCTGCATCTCCGCTGCGCGCTCGTCTGCTCGGGCGGCTGCGGCGGCGATGCCTCCTAGCAGGAGGCCGCACATCGCGCCGGCGAAGAAGCAGGCGACTCCGACGAGTAGCGTCGTCACAGCACGCCCCTCCACTCATCGACGGCCGCCACGACCAGCGCGATCACGGAGACGACCGCGATGAACGCGAGGATGACGTGGACGAGAAGGTTCACGGTTCCACCTCGAGCAGGCAGTCGTGGAGGCGGGCGAGCATCGCGCCGTACCTGAGCGCGTCGACGTAGCCGAGGTGGCGGTGGCGGATCGCGCGGCGGCCACTAGCCGAGACGTAGATGACTTGGTGGCCCGCCGTCTTCGTCACGCGGATCACCACGACTGGCTCAGACGTAGCGATGGTCACGGCGTCGCCGCCTGGATCCTGCGGATCGTCGGCAACACGGTGCGATACCACGCCGTCCAGTTGAAGCCGCTCAACCGGTCCTTCGCGGTGTGGAAACAGTTCGCGTAGCCCGACCCGAAAAACATGATCCCCGTCGCGCCATTCTGGAGGGCGCGCTTCGCCATCTCCCACTCATCCTTCGCGCTGGGAATGCCATGCGTCGCGAAGTTCGACCGCGAGCACACCTGCAACGCCGCCCACACGGGCCGACCGTTCGCGATGCTGTGCATCAATGCGACCTTCGCGCCCATCTCGGCATACCGATGACCCGGCGTCGGATAGCTATCGACGCTGAGGATGTCGCCGGGATACTGCGCGAGTTCGGCGGCGGTCGGCCACTTCGTCTTGTCCATCGGCCAGCCCTGGTTCGTGACCGCTACGGGGTTCGCGGGCGCGGCGTGGATCACGTCGACCTGCTGCTGCACGAAGCTGGGGCTGATGTGGTTCCACCACGGCTCGTCCACAGTCGTCCAATACGAGGCGTTCAATGCGGGGAGTTCCAGCGCCGTCCGCAGCTGAACGCGCAAGCCGAGGTTGGGGATCAATGGGTTGACGGGCGTCTGGTTCCCTGCCCAGCTCATGACTGTGACGCCGGCGCCTGCGACGCGGGTCTGGCCGCCGATCTTCTGGGGTGCGCCGCCGGTCAGGCCGATCGTGATGTCGGCGTGGGCGGTGGGAGCGGCGGCAAGGCCGAGGAGGGCCGCGCCGATTGCGAGGAGGAGCCGTCCGAGCCTCGTCATGCCGCCGCTCCATCTTCGATCGCGAGGACGCGCTGGTCGTACTCGCGGATCACTTCCTGATCGAACGCGGTGCGGAGCTCTTCCCGGTCAGGAATATCGTCGAGGCGCAGGTAGAGCTCGAGGAGGGTCATCGCCTGGGGCGTCGTCATGCGACTGCCTCGGGGTCGCAGAGCAGCTGCTCGATCGGGATTTCGAGCGCGTCTGCGAGCCGCGCGATCGTGTCGAGTGTCGGCGGTCGCTTATCGCCTTCGAGGCGGCTGATCGTCGACGCCGTCGTGCCGGCTCGCGCGGCGAGCTGTTCCTGTGTGAGATCGGCGTCTTCCCTTGCCCGGAGGAGCCGCTGCCCTGAGAACTTCATACGCTCACCCTAGCGCGCCTAGGCAGTCGCGTCAAGGCGGGCGCGCCTAGTTCGGCGCAAATCTTTACATTCGTCCGGTTTGTGCCGCTATTCGCAGGGTCAGCCTCGCCACATCTACCATGCGCTTCTTGACGCGCCTAATACGGCATGGCACACTTGACGCATGACATCCCAGGAAACACTCGCCCAGCTGGTCGAGCGGGTCCTGCCAACGAAGTTCGACTCGCTCCGAGACGCCGACCGTAAGACCGGCGTCCCCTACGGAACCTGGCAGAACATCACCCTCAGAGGCACCATCCCCACCCTCGACACACTCGAGAAGGTCGCGGCCGCCCTGGACATCCCCGAGCTCGACGTCATCAACGCCGCGCGCGTCTCGAAGTCCGAGAGAGAGGCAGCCAAGGCCGCTGAGATCGCCGCCGACCTCGATCAGGGTATCGACGCGCGTCAACGTCGGCAGCGTGATAACCGACCATCCAATGGACGCTCCGCAAGGAACGACCGGGCGTCATAAGTGCGCCCCCACCAGACTCGTCTGCCACTGTCTAAGCCCCTTTCGCGCCTACCCTGCCGCGATCAAGACACTATCGTCTCAAACGCTGGTTGACAACGCCCAAACCGGTGACCGTCAACACTTTCCCGCAAAATCCGAGAAAGCGAGCCAACCGGATGAAACCCCTGGCCATCCTCGTCATCGCCGGCCTCGCCGCCAGCTGCGGCGGATCGGCTCACCACCACCATGCTCCGCAGACGATCGCCGCCTATGTCAAGGCCACACAGACCTACTCCCCCGGGCGATTATCCCTTGACAGTAGGTAGTTTGGCTGTTAGAGTGGGGGTATGCCCGGAAGCCCCCGCAAGGACAAGCCCAATCGGTATAGCCGTCGCGACTTTGAGCGCGAGTTCCCGA
>Ga0207707_10003025_pt1 | contig 14947 bp, 21 predicted proteins | sample KBSC83BmetaG_FD_184336 | JGI IMG/M metagenome (GOLD analysis project Ga0207707, IMG submission 184336) | Corn rhizosphere microbial communities from Kellogg Biological Station, Michigan, USA - KBS C8-3B metaG (SPAdes) (version 2) | ecosystem: Host-associated > Plants > Roots > Rhizosphere ...
GGGGCGCAGCGAGCAGCGCTGCGCCGGCCACTCGGCTACGCACAGCGACCACCGGGCGCCTCCTCGGCATTGATACGCGATCGTTATCTATGGTTGCACGTGCATCCCCGCCGTGCATCCGGACGTGCCCGTGCACGTTCCCTAGACCAGCGAGGCCGGCGCCTCGCGCTGGTCGCTACCCTCCGTAGCATCCCCGGGAGCCGCGAATATCTCCGACACGCGCCCACGAAAGGCACACCTTGAGCAGTAGAATTCGTCCCTAATCGTGGACACATAAGCAAGTACCTGACAATCCGGATGCTTTATGCGCACGTTTAGCCCCGGCGTTATAATCAGCTCTGAGCCGATCATCGCCGGAATAGGAACGCTGAGAAACGTGTCATTCATGCGCTTATGAGCCCGCATTCCACTTGTTTACCGCCGCACACACCGCCGCGATTTCCTGCGTGGTCAGCGCGTAAGCATCCTCATTCCACTGCGTAAATCCGATGAGTCCGTCGGAGTGCATATCGGCGATGAACTGCGCGTACCGCTGCGCCCGGTTGCCGTCGGTGGACACCCCGGTTTCGGCGTTCCATATCGGCAAGCTGGCGGTTAGTGTGCGGATTTCCGCGACGGTCGGCGCGACAAAGTCTGCGTAGGTCGCGCCCGGGTGATCAGCATTCAAATAGCCGTCGAACCCTGCGATATCGACATAGTCGGCTCCGGGCCAGTAGGGGGTGACTGGCCCGACGTCGTTGTTGTTGGGGCACCACACCATCTTGGCGCGGCCTCCAGCCGCGGCGCGGATGACGTCACAGACGTGCTTCCATGTGGCGATCCACTGAGCTGGGCTGACCGCCTGCCTCCCCCACGGGTACCAGTCGCCGTTCATCTCGTGGGCGAAACACACCCATACGTCATTTCCACCAGCCTTGATGGCGTTACCAATGCTCGTTAGGTACGAATCGTTGGCGCCCTTTGCGATATCGGTCATCTTCGGATTCGGGCCGCCGCCCCACGTATTTTGTGGCTCAAGATTGAGATAAACCGTGGCGCCATTCTGGGCGGCAAGCTGGTTAAGGACGGTCGGAAACGGCCCCAGCCACGCGCTGTAGTAGGTCACTGATTTGACCGGCGCCGCACTGAATTTAGCGGCGCCGTCCCACGTGCCGACCGGGTCACCCGTCGGGGTATTCCAGTTCACAGACGCAGGGTCCCAGATACCGAAATAGCACTGTCCGGCGCCGCCACCGCCCTGGCCTCCGCCACCGCCCTGGCCTCCGCCACCGCCCTGGCCTCCGCCACCGCCGCCGCCGCCGCCACCGCCGCCGCCGCCGCCAGCTGGCGGCGCGGTGACCGGGGTTGCGGTCAGGTCGGCGCTGACCGTGTGGTCAACGCCGTCGATGGTGACGGTCCCCGCAAAGGTGTATTCGGTCACGGTTGACGCCCCTTATCGTTCGCCGTCTTTTAGGGTGAGGGTAAACATACCCTCAATCCGGGACAGCCGGTCACGCAGCCCGGTTATGTCATTCTGCCGTACCCGGTCGGTTTGCAGGTCGCGGAGCGTGGTTTCCACGCGGCCCCACCTGGTTCCGGATACGAACATGGACACCGACACCGATCCGACGAATGTCACAACCCCGATGATGGTTTCAACCGTTACCGGACTCATGACACCTACTTACTCTGTCCGCCACTTCTTGACCCATTTCGGGACATGCTTAGGACAATACGCTCTGCCGTCGCGGGCATGAAACCAGCCACGCTCGCCGGCGCGGATAGTGCCCCACTTGCCACCCTGATGGCGGGCGCCGCAGCTGGGATCTTCGCACCGTACCGGGTGTTCACGGGCGTGGCTCATGCGAGCGCCGCCAGGACCGCCGGCTGACCAGCCGCCAGCCGGGCGCCAGCGGCGGCGTAGCGGGTCTGCGGCCACGGGACCAGCTGCGGGTGTCCGTCGGCGTCTAGCCGCGCCTCCGGGGCCGCCACAGTGCCATCTGAGAGCAGCCAGCCGGGCGCGTAGCTGTTGGCCAGCCGGTAAGTCTGGACGATCCGGGTGTATCCGCGGGGGTCGCCGTGGGTCATCTGCCAGGCCAGTTTGGGCCAGGTCCAGGCCTGCCAGCTGCCGTCCGGCTGGCGTGTCGCCGACCCCGGCACTCCCGACCAGCGTTTACGACCGTCCAAGGTGATGTGTTGCGGTCCCACGACGTCCAGTGTCCGGTAGATTGTCTTATCTCGCAGCCTGAGAGGCGCGGTTCGCACCACTGTCGCCTGCAGGGCTGCGGCGAGGCCACCGGACAGCATCGACCCTGGCTGCCCGGTGGCCTCACCCATTGCGGTGGCCGGCGCGATCGCGCCGGCGTCGATGATCAGTCCGTCGGTGTCGCACTGGACCACCGCGGCGGCGCCGAGTAGCTCGATGGCGCGACCCAGGGCCACCCGCGTGTACGACTCGATAAACGCCAGCACTGCGGGGTAGGCGTTGTCCCCGTCGGCGTCGGGCACCGACAGGAACTTGGTGCCAGCCATATCGATGATGGCGCCGCGGGTGTGCGCGTCGTTGACCCATACGTCGGCGTAGCTCCATCCGTAGGTGGTTGACGCGCCGATCACTGTCTTGGTCCAGGACCGCTGTGCCCACTTGCCGGCGACCGCGCGGCCTTGGTGTTTGAGCGCCATGCGGACCACAGCCGGGGTCGCCGGGTCGTCTTGCGCGGTCAGCGACCAGATAGCCCACGGGCGAACCGCGAATCCCAGCTGGTGAACCTGCCCGCGGTAGACGGCTTTGAGGCAGCCCAGCCGGCGCGCCTCGGCAATATCCGGACTGGCCAGAATCGTCCGGAATCGTCCGACCGGATAGAAAACCCGGGTTCGGCTCCCGGTGGGCATACCGGTCTGGTCATGTTCGTGACCGGGGTCAAGTGCGGCCGCACTTACCTGCACCCGGCATGGCCACCGCGGCGAGCTCGTTTCGAGCTCGACTTCAGCGATGATGCCCCACTGCTGGCAGGGATCGTCAATGAGCGGCGAGTCCAGCGGCAGGCTATCGAACCAGCGACCCCGCTTGCGGGGCAGCGCACAGCGGGCCATGACAGTCTGGTAGGCGCGCTCAAAATCCACCTCGTGATAGGCGCCGGCGGGTAGCCGCCCGTGACGCCAGGTTTGCCGGCGGCCTCCGTAGACTGCGAGTCGGTCATGGGCCAGGGCAGCCGGATCAGGGTCAATGACGATGGGCTGCGCGGCCGGGTCAACCGGGGACAGGCCCAGGCGCTGGCGGGCGGTGCGCGCCTTTTTGCTGGTTTTAGCGGTCTGCAGGTGCCGCATGGTATTCCAGCCGATCGAGGCGCCGGTCAGTGCCCAGCGGCCTAGCTGGTTGGTGTCGTGGTAGTCCATCGCGGTGAGCAGCGCCGTATGCAGAATGAGGGTGTCCGCGGCGCAGCGGGCCAACCAGGCGGCCGGATCGTCGCCCTCCGGGAGCGGCGGCTTGACGATATCGACCGCGGCCGACAGTTCTTCGAGTTTGACCGGCCATATCGCGTGCGAGTCAGTGATCACCAGTTTGGTGGTATCGCAGGTGAGGATCATCCACGGACTGGCTCCGTCGACGGCCATATCAGCGGTTTGCCAGCCTAGGCCGGACAAGAGCAGCGGCAGGCGGGTGACGGCGAGGTCAAAGTTCAGGTTGTGGCAGTACAGCCACACTTCCGACCACCGCTTGGCCCATTTGCTGACACGGCGGGCCAGGTCGCTGCTGGTGACCCCGCCGCCTTCCGCGTGCTCGCCGGGCAGCCGCCGCGCACCCTGGCGGTAGTCAGCGCGGACGTGCCAGCACCGTAGCTCTTGCACCTCCGGGTATTCCTGCACCACCCGGGTCTCAGTGTCCAGGGTGATCAGCGCGGGCGGGGTCCAGGTGGCGTCATTGGAGTTGAGGTAGTGCACCGCGGCGGCCATGCCATCACACCAGCGTTATTTCATGGTTGCTGGTTTTCAGTGACACACCGCGCGGTGTACTACTGTCGCTCGCACCTCCCTGAGCAGCGAGTTCGGTGCCGTTGAGATCGATCGCCGATTTCAGCCCCCCGACGGTTTTAGGCATCTGCGCCTTGGTGAACACGCTGGTGTTCCATACCTGAGTGGTCGTCCCGTCGGCTGCCTCGATCGTGTTGAGATAGCGGACGTGATAGGTGGGCTCGACGTTGATATCAGCCTCAGTTCGGGCGGTATAGGGGGCTATCGCCATCATGTCCGGGGTGATGGTGTCTTCGTCGTCAGCGGCTGCGAACGCCTTAGCGCCGGCGACGATGCGGTTGGCGAAACCGCGCAGAGTCGACACGTCCGGGGGAGTGGTCCCCGGTTTGGGCAGACCGTACTGATCTTGCGCGGTGCGTATCGCCAACCACATGTCCTGCGTGTTTGAGTGCGCGTAGGCGCTAGTAAGGATTGAACCCCAGTATTTGAGCGCTGACTCGCCGTATCTTCCGAGTACTCCCATTCGAGTTTCCTTACGCTGGTTACGACGGTCAACAGGTCAAAGAACCAGGGGTAACGGGGTCGCTAGTCGTGACAGGCGCAGTGCAGGGCGCGGTGGATCGCGCCCTGCAGCGTGTCCGGGTCGGTGGGCAGGTGAGCGGCGTGGATCAGGAACACGTCGGACACGATGCCGCCGCAGCGGCAGGCTTCGCCGGCGAGAGCGGCGACGCCGATGATGGCGGCCGGGTATCCGCCGATGCGCTCGCCGCACATCAGGCAGCGGGCGGCGCGCAGCCGGTTGCCCGGTTCGAACAGGAACGCCTCCGCGCAGTGCACGACGGCGATTTCGCCGTCGTGCACCGCGCGGAGCTGGTCGTCCGGCTGGCCGGGGAAGGTCACGGGGCCTCCGCCGCGGTTTCGGCGGGGATCTCGACCGGATCGGGCGGCGATGTTTCACGTGAAACATCGCCGATCGGGGCGACTGGGGTGGTCATCTGTTCGTGGACTCGCCGGCAGGCCTGGCACTTGTTGGCCGGGCCACGGTGCTCGCCGGCGCCGGTCAGCTGCAGCAGGCAATGCCCGTAGAAGCCGGGCAGGCAGGCCTCGCCCATGACCATGGTGTCGCCGGTGGTCAGGTTGGTGAGCATCTGCACACCGGGTTCGTCCTGGCAGATGTCGCAGTTGAGTTGCTGCGCCATGGTTACTCGCTTTCGGGGTAGGGGTGGGATTCCGGCGCCGCGGTGAACGTCGGAACGGGGAGCGGGCCGGCTGCGAGGCCGGATGTTTCACGTGAAACATCGCTGTCTGCGGGCGGGCCGGCTGTCTCGTGCGGGACCGCTTCGAGGTAGCGGCGTTTGGCGGCGCGGGCGACGGCGATGTATTCGGTCCAGGCGTTTCGCTCGCTGGCGCGGTAGCCGTCGTAGGCGGGGCGGATCGCGATATCAAAGTCCGCTTGTGCGGCCTGGACTGCGGCGAGGTAGTTGGTGCGGGCGCGGCGTTCCTCGGCGGTGTAGGCCTGCCAGGCCAGGTCAACCGGCAGGCGGCGCTCACTGGCGGCGGTCACTTGCTGCCCCCGAACCCGATCACGTTGAGGCGCTGGGGCCGGTAGCCGTTCTTGGTGGGGGTGTCGCTGATGATCAGCTCACCGATGACGGGGAACGCGCTGAGAAAGTGCGCGCGGGCCAGCTGCGCGACCACCGACACCGATCCGGTTGACCAGGTGAACGCCTCGCCGGTATCCATGTTCACCCCCTTGCAGACCAGATAGAGGCCCAGGCCTGCATTGAAGTCCGACGGGCGCCGCATGATCGACTCGATCTTGATGCGGTGGCCGGCGATCTTCTCGGCGTCGCTGGTGTCCCATGGGGCGTTGAGCCCGTCCACGTCGGTGGCCTGCAAAAGCTGCAGCACGATGTTTTCGTACGCGGCGCCGTCGTCGGCTTCAGGAATGTTGACCGCCATGGATGCGAACAGGGCCATGGTCTGCTGCGACACGACGGGGACGACAACGCCGGTCACTTCGGTGGTTGCGACGGTCACTGGTTGCTCTCTTTCGGGGGCGTGTTCGGGTACGGAGGTGGCTGCTGGTCGTCGAATTTCCAGTCGCCGAACCGGAGGCGGACGGCGCCGGCTAGGGGGTCGATGATCAGTTCGCCGGCCATGATCTGTTTAAAGATCATGTCCTTTGCGCGTGCTACTTCGACGTTAAGCTGTGCGGCGTGTCGGTTGGACTCCGCGGCCATGTGGTTGGACAGCTGTTCGATCTCACGCGCGTGGATGCGTTCGAATTCGCTGACCATTTCGGTGGTCAGGGTGCGTGCTTCCCGGATCGCGGCACGCAGGTCCTTAAGGGTTTCGTGGGCTTCGCGGACGGTGTCGCGTAGCAGCCGGGTCTCTTCGGCGGTGGTGAGGCGGTGACCCACGGGTTACCGGGCGGCTTCCCGGGCGGCTTTCGCGGCCCGCAGTGCGATGCGGTGACGGAGCCAGTAAAGCGTGTGCTCCAATTCGCCGCGGTCGGCGTGGTCGGGGTTGGCGCCGATATCTCGTTCGATGGCGTCGGCGATGGCGGTGGCGCGGGTTACTCCCATGCGCAGCTGCAATTCATCCATGGGAGCAAACCTAGCAGGATGCTACGGGAGATGCCAGCGGTCTACACTCCCGCTATGAGCGACTATCCGGACTGGCAGTCATTCCCCAACGCAGCCAGCGGCAACGCATTCCCCGCCTTCAATCAAACCCTCACCCCAGGCCTGCACTCAACCCCGGTCCTGCCCGCGGTCAACTGGGCCTCGATCATCATCATCGCCAGCCCGACCGCCGGCGCCGGCCAAGTGCAGATCAACCACTTCGCCGACGCAGCCGGAACCCAGCAGATCGACTCCGACACATGGCCCGTCAACGCCGCCACCCGCCTGGTCGTGCGAACCCCGCTGCGCGGGCAGTACGTCCGGATCGACATAACCGTCACCTCACCAGGCGACATGACCGCCGTGACCTGGGCCAACTTCCTATCCACATCCAGCGACCGCATATCGTTCCCGGTCAGCAACCAGAATGTCAGCGACTTCGCACACGCCCTGCCAGCCAACCAGCAAGTCAACTACAGCATCGGCGAGATAACCGCCGGCCTCGCCACGTTCTTCTTCACCCCGTACGATGCCGCCGGCAAACTGCAGGTCGCGATCCTTGCCGTTGACGAACTCGGCAACTTCGGCCAGCTGATCGCCGAATTCGGCAAGCCGACCGCCACCGTGCAACAGCTGATCGCGATTCCCGACGTCATCGCCACCGTGAACGTCACCAACACCGACACCGTCAACGCCCACACCTTCGACATGTCGCTAACCATCCCACCGCAGTAGGATCAGCCGGTGGCGGCGGCGTTCGGGCTGGAATCACTCGGTACCGTCACCGTCGCCACCTGATCGGCGAGCGCGGCGGCGTGCGCGGCCGTGGCGGCCCGCAGCTGCGCCGCCACCTCGAGCACGTGAGTGACCGTGCCCGGCGCCGCCATCACGTGGTCCCCGGCACGACGGACCCTTGCGGCGGCGCGGGACCGGGCGACGGCTTGCCGGGCAGCGGCGCTTTCGCGTGGATCGACAACAGCACCCACGCATCATAGGGCGTGTATCCGATGTTGCCGAGTTCGGTCAGCGCCTCGCCTTCGCTCATGATCTCGTACCCGTAGGCCGATACGATCTGCGATTCGGTCAGCAGCTTGACCGATATCGAGTTTTCCAGTTCCCAGGTCGCCATAATGTCGTCAAGCGCCGCGGTCGGAACCTGCAGCGTAATCAGCGACTGCCGCGCCGTCTGCACCGTGATCTTCCGGGCGGCATAGAGTGTCCCCACCCGTGATATGGCACTATTCTGCTGTGCGATCGCCCGCTGCAAATCCGCGTAGGCCAACATCAGCGGAACCGCCTGCGGCGAGACATGCAGCGATTCAAGGATCGCCGTCGCATCATCAGAGGAAATGAGCCGCTGATAATACATGTTCAGCACCGACGATTGCGTGAGACCTTTATAGTCCGACAGTGTTTCGGTGTCAGCCTCCGCAATGAACGCGGCGGTGGTGGCATCGTCGGCGCCTGCCCGTTTCATCCATACCGCGGCGGTGTCTTTGTCGACTGCTCCGTCTTTGAGGAGCGTTATCACCTCCCGCGCCGTCGGAATGAACTGTGACGCTTCCCAGAATACATCCGACCACTTATTCCGCCATGGACCCTCTAGAAACGCCTGTTCATAGCTGACCGCATCCGGTCCGGTTCCGTCTTTGGGGATGATGCCGCGCCGCGCCATATCCGCCGCTTCCACCGGCGTCGGCGCGCTTCCCTCACTGAACAGCAGCCAGTCGTAGAACTGCGGGTCACCGCCCAGCTTCTCATACAGGGCCTTGCCCTCGTCCCCGGAAAACGCGCCTTTCAGCTGGGCGGCGAGCGCCGCAACCGGGGTGGGCCAGGCCAGCGACATTCCCTTAAACGCCGCTTCCCACTTATCCCGCCACGGCCCCTCCAGGAAAGCCTGATGAAAGCTCACCACATCGGGGCCGGTCCCGTCCCAGGGAATGAGACCGCGCCGCGCCATCACCGCGGCTTCGTCCGGGGTCGGGGGATTACCCTCACTGAACAGCAGCCAGTCATAGAACTGGGGATCACCGCCCAGCTTCTCATACAGGGCCTTGCCATCGTCCCCGGAAAACGCGCCTTTCAGCTGGGCGTTAAGCGCGTCAACCGGAGTCGGCCACAACATGGCCAGCTCCTTAATCAGCGGCGCCCATTTCGGGGCCAGCCGGGTTTCCGCGATACCCTGCTCGAATGACGTGGACCCGACACCGGAACCAGATTCTTGGATGGTTCCCCGCCGTAGTGCCTCGGCTAGCTGCTGCGGTGCGGGCGCGGCGCCGGCCAGCGCGACCAGCGTTGCGAACGTACCGGCCGGAACCCCGGATTTCGCCGCTTCCATGGTCGCGTCTGTAAGCGACTTGTAGTTGCGGACCACCGCGTCGGCGAGGTCAGCGGGCGACAACGGCTCTACCGGGGTCCGCTGGTTCACATCCTGGCTCAGCTGGCTCAGGTACGGGGCCAGCGCAGCGCCCAGCGCCTGGTTCATCACCCCCCACACCACCAGCTGCTCAGCGACGCTTCCCTTACCGAGCAGGTCGCCCAGGGCGCTCACGAGCGCATTCCCAGCAGGGCGCGGACCGGGGCGAGCAGCGGGTCAGCCACGGTCGCAAAAACCGCCTCCGTATCATCGGCGGTAGCCACCGGATCGGCCACCGCCGCGGCGAGATACGCCAACAGGCCAGCATCGAAAATCAGCGTCCCCATCTCATGCAGCTGGTCCGCCTCCGGGGCAAGCGGCGCGAGCTCCGCCTGCCCGGATTCCAGGGCGTCCAGGCGGTTACCGATATCGGCCATGATGTCTTGCAGTGTCTTCGGTTCGCCGCCACCCAAGATGCCGCCAACCAGGTCACTCAGCATCGCATGCAATGCACTGTCCACACCGAGCCGGTCAATGACCTGCTTCAGCACCAGCTGCGCGGCGATCCGCAAAACCGGGTCTTCCACGCCGGCCAGCTCAACCAGGAACTTGGCCAGGTTGGAAACCAGACTCGCCACCAGCGGGTCATGGGCAACCACCGTATCGAGCAGCTTCGTCAGCGCGTTCGCCCGGGCGCGCAGCGTCGGATCGTAGCCGTTAGCGGCCCGGGTGTCGATCAGCCCCGGAATGCTCTGCGCATACTTGAGGACACTGGTTATCTGCGCGGTCAGCGCATCAGACAGGGCCTTGTCCCCCGCGGCGGCCTGTTCCCGGCTGTGCTGGTCGCCGGCGGTCCGGTCGGTGACCTCCTGGGCGATCGCCGCGGCCATCTGCTGGCGGGTGTGATCGTCGCCCAGGGCGCGCTGAGCGGCCTCCAGCTGGTCCGCGGCCTGCCTCAGTGAGGCCTCGTGCGCATCGGCGGCGCCGCGGGCCACCGCCTCCTCACCGACCCGGTCAACGGCGTACCCCTCCGCGATCAGCGCATAGTGAATCGCCATGTTCTGCGCGTATTCCGCGGCGACCGCCCCCCACTGGGGCAGCACGTGACGCTGCAGGTTCTGGAAATTCTGGATAAGACCCCTCGTGGAGTCCTGTCCGGTCTGCGCAATGTGGGTGATCATGTCACCCGCCATCACCGTTGTATCCTCGTGCATGCGGGCCAGGTAGTTGATCGCCGCCGCGAACGCCGCGTAATAGGTGTTCACATTGTAGGCGGCAAACACACTGACCCAGGCGGCGTTAAAGTTCGCCGCCACCTTCGGCCACTCCTGGACCGCCTCCGACCACTGGTCATGAATCGAGTCGGCCATTTAAACCAGCTTCGCCGGAGGTGTCACCAGGTTAGTCAAAGTGACCCCCGCATACTCCGACCACTTCGCCCAGATCGGCTCTATCTGGTCAGCGTAATGCCGTCCCACGTCGGACTCGAACGCCGTCGTAAACGGGGCGGTCAGTGTGGGGATACCAGTCGGGACTGTCGCCACTGTGCTACCTCCCAGGTTATTGTAAATGGCGATGACGTTCGCTGCGTATTCGCCGACCGTGGGATAACCGGGGCCGCCGCTGATATCCGGATGCCCGACCGCCCCAGGCCCCCCGTACCAGGCTTCAGCGACGTTATACCAGGACTGACCGAACTGGTTATAGTACGAACCCATGAGGGCATGCGCCGCCGCGTCCTGCACACTCGCCGGGGCCAGGTAGGGCGCCTCCCGCGCATACACCGAATTACCAAGTCCGGCCATAGCCAGCGCACCAACCCACGTGCCCTGAGTGAACTGATAGGCGCCGGACGCACCCGACCCAGGATTGACCGCGGTGTAATCGTCGCCGGATTCCTGTATCCGGATAGCGTGCATGAACGTATCGAGGGCAGCCACATCATGACCCCTAAATGGAGCCGGTAATCGCCTGGGCCTGCGCGACTAGCTTGACCTCGTCGGCGATCATGCGCCGGACCGCGGCCTGATCCGCGAAAATACTGTCCGGCACGAACACGGTCCCGCTGTAACCGACACTCGTGGAGAACGCCACCGACTTCCCCGTGACCGGCTGCTCCCCCGGCGGGTACTGCGTATCCGGAGTGATCCGGGTCACCTGGTAGGTGACCGGTGTTCCTGTCGCCATCGCTGACCTCCTCGGGTTCGGTGCTGTCTGCCTACTGCCCGGAGGCCTGCAGCTGCGCGAGCAGCGCCGCCGTTACCGCGGACGTCACAGCCTCCGCCACCCCCGCGGCAGGTGGTGGTGGCGGGGGAGGCGGAGGCGTGACCGGGAGCGGAGGCGTCACCGTTCCGCCGGTGCCAACCACCCCGATCCCTGCCCCGGGCGGCGGGGGAGCGGGGGCATTCGCGGCCCCGGGCAGGTCCAACAAGAATGTCAGATAAACGGTGTGGTCGTATACCCCGCTGTTGTACGCGGTCACCTGCCAGTTACCCGAATCGAGGTAGCCGTCCAGCTGCCAGGTCGCCGCCTGGTTGTCGGTCACGATGTAGGTACCCGGCTGAATAGGGATAACCGGGGTCCCCGCCGATGTCAGCGCCCACCCCAAACGACCGGACGGACCGGGCGGAACCCGCCACGACACCGCCGTAACAATCCGCTCCGGGAAACTGACATCAGTGACCAGCGGCGCCGAAACCGCGGTCCCAGCCGGAACCAGGACCGCGAATTCCCGCACCTCCTGTGCCACCCGCCACCACCGCTATCCTTCGGCCGTTATCGCGGTGGCGTCATTCGGGAACCGCTGCACAAGCAGCGTGATGCCGGCGAACTGGTCGCCGGCGTCCAGGCCGAACACCCGCGTACCCCACGACCACCCCGCCGGAATCAGCAGATCGGGCAGGAACCCGACCGTGTCCCCCAGCGGGGCCTGGGCAAGCACCGGGGCTCCGGCCACCAGACTCGGAGACACCGCGTCGCCGGCGACCACCGTCGACCCCGCCGGCACCACACAGAAAATCGTGCCGTTGCTGTCTTCAAGGACCAGCTGCGGGAAACGGTTCGCCACAGTCGCCGACGCGGTGAACGTGAACCGCGCCGCGATCAAACGCTCCGAATACCGGCCGTCAACGGTGTAGGTCCACTCGGCGCCCACGGCCGGATTCGGCACGTAGACCGGCGTCTGCCAGCCGACGGCGAACCCCGGAGGGTTCACCATCAGGCGGGCAGTCCCCGACGTGTTGTTCGGCCCCGGGGCAGTCATCTACGGGCTAACCGGGGTGATCAGCTCGGCCAGCACAAGGTACACGTGCGCAGCCGCGCCGGCCACCGCCGCGTGGTTGAACGCCGACACGTACGCCGCGAACCTGTCATCCGAGTTGAATACCGGGATGTAGGGCGTGTTCTGCCGCTGGCTCATGTAGACGAAGTATTCGGTGGTGTCGATCGTGGATGTGGCGCCCGGGCCGCACACCCGCAGGTTGCCCGTCGCGCTGCCCTTGAACCCGACGACGTCGATCGCCTGATTCACCTCGTACCCCAGTACCGCGTAGTCCTTGTTGGCGTGCAGCTGGTTTTCTGTGGTGGTGATCAGGGTGTCGGTCCAGGCACCGACCGCGATCGCCGACAGGTCAACTTCCACCGACTTGATGAACCTGTAATTGCCGGAGATGTCACCCCAGGAATGCAAGCGTGACGCGATTCCGGGCAGCTGCGAGTAATAGATCTGCATGGCTCCGCAGATCGTCCCCGCTGCTGCGATTCCCCCATACAAAGACAGGGTGTCGTTGGCCTGAAGATTCACGCTCGCGTCCTGGGGCAGCAGGAAGTGAGCCGGAATTTCGGCCGGCTCGAACGTGAGGCCAGTCTGGTTGTCGTGCAGGTTGGGGGAAACCAGCCGCACGCGCTCCGCGCCGCCCGCCGAGTAAATCAGCGCGTTCATCGACGCGTACTGACCATTCGGGAAATTCCGGACGGTCAGCGAATCGCCCGGCGCCGCGCCCAGAGCGGTGGGGAACGCCGCCGCGGCGCCCTGCGTGGAGAAGAAACCAACCGTGTCGATCGCAGTCATGACCGGGCTGCCTTTACGCCTGGTTCTTGTACTTGTTCATGGCCCGCGCGAACGCCGCGGACCGCGCAATGTTGGCCTCGATGTCGCCGCGGGGCGGGAGGCTGGACACGGCGCTCTGGATCGCCGGGAACAGCTTCGCGAACGTCGCCTCAACCTTCGGCTGCGCGGCCTGGGCGCCGGACGAAAGCCGCTGCGCGCCCTTGGTGGTGGTGGCCTGCTGCCAGGCCTGCGTGGAGACCGCCGCGGAGTTGCGGGCGAACTTGGACTGAGCGGCGGCAGTGTTCGCGGCCCACAGCGGCGCCGCGCGCGCCGCCAGGGCGCCGGGTGAGACGGTGACAGCGTTCACGCCGTCGATGTAGCGCTGTTGGCTCGCCGGAAGATTCGTTGCCCACTTGGCAGCGGCCTCAGCCGCGGTCGGCATTGCCATTTCTTACCCCTTTGCGGAGTCACGACGGGGCCGGCCGAGTGGTCCGGCGCTATTACGCCATTGATCATACGCGGCGCCGGCCCGCATGTGCATTTGCAGCGCAGCGACACGCGCGCGTGTCACACTGCACTCAAAACACACCTTGCGCCGCATACCGCCTTTTCCCCTGCCAGCGGGCTTACCGCAGTCTTGGCAGGGCAGGTCTGGAAGTTTTTTCACGGTCACATAATAAGGGGGGGGTGGGGGGTGGGTATACTCGCATCATGGGAGTCAGCGGCAGGCAGATAGTCAACGACCACGCCATACTCAGATATGCAGACGCGCACCTTAAAAAGGGGAGTCGCATCACCATGGACCTGATCACCGTTTACGACTGCACGGGAAGCAATCTCAGCAAAATAACCATCCCCGCGGGTGTCAAAATGGCCGGCTACATCACAGGCAGCGACGGAGTACCGTGGACCGCCGAACAGCTGGCCACGCACCCCGACGCAATCCGCATCGACCAGTCGCCGCAGAACACGCCGGCCGACGAGACCGCCGATGTACTCGACGTCGAACAGCGCGCCGCCACGCTCGCCGACATACCCGGCTGGTGGCACGCCGCCAGCGCCAACTATCAGCGCGGGGTCCGCCCGGGCCAGCGTGAGCCGCTGATCTACTGCAACCAGTCCATGCTGACGCCGGTCGCCAACGCGCTCAAACAAGCTGGCATCATGGGCGGCGTGGGACTCTGGCTCGCCGCGGAAATGAGCACGGCAGACGCCGCGGCGAAAGTACTCGCGGGCAGCGGACCGTGGCCGGTTCGCGGTGTGCAGTGTGCATTCCTCGGCGATCACGACCTTTCTGTGTTCTCCGCCACCTGGTTTAACACCCGATCAAAAAAGCCGGTCACCAGTGTGCCAGGACCGGGAACACAAACCGGGTGGCGCTACTGCTGGAAATGCAAGAGCCTGTTCTACGGGCCGGAACAAGAGGACTCGTTCTGTGGGCTAAATGGTCGCCATGACGGCTCACGGAGCCACGAATACACGCTAGGATTCATCAAGTGAATACCACGAATTTGGCTGCTCTTATCACCGCGATAACCGGGGCGGTAGGCGCGGTAACGGCGCTCATAATCGCGGTGCGGCATGTGATTAATCACGATGCGGTCGCACCGCAAAAGCCGGTGGATTCGCCGCGGAATCCGCTGCCTAAGCGGCCCGCAAACCCCGGTAAAACGACACTGTAAGGCGTGGAGCGTGGCATTTCTGGGGCAATGCCACGCCTCACTTGGTTACTCTCCGCATTCCCTCATGGGAGGGAATGCGGGGCGGTGTGGCGAGGCGTGCCGGGCTCGCGCGGAAGGTGACGCATTGGTGAACGATGCGCGACGCATTGTGATCGGTATCGCTGGCCACGTACGGTTGCATACCGGGCACGATACAGTAACGATCGCGTATCAATGCCGAGGGGGCGCCCGATGGTCGCTGTGCGTAGCCGAGTGGCCGGCGCAGCGCTGCTCGCTGCGCCCC
>Ga0207707_10003029_pt1 | contig 14936 bp, 11 predicted proteins | sample KBSC83BmetaG_FD_184336 | JGI IMG/M metagenome (GOLD analysis project Ga0207707, IMG submission 184336) | Corn rhizosphere microbial communities from Kellogg Biological Station, Michigan, USA - KBS C8-3B metaG (SPAdes) (version 2) | ecosystem: Host-associated > Plants > Roots > Rhizosphere ...
GATCCAGCGCGGTGGTAAAGCGCGGATAGCCGCCGCCGTTCTGCGCAGCCTGCGTGGTACCCGGAAGTCCGGGCAGGTCGAAGGCCGATGACTCATGATTCGCAAAGCCGACATCGGCGTCCTGAAACAGCTTCACCATCTTGTTGACGTCGGCATCACCCACCTGCGTGAGCGGATTGTAGGGACCGAGCAGATCGCCCCCCGCCGCGAAGGTGAATCCGTCCGCTACTCTGGCGCGACTCAAGTCCGTCACGTCGGTGCGGTAGATGGGAGCGCGTACGCCCCCCACTCCATGTCCATCGGCGAGCGGCACCGGATGCGCGTCCTGTGCCTGCACTCCCGCGGCGATCAGCAGCGCGCTCGCCGCAGCGAGCAGATTGCGCGGTCCACGCGAGAGCCTCGTGTGGCGGCGGGTGAAGGTCTCACGCGTATTCATTTTCATTGCCCCCTTTGTTTGGCATGACGATAGGCAAGGACACCGACCTGTTCAATCACGCAGCACCGATATCGTCTATCGGCAGCAACGATATTCGGTTTGCGAACCGCAAATCGCGCAGCCGCATGCCGACGAGCGCTTGCGCTCACAGCAACATCGCGGCGATGCGCGCGATGGACCAATAGGCCGCGACACTGCCAATGGCGTAAAGGGCAGGCTTGCGCGCCGCGCCGAACTGCGGCTGACGGGAAAGTGCCCGATAAATCGCAAACGCGATCGCCACCACCAGCAATTGGCCGAGCTCCACCCCGACGTTGAACGTCAGCAGAGCGACCGCGAGATGCTGCTGCGGCAGCCCGATCTCCTTCAGTGCGCCGGCGAATCCGAGTCCGTGCACCAGTCCGAACAGGAATGCCACGACCGCGGGCCAGCGCCTGGACAGCGTCTTCCCCTCATGCAGCGCCTCGCCCGCGACGAGCATGATCGACAGTGCGATCGTCGCCTCCACCGGCGGCGGCCGAAGCGTAAGCAGTCCGAGCGCGCTGATCGCGAGCGTCAAGCTATGCGCCGCAGTGAACGCCGTGATCGTGAGAAGCAGCCGTCTGTTGAATCCCACGAGAAACAGCAGCGCCAGCACGAACGCAAGGTGGTCATATCCGGTGAGGATGTGCTCCACGCCCAACACCGTGTAAGTGCGCGCGAGCTCGCCCATCCCACGCTGGTCGTTCGCCGAGCCGAACAGCTGCACTTGCGGCTGCGCAGAGGTGAGCGCGTAAACACGGCTTTGCCCGTCGAGCCAGTAGACTTTCACGATGGCAGCGGAAAACGAGTTGCCGATGCCTTTGACTTCCAACGTGCCGCGCAGGCCCGCCTGGCCACAATGCACGACGGCTTCGTCCGCGTGGCACGCCTGGGGCCAGTGCAGCGACAGCTCCTCTGCCACCGGCCGCTCGTTGGCAACCCACGTCCACAGGAACTCACCCTTCGCGCTCTCGCGGAGCTCGAGCTCGGCCATCGTCATTTCGTGGGCCGACAGGTGCGCTGACCAGGGGGCCAGGAGCGTCAGCAACAGCAGCCAGAGGGGGCGTTTCATCGCGAGACACTCGCGACATCGATTCTGCCGGCTGGAAAGTCGCCGCCGGTCACTTTGACGGTGTACCTCTTTTCCATTGCGAGCACCGCCGCCTCACGCTTCTCAGCCATCGTCGCGTCGATCCAGTCCTGCAGCACGGCGCGACCGACTTTGTCGAAGTCCGCCGGTACGCCGGGCTGGTCGTACTTCGCGCGATTCTTCTCAAACCAGTCCCGCAGGGTCTTCTCGTCGAAGGTTGGCGTGCCCAGACCCTGCTCGATCATGTCGCGTACCTTGAAGATCACACGGGCACGGATCGCCGGGTCGCCCTTGTCGAGCTGCATGGCGATGCCTTCGCGATAGAGCACTTCGCTGTCCAGCCACTTCCGCCGGAGCGAGAGCAGTTCCTCGGCATTTGGATCGCGCCCGTGTTCCTGCCTGAAGGCCTGGCGCGCGGGTAGATCCACGCTTGCGTCCACAGTGATCGTATGCGGGTCGTCAGTGCGGCCCGCGATGATGTGATCCGCCGCGAACAGCACTGCGCCGAGCACTACGAAATGCAGCAACGGCTCGCGCATCCAGGCGGGTAGGCGCGAGTGTCGGACCGCCGCAGAGGAAACGTCTGTGCCGGATACAGCTGGAACATTCGACATGGGGCTGCCTCGAGGGCTCAACCGCTTGGAGCCAGATAGGGTTGCGCAACGATGTCGGTGAAGAACTGTGAAGAGCTGGCGCAGTTGAACATCGAGCGCCGTTGAGATCCCCCCCTATTCGCGGCGAGTGACGGTAGGCAAGAACGCCGCGCTCTTCAATCGTGGAACACCGATATCTACTATCGGTGAAGACGATAGGTGAGTGTGAGTGGATCCCGAGGCGGTCGCCGGTAACGGTAACAATCCACGAGGTGGATTTACTTTGCGCGCGAGAGCACGCCGTGCGTACGCATGCGGATGCGGTACACAGCGCCTTGTCCGACGACGAACAGGTCGTGCTTGCTCTTGCCAGCAAACGCCAGGTTCTGAGGTCGCTTCGGCAATTCGATCACGCCGAGCGCAGCGCCTGCAGCGCTCAAGACCTGTACGCCCACCGATGTCGCCACATAGAGTCGTCCGTCGACGTCAACCGCAATTCCATCCGCGCCTGCGGCAGGCGTACGCGCATCCGCTGGAAGCGCAAGCCGCGCGAAATTGCGGCGTTCGCCCACGACACCCGCCGCGGTGATGTCGTATGCAAGTAAGTACTCGCCAGTGGTATCCGCGACGTAGAGAACCTTCTCATCGGGACTGAGCTGGATGCCGTTTGGCAGACCGACATTGGAGTCAATGAGGCGCAGCTCCTTGCGCGCGCTGAGATAGTAGACAGCGGTGGCGGCCGAGGGCTGTCCCGGCTTCGGCCGTCCGCCCGGATCGGTGAAATACACACCTCCCTGGCGGTCGATCACCAGATCGTTGGGCCGATTCAGCGGCTTGCCATCCGCGCGGTCAACGAGGATCGCCGCGCGTTCGGGAGGGTAAATGATGGCGACGCCTGGCTGTGCAGTGAGCACGGCAACGACGCTGCCCTGCGCGTTGAGTGCCAGGGCGTTGGGTCCGGCAGGATTGGTGAGATACGCGCTGACGCTACCATCGAGGGTGATGCGAGTGACGCGTGCCGCGCGGTTCTCCGTGAACAACAGGCTGCCGTCCGGCAGTGCGACCGGCCCTTCGGTGCCTGCGAAGCTCTCGCCCATGATCTGGATCGGTGTTCCGGCCTTCACCACACCGTGGATGGCTGGTGTGCTGAGCGCCGCTGCTTGCGCATCGAAGGCGAGCAGTACGAGCGCGAGGCCCAGGAGTCGCATGGCCGGCTAGTACCCGCGCTTCAGATCGAACACCGAATACATTTTGTCGCCGGTGGCAAACCGCCTCATGTCCTCCCGAACCACCAGCCAACGAGCCTCGCGCGTTGCATCGCTGCCATTTCGATTCGTCTTGCTCCTGGCGGGTCCCGTCCCCGTGCCGGTCCCCGTCAGCGCCCCTGCCCCGGTGCCTGCCCACGGCGCGAGGATCAGGTTCGGCGCGCTCCACAAGGGGCTGTCTTTCGGCAGCGGTGCCGAGGTTGCCCAATTGAGCGCCGCGCTGCCGATGACGCCGTCCTTCAGCGCCGCAGCCAGGTCCTCCGGCACGGTGATCTCGGCTCGTGTCCAGTCGACGTACATCGCGTCCTTCTTCATCCGCGCAAACATGGCCGCGTTGAACAGGCCCCGCGTCGCAGGAGTCAGCGGCGCGCACACGACCACCACGTCCGCCTGGCTGACCAGCTTTGGCGTCTCGTCCGCCAGGCCGACATAGCTCACGAAGTCCGGACCCTCGCGACTGGAATTGCGCGTCGCAATCACCTTCATGCCCAGCTCGTGCGCGATGCGTGCGATCTCGACGCCGGCGCCGCCCAGGCCGACGATCAGCATCGTGGCGCCCTCGAGCTGTTTGGAGTGGCGCCCGTGTCCCGCGTTGTTGAGCTCACCGCGCAGCTGGTTGCGCATTCCCACATCGATCGAGCGGGCCAGCGCAAACACGTAGCCCATCGCTTCCTCGGCCATCATGGTGTTCTTCACCTTCTGGCCATCCGTCAGCAGGATGTCCCCGTGCGCAATCCGGGGCACGGCGAGGCATTGATCGGCGCCGCCGCTGGCGACGTGCACCCACTCCACCCGCGGCGCCTTCGCAAAGGTCTTGGGGTTGCAGCCGAAGTACACCAGCGCATCGGCATTGGCCAGCTCGGGGCCGGCAGCGGCTTCGTTGCGCACCCCGATCACCGTGACCCCCTTGGGCATGGCCTGCTGCAGCCATGCGGTGCGTCCGGGCTCGTCGACAGCCACCACCATCCGGTGCGGTGGCCTCCACCCTCGCACTATCTCCCGGACCGGCTCGCTGCTCTCCCGCAGCTGGAACAGCTTGACGGCCGCTGCCAGGTCAACGGTTGGCGCCGCCTCCTGTGAAGCGGCTCGCAGACTCACCGACCCGGCCAGCAGGACCGTGAAGAACGCACCAATGACGGCACAGCGACACCCCATGGGAACTCCTCAGACAGTCACGAACGAGGCGCTCTGCGGTACCGCAGGTCCGGCCGATGGAGCCCCTTCGTCGGCAAGGCGATGCTAGAGCGGGTGATCCGGCATCGAAATCGAGCGCCACATGTGCGCCACCGGCGTGTTGTCGTAACCGAGCCCTTCCTTGGGCTGCTTGAAGTGGCGCCCGATGATGTCGGTGAATTGATCGAGCGTCGGGTGCACATGCGGATCGAACGCGTACAGATCGTTCACCGTCACCATGCGCGACTCGTAGTACCACTTGTGCTTCCTGGCCGTCTGATACGCCTGCTCGATGTACGGCTCGGGCTTGTAGTCCACGCCAAACATCCGCCGATACAGGTCCGGATATTCGTAGCCGTGTTCCTTGTCTTCGTAGAAGCGCAGCGCCTGGTGGTAGCGGATGGCGAAGGCGACCTTGGGCGACACATACGGCTCGTACATCTGCGCGCCCCAGTAGCCGTGATCGACTTTGATCAGCTCCTGGACGGTATCGTGCAGCAGGCAGGAGAGGACGATCTCCTCCGACATGCCTGTCTTCATCGCCCGATTCGCACTCTGGAAGCAGTGATTGGCGGTGTTGGTAAATCGCAGGTTGAAATAGTCGACGAGCGTCGGCTTCGCCGGCAGCGGCGGGAGGCGCTTCACATTGCCCTGCCGGGCGGTGAAGAGATTGCCCGTTCCCTTGCGGACCGGTCGCGTCTCGATCTCTGCCTCGACTTCCGCCGCCGTGGGGAAGGGCTTCTTGTCGGCGGCCATCGAGGCCGGCATGGAGGCCGGCGCAGACCCGACCGAGCCGGTCGGACCGGCGGCGGCGAGCATCATGTAGTGTTCGAGAGCATCCGCGCGGGCTTCGTGCGTCATGGCCGCCACTGCCGCCACGCCGCCGAGCTTCGCAAAGAGATCCCGCCGATCGAGCTTCATGTCACTTCCCCTCCGCGGTGTTCATTGCACCGCATTCGGCGACGGTAGGCAAAAACGCCGGTCTCTTCAATCGTGCACTACCGATATCGCCTATCGGTGGGAACGATTCGCCGCTGACCGCGGTGCGGAGGGACGCAAAATCCCTTCAGAACGGCAGCCCTACATAATTCTCGGCCAGCGAGGCCAGCGCGTGCTGCGAGGAGAACAGATACGCGAGCTCGATTTCCGGCAGTTTCTGCTCGTAAGGACTGGCATCCGGAAATCGATGCAGCATGGTGGTCATCCACCACGAGAAGCGCTGGCCCTTCCACGCGCGCGCCAGCGCCCGATCCGAATAGCCTTCCAGCCCCCTGTCATCGCTCTTCCGGTAGTGATCGACGAGTGCGTGGTAGAGGTAGTGGACGTCTGACCCGGCGGTATTGAGCCCACGCGCGCCCGTCGGCGGCACGATGTGCGCTGCGTCACCGGCGAGGAACAGCCTCCCATGGCGCATCGGCTCAGCGACGAAGGAACGCAGCGGCGCGATACTCTTCTCGACGGATGGCCCCGTGATCAGCGCGTCCGCTACCTCCGGTGGCAGGCGCCTTTTCAACTCCTCGAAGAAGCGCTCGTCCGACCAGTCGTCGATGGAGTCCGTCAGCGGCACCTGGACGTAGTAGCGGCTGAGACTTGCGGAACGCAAGGAGCACAGAGCAAAGCCACGCTCGTGTGATGCATAGATCAGCTCCGGGGATACCGGCGGCGTATGCGTCAGCACGCCCAGCCAGCCGAACGGAAAAATGCGCTCGAACGTGCGCAGGCGCTCTTTCGGGATGGCTTGGCGGCTGACGCCATGGGAGCCATCGCAACCGACGATGTAATCGCAATCCACCCGGGCGCTCTTGCCGCCCTGCTCGTACGTCAGGTACGGGCGCGCGCTTTCCAGATCGTGCAGCCTGACATTGTCGGCATTATGGACCACGATTCCGCCGAGCCGATCGCGCGCCTCGTACAGATCGCGCGTCAACTCGGTCTGACCGTACACGATCACACTCTTGCCGCCCGTCAGCGTCGTGAGATCGATCCGATGCTTGATCCCGCCATGTGCGATGAAAAAGCCCTCGTGGACCTGCCCTTCCCGGTCCATGCGCTCGCCGACCTGTGCCTGACGCAGGAGTGCGGCGAAGCCCTGCTCGAGCACGCCGGCCCGAATGCGGCCGAGTACGTAATCGCGGCTGCGCCTCTCCAGAACCACGCTGTCGATGCCCTGCAGATGGAGCAACTGCGACAGGAGAAGCCCCGCAGGGCCACCGCCAATGATTCCGACCTGAGTCCGCATCGTCTCTCTCACCCAACACCCTCAATCTGAATTGTTATTCGCGCGTCACTCACGGGGTCGTGAGCATACGCCGTTTCTGACCGGCGTGTGGACGCCGGCGGCGAACCCAGGGGCCGCGCCTGCCGCTCGTGCGGTCAAGCTCGGGTGTAGCGCCTCACGCAATGTTTCGGCGCGTGACGGTAGGCAAGAACGGCTGTATCTTCAATCGCGAAGCGCAGATATCGTATATCGCTGACAGCGATGGACTCACTGTGGCTCGATCCTTCGACCTCAATCTGGTACCCGTTCTGATCCGTATCTACGAGCACGGGAGCGTCAGTGCGGCGGCGACTCAGCTCGGCATGAGCCAGTCGGCTGTCAGCGGCGCGCTCGCAAAACTCCGGCAGATCTATGGCGATCCACTCTTTCATCGCGTCGGTCATGGCATGCGGCCGACCGTCCGCATGCACGCGCTCATCGATCCGCTGCGCGAATCGCTGTTACGCGTGGAGGGTACGCTCAGCACGGAGCAGGTGTTCAATCCCGCGACCACCTCGCTCACGTTCACTTTTGCGATGAGCGATCTGGGCGAGATGGTGTTCATGCCCAAGATCCTGCGCCACATTCGCACCCTCGCTCCCGGAGCATCCGTACGCTCGGTGGCAGCCAGTGCAGCTCATATCGAGCGCGGACTGGAGACCGGCGAGATCGACCTGGCGGTGGGCTACTTCCCGGACTTGCGCGACAAGGCGTTCATGGAGAAGCATCTGTTTTTCCACCACTTTGTCTGTCTGCTGCGGGCCAACCATCCCATCACGGCGACTACGCTGTCGCTGGCGCAATTCCTGAGCGTCGAGCACGCCGTGGTCTCCGGCGCGGGCCGAACCTACGAGATCTTCGAGCGCTATCTGAAATCAAAGAAGATTCAGCGGCGTGTGGCGCTGGAGACGCCGCACTTCATGAGCATCCCTTTCGTGATTTCGCAGTCCGACCTGATTGTGACGGTGCCGCACGCGGTCGGCGTGTTCGGGAAGACCGTGCAGATGAATATTCGCATCGCACAGCCTCCGATGCGCACGCCAGGTATCGATTTGAAGATGCACTGGCACCGCAACTTCCAGCGCGACCCGAAGAGTCGCTGGCTGCGGGAAGTCGTCGCCAGCCTGTTCACCGACGAGCTCGACGAATGGCGCATGTGATGAGTCCACCGCCGCGGGCTCAGCCACCCTGAGGAGCACGAGCTCATGGAGCGAGCCGCGGCAATCCAACAGGCGGACGAGGTCTGCGGCTGGACTCGCGCTGCTGCCCCCGCTAGCATCCGCCGGCTTCGTGTTTGAACGCACATCCGCGGAGCGGTTGGCAAGGGTCGGCAGCTGGAGTCAGGATGAACGTTGAGACCGTCTCCCGAAACAACGAGAATACCGTGGTCGCGATCATGTTCGTGACCTGGGGAGTCGTCTTCCTGGATCGGATGGCGATCCTCTATCTGGCTCCGTTCATAGCCCCCGACCTGCATTTGAGCGAGGCGCAGATCGGCTCCCTTGCCGGCGTCATCGCGCTGTGTTGGGCGGTCTCGGCGCTGGCGTTTGGGGCGATCTCGGATCGCGTCGGCCGCAAGGCCGTCCTGGTCCCGATGGTGCTGCTGTTCTCGTTGTTGTCGGCTGTCTCGGGGCTCGCCCGGAATTTCGAGGAACTGTTGCTGGCCCGGGCGTTGCTCGGCTTCGCCGAGGGCCCCTGCTGGTCGGTCACGATGGCGCTGGTCGAGGAGAGCTCCAGCGCACGCAATCGTGGACGCAACATCGGTGTCGTGGTGAGCGCGGCTGCCATCATCGGTCTTGCGGCAGCACCCGTGCTGACGACGCAAATCGCCGCCCACTGGGGCTGGCGCTGGGCATTCTTCATCGCCGGCGTCCCGGGCCTCTTCATGGCGCTGCTGATTGCGCGCTGCGTTCGGGAGCCGGCGCGTGTTGCAGGATCGACGGAACATCGCGTCGCGGTCTCCGACCTCTGGTCGCTGCTCTCCAACAGGAACGTCCGCGCCGGGGCAATCGGCGCCGCAGGCTTCATGACGTGGCTCTTCCTGGTCAATGCATTTGCGCCGCTCTACATCACCGAGGTCGCGCACCAATCCGGCACTACATCGGGCTTCCTGATGGGCGCGGCGGGGCTCGGCAGCTTTTTCATCGGCCTGGTTGCGCCAGCGATCTCCGACCGTTTCGGCCGTCGCCGGGTACTCGCTGTGGTCGCGGCCCTGTGCGCGCTGCTCCCTCTCGCACTTCTGATGCCCCCGCTGTACCAGCACCTCTGGGTGCTCGCGGGCATTCTGTTCTTCACGCAGGCGGGCCAGGCCGTGAGCGCCATCTGCATCGTGCTCGTCCCGGCTGAGAGCGTCCCACCCCGCCTGGTGGGCTCGGCGATCGGGTTTACGACGCTCTGCGGGGAGCTTCTGGGAGGCTTTGTCGCGCCCATCGTCGCCGGCTCCCTCGCCGGGCAGCACGGACTTGCGGTGCCGCTCTGGATCGCTGTGGCCGGAGCTGCTGTGGTATTCCTCGTGGCACTTTTCCTCCGGCCCGCGGACGCAGCTGGACATCTCGTGGCGGTCGAGACATCAAGCTGACTCGCAGTCCGGATCAACCGCTGGGCCGCTTCGGGTGGAGAGTGCGCGGGGCCCGAGTACAGGAGAGACTCTCATGCGATCGTTCACCGTTGGGTTCTGTGCGGCAACCGTTGCCACGGTAGCCTGGGCTCAATCACCGCCGCTGACCTATGGCGCCCCGGTCACCCTGGAACAAGCCCGCCAGATCGCATCCGTCGCCGAGGCCGATGCCAAGGCTCACCACGATGCCGTCACGATCGCCATCGTCGATTCCGGCGGCACGCTGATTTTCGAAGAGCGGATGGACGGGGCCACGCTGGCCTCTGCGGATACGGCGCCCGCGAAGGCCAAATCCGCGGTCATGTGGAAGCGGCCCACCTCCCTCTGGTTCGATTCCGCCAAGACCAACCCCGCCCCCTTGAGCTTTCCCCACGTCGTCGCCACCAGAGGGGGCGAGCTGCTGGTGCGCGAGGGGCGGATCATCGGGGCCGTGGGCATCGGGGGCTCCCCGCAGAACGAGGGCGACATTGCCAAGCGAGCCGCGGCCTCGCTCGAGTCCAGCTCGACCCGGGCAAACTCCAGCGATGCAGCCGGTGGACATTCGCCGCACTGACCCTCGGCCATGTGCTCGGGCAACCGAGCGAGTCGATGAGTTGCGAGGACAGCTACTGCGCCCGCCGCCGGAGTGTGGCCCACACAGCACTGATTCCGGCCAATGAAACGAGCGAATAGATCGCACTCGTGACGCTCATGGAATCAAAAACGCATCGCTCACCCAAGCAACGACCGGCGGCCCCAGGGGGGCGCCGTCGCCGCCAGGCCCACGAGGCTGGTGGCCACGACGCCGACCACAACCGGCCCACGGATGCCAACCCTCCTGGTCGCGTAAATAGGGTGAAAGAGAGCATGGCCTCGGTGAGACGGCCACCGCTCGGCCGGGGGCCGACCGGTCAATCCTTGGCACCAACCCGGTGGAAGTAAGTATCGAGCACCCTTACTTTCTCCAGCAGTGGATAGACGCGCGCGCCTGGCGCGGCATCGAAGACCATCACCTGCTGATTCTTGTCGGTGAAAGCAGGCCATGGCGGCAACCCCTTTCCGTTGGGATCACCCGTCCTCGCGAAATTGATGTCATAGGAACTGATCACTTCGGACAATGCGAGGTCTTCCTTAGTGGGCGTGCGGCGCGTCGACAACGTCTGGAAATGGAAAGGCACGTCGCTGCCGTGACCCGACCCTTCCGCCTGCGGGGCATGGTTGTCGTAGTAGTAGCTGAACACCTTGCCCTTGCCGTGCTCGGATTGCTCCCGTGCCCAGGTCCACATGTTCCAGCCAAACGAGGTGTCATTCCTCACATGCCGTGCGGCCCTGGCGGCCTCGGCATCGGTGGCATGGGGATAGGCACTCAGGATGGCCTGCGCCTGCGCTCCGAATTGTTCCTTGATCTGCTGTTCGAAATCAGCGGGTGTCAGCGGGCGGCTTGCGCCAAAGGCGAGAGTCTCATCGGAGGTATGTCCGAGCAGCACGGGCGTGTCGTTGAACTTGCCTTGCCGGTACAGCGTGGACAGGTCATTCGAGAGGACATAACCGTCGGCCACAGGTCGGAATGCCATGCCCCCGCCCGTCGCGGACTGGATGGTGTCCGCACTCAGCTTGCGGGCCTCGGCGATATGCATGACTCCCAGTTTGGCCAGGAAAGCGCTCCCGGTGGCCTCGGCCGTCTGCAGCGTTGGAATGCTCATGCCGGAACCGCCATGCTCTGAAGTCGCCAGCGGCGCGAAGGAGGCGCCGCTCATGGCGATGACACGTTGGAACAGCCCCTTGCTCAACGGACTGGCCGCCAGAAAACTCACGGCCGCGGAGCCGGCCGAGTGCCCGAAAATGGTCACGTTATGCGGATCACCACCAAAGGCCGAAATGTTGGCTTTGACCCATTTGAGCCCCGCAATCAGATCCTGGATGCCATAGGTTCCCGAGCCGTGTCCGCTTTCGCGGCTCAACTCGGGGTGCGCCATGAAGCCGTAGGGACCGAGCCGATACGCGAGGCTGACCAGTACCACGCCTTTGCGCGCGTAGCCCCCGCCGTCATACATGGCGATACTGGTCGAGCCTCCGACGAACCCGCCGCCGTGAATCCATACAATGACTGGAATCTTTTCGCGGGCCGATCGGGCCGGCGTCCAGACGTTCAGATACAGGCAGTCTTCGCTGACCGGCGCGGTATTGCCCTGCGAATGAGGCGCCTGCATGCAGGCGTCTGCGAAAGCATCGGCTTTCCTGAGGCCCGACCAGGGCTTGACGGGTGCCGGTGCTTTCCAGCGCAGATCCCCGACGGGCGGGGCGGCAAAGGGAATGCCCTTGAAAATCGAGATGCCATTCTCCGCAGTCCCACTGATCGCGCCCCCGGTGACCTTCACTTGCGTGATATCGGCCAGTGCGGCCTGCAGAGGCAATACGGCCAGCAGGATCAGAGCAATGCTGCGCATGTGCGATTCCCCCATGATTCTTCACGCTGCCGCGGATCTCCGACCGGCGAGTCTACAACCGTGTCCCGGGCCGCAAGTGCGTATGCGGCCTCATTACCGACCCACGGACGCACCCTCCCGCGCCCCCCCTCGCCTAACTCAGTAGAATCTTGCGGATCTCGCCCTCCGGATCATCGACCATGCGGCAGTCATTGTCGAAAACCATCGTCTGACAGCGCACCGGATCCGTCGGTGTCCAGGCCAATCCAGGTTGACTTGGATTGCCGGTACGCGCGAAGTTTGCCCACGCGGCCGCCATCTTCCTGGCCAGCGACTGAGCCTCCGGCGTATTGCCCGTTCCCTGTTTGCAGCGCTCCGTGTTGTCAAAGCAGAACGCCAACTCCGCCGTATGCCACGCGCCGGCATCCTCGAGCATCGGGGACTGCCAGGTGAAGTAGTACTGATACACCGGTGCGTCGCGCTGCTCGAACTTCATCCGCGACATGCGCTGCACGTTGTTGCGCTGTCCGATGCCCCCCACGCCATAGGACAGCGTACGGATGCTCTTTTCCGGGTGAGCCTTCTTCATGGCACTGATCAACGCACTCGCTTTGGCGGGACCGAGCGTACTGCTCAGGCTGGCCCGCCACTGCTCCTCGGTTGGCCGCGAAGACATGCGATTGCCCTCTTCGCTGACCGAGCCGATCAGCAAGGGCACCTGCCGTGAAAGTGCCGGTGCCTGCTCGAAGAAGGAGCGCTCGGTGACCGTGCGGCCGTCCAGGATAGGGGCCCAGCCGACGCGCGGCTTCGGATCCGGCGGCGCACCCAGGCCAAAGCCTTGCCTGGGCGGATTGAGTTTGGCAATGGCTGCATTACCGGCTCTGTTGAGAGCGGCCCACTCGGTCTTCTTCAATGCCTCCATGTCATGCGGGTTCAGACCAAGCTCCACCATCAGTTGACGAGTCAGAGTTCTTGCCTGTTCGCTGCTCGGTGGATTGCCACCCCCGCCGGATTGCACGCCGGCACGGTGGAACAACCCCGCCGCCGCGGGCATGCCCATCAGTGTGGTCACCTTCGAACCGCCCCCCGACTGACCATAGATCATGACGTTGCCGGGGTCGCCGCCGAAGTGCGCGATGTTGTCGCGGACCCAGCGCAACGCGGCAACCAGATCCGTCATGCCGAGGTTGCCGGACTCGGCATAAGCCTCGCCTCCCACTTCCGAGACGTCCAGGAAGCCCAGAGCATTCAGGCGATGATTCACCGAGACCTGCACGACATCATGGTGACGGGCCATCTGCGCTCCGTGCTGGGAGGCCAGCTCGTAGGAAGATCCGAAGCTGTACCCCCCGCCGTGAATGTAGAACATGACCGCGCGCTTGCCGCTCAGGCTGGGCGTCCAGATGTTCAGCTTGAGCATGTCCTCGCTCAGGTAGCCGTCTACCCATTGCTGCAGGAAAGACTGCTCCACCGCCGTGAAGTCATGCAGCGTTTGCGGACAATTGGCACCGTAGACCAGCGTGGGTCGCTCTCCGTCCCACGGCTCGGGTGCTTTGCAAGGCAACCAGCGGTTCTCCCCTCCCGTATTCTGTCCGTAAGGGACGCCTTTGAAGGTGAGCACTCCGCCATCCTCGTAGCCACGCACCTTGCCATATTGAGTCTGCGCGACCGCGGATCTTGGAGTGCTGCACCGACCAATCGGCGTATGCGGCGTGGGCCCGGCGTCAGCACGCGCCACCAGCGGTCGTCCAAGCGCCGCTCCGAGGCTCGCCGCTGCCGAAACCAGCAATGCTTCGCGACGCGTGCTCATCATCCGCCTGGGCAATTCGGATCTGGCCATGAGGGCTCCTGTGCTCGCGGGGCTTTTGTGAGAGGCGTGTATCGCTCGAACAGCGCAACGATCTTAGCGCCGACACCGACCGCGTTCTACTATTTGTCCGACAAATAGCCGAAGAGATTACGGCAGAGATCGCCACGCAAGGCGCTGGCAAACGCGGCAACCAACGCGCGCTCCCGGCGGCGGTGGATCACTGCAGGCGATAGATCGCGCAACCGTGGGGTGGCAGGGTCACGTCGAGACCAGTGCCGGTAGCTACACGCCCGCTCCATAGATCGCGCATGCGGTGCGTGCCCGCTGGGATTCCGAGCTCCGCCCAGTCCGCTCGGACGAGCTGAGAGGTCTCCTCGAGATTGAAAACTGCGATCACGAACGCGTCGCGGCCCCGCGAGGGAACCAAGGCGAGCCAGATTCGCACACCCTCGAGACTCGCCCGAAGACCCGCGAGCGGGCGACTGCTGCGCGCCGTCTGATTCACCTCGAGCACCCGCCGATTGGTAATCAACGATCGCGTGAACAGGTCCAGCCGTGTGAGATTGCCACCCAGAATGAGCGGCGACCGAGCGATCGACCACAGCGTCAGTGCGCTCCTCTCCTCCTCATCGGTGAGCCGGGTCTGGCGAGGCTCGCCCCAACCCGGGTGAGGCGTCAGAGAGCCGAAGGGCAGCATGTCAGCATCGGGCCAGTGTCCCGGGGCTGCGTAGGAAGCCCAGCTGGCAAGGTAATCGAACATCGGCCGCAGGCCGTTCGGGAAGTCCTCCTCAGGGCGCCGGTGTGCGAATATCCACCCGTCCCAAACATCGTTGGCGATTCGCCACATCTGCGCGTTGCGGGCGACATCGGCGGCGTGGCTCAGTTGCGTAGGGCCGGGAGACAGGCTGAGCACGATACGCCGGCCCGTCTTGCGGATGGCGGTCGCAATCTGTCGTATCTCCGTCGGGCGGAACGGACGGTCGGCAATGCAATCGACCTTGACGAAATCGACGCCCCATTGCGCATAGCGCCTCAACAGGGCGTCGTAATACGCCTGCCCGGCGGGGTTGTCTGCGATGCCATAGTTCCCATCGTCCCAGGGACAGAGGTCCGACGTATCGGCGGCCTGGGCTGCCCGATACAGCGAGTCCGCAATGGGCAAGTTCTGCATGACAGCCGCCTTGGGGATGCCGCGCACAATATGCAGCCCAAACGCGAGTCCGCGGGCGTGGAGCCATTCGGCGAGCGGGCGGAACCCCTTATCGCCGG
>Ga0207707_10003031_pt1 | contig 14935 bp, 9 predicted proteins | sample KBSC83BmetaG_FD_184336 | JGI IMG/M metagenome (GOLD analysis project Ga0207707, IMG submission 184336) | Corn rhizosphere microbial communities from Kellogg Biological Station, Michigan, USA - KBS C8-3B metaG (SPAdes) (version 2) | ecosystem: Host-associated > Plants > Roots > Rhizosphere ...
CATCTCCTATCCGAAGAACGCCGGTGAGCGATCTCAATGCGCCTTGGCCTGTTCCTCCAATTGTCTATTTCCTTCAAGTTCATGAAGTTCGCGAAGGAAGCGAAGTTTATGAAGTACACGCAGGACACGGGAAAAGTCTCTCACTAATATTCGGCCCACTTATTTTCAGCAACTCGAAAGCTCTAGACGGATCATCCGATTTGACTGCTTGAACTTGAAGGTGGGTGCAGTAATGGCAAATAAGACTGTGTCGCATGTTTACTGGCATGTGGGGCTCGTAACGCTAATCCTTTTGGTAGCTGTCGTCGCGCCGGCTAGTGTCTACCGGCGCACCAGGGTTGCATCACAGGCGACCGTTCTGGCAGCCAGAGAGTCTGCGGCCAAATCTTTTACTAAGGTTGGTCCCGCGAAGACCAGCCTGTCCCGCTTTAATCTGCCTCTGGCTTTTGCCAACACACGTGTTGTTCGAGTCGTAAATGGGAGCGTCCTACCGGGACAGAATGTTGTAGTTTCCATTCAGCTGGACTCTCAAGGAGATGAAAATGCTCTTGGGTTCAGCATCAACTTTGATCCTACAAAGCTGACTTACGTGCTTGGCTCAGCGACTAATGGTGCTGATGCAGCAGCGGCAACGCTTCTTGTAAATGATAGTCAAGCTGCTCTTGGCAGAGTTGGCATTGGCGAGTCGTTAAATCCCAACGTCTCGTTCCCGGCTGGCACTCGAGAGCTTGTGAAGCTGACGTTCACGGCTGCCAACTCGGTGGGGTCTACGTCGGTTGGTTTCGGGGATCAGCCGATCGCCAGAGAGGTAGTAAGTAAGACGGTCACAGATCTGACTCCAACGACGGATTTCACTGCCGGTAGTATCACCATAAACAATGACGCGCCGGGATTAACATCAATCTCTCCGACAAGTGCACTCGCTGGTAGCGGTGCTTTCACTCTGACTGTCAACGGTACTAAATATTCTTCGGGCACAGTGGTCCGTTGGAACGGTAACAGTCGGGTGACCACGTTCGTCAACAGCACCCAGGTCACAGCCGCTATCACGGCGGCTGATGTTGCGAGCGCTGGTACGGCTCCTGTGACAGTTTTCAACCCGGCTCCGGGCGGCGGTGAGGCTGGGCCGATTACCTTCAATATCAATAATCCTGTTCCTGCAATTACTACTTTAAGCCCCACCTCAAAGAATGTGGGAGAAGCTGCGTTCACGTTAACTGTCAACGGCTCCAACTTTGTGAGTACGTCAACGGTAAACATCAATGGAGCCGCGCGCACGACCTCTTTTGTAAGTTCAAATCAATTGACAGCGAGCATTCCCAGTTCTGACCTTAGTGCGGCCGGATCGATCTCGGTTACCGTCGTCAATCCAAGTCCCGGTGGTGGTACTTCTAACGCTGTTGGCCTAAGCGTAAACAATCCAGTCCCAACGATTACTACCTTGTCACCAACATCGAAGGAGGTGAACTCCGGAGCTTTCACCTTAACTGTGAACGGCACCAACTTCGTAACTACGTCGGCGGTGAAATTCAATAACGTGTCGCGGGTGACCACCTTCGTCAATGCGACACAATTGACTGCGGCCATTCTTGCTTCAGACATTACCAGTGCCGGTACTTATCCAGTCACCGTCACAAACCCGACACCTGGAGGCGGCACCTCAACCCAGGCCTCGTTTACTGTAGGAAATTCTGCGCCCGTCATTAACAACTTATCTCCCGCGTCCGTCGCGGTGGGTGGTGCTGGATTTACCTTGACTGTCAACGGCAGCGGTTATGTCAACGGGTCAGTCGTGCGAGTGAATGGTGCCGACCGCACTACGAGTTTCCAGAGTGCGGCGCAATTGACGGCCCAATTATTGACCAGCGACATTCAAACCACCGGAACTGTGTCCATCACGGTTTTTAATCCGGCGCCTGGAGGTGGAACCTCATTGGCGAGTTCATTATCAGTTGAGAATCCAGTTCCTACACTGGTGAACCTCTCGCCGACCAGTAAGGTGGCGGGTGACGCAGGATTCACTCTTACTGTCAATGGTACTAACTTCAATACAAGTTCAGTCGTACGATGGAACGGGAGCGGCCGGGTAACTACTTTCGTCAACAATACTCAGCTTACCGCTGCCATCACGGCCGCCGACGTTGCGAGTGCGGGTAATGTTTCGGTAACCGTTTTCAACCCGGCACCAGGAGGTGGACCATCTGGCTCCACGAGCTTCACTGTTAATAACCCTATTCCCGCAATAACTACCTTAAGCCCCACCTCTAAGACTGTTGGGGAGGCTGCTTTTACATTAACGGTTAATGGTTCCAACTTCGTCAATTCCTCGACCGTTAACGTTAATGGTGCAGCGCGCACAACTTCATTTGTAAATGCCAACCAGGTCACAGCAAGTATTCCGGCTGCGGACATCAGTGCTGCCGGATCGATCTCGATCACAGTCGTAAATCCAGCACCCGGTGGTGGCCCGTCGAACGGAGTTGCCCTGAGCATTAATAATCCTGTCCCAACTATTAGTACGTTGTCCCCGACGTCGAGAACAGCGAGTTCCGGAGCCTTCACGTTGACGGTAGATGGAACGAATTTCGTCGGCACCTCAGTAGTGAAGTTTAATAACGTGGCTCGCGTGACGAGCTTTGTGAGTCCGACCCAATTGACGGCGGCAATTCTCGCGTCAGACATCACCACTGCCGGTACATATCCGGTAACGGTGACGAACCCGGCGCCCGGGGGTGGTACGTCAACGTCAGCCTCTTTCACCGTCGGTAATCCAGTACCATCGATCAATAACCTGGAGCCTTCGACAAAGCTGGTGGGTGGCGCAGGATTTACCTTGACTGTTAATGGGGCGAGCTTTGTCGACGGAGCCGTCGTGCGCGTGAATGGCGCCGACCGAACCACGAGTTTTCAGGGAGTGACGCAGTTGACGGCACAGCTGTTGGCCAGTGACATTCAAGCAACCGGGACATTGACGATCACTGTCTTCAATCCGGCACCTGGAGGAGGACTCTCATCGGGTAGTCCACTTTCGGTAGAGAATCCCGTGCCTACACTGACGAACATTACACCGTCAAACAAGGTGGCAGGTGATGCAGCCTTCACGTTGACGGTGAATGGCAGCAACTTTGTGGCTGGTTCAGTGGTGCGCTGGAATGGTACCGACCGTGTAACGACCTTTATCAGTCAGAACCAACTGACGGCTGCCATCACAGCGGCGGACGTAGTCAACGCAGGAACTCCGGCGGTAACGGTTTTCAACCCGGCGCCCGGCGGTGGCACATCAGGATCGGTAACGCTGACCGTGGTGGGTCCGAACCCCGTACCGACGCTAGCCAGTCTGTCGCCTTCACAAGTGGTGGAGGGAAGTGCCGCGTTCGAGTTGACACTTAACGGCGGTAACTTCATCAGCGCTTCCGTGGTCCAATGGAACGGCAGTGCGCGGGCAACTACTTTCGTCAACTCCAATATGTTGAAGGCCCAAATAACAGCCGCAGATGTGGCCACAGCAGGAAATAGTCCGTTAACGGTGGTCAATCCGGCACCCGGCGGCGGTACTTCTAACGCTGTTAACTTCACGATAGCAAGCACCAATCCATCACCAACCCTGAGCACTCTAACGCCAAACAGCGTATTGGCAGGTGCTTCAGCCTTTACGCTTACGGTTGGTGGATCCAGTTTCATTCCCGATTCAAAAGTTCGCTGGAACGGAGCTGACCGCGTAACTACGTTTGTGAATGCGAACCAGTTAACGGCACAGATCACTGCGGCGGATATAGCTGCCGCTGGTACGACCCCGGTAACGGTATTTAATCCCGCGCCCGGTGGTGGGACTTCCAGTGTTATTAACTTCACAGTCAATAATCCGCTTCCAACGATAACTACCCTTTCACCGACGTCCAAGACTGTCGGCTCAGGCGCGTTCACGTTGACAGTGGATGGAACCAACTTCCTTAACACGTCGGTCGTCAAGTTCAACAACGTGGCTCGTGTGACGACCTTTGTGAGTCCGACCCAATTGACGGCTGCGATTCTCGCGTCAGATGTCACCAGTTCCGGTACATACCCGGTGACAGTGACCAACGCGACCCCCGGGGGTGGTACGTCAACGTCAGCCTCTTTCACCGTCGGTAATCCAGTACCCTCGATTAGTAACCTGGCGCCTTCCTCAAAGCTGGTTGGTGGTGCCGCATTTACGTTGACTGTTAATGGAGCAAGCTTTGTCGACGGAGCCGTCGTACGCGTGAATGGCGCCAACCGAACCACCAGTTTCGTCGGTGCGACACAGTTGACGGCACAGTTGGTAGCTAGTGACATTCAAGCCACTGGAACGTTGACGATCACTGTGTTCAACCCGACGCCTGGGGGCGGAGTTTCATCGAGCAGTTCATTGTCAGTAGAGAATCCCGTGCCTGCACTTACGAACATTACACCGTCAAATAAGGTGGCAGGTGATGCGGCCTTCACGTTGACAGTGAATGGCAGCAACTTTGTAGCTGGTTCAGTGGTGCGTTGGAATGGGGCGGATCGCATTACCACTTTTGTAAGTCAGAACCAATTGACGGCTGCCATCACAGCGGCCGATGTGGCTAACGCGGGAACTCCGGCGGTAACGGTTTTCAACCCGGCGCCCGGCGGTGGCACTTCTAGTTCAACCACGCTGACGGTGGTTGGGCCGAACCCGGTACCGTCAATCACCACTCTCTCTCCTGCCCAGGTGGTGGGAGGAAGTGGAGCTTTTGAGTTAACACTTAACGGCACTAACTTTGTCAGCGCTTCCGAGGTCAAATGGAACGGCAGTCCTCGGACAACTACTTTCGTTAACTCAAATACATTGAAGGCTCAAATTACAGCGGCAGATGTCGCCACGTCGGGGAGCGTTCCAGTTACTGTGGTCAATCCGTCGCCCGGTGGAGGAACTTCACCTGCCGTTAACTTTACGATCACGAGTACGAACCCGGTGCCCGTGCTTAGCAGTCTGACGCCAGGTAATGCGTCGGCCGGTGGAAGTGCGTTCACGCTTACCGTCGGCGGATCCAATTTCACCGTTGATTCAAAAGTACGTTGGAACGGCGCTGACCGAGCAACCACGTTTGTGAATGCGACGCAGCTAACGGCGCAAATAAACGCAGCCGACATAACAACATCGGGCACAGCTTCGGTGACGGTGTTTAATCCGGCGCCCGGTGGTGGTACCTCGAACGTGCAGAGTTTCTCCATTAATAATCCTGTGCCTGGTCTGACGTCGCTTTCCAGCACTTCTGCAGTCGTTGGAGATATTGGATTCACCTTGACTGTTAATGGATTCAATTTTGTGAGCGGTGCGAGCGTTCGATGGAATGGCTCGGCACGGCCAACCACTTTCGTCGATGCGACCAGGGTAACTACAACCATTTCAACAGCAGATCTTTCTACCGTTGGCCACTTCCCGGTAACAGTGCTGAACCCGACACCCGGTGGTGGAACGTCGGCAAGCATTATGTTCAATGTTGATGCAGCTACTTCGACGAAGACGGCCCAGTTCAGTGTCGCGAGTATGAATTCGAGCGAGTCGGCCGGCGACATTCATGTCACGGTCACTCGTTCAGGAGATCTTTCGACCGAGGCAACTGTTGATTATCACACTGTTGATGGGACAGCGACCGAACGCAACGATTACACGACTGCGCTTGGAACTCTGCGGTTTGGACCAGGAGAATCGGAAAAGACAATCACAGTACTCATCAATGATGACTCGAAGTCGGAAGGGCCAGAGAGTGCATCCGTGGTGCTGTCGAATCCGACCGGTGGTTTGGCTCTTGGAAGTCCATCGGTATTGACATTCCAGCTTACCGACGATGCAGTTGAAACTGGACCAAACATTAACGACGACTCCTCGGCTTTCGTCAGACAGCACTATCACGATTTTCTAAACAGAGAAGCGGATCAAGCTGGTCTGACTTTCTGGACCAATGAGATAGAGAGTTGTGGAGCCGACGCGCAGTGTCGAGAAGTGAAGCGTATAAACGTCAGTGCGGCCTTTTTCCTCTCGACTGAGTTTCAAGAAACCGGATACTACGTTTACCGCTTCTACAAGGCCGCACTGCCGCCTAATCCGACGCGGCCGGAAGGACTCCCACGTTATTCTGAGTTACTCAGTGACTCGCAGGAAGTTTCAAAGGATGTAATTGTTCTTCAGACTGGTTGGCAGCAAAAGCTCCAACAAAACAAGGACAACTTTTCTAACAGTTTTGTGCTCAGACCAGACTTCATCTCGTTGTATCCGAATTCAATGACGCCTGCGCAGTACGTAGACGCTTTAAACGCGAGGGCAGGCGAACCACTTTCACAAACGGAGCGTGACGGTCTGGTGGCTGGTCTAACCGGAGGCGTTGAAACCCGGGCTTCCGTATTGCGCAAGATTGTCGAGGACGACGACTTCAAGGCCCTGGAATTCAATCGGGCGTTTGTGTTGATGCAGTACATCGGTTACCTGCGGAGGAGTCCTGATGACATTCCCGATACGAATCTAACTGGATACAACTTCTGGCTCAACAAGCTGAATGACTTCCACGGTAACTTCGTTCAAGCGGAAATGGTGAAAGCCTTCATAGTATCGGCGGAATATCGGTCCAGGTTTGGTCCATGAGATGACAATAGTAGTTAACGGTCTCAATTAGATTGTCGAAACCTGGTTCCGTATTGGGTCGAAGTCTAGCTGAGGCATACGAGCGCGGCGGGCGGATTGATCTCGCGGAGCCTCTCTACGAGAAGGCGAAGGTTCTTGGTGAGCAAAACAATGATCCAAGTACATCGGTTTTTAAGACCAACTACGAACGCGCTCACGCCAAGTTGAAAGAGACGACTAAGAAACAATAACTCGAGCCGGACGGTCGGTAATCATTCATCCAATGGTCAGTACCGATTCGCGGTAGCGTCGGGTGACTCTCCAGTCATCGCTAAGTCATATTAGGTCGAGACTCACCCGACGCTACTGCGATCTGTAGCGACCTGTACTACGGAACGTCCCAATTTCCAGTCTGGGCCGTTGCCGATCTTCACCACCTTTGTCACGAACGTCACACTCGAGTCGCCGACGTGGCCCGTAACTTCCCAACATCCTGGAGTGGGAAAAATTAAGTACGTTGCCTGAAAACCGCGCTCTCCGTAGCCGGCTGGCACTTGAGATCGCAAAGGAGGCGCTTCACCGTCGAGTCGATGGCCCGTAATCTTCAACTCACCCGAAACACCGCGCATCCACCCGAACTTCATTCCCAGTGCGCCGCTTCTACTGACGAAACCTGCACCACCTGGCTTGAATTCGATTGTTCCGTCTGGCCACAATCCAAACGGTCCAACTGATACTTCGCGATTGCCATAGCTGCCGCGAGCGGGTTTCTCTTCGCTGGCGGCGACGTCATTCGGTTTTGTGACCTCGCATTTAAAGTCCGTGCCCGGCGTTGGTGAAGAAACCTGCTGCCCTTCGCTCGCGACCACGAGCAGCGATAATACGACTAGACCAAAGAGTGTTGCCTGAACACGCATAAGTCAGCCTCCTTTCGGATCGATGATTACTATTAGTTAGACGTACGACGTTCGAATAACTTCCACCACTCAAGTCATCGCGAAGTGACTAATCAACAAAACAAAAACGGCCACCTTTAAGGGCAGCCGTCTCTATGTTATTGAATTGTCTGAACGCGAGGATCAAACCCCTTTACGCTACGAACAAGCATGACGGACAGGTAGTGTCCGGATTTCTGATAGCCCGCCGCGTTTGGTTCTAATCTAAACTCGAGTTGTGCGGCCTCTAACCAGCCTGTAAAGAGCGAGTAGTACTACCGCTCCAACGACGGCGAGCACGAGACTCATTAAAAACCCGGGTCGGCTAAGGTCGTTAGTGTCATTAACGGCACGTCCATACCCAAATAAAGCCTGACCAATAAAACCGCCGATGAGCGAGCCCGCAATGCCCAGGAGGATGGTGATGATGAAACCACCCGGATCCCTCCCTGGCATGAGTGCTTTAGCAATCACCCCTGCGATTAGTCCGAATATTATCCACCCGATTATTGCGATCATCTTTTGCTCCTTTGGCCTCTGTTATCAACCCGGGGCAAACCCTGTACGATTTCCACGCGAAATCTCAGCCCTAAGAGTACTAATGCAAGAAACAAACCACGTTCGCCTTTCACTCTAACCGCTGGTGCGAGGCGTGTGTCTGATAAAGGCGTGGAACTCAGCGAAACGCCTCATGTGCTTGCTCGGGGCAAGTAAACAATGGCCGATGCATTGAGCGTAAGCCACTCCAGAGTTCCACACCGCCACTCATAAAAAGCTGAACATGAAGTCTTAATAACGAAATGTACATCTGATTACGCCTAGCCTCGAGTAACACTCGTACTTATAAACCTCTATTTGAGTGAGAAGGCGTATGCCTAGCGTACATGGTTTCGCGTTGGCGCTAAGACGTGGATTGAAATACAAGCAACTTGACTCCTTAGTCTCCCCAAACCTTCCACTCCTGATTCCGAGTAACTCTTTCAAGAACTTCTTCTTCTAACGCTCGAGCTCCACCTATTTCAATCTGTAACTGTGCGACAGAGAATAGACGCCAGAGATGTTTGTTTCGACAGCGGTACTGCTTTTGCAGCAACCGTTGCCCACTATTAATATCCCATGAGCGCACACGTACCTAAAGTTACCCAAGAGCTGACAAAGATGAAGCGAACACTTCGCCACGTCTTTGGCCTCGAGAAACTGCGGTCAGGTCAAGCCGAGGTGATTCGATCAGTACTAGAGGGTAAGAACACTCTGGCGATAATGCCTACGGGGGCCGGCAAGTCACTGTGTTATCAACTCCCCGCATTACACATTCCCGGAACCACGATCGTGGTCTCGCCGCTCATTTCACTTATGAAGGATCAAGTGGATAAGTTGGAAGATGCAGGTTTGGGCGCCTCGCAACTAAACAGTTCATTGACAACTCGTGAGCAACAGGAAAATCTCGATCAAATCGAGACGGAGAGCAACGACTTTATTTTCGTTACCCCCGAGCGTTTTACGAACCACGACTTTCTCGCCAACCTGCGGAAGAAAACGATTGACCTTGTAGTCATTGACGAGGCCCACTGTATCTCCGAGTGGGGCCATGACTTTCGACCCGCCTATCTCGCGCTGGGGAGTGCCATCAAGACTCTTCATTCGCCAACGGTGTTGGCGCTGACTGCTACCGCAACGCCCGAAGTAACTGCCGACATAGAAAAGCAGTTGGATGTGGGAGAGTTTCGTATTGTAAATACGGGAATTCACCGTCCAAATTTGCAATACCAGGTCAAACGAGTAACGAACGAACGGGAAAAGCATGAAGCGCTGGTAAAGGTGCTCGAGGAAACTGAAGGCATTGGGATCATTTATGCTGCCACGGTGAAAACGGTCGATGATCTATACGATTGGCTGCGTAGCTTTGACTTCAAGGTTGAAAAGTATCACGGGCGAATGAAGGCCAGTGAACGCAAAAAGAATCAAGACGCATTGATGGCTGGTGAGCTGAAGGCCATCGTCGCCACTAACGCGTTCGGAATGGGTATCGACAAGGAAGACATTCGCTTCGTCGTGCACTATCAGATGCCAGGTTCGCTTGAGGCCTACTACCAGGAATCAGGACGCGCCGGACGTGATGGTCAACCGGCCTCATGCGTACTTTTTTATCAGCTCAACGATCGTCGAACACAGCAGTTTTTCCTTGGTGGCAAACATCCGAGGTTTGATGACATTCTTGCGGTCTACAACACGCTCGAATCATTAAATGCTGGCGAAACTCCAGTCGAGCTGGCTGCAGTGCAGCAAAACACCGAGGCTGTTGCTGATAAGAAGGTGCGGGTCATCCTTTCCTTCTTGAAAGAAAGAAAACTCATTAAGGAGTTGCCCGGCAGTCACTTTCAGCTTATGCAGGCTGAGGCCGATATCGCGGAGTTAACCGCACTTGGAATGGTGGCTCAAGAGAAGGTTGAGAAGGATCGAGAAAAGCTCGAACGGATGATGCTGTATGGCCAGAGTGCGGCTTGTCGCTGGCGTCTCTTGCACGATTACTTTGGGGAACAAATGGAAAGTGATCGATGCGGAGTCTGCGACAATTGTGTTGCTCCTGTAGAAGAACAGTTGGGTCTCCAGAACAGAATGGTCACCGCAGTATGAACTGTTGCTTGAAGTTGGCGGGTGTTGCGAGAGTTGGCACATGCGGATTTGGAATGGCCCAGGCTACATATGCTCGAGCTTTTTCATGTATTGAGGTCCAACACACGTTTTATCAACCGCCTTCAATCAAAACCTTGGCAACTTGGCGTACAAAAATGCCTGCCGACTTTGAGTTTACCGTTAAGGCGTGGCAGTTGATCACCCATGATGCTAAGAGTCCAACATATCGACGATTAAAACGAACTCTTTCTGAAAATGAGAAGCAAGAGTGCGGATACTTCAGGCCGACGGCAGTGGTGAATGAGGCGTGGGAAACAACGCTCGCTTCAGCGAAGGCACTGAAAGCAAGAACAATCGTTTTTCAATGTCCAGCCAGTTTCAAGCAAACCGACAAAAACATTGCGAGCATGGATCAGTTCTTCAGTTCGATCGACCGACAGGATTTAGATTTGTGCTGGGAACCCCGAGGAGAGTGGAATCCGACCGTCGTGAGATCAATTTGCGCGAGGTTAAGGCTGTGCCACGTAGTTGACCCCTTCTTAAATAAAACTGAGACTCGAGGTAAATACTATTTTCGACTACATGGGAAGACTGGATGGCGTTACCAATATGAAACTGATGAGCTTGAAGAATTGGCAGCATGGTGCATCAGTAGAGGAGATGGATATGTTTTCTTCAACAATTATAAGATGAGCGAAGACGCGCTGAAGTTCTGCCAGGTCCTAAACCGTCGAGAAGGATGAAGCTTAGTAACAGCTAATAGTCGTCTTCACGTACAGCTGTCGACTTCTATAGGCTTCCTTTGAAACACTCGACCTCTTCTGCCGGACCGCGCGCGTCCTCGCGGGCCAACTTGAGACACCGGCCAGGAGCCCGCGAGGACGCGCGCGGTCCGGCAGAAGAGGTTGTGTGGTGTAGATGAGGGCTTCAAATAACCGGGAGAAGCGTTTCGTTTTATATGGCCTTGAAATACAATCCTGAGACCATGAAAACAATCTACGAAGCCGCAGGTGGTAACGACGGAATGTTGAGGTTAGCCGGCGCATGGCACAAGCGGGTGCTCGAGGACGAAGTGGTGGGCCACGCGTTCAGCCACGGCTTTCACCCACAGCACACCGAGCGCCTTGCCGCTTACTGGGCGGAGGCGCTCGGTGGGCCAACGACGTACTCCGATCTCTATGGCGATGAGACGTCTGTCGTGCGGACTCATAGCGGGAACGGGCTGCACGAGGAGATGGACCAACGGGCGATCGCTTGTTTCGATCAGGCGCTTGAAGATGTCGGCCTCGCTAATGACGAACAGCTCCGACACGCCCTGCACGATTACTTCGCCTGGGCTACCACGACCACGATGGCTCGTTACCACCGATCTCCAGATGACGTCCCCAGCAATTTGGTCATCCCTAAGTGGTCCTGGCACGGACTCGTGGAGTGATGCGTCACCCTGTCCATCTTCCCCCCAGCCAAACTGACCACTCAGCTAAAGGCCTTTGACATCTCTTCGATCTGAGTTCGCGCGTCAGGACTGATTTCACCGACAGTCTGCAAGAATTGCGGGTGCGTCATCGCTGAACCTAAGTAGGTCCAACGCTGTGCCTGTCTCTGAATCGCGCGAAACTGCTCCTGCTCAGCTTCATTAAAGTTTCGTCCGGCAGCGCGTTGTAATGCCTGCAGGTCGAACTCGACTTGCTGCGGAATCCCGCTGTCGATCAAAACCCCTATAGCCCAGTAGTCACTAATGCCCATGTCGATCTCCTTGGCACTGCGGTTGTCGGTTAAGGCCTGGACCATCAGTGTGTCCAGCTTGGTGTGTTGCGCTTCCTCCATCCAATGATGACGCAGCAGGCTCTTGAATTGCAGGTCGAGAACTTCATCGTCGCGAACGCTTTCGAGATAGTGCTTTTGCGTCATCCACTCGATCCCCAGGATAACGAGTGCCACACCGAGCGGTCCGTGGGACAGGACGGCCTTCCCGATGTCCTCGGGAGGTCCAATCGTTTCGCAGAACGTCACAAAGCCTGCCTTGAACTCCTCAGCAAACTTCTTAAACAGCTGAATGTGCTTGGCTTCTTCGCTTGCGAACTGCAGGAGTGCGCGGGTGCGATAGTCGTCTTCATTCAGGTGCGGTCGCACGTGGTCCAGCACGAAAGGCAGGATGAACTCTTCGACCACGCCGAAGGTGTAAAGATAGCCGCTGCCACGAATTTGATTTAGCAGAATCTTCTCTTCCTTGCTGAGAAAATTGAGGGATTCAACTCGTGCGAGCGACTCGGGCATGAAAGGTTTGGTGAAATCCAGGCGTTTGTCGGTGCCGATAATATCTTCAATTCGCCAGTTCGCTTTTGCGGATGCTGCTAAAGTTTCCTGATAGTTGTAATGAGTTGTAAGCATGGTGTCCTCCGTTATGTGTCTCTTCAAATCATTTGCGGCCACTGCCGCGTAACGACTAGAATCTTGCGCTGCAACCCGCGAGCAGACCATGCTCGCAAGTCCGAACAAATTGACTCAACGTCCAGCGAGTGCGATGACTTTGCTGCGAATACGGCGTATTTTTGCCGTCAGTCCGGAAGATACATGGATGTCCTCTCTGAAATTCTTCGCGGAGTAGTGTTGAAGGGCGCGTTGTACTTCAACGCGGAGTTCTCAGCACCCTGGGGATTTCGTACACCGGCGACTGAGGAATTGGCCCAACTGCTCACACCGGGCGCGCTTCATCTGATGATCTATCATTTTCTGGTTGAGGGTTCGGGAGTTGTTCGTGTCGAAGGCGATCAGGAGATTCCGCTGACGGCTGGAGATGTAATCGTAATGACACACGGCGATCCTCACGAAATGTGTAGTGCACGCGATGTGGCTCCTAAACTTTCGGACGAAATGAAAGCAAAACTTCGTGCACACGATTTCACCACAATGCAGTCTGGTGGTGGTGGCGACATCGCGCGTTTCGTTTGCGGATTTATGGTTTGCGATCCGCTCTTGTCCAGCCCGCTGCTGCGGAGTCTGCCGGCGGCCTTTAAAGTCAACTTGCGTACGGACCGCGCGGGTCATTGGCTTGAGAACACGCTGCTACATTTGGTTGAGGAAGCCAACTCCGGACGAGCGGGCAGCGAAGCAGTGCTGGCAAAAATGTCTGAGGCACTGTTTGTTGACACGCTACGTCGTTACTTCGAGGGCTTGCCGGAAGAGGAAGTTGGTTGGTTGGCTGCCGCTCGCGATCCGACCATTGGAAAGAGTTTGATGCTGCTTCATACGAGAGCTGCGCATCCATGGACCATCGCCGAGTTAGCGACCGAAGTGGGGTCGTCGCGCTCAGCTTTCGTGGAACGCTTCACTCGATATCTCGCTGAACCTCCGATGGCTTATCTCATGCGGTGGCGGCTGCAACTCGCCGCTCGTGCCCTTGGTTCAACTTCGCGAGGAGTTGCCGACATTGCGGAAGAAGTGGGCTACGAATCTGAAGCCGCATTCAACCGTGCCTTCAAGCGCGAATTTGGTTCGCCACCCGCCCGTTATCGAAGGGACCAACGCGCCGCGAAAATATGACTCACCTATCTGTTAAGTCGAGCCACATTTTCACGACAGGGGACCAACATGTCGCGAAAGTCGATATGCTGCGCTCGGGTCCCCACTGGTCCATGTCACGATAATGGTCTTGTCGGTGACGCGTTCGAGCGCAGTAGAGAATTGCGGATTACTTAACACACCGTAAGTCGCGATCTCTTTTCCCTACAATCAATGCTTGGTTTTCGCGAAGACGGTTGTTCCGGGGACGACAAGTCTTATTTCTGTTCCTTTGGTTGAGGAACTGGCAATCATCAATTTGCCGCCGATGCGTTCGGCCCGTTCCCGCATACCTTGTAGCCCGAAATGTTCATCCTTCCCTTTTTCCTGAACTACGGGCTCGATGCCGACGCCGTTGTCTTTCACCAGCAGAGAAAGATCCTGTCCGTATTTGAGCTCGACTTCCAGGCGACTCGCTTGAGAGTGGGAAAAAGAGTTTCTGATTGCTTCATATCCGATTCGGTAAACTTCGTCTCGGACAATTGGGTGCATCTCTTTCGACTCTCCTACAACTGAAAAATCAAGCGCCATTGAAGTAGGGTTCAATCCGTTTTGGGTTGCGCGAAGCAAGGCTTCGGCGAGGTCGTTCTTCTCGGTTGTTGAGGTCCGCAGCGAATTTAATGCGGCCCGACCCTCATTAGTAGCCTGGGCCAGCCAGCCGGATAATTGTTCCATAGCCCGGCGCATGCGCGCGGGATCTGACGGTTCATCCAAAGCGTCGTCGACTACCATCTTGCTGCCCTGGATTGTCTGGAGGAAAGTGTCGTGAAGTTCTCGCGCCATGCGTGTGCGTTCCGCCAAGCGCTCGTCAAACCTGACATGAATAGCTCTTGAAATCTGACGCACGCGAAGACGATAAATGGTCCATAGGATTAGGAAAACAGCGATGATGCAGGCAATTTGGAACCAGCTTGTTTGATACCAGGCAGGCGCAATGCTGAAAGTCAGGGTTGCGCCGGTTTCATTCCAGATACCATCGTTATTACTTGCGATGACGCGAAAAGTATAGTTCCCGGGACGGAGATCGCTGTAGAGCGCCTGCCGCCGCGTTCCTGGTTCCTGCCAGTTCAGATCGTGACCTTCCAACTTGTAGCGGAAGCGCACTTTCTGCGGAACTGAGAAACTGAGTGCTGTGTAGTCAATTTCGAGGTCTCTCGTCAGCGCTGGCAGTTGTAGATTTGCGAGCGGCGAATAACTTTTC
>Ga0207707_10003034_pt1 | contig 14927 bp, 13 predicted proteins | sample KBSC83BmetaG_FD_184336 | JGI IMG/M metagenome (GOLD analysis project Ga0207707, IMG submission 184336) | Corn rhizosphere microbial communities from Kellogg Biological Station, Michigan, USA - KBS C8-3B metaG (SPAdes) (version 2) | ecosystem: Host-associated > Plants > Roots > Rhizosphere ...
GAGAGAAACCTGCGCGCCGGATGAACGGCCCTGTTCGGCATTCGGGTTGGTCGTCGTAACACGAAACTCCTGCAAGGAGTCGCGCGTCACGCGCAACACACTCGCGAATGCTTCGTCAGTTACGACATCGAGACCATCCTGCTGTTCATTGACATCAACGCCGTCGAGCGTGATGTTCGACTGGTCGGCACGACCGCCATTCACGAAACCGGAACGGCTGACGCCCGGTTGTAGCGACAGCAGACCGACAACGTTATTGGCATTCAACGGTAGCTCCACGATGCGCTTGCGCTCGAATGAATTTCCGAGCGTCGCATCGCTCGTGTTAATCGCTGCCTCTGCTGACGCCGTTACGTCAACTGTTTCAGAAACAGCGCCGATCTCCAGTTGCACGTCACGCACTGTCGGCGTGTCGACGAGTGCGATCAGACCCGATGCTGAAGCGGTTTTGAAACCCGTTGCACTGACTTCGAGTCTGTATGTGCCCGGTGGAACGGCGGTAAACACGTACGCGCCGTCCTGGTTGGTTTGTTGAGTGCGAGTGAAATTCTTCGAGGGGTCGGTGATAGTAACGGTCGCGCCACTTACCAGGTTGCCCTGCGGATCTTTGATTACACCGCGCACCGTGGTGCCGCCTGACTGGGCATAACCAGTCAGCGCGAACAGTACTAAAACTAGAATCGAAGCGAGAGAAAAACTTCCGAATCTGCGTTTACTCATAATGCGATCTCCCTGTTTCTTACTTCTGTCGAGCTATCAACTCGTTGAGAATTTCTTGTCAGAATTCGTCAACGGAATGTTGGATTTTGTTGATGCTTTTGGAATGCTTGGGAAGCATTCAGGGGAGACAAAAGTCGCGTGTGGGAAATGCAGCTATCGTTCCAATGAGAAAACACAAACATTGCTTCTGAGTTGACGCCTTGTCTCCACAGAACAAGTCCAAAAACTCATTGCCATTGCCGAATTTGAACTGCGAAAGAGTGGATTGAATACAAGAAATCAGGAGCAGCTGCTCGTGACTATTGCACCTGCTCCTGATTGCAGTAATCTTTAAAGGACCGTGGCGATCAATCCTATCGATATTCTGCTGGTGATCGTGGTGCTGTTGAGTGTGCTCAACGGCTACCGGCGTGGCTTCATTCATGGCGTGCTCGATCTTACGGGTTGGGTTTTGAGTCTGCTTGCAGGACTGCGTTACTACGAGCCCTTCGCGCAGTGGCTTGGTCCACGAATCGATCTGTGGTCCGAAGTGTGGGACCGGCCGGTTGCGTTTGTCATCATCGCAGTGATCGTCGGTGTGGTGGTCCAGGTGATTGGTTACTGGCTGCTCATTCGTCTGCCCGAAGACATACACGAGCGTCGCGCGAATCAAGTGCTGGGTGTGATACCGGGATTTGTAAACGGTTTGATAATCGTCGCGATCATCTCCGCGCTGCTGCTAGCGATTCCGCTGAATGAAGGATTGAGCGAACGCACGCGTGATAGTGCGCTGGTGAACCGTCTCGCTGTCTATGCGGAACGGCTCGAAGGTCAGCTTAGACCTGTGTTTGCCGAAGCGATCGCGCGCAGTCTTAACCTGCTGACGATTCGTCCGGATTCAAACGAACGCGTCGAGCTTCCGTTCAAAGTTGAGAACCCACGCCCGCGTCCTGATTTGGAGAAACAGATGTTGGACCTCGTGAACCAGGAACGAGTGGCTAACGGTCTGAATCCGTTGGCGCCCGATCCCGAGCTGACTGAAGTGGCGCGAAAGCATTCAGCAGATATGTTTGCACGCGGCTACTTCGCGCACGACACACCCGAAGGCCTCTCGCCATTCGATCGCATGCACGCCGCAAAAATTAGCTTCACGACCGCGGGCGAGAACCTTGCGCTAGCGCCAACCATTCCGGTGGCTCACGCTGGTCTCATGAACTCACCCGGTCACCGAGCAAACATCCTCCGCCGTGAATTCGGTCGCGTTGGAATCGGTGTGATGGATGGTGGAATGCGCGGGCTGATGGTCAGCCAGGAATTCCGGAACTGATAGACATCCTCTCTATTTCGCTTCACGCGGCACGACATCAAAGTTCAACTTCTGCACGCCACGAATGATCGTGACCGGATACTTGCGTCCGATGCGCTCGTCAGTCAGTAACTTGTGCAGATCGTCAATCCCTCGAATCGGATTTCCGTCAAACTCGATGACGATATCGCCCGCCTCGAGTCCGGCTTCTTTCGCCGCACTCGGCTGGCCGTTGGTCTCGAAGGAAACGAGCAACACACCCGTATCCACCGCCAATTGATAGAAGCGCACGATGCGGCGCGGTATCGGCACGTTCTGTCCCGCCACTCCGATGTAACTGCGGCTGATCCTGCCATCACGAATCAAACGCCCCGCGACGAACTTTGCCGTATCGATCGAAGTCGCAAAGCAGATCCCTTGCGCCGGTAGAATCGTGGCCGTATTGACGCCGATCACTTCACCACGCGAGTTGACCAGTGGTCCACCTGAATTTCCGGGGTTCAGCGCCGCATCAGTCTGGACGACGCCGTCCATCAACCTGCCTGACTGCGCGCGCAACGAACGTCCGAGGGCGCTGACCACACCCGCCGTCACTGAATACTGAAATCCGTAAGGATTACCGATCGCGATCACTAACTGGCCTACACGTATCGACTGCGACTCTCCCAACTCTGCCGGCACGAGGTTCGGCGCCGTGATACGAATCACCGCCAGATCTGTGTCAGGGTCGTCGCCGATCAACTGTGCTTGAAACGTGCGCCCGTCCATCAACGTCACGTCAATCTTCGATGCGCCGTGTACGACGTGACTGTTCGTCAGAATGAATCCGTCAGGTGTAAAGACGAATCCCGATCCGCTGCCACCGCCGCTTACGTGAATGTAAACAACCGAGGGACTCACCTTTTCCGCCGCCTCCATGACGGCCCGCGAATAAGCATCTAATAAATCCCCTCCATTACTAACTGGTGTTGCAACTGCGTAGCTCATTTATATCTCCCTAAAGATTATTAACGGCATCTATTTTAGCCACAGATAACCCGGATTTAAAATCCGGATTTTCTATCCATTCAATCCGTGGCATTTCTTGTATTTCTTGCCCGATCCGCACGGACAAGGATCGTTGCGGCCGGGCCGCGGTGTTTCGTACCTGACGGTCGGATTCTTCAACTCGTCACCCGTGACGAAGCGCCACTGTCCCTCCTCCCGTTCAAACAGACTCTTCTCGCGGTGGTTCTGATCCTTTCCGTTCTGCGTATACTGCGCCTCAAAAGAGACGAAGGCCTTGTTGTCGTTGACCTGCTTCGTCTCGATGATCTGTAGTCCATGCCAGTCGGACGTTTGCGACCACTCACGAATGAAGTCGAGATCGATCTCCTTTCGCGTGAGCGAGTGAGTCGAATTGACGATGAAGTCGATGGCGCCGGTTACAAAAGCCGAATACCGTGCGCGCATCAACTCTTCCGCCGTCTCGCTTTCGCGAATGCCGTTGATGATCGGCTCGCAGCAGGCGCTGAAAAGGGAACCGGAACCACAGGGGCACGTTTGAATGTTTTCAGTCATAGACCACAGATTACACAGTTTTTTGGATTACGCAGAATCGAGATCTGATAATATGATGCGCGACTCATGGAGGACCCGACCATGCTTACTCGCCAAACTGGCCGACTCACCAAGATCCTGCTTCTGATTGCACTTGGAATTTTGATCGCATCACCGGCTCGGTTGCCCATACGGACCGTCACCGCCCAGGACCTGGACTACGACGAAGAGTTCATGAAGGGCAGGGACCTGTATCGTCGCGGCAAGTTCGAAGACGCGCTGAAGAGTTTCAAACGCGCGAACGAGCTGCGCGACAAGAAGTCCGCCGAGTGCTATAGCTGGATGTCAGAGACTTACATGGCTCTGGAGGCTTACAAGAACGCGATCGAGTGCGCCGACAAAGTTATCGAGTTGGCAAAGGATGATCGTCAACTGCTTGTGAAGGCATACAATAACAAAGGTCTGTCATTGCAGGAGTTGGCTGAGCGAAAGGACCAGAAAAAACTTCAGGCCGCCGAGGCGATATACAGGCAGGGGCTGGCGATCGAAGGCGCGCCTGCGGTAATGCGCTACAACCTTGGTGTAGCACTATTGGAAATGAATCGAGACGAGGAAGGCATCGCCGAGCTGAAGACTTACGTCAAGGAACAACCAAACGGCGCGTATCTCGAGACGGCGCGCCAGATGATTAAGGATCCGCGCCGCGCGCGTGAAAAGTTCGCACCCGACTTTACTTTCGTGTCCTCTGAAGGCGAGCACATCGCTCTCGAAGACCTGCGCGGCAAGGTTGTGCTCATAGATTTTTGGGCCACGTGGTGTCCGCCCTGCGTCGAATCGGTGCCGGAGATTCGCAACCTCTACAAGCGCTACTCGAAAGAAGGCAATTTCGTGATCATCGGCATCAGCTCCGATGATGATGAACAGGAGTGGCGTGACTTTACGGCGAAGAACAAGATGGTCTGGCCGCAGTATCGCGATAAAGATCATCGCATTGTGAGCGCCTTCGGAATCCGCGCGTTTCCGACCTACATTCTAATAGACCACGAAGGCATCGTTCGCTATTCGAGTATCGGGTTGAGCTGGACGCGTTCAGCGAACCTGAGTGAGGCGATCAACAAGCAGGTGAAGATCGTCGCAAAGAGCAACGAGGCGCGTTAGCTTCAGAATGTGAGGCGTCCGATCTTTCCTTTATCACCTGCGCCCCAACCGATCTGTTTACCCGGAACGCAACTGAACGTATCGAAACCTGGACCCGTAATCGGGGTCCATGTTCGTCCGTCGTCGGTTGAGTAGTCGCCGCCGGATGGACCAAGCGCAACGAGTGTCTTTGTGCCCGGCACGTAAGCCACCACTGAACGAAATCCTGACAGAGCCTTCACAAGCGTCCACGTAGCTCCGCCGTCATTCGTCACTGCGAGGTTGTCTACGGCGTCTGTTTCTTTTCGATAGTCGCCACCGACGATCACGCCGTGCTTCTCGTCTCGGAAAGCGATGGAGAATATTCCTGACGACTGGCCGGATGCGAGCGGAGTATCTGCAACTTGCCACGTGCGACCGCGATCGGCGGTACGCAAGACGCGCGACTTCGCCGCGGCGCCCGTGCCGATCCACGCGTGAGATTTTCCAACGACTGCGACGTTCGTCCCGCTCGCGGCGAATGCGCCTTCATTGCCTTGCGCGGGCGGGAGGTTCGCGGTGGGCACGCGCGACCACGTGTGACCGCCGTCGTCAGTCGTCAAAATGTAGAACCGTAGATCCACAGAGTCGCCGAAGGCTATGCCGTGATTCCCGTCCCAAAACGTCATCGCATCGACAAATACTTTCGGATCTTCGTTCTTGAACTGCAACTGCCACGTCTTGCCGGCGTCCGTGGTTTTGTAAATGCGCGAAGCTGGACCATTGCCGGCACTGAGTGCGTAGGCTGTTTGTTCATCGACGGCGTCGATGTCGCGGAAGTCGAGAGCTTCATCGGTTACCGTGAGCTTCTGCCACGTTGTGCCACCATCAACCGTGCGCAACACCGTCGCTCCCGCACCACTCGCCCAAGCCACGCGTTCAGTCACCGCACTCACTCCGCGCAGCCGAACACTGACGCCACTCGTCTGCATGGTCCAGTTCGGCGTCGCAAATATCATCAACGTAAAAGCCAGAAGAAATCTCATCGCACCCAACTGTAACAGAAGTGCGCCACAAAAAGGCACATATGCACTTTGGATTTCTTATGTGTCTTTTGTACCTTTTTGTAGCTAAAATACGCGTCGCACCAAGTCACTGATCCCCATTCTCCTATGATCGGGCAACTCCTCCTCCATTATCGCGTCGTCGAAAAGATCGGTGAGGGTGGACAGGGCACCGTTTATAAAGTTATCGACACCACGCTCGATCGGCCAGCAGTAATCAAAGTATTGCCGCCGGATCTCACCGACCGCGCCTCGAACCTGGTGCGGTTCGAACGCGAAGCAAAGCTCGCGTCCTCTTTGGACCATCCGAACATCTGCACCATCTTCGGACTGCACAAGGTTGGCGACATCCACTTCATCGCGATGCAATACGTCGAGGGACGCAACGTGCGCGAGCTTGTTGGCGGGCAGCCACTCGACCTGCGTCGCGCGCTCGCGATCGAGATTCAGGTAACTGACGCGCTCGCGGCGGCGCACAGTCGCGGCATCGCGCATCGTGACATCAAAGCGCGAAACGTGATGGTCACGCGTGCTGGAACGGTGAAAGTGCTTGACTTCGGACTCGCGAAATTGATCGAAGGACCGCACGCAAGTTCGAGCGATCCGCAACTCACGGAAGTCGGCGTGCCTTATGGCACTTCAACCTACGCCGCGCCCGAGCAGGCACAGGGACTGAAAGCCGATCACCGCGCGGACGTCTTCTCGTGCGGCGTGTTGCTTTACGAACTGCTCGCGGGGACGTGGCCGTTCCGCGGCAAGACGGCGCTCGATGTTCGTTACGCGGTGGTCTATCACCAGCCGACACCAATCACGGAAGCGCGTGGTGAAGACTCGCCCGCGCTGCGACGCATTCAGGAGATATTGGACAAAGCGCTCGCGAAGTCGCCCGAAGATCGTTACCAGCGCATCGAAGACATGCGCGGCGATCTTCAGGAAGTGCTGCGCGACCTCGAGGTCGACAACAGCGCTACGCTCACCGATGCTCCCGCGTTCAAAGCACCGCCTTTAGTCGCGACGAATCGTTTCTGGACCAAGCGTCGAAAGCTCGCTGCGATTGCAGCGGCGGCGGCAGTGCTGATTATTGCGCTCACTGTTATCGCGTTTCGCCGCGAACGTCCGGTTGAGGCTGACTCGACGATCACGTCGCTCGCCGTGTTGCCCTTCACGAACAGCGATCCGGCTACTGAGTATCTCTCCGACGGGATAACGGAAAGTTTGATCGACAGTCTTTCGCGCGTGCCGAACCTCAAGGTGAAATCGAGTAGCACTGTCTTTCACTACAAGGGGCGTGAGACTGACCTCAGAAAGATCGGCCGTGAGCTTGGCGTGCATGCTTTGTTGTCCGGCAGCGTGGTCCAGACGGGCGACGACCTATCGGTGAGCGTCGAATTGATCGACGTCCGTGACGATAGTCACATCTGGGGCGAACGATACGGCCGCAAGGTATCGGAAGTGGTAGCTCTGCCGCAGCAGATCTCGCGCGACGTGTCGCAGCGTCTGCGTTCGCGTGCGGACAACATGGACCACGCGCAGTTGACGCGAAACTATTCGCCCGACTCGGAAGCGTATCGTCTCTATCTTCAGGGACGTTACAACTGGAACAAGCGAACTGTCGAAGGACTGAAGAGCGGCATCGACTATTTCGGCCAGGCGATCACGAGAGACCAGGACTACGCGCTCGCTTACGCCGGACTCGCCGATTGTTACTTGTTATTGAACGTCTATAACGTGACGTCGGCTGACGATTCTTATCCGAAAGCCGAAGCGGCGTCGCGCAAAGCGTTATCGATCAACGAGAGCCTCGCGGAAGCGCACACCTCACTCGCGTTTGTTACTTACCGTTATCACCTCAAGTGGGCTGAGGCCGAGGAACACTTCAAGAAAGCGATCGCGCTCAATCCAAATTACGCGACGGCGCATCAGTGGTACGGTAGCTACCTTGCTGCCATGGGTCGCATGAACGAAGCCATCGTCGAAGGAAAGACCGCGCACGATCTGGAGCCGTTTTCGTTGACGATCTACAGCGACTATATTCGCATTCTCTACTACGCCGGACGGCTGACCGAGGCGCACCAGGAAGCGTTGAAGTTGATGGAGATGGATCCGAACTTCGCGCGTGCGCATTACGAGTTGGGGTTGGTGCTCGAGGATGAAGGAAAACTCGAAGAAGCGATTGCAGAATTCAAGCAGGCGTTGAAATCCTCGCCCGACAATGTTACAGCGTTGACTGCGTTGGGCCACTCGCAGGCGCTCGCTGGAAGAAGGGCCGAAGCGGAGAAGGTGATCGCTCGGCTTCAGGAGTTGTCGAAGCAGCAGTATGTTTCGCCTTTCGAAACGGCGGTGGTCTATGCCGGGTTGGATGAGCGGCAGCTTGCGCTTGACTGGCTCGAGAAGTCGCGGCAGGAGCGGTTCAATTGGTTGCCGTTTATAAAAGTCGATCCGGTGTTGAAGAATCTGCATTCGGAAGCACGGTTTGTTGAATTGGCGAAAAGTCTCAATTTGCAGTAAGGATCTAAGTCAAATAAAGCAAGTTTGAGTTGAACAAGTCAGGAAGGGCGGCTCATCTTCCTGACTTGTTCAAGCTGAGATAAGTTGAGAAAACTATGAACCTTTCACGTAGAAAGTTTTTGTCAACCAGCACTAAATCTGCGCTCGCGATTAGTGTGTTGAAGTCCGTAACACCGCTCAGCGCCTTCGCCCAGTCAGCCGCGGTGCAACCGGTGTTTGCGCGGTTGGATGAATACATCGCGCGCCACATGCGCGAGACGGGCGCTCCGGGCCTGACACTCGCACTCGCGAATCGCGACGGCTTGATTCGCGTTTCGACTTACGGTTACGCAGACACGAAAGCCGGCTTGGGAGTCGTACCGGAAACGATGTTCGAGATCGGCTCGATCTCGAAATCATTCGTCAGCCTCACGCTGTTACAGTTGCGAGACGAGGGCAAACTCGATCTCAACAAGCCGATAGTCGAGTATCTGCCGTGGCTCAAGATCAATTCCAAATTTGCGCCAGTGACGACGCATCACATCCTGAGTCACACCGCCGGCCTGCCCGGCGCGCCGCTGCTGCTCGACGCGTTGCTCTCCGAGCTCTGGACGGCATACGAACCCGGCAAACACTTTCTTTATTCAAACACCGGCTACAACATTCTCGGTTTCCTGATCGAAGCGATTGATAAACGACCGTTCGCGGAAGCGATGCGCACGCGAATGCTCGCGCCGCTCGGAATGACGGCAAGCGCGCCGATTATCACCAACGATCTGCGCAAGCAAATGGCGATCGGCTACGAGCCACTCGCGGAAGGCAAACCGTATCCGTTACATGGTCCACTCGCCGAAGCACAGTGGATCGAAGTCGATATAGCTGCGGGCAGTGTTGCTTCGACACCGTCTGACATGGCCAAGTACATGCGGATGCTTCTCAATCGCGGCGCGCTGCCGAAGGGTCGTCTGATTTCGGAAGAGAGCTTCGGACTGTTCACGAAGCCCGCGATCGATTCGCCTTATCGCGGCGAACCGGCTTCGTATGGTTACGGCCTGTGGATCAGCGACATCGGCGGGCACACGCGCTTGCGTCACACGGGAGGAATGGTTGCGTTCAGTTCTTCGATCGACGTTGACCTGACGGGAAACATCGCTGCGTTTGCATCCGTCAATGCGAATCTTCGTGGTTACCGTCCGGTCGCCGTGACGAAGTATGCGATTGAGCTGTTCAATGCGTCGCTTGCCGGCAAGCCGCTTCCCGATGCGCCCGCTCCGCCGCCTGCACCCGATGAGGTGAAGAACGCCGCTGACTACGCCGGACTTTACACGTCACTTGACGAAAAGAAACTCGAACTCGCAGCAGAGGGCGACAAACTGATCCTGCTGCACGCGAATCGCAGAATCGTTCTCGAACGTGCCGGCGCCGATCGCTTCATCGTCAAGCATCCTGACTTCGACACTTATCTGCTCGGCTTTGTCAGAGAGAACAAGGAAGTGACCCAGGCGTTTCACGGCGCGAACTGGTATGTGGGCGCGAAGTACGCTGGTCCAAAAACTTTCGAGACGAAGAAAGACTGGGAAGCATTCGCCGGTCACTATAACAACGACAGCGCCTGGTACGGTGACACGCGCATCGTGCTTCGCAACGGTCAGCTTTTCATTGACGGTGTGCAGTCACTCGTTCCGCGCGGCGATGGAAAATTTGGAGTCGGCGAACCGGAGGGGCCTGATTGGATAGCTTTCGCCACCGTTGTCGATGGACGCGCGATGCACCTGAACTATTCGGGCATCATCTTCCGCCGCATCTTTACGCCTTAGCTCACATGAGCAGCGATTCAACCCGGTGGGCATGGACGATTTCTTCACATGGTGACCACGCGAACACAGTGAAGCGTCCATCCTGCGACGCTACGAGCGCGAGCGCCTCACGATGATCGAACACAAACTGCGCCGCGGAAAGATGGCGCGTGCCGCCATGCTCCGTCGGTTGGACCACCACCGGAAGATTCCCCACGACCGGCTCGGTGATGACCCACTTATCGACCGGCGGGCATCCTTCCTTTCGCCGTATCTTCGCGCCAAACGCCAGCACGTCATACCGATCGTTGATGACAGTTGCGCCATCGACCGCAGTCATTCCGCCAATCGTGTCCACCGCGCGCCGCAAGGCGCTGGCCCATTCTCTCCGGTCTTCCTCGGCAACTTCGTGTTCCTGGCGCACTAACTCCGCAAGCGTGGCGAACGCCGGCGTGATCGAATAAAGAATCGGTTGCGCAATCGACTCGCGCCATTTTTCTGTGCCTGTCGGTACGACCAGCAGCGTACCGCCGTGTCCGTGCGCGCGCATCGAAGCACTGAGTTGGACCAGCACGTTCAACGAGTGTTGTGGTCCATTCGTGGCCGCTGCCGTAAACGCAAGCAAAGCTTTCAGCAGTGAAGGACAGTCAGGCAGACTCGTGCCTTCCTCGTCGATGACTTTGACCTGTTCGCCTTTGAGCACGGCAACGTTGGCGTACTTTCCGAAACCGTCAAGACGGCGATGCTTCACGACCAGCAAGCCCGGCTCGATATCTTCGATCACGAAGCAGAAACTTGGAATCGTTCGCGTCGTGCCCCAAACGCGCAACTCATCACCATGATTCCACACACCGAGATGAATCTCGGGACGTTCCACTGCGGGCGCGAGTTTCATCAAAACACCGGCGGTCAAAGGCAGCGGATGCTCAAAGACCATCGGCTGTCCGGCTGCTTCAGGCGGCAGATACGCGATCGAGATTTTCGGAAAGCGACCTTCTTCAGGACGAAAGCTGGCCCAGAACGTCGCGTTGATGATCGCCGCGATCGAACGCGCATCAGGTTGCGGCGCCAGATCGTCTTCGCCAAGCCGGCGCGCCTCTGCGAGTTGGCGGACGAAGTGCGCCTCGACGATCGGCGCTACCGTATTCGCGGCCTGATAAGTTGGCTCAGTGCTCATGATCCTATTTGCCGGTAAACAGCGTGTTCTCGTCAACGAAGCAAAGCCCATTACCCCACGGGTCGAAAGCGTAGAACGATCGCTCACCCCATGGGCGTTTGACGATTTCGCCGGCGCTCGCGCCGTGAACGTCTTCGGTTGAGAGACATTCCAACTGTCGCGCGCGCTCGTGAACTGCTTCGAGATCGTTTACGGAAAAGTAGATGTAGTCGGGAATCGGCTTCGGTTGCTCATCGAGAACGCCTTCGCCGGTCACGTCGACGATGGCGAGAATCACAGGACCACAATCGATGTAATGGCGCGAACCGCGCGGAATTCGCCGGCCTCGATCGCCGAGCAGAGTGCCGTAAAATTGCTCGGCGCGGTCGAGATTGTTCACTTGTAGAATGATCCGGTAGAGTGTTGGCGCCATCGTCGTTCCTTTCGCAGTGATTTGTCACAGATTAACGCAGGTCAGCATGGATTAGACAGCGGAGCGAGATATCAATCATGAGTAGCAATCATATTCGTCATCGATTCGGCGCGGTGCGGCCGTACCTTTACGGTTATCCCGATCTCTTTGACCTGGTCAAACACGCGTTTGGCGCAGTGGAACTGGAGCGGTTTGAGTTTGGTCCAACTGAGCATCACATCGAGGCTAAGATTGGCGATTCGGTCGTCGTCCTGGAGTTGATGCCGGAGCCACCCGCGACTGGGACGCGCGCGTCGATCTACGTTTATATCCCGGATGTCGATGACGCTTACCAGCGCGCGCTTGAAAAAGGAGCTACATCGGTGCAGGCGCCGCAGGACAAACCCTACTGCGAACGCCAGGCGGGGGTGAAGGATTCGTTTGGTAACATCTGGTGGATGTCGACGTACAAGGATCTGACCGCATCCTGAATGAGAAAGATTTTGGTTATTGGTTCAGGTGGTTCAGGTAAGTCGACGTTTGCAACGCGGCTGGGTGCCTTACTAAATCTCGAAGTCAGTCATCTCGATAAGTGTTTCTGGCGTCCCGGATGGAGCAAGCCGGCGCCGGAGGAATGGTTACAAACAGTTACAGAACTGACCGATCGAGAGTCCTGGATTCTTGACGGCAATTACAGCGGCTCGTTGGATCTGAGAGTTCAGAAGTGCGATACGGTTGTATTTCTGGATCTGTCGCGCTGGTTGTGTCTCTGGCGAATCATGACGCGCGTGTTGCGTTATCGGAAAGCGGAGCGTCCTGACATGGCCGAAGGTTGTCCTGAGAAGCTCGACCTGGAGTTTGTCATGTGGGTCTGGAACTATCCGCGGCGGACGAAGCCAAAGGTTATTAAGCTGCTGCGCGAACGCTGCGAAGGAAAAGAGATCGTGTGGCTACGTTCGAGAGGTGAGGTTGAAAAGTTTTTAGCTCAGTTCGAACATTAAGTTCATTCATGGACGCTCAAATTCAAGCACTTGCGGAAACACTCTGGGACTATCACTTGATGAAGCAACCGGTCGCGAAAGCCGATGTAATCATGGTGCTTTGCAGTCATGACGAGCGTGTTGCTGAACGAGGCGCGCAACTATTCCTCGACGGTTTTGCGCCGCTCATCATCTTCGCCGGCGGTCATGGAGCAATCACTCGTCAGCTTTGGGAGGAACCGGAAGCCGAACGATTCGCTCGCATCGCGATGACTCTGAACGTTCCCCGTGAAAGTATTTTGATTGAGGCCGAGTCGACCAATACAGGCGAAAACATCGCGTTCACGAAACGCTTGTTGGTCGAGAAGGGACTCGATCCGCAGAGATTCATCGTCGTGCAGAAACCGTACATGGAACGGCGAAGTTATGCGACGTTTCGCAAGCTCTGGCCCGAGAAAGAAGTGACCGTGACGTCGCCGCAGGTTTCGTTTCGCAGCTATCTCGCGGAGTACGCCAACCGCGCGCTGTCAGTCGCGGACGTGGTCAGCATCATGGTTGGCGATCTGCAAAGAATAAAAATCTATCCGGCGCGCGGGTTTCAGATCGAGCAGGACATCCCGGAGCACGTCTGGCACGCCTTCGAACGACTCGTTCGCGCCGGATATGACAAGTATCTAATTCAACCTCAGAATTAAGCAGCTCACTGCTTTGATGCTTCACTTTTATCTCGCACCGTCTTGAGAGAGTAACCGCCCACCCCGCCCGTTACGAGGAACAGAATGGCCTTGAGGAATTCCATCACGAGCTGATCCTTATTCAGATAAAGAGCGTAACAGATCGCTGCGGTCAACAAGAGACTGAGAAAGCCGACGAGCATGCTGGCGGTGAAACTTGCGGCTCTCAGATGCTCTCGCTCTCTTTGCCGGTCAAGGAATTCGGCATCGAGAAGCTTTAGAGAGTACTCATGGGTCGTCTCGATCTGTCGCCTTCTTAGTTCTTGCACAGTTTGACGAGTGATTAGATCATCCGCCTGAGCGGGCTCTTGAGTTATGTCTAGCCAAAGAGGCTTTTCAGAATCATCCATTTAGACGAACGAGGTGGCAAGCGCGGATAGCGAGGACGCTTTGTCCTAACGAGGATGTGGCCGAACATCTTACTGCCGAGAGGTGTGAGAACCGGGCGGGCGGATACGATGTTATCCCGCTCGTGCTCGTACATCTGCAGGAAACGTTCCGCAGTAACTATCTGCGTGTAAAAACGATCCAGATAGCTCGTTACTATTGGTTCAAAGGCCACGACAGAAACATTATTTGTTTGGGATCGCAAAAGTCAACCTCAATCACCGCTACCTAAGTCAATGCAAAACTCAAGGACTTAAGACTCCGACCTTGAATCGCTTCTTTCAAACAACGCGGCAAGGTTACGCGAAATTTCGAGTCAAAGTCCTTAGAAAGTTCTCAGAAAATTCTCAGTTCACGAAGCGCCGCAACTGCACGCTGATCGCGAAGCCGATGGCGATGAAGGTGGCGATGAGGGACGCGAGGCCGGCGCTCATCAGTGGAAGAGGGACGCCGATGACGGGAGATATCCCGAGGGCCATGCCGATGTTGATGAAGATCTGAAACGTCAGGCCGCCGACAACGGCCATGATGAAGAGCATGCCCATCCGGTCGGATGAACGCCGCGCGCCCGTAATCAAACGTGATAGCAGTATCACATACGCCAGTAGGACCAGCACGCACCCAACAAAACCGGAGTTCTCGGCAGTCACCGCATAAATGAAATCAGTGTGCGGCTCGGGCAGGAACTTCAATCCACTCTGTGAAAACTCAGCCGAAGCACGCGACCCAAACAACCCGCCTTCGCCGACAGTCAAAATCGATTGCCAGGTGTGATAACCAATGCCACGCTTGTCAGCGTTCTCCGGATCGAGAATGACGTTGATGCGTTCCTGTTGATACGCCTTCACCGCACCAGTCTTGACGCCCGCCACATAAGCCACCGGAATCAGGAAGACAGCGAGCAAGGCACTCGCCACGACAAGGCGCAACCGAATTGCCGACAAGAACAGCACGACCGCGAGAATCGGCATGTAAGTCAACACCGAACCGACGTCAGGCTCGAGCAAGATCAGCCCACAAGGTAACGCCAGGATTAACCCGCCGACGATCATCTCTTTGACGGATAACACCTGCACGCGGTTCTTGCCGAAGTAACGCGCGAGCATCATCGCCGTCGTCACCTTCACAAATTCAGATGGCTGAAACTGACCGATACCCGGAACCTTAAGCCAGCAGCGCTGCCCGTTGATCTTCAACCCGATACCGGGCACGAGCACGATCACGAGCAAGATCAAGCCGAACACATAAAAT
>Ga0207707_10003035_pt1 | contig 14921 bp, 9 predicted proteins | sample KBSC83BmetaG_FD_184336 | JGI IMG/M metagenome (GOLD analysis project Ga0207707, IMG submission 184336) | Corn rhizosphere microbial communities from Kellogg Biological Station, Michigan, USA - KBS C8-3B metaG (SPAdes) (version 2) | ecosystem: Host-associated > Plants > Roots > Rhizosphere ...
AGGCAAGCGCTCTTACGGCCGCGTGATCCCCTCGCGCCTTCCCGGCACGCGCACGTTCACGACGCAAGAGCCCGTCGGCATTGTGGCTGCGTTCACGCCGTGGAATTTTCCGGCGGTGACCCCCGCGCGCAAGATCGCGGGTGCGCTTGGCGCCGGCTGCTCGCTCATTCTGAAAGCGTCGGAAGAAGTGCCGGGCACGGCGGTCGAGATCGCGAAAGCCTTTGCCGATGCGGGCCTGCCCGAAGGCGTGCTCAATCTTGTCTTCGGCGTGCCGTCGGAAGTCTCCGAGCATCTGATGGCGAAGCCCGAGATCCGCAAAATCTCTTTCACGGGCTCGATCCCGGTCGGCAAGCATCTCGCGAAGCTCGCCGCGAACGGCATGAAGCGCGCGACAATGGAATTGGGCGGCCACTCGCCGGTCATCGTCTTCGACGACGTCGACCCCGAAAAGACCGCCGATTTCGCCGCGGGCGGAAAATTCAGGAACGCCGGCCAGGTGTGCATTTCGCCGACGCGTTTCTTTGTGCAGGAAAATTCCTACAAGAAATTCGCCGAACGCTTCACTGAAAAGGCGAAGTCGCTCAAGCTCGGCGACGGCCTCGACAAGAACACGAATATGGGCCCGCTCGCGAATGCGCGCCGGCTGGATGCGATGGCGAATATCGTCGCGGATTGCCAGAGCCGCGGCGCCAAGATCGCGGCCGGCGGCTCGCGCCACGGTAACCAGGGCTATTTCTTCGAGCCAACGGTCGTCACCGACATCCAGGACGATTCGAAACTCATGACGCAGGAGCCGTTCGGGCCGGTGGCGCCGATCATTCCGTTCAAGAGCTTCGATGAAGTGGTGGCGCGCGCGAACGCGCTGGAATTCGGTCTTGCGGCCTATGCTTTCACCAGCTCGACCAAGACGGCGAACGCGATTTCCGATGCGCTTCAATCGGGCATGGTGGGCGTCAACACCTTCGCGATTTCCATGGCCGAGACGCCCTTTGGCGGCATTAAAGAGAGCGGCTACGGCCACGAGGGCTCGGTCGAAGGGCTCGAGGCCTACACCAACAAGAAGTTCATTTCGCAGGCCTGAGCCCACTTTTTTGTCATCCCGGGCGGGCGAAGCGAGACCCGGGATCCAGATACGCAGGCGTTTATGGATCCCGGACAGCCCTCGCTTCGCTCGGGCTTCCGGGATGACGATACCGAAGGCGTAAAAACCCTTTATTTCCGGGCGGTTCGGCGCAGGTCGGGCTGCCCGATTTCGTTCTGGTTGCAGCGCAGGATTTCAGCCCTTCGGGTGTTGAAACCCTGAAAGCACCAGAGATTTCAGCATGATGCCGCGCCCATCCATCCCCCTTGAGGGCTCTCGTTTCGCCGTGCATGAAGTGCGCGGGAACGCCCAATGGACCAGGAAAGCGACGAAGCGCTCATGCTGCGAATCGCGCGCGGCGACGAGCGGGCGTTCCGCGTTCTTGCGCCCCGTTACGCGGTGCGCGCGACGGGACTCGCGCGCCGCATCTGCGGAAATTCCGCCGACGCCGAAGAGATCGTGCAGGAAGCTTTTCTGCGCGTCTGGGTCAACGCGCCGCGCTGGCGGCCGGAGGCGCTGTTCCGCACCTGGTTCTATCGCATCGTTTTTAATCTCGCGCTCAACAAGAAACGCCGCGCGCCGTTCGATCCGCTTGAGGCTGCCGGCGACCCCGCCGACCCCGCGCCGCGCGCGGATGATGCCATGGCGCGGCGCGAGCAGGACCGTCTCGTCGCGAGCGCAATCGCCGAGCTGCCCGCGCGGCAGCGGAGCGCGATCGCGCTCACTTATGGCGACGAACTTTCTAACGCGGAAGCCGCGGCCGTGCTCGGCACCTCCGTCTCGGCTTTCGAAACCTTGCTGGTCCGTGCGCGCCGCGCGCTCAGGATCAAACTGAACTGGACGAACGATGAAGACTGAGGAGAACCGGAACATGAATCGCACCAGCGATCTTTTGGACGAAGTCATCGCCCGGCAGATGCACAAGAACGACGCGGCCGACGAAGCCGTGGCGGCGCGCGTTCTGAAAAATCTTGGCGGCCCGCTGCCGCGCCAGCGCCATTCGCTGTTCGATCGCTGGCCGTCCTTGTTGCTCACGCGCGATTACGCGCCGGCCTGGCCGCGGTTAGCTGTGCTCGCCTGCGTCGCGCTGTTCGGCTGCATGGTCGGCCTCGCGACGCCCAATTTGAGCGTGCGAAAATCCAACGCGATGGTGCGAATCGCGGAAGCCGACGGCGGCTCGCTCGTCTTCGATTCCGAACCGATCACGGGAGTGCGCCCATGAGTGTTGTGACTCCGGAAGTGCTTCAAGAAGAGCGCCGCGCGAAACGCTTCACGCTGATTTCGGTCGCGCTCAATCTGTTCTTCATCGCGATCGCGGGAACATGGCTCGCGCGCTCTTATTTCGCGCCGCCCGCAGTCGTAACGGTCACGATCGACCGGAGCGCCGGCGCGCGGATCGAGCGCATCGCGCAAACGCTTCCGCCCGCCGATGCCGCGATCATGCGCGCGGCCTATCGCGACAACGCAGCCGTGCTCGACGCTTCGCGCGCCGAGGTTGACCGCGCGGTCGCCGACATCAAGCAGAGCTTCCGCGCGGAGCCCTACAATATTGATACGACCCGTAAGGCCATGGCCGACGCGCGAATCAACCATTCGCGTTTCATCGAACTTCTGCACGAGGAAATCGCGTCGGCGGCGGCGAAGATGTCCCTCGCCGGGCGCGCCAAGCTCGCGGAATACTCGTCGGCTCGTGTTACCATCAAGCCAGATCGCTGAATCGGCGGATGGAACCGGATCGTGACGGAGGGGGATGAGACGCACCGCAACTCCTTGCCGCTTTCCGGCAGGGCAGTTTTGCCCTGTGTTCTCGCGCTTTCCATGACCCTTTCCGGCTGCCTCCCCAATGTCGGACGCCCCGACGCCGCGCTCGACGTCCCCGACGCCTATCGCGCCGCGCATGCGGGCAAGCCCGACTCGGCGCTGCCGCCGCTCGACTGGTGGCGCGGCTTCAAGTCGAAGGAGCTGACCGCGCTGATCGAGGAAGCGCAGATCGTCAATCTCGATATTGCCGCCGCTTCTGCGCGCATCAAGCAAGCGGATGCGCAGGCGCGGATCGCGGGCGCGGCGCTTCTCCCGACGGTCGACGCGAATGGCGAGGGCTCGCACTCGCGCCGTTCGCTCACCACAAGCGGCGGCAACGCCAATGTCGGCGGCGGTTCGCGCGAGGGCAATCTCTATTCGGTGTCTCTCAGTGCGAGCTACGAAGTCGATTTTTGGGGCAGGAACCGCGCGCTTCTGGAAGCCGCGCGCAATACCGCGGTGGCGAGCCGTTACGATCGCGAAGTGATCGCGCTCTCCACGATTGCGGCCGTCGCGAACACGTATTTTCTGGTGCTCGCTTCGCAAGATCGCCTCAACAATGCGCGCGAGAATGTCAAAAGCGCCGAACGCGTGCTTAATCTCATCCGGCAGCGACTCGAGGCCGGCACGACAAGCGGGCTTGAAGTCGCGCAGCAGGAAGCGCTCGTCGCGCAGCAGCGCGCGCTCATTCCCACTTATACGCAGACCTTTCAGCAGAACATCGCTGTGCTCGCGGTTCTGATCGCGCGCCCGCCGGAGCGCGTCGCGATCCGCGGTGGCTCGACGCGAAGGATCAGTGTCCCGCGCGTGACGCCCGGTCTGCCGTCGGATTTGCTCACGCGGCGTCCGGACATCCGCGAAGCGGAGGCGAATCTTGCCGCTGCCGATGCTAACGTCTATGCCGCGCGCGCCGCCTTCCTGCCGAATATCCAGCTCACCGGCCAGGACGGCTGGCAAAGCGCGATCTTCAGAAGCCTCATCCGGCCCGAGTCGCTTTTCTTCTCCTTCGCCGCGAGCATCACGCAGCCGATTTTCGACGGCGGCAACCTTTTGGGCAATCTCGAACAGCAAAAAGGCCGGCAGGAAGAATTGCTGCAGACCTATCGGAAGAGCGTGCTGCAGGCATTCTCCGACGTCGACCAGGCGCTGATCGCAATAAAGCAGCAAAGCGAATTCGCGCGCCTGCAGGCGAAAGTCGTAGAGGCGTCCCGCCGCGCGTTCGAGATCGCGGAAACGCGGCTGCGCGAAGGCACCGTCGATCTCGTCACCGTCCTGCAGACGCAACAAACGCTCTATCAAGCGGTTGACGCGCTGGTGCAGGCGCGCCTCTCGCGTTTGCAAGCGATCGTTAGCCTTTATCAGGCGCTGGGGGGCGGCTGGCCGCCGCGCGACGACGAAATCGTGGCGGCCACGAACGGTTACATATGGAGCGGCATTCCCGTGCCGGCGCCGAAAGAATGACGAAAGACCGCCGTTACATTGCCTATGGATTGTTCGCGATCGTTCTCCTCGCGATCGGTGCTGCCCTTTATATGCAGGGCGGCGGCGAGGAGCATCAGTCGCGCCGCGGACGGCGCTTCGGACCGGCCACCGGGCCGATTCCTGTGCTCGTAGCTGAAGCGCAGACGATGAACGTTCCGGTTTATCTCGACGGTGTCGGCACCACGAAGGCGCTGAACACCGTCACCGTGCTTCCGCAGGTCGACGGCAAGCTCACCAAGGTTTTGTTCAACGAAGGCCAGAACGTGCCGAAAGGTTATGTGCTCGCGGAGATCGATCCCGCGACGTATCAAGCGGCTTACGATCAGGCGGTGGCGAAAAAAGCGCAGGACGAGGCGCAGCTCGCGAATGCCAAGATCGATCGGGAGCGTTATACGCGGCTCGCCGCGACGAATGCCGCGACCAAGCAGCAGGCCGACACGCAAAAGGCGCTGGTTGATCAGTTGACCGCGCAGGTGAAGCAGGATCAGGCGGCGATCGACAGCGCGGCGGCGACGCTCGGCTACACGAAGATCGTCGCGCCGATTGCCGGGCGCACCGGCATCCGCAACATCGACGAAGGCAACATCGTGCGCGCATCCGACACGACCGGCATCGTCACGCTCACGCAAATCCAGCCGATCTCGGTTCTGTTCACGCTGCCGCAGCAGGAACTTGCGCGGGTGAACAAGGCGTTTTCGCAAGGGCCGCTCACGGTTGAAACGCTCGCTCCCGACAATGTCAGCGTCACCGACCGCGGCAAGCTGCAGGTCGTCGACAATCAGGTCGACCAGACGACCGGCACGGTGAAGCTCAAAGCCGAATTTCCGAATCCGAACCTGCAGCTCTGGCCGGGACAGTTCGTCAATGTGCAGCTCTTGATCGATACGCTAAAGGACGCGGTCGTCGTGCCGACCGCCGCCGTGCAGCGCGGGCCGCAGGGAACATTCGTATATGTCGCGGCCGCCGATAAAGTTGCGGTCCGCACCGTCACCGTCACGCAGCAGGACGACACCCGCGTTGTGATCGCGACCGGCCTCGCGGCGGGTGACAAGGTCGTGACTTCCGGTTTCGCACAGCTCACCGACGGGGCCGAGATTGCGATCAGCACGCCGCAAAACGCGGACACATCGGGGGAAAAGAAGAAGCGGGGAGAAGGAAAGCGCAAGCGTTCGGAGAACCAATAAATGAACGTCTCCGCACCATTCATTCGGCGGCCGATCGCGACCTCGCTTCTCGGCTTCGCGGTGCTTTTGGGCGGCGTTCTCGGCTATTCGTGGCTTTCGGTTTCCGCGCTCCCGCAGGTCGATTTCCCGACCATTCAAGTCACGACGCAGCTTCCCGGCGCCAATCCCGACACGGTCGCGTCGCTCATTACCGCGCCGCTCGAGCGGCAATTTGGGCAGATCCCGGCGCTCGCCAACATGATCTCGTCGAGCTCGTTCGGGATTTCGCAGATCACGCTGCAGTTCGATCTCGACCGCGACATCGATGGCGCGGCACAGGACGTGCAGGCGGCGATCAATGCCGCAGGCTCGGCGCTGCCAAGAAATCTTCCCTATCCGCCGGTCTATTCGAAAGTGAATCCGGCGGACACGGCCGTTCTCACCGTCGCGCTTACGTCCGACACGGTTTCGATCCGCGCATTAAGCGATCTTGCCGACACGCTGCTCGCGCAGCGGCTCGCGGAAGTGAACGGCGTCGGCCATGTTTCGGTGCAGGGCGGCGTGCGGCCCGCGATCCGCATTCAAGCCGATCTTTCGCGGCTCGCCGCCTACGGCCTCGGCTTGCAGAATGTGCTTACCGCCATTCAGGGCGCGAATGTCGCCGGCCCGAAGGGCTCGCTCGACGGCCGCCATCAGGCTTACGCCATCGGCGCGAACGACCAGATCACGCAGGCGAACGACTATAAGGACGTCGTTGTCACGTATAAGAACGGCGCGCCGGTGCTGTTGAAAGACGTCGCGAATGTCATCGACGGTCTCGAAAACGAGAAGGTCGCCGCCTGGTATCGAGGCCAGCCCGCGGTGGTGATCGACATCCAGCGCCAGCCCGGCGCGAACGTGATCGACACGGTCGAGCGCATCAAGCGCGAATTCCCGCGGCTGCAGCGCGCAATGCCCGCGGGGGTGAAGCTCACCGTCGTCTCCGACCGCACCGAGACGATCCGCGCGTCCGTTCACGACGTGCAGTTCACGCTCGTCTTGTCGGTATTCCTCGTCGTGCTCGTGGTGCTGATTTTCCTCCGCACGATCCGCGCGACGATCATCGCGGGCGTGGCACTCCCGCTCTCGCTGATCGCGACCTTCGGCGTGATGTGGTTCTGCGGATTTTCGCTCGACAATCTGTCGCTGATGGCGCTCACCATCGGGACCGGTTTCGTCGTCGACGATGCGATCGTGATGATCGAGAACATCGTCCGCCACATGGAGGAGGGCGAAAACCCCTTTGAAGCCGCGCTTTCCGGCGCACGCGAGATCGGATTTACGGTTATCTCTCTAACTGTCTCGCTAATTGCCGTTTTCATTCCGCTTCTCTTCATGACCGGTCTCGTCGGGCGGATGTTCCGCGAATTTGCGCTCACGCTCACGATCGCTGTGGTCGTCTCCGCGATCGTTTCGCTGACACTTACGCCGATGATGTGCAGCCGGCTTCTGCGGCACGTTCCGGAAAAGAAAGAAAATCCGCTCGCGGCGAAATTGAACGCCTTTGTCGACAGAACCGCCGACGCTTACGCCAGAAGCTTGCAATGGGTGCTTGGGCATCAGCGCGAGACCTTGATCGTCACGTTCATCACGCTCGCCGCGACGATCCTGCTCTATGTCGTGACGCCCAAGGGCTTTCTGCCCCAGCAGGATACGGGCCTGATTGCCGCGGTTACCGAAGCCGGGCCGGAAGTTTCCTTCAACGAAATGCAGCGGCTGCAGGGGCTCGTTTCCAGCGCCGTTGCGCGCGATCCTGACGTGACGAACGTCGTCTCGGTCGTCGGCGTGAGCCCCGTCAATCCGACGCCGAATGCGGGCAAGCTCACCATCACGCTCCGCCCGCGCGACGATCGGAACGCGGTCGCAAGCGAAATCATCTCGCGCCTCAAGCGCGCGGTCGCCGACATTCCTGGCATCGTCGTTTACTTCCAGGCGGTGCAGGACGTGCAGATCAGCACGCGCTCGTCGCGCGCGCAGTACCAGTACACGCTTGCGAGCACCGACGCGGACGAAGTGAGCGCCTGGTCGAAGAAGCTCCTCGACCGGCTACGCAATTCGCCGATCCTGCGCGAAGTCGCGTCGGAATCGCAAGATGGCGGCTTGCGCACGAATGTCGTCGTCGACCGCGAAACCGCCGGCCGTCTCGGCGTTTCCATGCAGGGGGTGAACGACACGCTGAACAGCGCTTTCGGCCAGCGGCAGGTATCCACGATCTACGGGCAAGCCAACCAGTATCGCGTCGTGCTCGAAGCGCTGCCGCGTTTCCAGAAGGATTCGAACAGCTTGTCGCGCCTTTATGTCCCCGGCGCGAATGGCGTGCAGGTGCCGCTGATGTCGGTCGCGACGATCGAGCGCACGACGGCGCCGCTCGCGATCGCGCATCAATCGCAGTTTCCTTCGGTGACGCTGAGCTTCAATCTTGCGCCCGACGCTTCGCTCGGCGACGCGGTAAAAGTGATTTCGCGCGCGCAGCGCGAAATCGGCATGCCGAATTCGGTGATCGGCAGCTATTCGGGCGACGCGGCGGAATTCGCAAAATCGCTCGCGGGCGAGCCCTGGCTCATCCTCGCTGCGGTGGTGACGATCTATATCGTGCTTGGCGTTCTCTACGAGAGCGCGATTCACCCGCTCACGATTTTGTCGACGCTGCCTTCGGCCGGCGTCGGCGCGCTGCTCGCGCTCATCCTGCTCGGCTACGATCTTTCGGTCATCGCGCTGATCGGCATCGTGCTCCTCATGGGCATCGTGAAGAAGAACGCGATCATGATGATCGACTTCGCGCTCGAGGCCGAGCGCGAGGAGGGGCTGAATGCGCGCGATTCGATCGTGAAGGCGAGCTTGCTCCGCTTCCGTCCGATCATGATGACGACGCTCGCTGCGCTCTTCGGCGCATTGCCTTTGGCGCTCGAAGGCGGCACCGGCTCGGAGCTCAGGAACCCGCTCGGCATCACCATCGTCGGCGGGCTTCTGCTCTCGCAACTCCTCACGCTCTACACGACGCCGGTGATTTATCTCGCGATGGAGCGCGTGAAGGATCGCTTCTCCTGGCTCACGCCGAAGCCGCCGAAAACGCGCCCGCCGCGCGCAAAAGAGCGGCCGAAATACCGGCCGGAAGCCGCGGAGTAGGCGATGAATTTCTCCGCGCCCTTTATCCGGAGGCCGATCGGCACATCGCTGCTTGCGATCGGGCTCTTGCTGGTCGGCGCCGTCGCCTACGATTTTTTGCCGGTCGCGAGCCTGCCGTCGATCGAATTTCCGACGATTCGCGTTTCCGCTTCGCGGCCCGGCGCCGATCCCGAGACAATGGCCGCGACGGTCGCGGCGCCACTCGAGCGGCGGATCGGCGAAATCGCGGGCGTCACCGAAATGACCTCGACGAGCGCGCTCGGGGTGTCCAACATCACGATCCAGTTTGACCTCGGTCGCAGCATCGACGGCGCCGCGCGCGACGTGCAATCGGCGCTGAACGCGGCGGCGACCGATCTTCCGAGCGATCTGCCGACGCTTCCGCGCTTCCGCAAGGTCAACCCTTCGGCCTCGCCCATTCTTATTCTTGCGCTTACGTCGAAAACCATGACGGCAAGCGCAATCTACGACGTCGCCGATTCCGTAATCGCGCAGCGCATGTCGCAGGTCGAAGGTGTCGCTGAGGTCACCGTTTCCGGCGCCGATCAGCCCGCAATCCGCCTTCGCGTCGATCCCGCGCAACTCGCGGCAATGGGCGTCTCGACCGACGACGTGCGCACGGCCGTCGTCGGCACCAATGCGCTCGGGCCGGTCGGCAATATCGACGGCGGCTGGATCGGCGAATCGATCGCCACCAACGCCCAGCTTCGCACCGTCGAAGGTTACAAGACGCTCGTTGTGAAGACGGTGAACGGCAACGTTATTCGTCTTTCCGACGTCGCGCAGATTCAGAACGCCACAAGAAACAGCCGCTCCGACGCGCGCTTCAACAGCCAGCCGGCGGTGCTTCTGATCGTGACCAAGCAGGCCACCGCCAACGTGATCGAAACGGTCGACGGCATCACGAAGCTTTTGCCGGAGATCCGGCGCTGGATTCCGGCAAGCCTCGAGATTTCGATTCTCTCCGACCGCACGCAGACAATCCGCGCGAGCGTGAACGAGATGCAGTGGACGCTCGCGGGCACGGTCGTGCTCGTCATGCTGGTCGTGTTCGTGTTTTTGCGCCGCCTGTCGGGAACGATCGCGGCCGGCGTCACCGTGCCGCTTTCGCTTGCCGGAACTTGCGGCCTGATGTGGCTCGCCGGCTTCTCGATCGACAATCTTTCCTTGATGGCGCTCGCGGTTTCCGTCGGCTTCGTCGTCGACGACGCGATTGTGATGATCGAGAACTGCTTCAGAAATCTCGAAATGGGAAAATCGCCGCTCCGCTCGGCGCTCGAAGGCGCGAAACAGATCGGTTTCACCGTCATTTCGATTTCCATTTCGCTGATCGCGGCCTTCATTCCGCTCCTTCTGATGGGCGGGATCGTCGGGCGGCTCTTCCGCGAGTTTTCGGTGACGCTCGCCTTTGCGATCATGGTTTCGACCGTGGTGTCGCTCTCATTGACGCCGATGATCTGCGCCTATTTCGTACGCGAGGCGCCGAACCCGGACAGGACGCGCTTCGACCGGATGGTCGAGGCGGTGTTCGGCCGCATCCTTCGCATGTATGAGCGGACGCTCACCGCCGTCATTCGCTTTCACACGCTGATGCTGCTCGTGGTGCTGGCGACGGTAGGGCTCACGATGCTGCTTTACGTGAAGATTCCAAAAGGCTTCATCCCGCAGGACGACACCGGCCTGATCTACGGCGGCACGCAGGCCTCGACCGATACTTCCTTCAAGGCGATGGTCGGCCTGCAGCAGCAGGCGCTCGACATCGTGCTTGCGGATCCCGCGATCGCGGGCGTCGGCTCTTCGATCGGCACGTCGAGCTTCAACCCTTCGGCCAATCAGGGGCGAATGTTCATCAGCCTGAAGCCGCTCGACGAGCGCGGCGGACTGACGACCGCCGAAGTCATCAACCGCATGCGCGGCAAGCTCTCGAACATTCCGGGCCTGCGCGTGTTTCTGTTTCCGGCCTCGGACGTGCGCGTCGGCGGAAGGCAAAGCCAGTCCAACTACCAGTTCACGGTGTGGGATCCGGATTTTAGCGAGCTGAAGGAATGGTTTCCGAAAATCCTCGAGCGTATCCAGAAACTACCCGGCCTCGTCGACGTGACGACCGACCGCCAGCAGGGCGGCCTGCAGGCGAATGTGGTGATCGACCGCATGGCGGCTTCGCGTCTCAACGTGCCGATCGCGAATATCGACACGGCGCTCAACAACGCCTTCTCGCAGCGGCAGATTTCGCAGATTTACGGCGCGAGAAACCAATATCAGGTGATCCTGGAAGTGGGGTCGCAATACCAGACGGACCCCTCAGACCTCGACCAGATTTACGTCGCGTCGACGACCGGCGCGCAGGTGCCGCTTTCGGCTGTGGCGAAATTCGAGCGCGCGCTTTCGCCGCTCGTGGTGAATCACCAGAAGCAATTCCCCGCGATTACGATCACCTTCGACACTGCGCCCGGCGTCTCGCTGGAAGAAGCCTCCAACACCATCACCCAGGCGGTGAAGGAAATGCATCTGCCGGATTCGCTGCACACCGAATTCGCCGGCAACGCGCTAGCCGCCGCGCGCACGGCGAGCGCGCAGCCGCTGTTGATTCTCGCGGCGCTGCTTGCGGTCTATATCGTGCTCGGCGTCCTCTACGAGAGCCTCGCGCATCCGCTCACGATCATTTCGACCCTGCCGTCGGCCGGGCTTGGCGCGCTTCTCGCGCTGATGGTGACGCGCTCGGAATTCACGATCATCGCCTTCATCGGCATTATTCTCTTGATCGGGATCGTGAAGAAGAACGGCATCATGCTCGTCGATTTCGCGCTCGAAGCCGAGCGCAAGCGCGGGCTCTCGCCGGAGCAGGCTGTGTTCGAAGCCTGCATCGAGCGCTTCCGCCCGATCATGATGACGACGCTCGCCTCGCTGCTCGGCGCGATCCCGCTCATCATCGCAAGCGGCCCCGGCTCCGAACTCCGCCGCCCGCTTGGCATCACCATCGTCGGCGGGTTGATCGTCTCGCAAGCGCTGACGCTTTATACGACGCCGGTGATTTATCTGTTGCTGGATAAATTGCACCGCCGCCTCGGCGGCGCGGCGCAAATCCGAAATCCGCGGCGCAATCTTGGCGGGAGGGAGCCGCGCACCGCGCGCTAATGTCCTTCGAGCGCCGCCTGGATGTTCCGCACCATGTTGACGAGGCGCGGCCCGATATCCTTCTCGAGCTGCTCGCGCGTGAGCTGAAACGCCGGCGCGCCGCAGTTGAACGCGAAAATGCCGGAACCATCGGCGGGCACGAGCGGCACGCCGACCGCGCAGACATCCGACTGCCAGTCGCCGACCGAAATCGTGAAGCCGCGCTTCTGATAGTCGCCCACGGCGCGCTCAATCCCTTTTTTCATCGTCGGCCAGTTGCTGCCAGCGTGTTTTGCGACATGGCTCATCAGCCATTCGCGCTCTTCGGCCGGAACGGCGGCGAGGAGTGCGCGGCCCATGGCGGTTGTCGCGATCGGAATGCGTGCGCCGAGATCGAGCCGCAGCATCGAAGAAGTCTTGCCGCGCGCCTGTTCGATATAGATGAGGTTCAGCCGGTCGCGGCTGCCAAGCGCGACAGACGCGCCCGTATGGTCGGCAAGCTCCTGCATAAAAGGCCGCGCCACCTGGCGGATGCGCATGCTGACCAGCGCCGAATAGCCGATCGACAGCGCGCCCGGCGCGAGCGCGTATTTCGAGAGCCGCTCGATATGGGTGAGATAGCCGAGTTTCGTCAGCGTATAAGTGAGCCGCGAAACAGTCGCTTTCGGCAGCCCCGCGCGCGTTGCGATCTCCTGATTGCCGAGCAGCGTTTCGGTCGAGGTGAAGGCGCGCAAGACGTCGAGCCCGCGCGCGAGCGCGATGACGAATTTGCGGTCGTGCTGGGGCGCGGTCGTCTTGCCGTAATGCCGCCCGTCGGTCTCCCATCGCTCGTAAATCGACACGATAACCCGCCAAACAGACTCCGAATTTGACAGGGATGGCAGCACTTCCTAGCGTTCGGGTCAACTTTGCAGAACAAAATTCCGCTAAGCGAAACAGGTAGCTGACCTTTTTCGCCGCGGCTCGGGGAGAAGGATTCGTGTCAGGCCCGGTCAGTTTCGAGCGCGACGGCGAAGTCGCGGTCATCCTCGTCGACAATCCGCCGGTGAATGCGCTCAAGCACGAAGTGCGGCTCGGCATTTTGGAAAATTTCAGGCGCGCGGCGGCGGATGCCGGCGTGAAAGCGATCGTGCTCGGCGCGAAAGGCCGTACCTTCATGGCGGGCGCCGACATCACCGAGTTCGGCAAGCCGCCGAAGGCGCCGATCCTTCCCGAGGTGATCGCTTTCATGGAGACGGTGGAGAAGCCCGTCGTCGCGGCGCTCTATGGCACGCCGCTCGGCGGCGGGCTCGAAATTACTTTCGGTTGTCACTTCCGCGTCGCGTCCCCTGGCACGAAGCTGGGGCTGCCTGAGATCAAACTAGGCATCATTCCCGGCGCGGGCGGCACGCAGCTTCTGCCGCGGCTCGTCGGTGTCGAGAAGGGACTCGCGATGATTTTGTCGGGCGATGCGATCGCGGCGAAGGATGCGCTCGCGAGCGGGTTGATCGACGAAATGATCGAAGGCGATATTTTGAAGGGCGCGATCGCTTTTGCACGCAAGGTGCTTGCCGAAAAAAGACCGCTCGTTCATCCACGCGCCCGTGACGAGAAAATCAAAGCGGCGAGTGTGGAGAAGTTCGACGAAGCGGCGAGCGCGATCCTGAAAAAATCCCGCGGCATGGATGCGCCGAAGGCAGCGGTCGAGGCGATCCGCAATGTTTTCACGCTGCCGGTGGATGAAGGAAGAAAGCGCGAGCGTGAATTATTCTCAAAGCTCGTGAACGGCGAGCAATCGAAAGCGCAGCGCTATATTTTCTTCGCCGAGCGCGAGGCGCTGAAAATTCCCGGCCTCGGCAAGGACGTGAAGCCGCGCGAGATCAAATCCGCCGTCGTGATCGGTGCCGGCACCATGGGCGGGGGGATTTCCATGGCGCTCGCAAACGCAGGCATTCCCGTGACGATCATCGAGACCGGCGTGAAGGCATTAAAGCGTGGCCTAGACACGATCTCAAAAAATTACGCCACCAGCGTGAAACGCGGGAGCCTCAAGCAGGAGGAAATGGACAAGCGCTTCGCGCGCCTGCAAGGCGAGACATCGCTTGAAGCCGCGAAAGACGCCGATCTCGTGATCGAGGCTGTTTTCGAGGAAATGGGCGTGAAAGAGCAGGTTTTCGGCGCACTCGACAAAATAGCGAAGCCCGGTGCGGTGCTTGCCACCAACACCTCATATCTCGATGTGAACAAGATCGCCGCAATTACGAAACGTCCTGCCGACGTGCTCGGCATGCATTTCTTCAGTCCGGCCAACGTTATGCGGCTTCTCGAAATCGTGCGCGGCGAAAAAACTTCGCCCGAAGTGCTCTCAACCGCAATCGCCGTCGGAAAAAAGCTCGGCAAGGTGCCGGTCGTGGTCGGCGTCAGCCGCGGCTTTGTCGGCAACCGTATGCTCGCCCGCCGCCAGCAGGCGGCCGAGCGCGTGTTACTCGACGGCGCGCTGCCGCATGAAGTCGATGCCGCCATGACGGGTTTCGGCTTTCCGATGGGGCCGCTTGCGATGGGCGATCTTGCCGGTCTCGACATCGGCTGGCGCAACCGCAAAGCGCTCGGCACGCGCGCCGAAATCGCCGACACGCTCTGCGAAATGGGCCGTTTCGGTCAGAAGACGGGGAAGGGCTTCTATCGTTACGAAGCGGGATCGCGCACGCCGATCCCCGATCCTGAAGTCGACGAGATTGTTGTCGCTGTGTCGAAAAAACTCGGCCGCACGCGCAAAAAACTCAGCGCGCAGGAAATCGTGGAGCGCCTCGTCTTTCCGATGATCAACGAAGGCGCGCGCATTCTCGACGAGGGCATCGCCGCCCGCGCAAGCGACATCGATGTGATCTGGGTCTACGGCTACGGCTTTCCCGTCTATCGCGGCGGCCCGATGTTTTACGCCGACCAGATCGGGCTCGCGGAAGTGCGCGATAAGCTCAAGATTTTCGCGCAGGAAGCGGGCGATCCAACGCTCGAACCCGCGCCACTATTGTTGAAGCTTTCAGCCGAGGGCAGGGGTTTTGCATCGCTGAACGAAAAGAAAGCTGCCGCCTAAAATGCCCCCACCCTTAATCCCTCCCCCCGCAAACGGGGAGGGA
>Ga0207707_10003036_pt1 | contig 14920 bp, 8 predicted proteins | sample KBSC83BmetaG_FD_184336 | JGI IMG/M metagenome (GOLD analysis project Ga0207707, IMG submission 184336) | Corn rhizosphere microbial communities from Kellogg Biological Station, Michigan, USA - KBS C8-3B metaG (SPAdes) (version 2) | ecosystem: Host-associated > Plants > Roots > Rhizosphere ...
CGAGGTCACCCTCTCCCCGGCGCACGATCCATTGGACCGGGCGCTTCTCGGGCAGGGTGAAGCCGACCTTGACGTCCGGATACAGATGATGGGCGTAGGAATAGGCCCGGGAGTCCACGATGGCGTAGCGGGCCTGCCCGGAGTCCACGTCCTCCAGCGGGTCCGCGGTGCTCGGCGCCGTTTCCACCCATGTGAGGTGGGGCGCGAGAATCGCTTTCATCCTTGCGAGCAGTTGCTCCTGCGGACTGCCTGCCCGTACGGCGAGCTTGGCGGTCTCGAGCTGCAGGGTCTCGCGCGGCTTCGCCTCATCCCGGTGGTAGACCACGAGCTGGGGGATCTGTGCGTAGGGGGCGGTGGCCTTGCCCACCTTCCACCAGGTGGGCCCCGCGGTGAGCTGCGCCGCGGCGAGGTCGGCGTGTCCGGCCGCGAGCTCGGACCGGATGGCGGTTTCACTGGGTACCGCGTAGATCTTGAGGCGGACGCCCAGCTGGGAGGCGAAGCGGCTGGCGAGCTCATACTCCAGGCCCTCGGGTCCCTGGGCACCCAGGTAATAGCAGGTCGGGAGGTTGAGGGTGACGACCCGCAGCTCGCCGCGGGCGCGGATCTGCTGCAGGGCGGAAGGGGCTTGCGAACAGCTCGCCAGAAGCGCCGCGGCCGCTACCGCTAGTGCCACCCTTCCGTTGGCAGGCCGGAGATACTTGTCGGCGCTTCTGTGCGTCAATGCAAATCCCCACTGGCCTCAAATGCTTGGGCTAGAATAGCAGCTCGCGATCCTGGGGTCCCACCGCATGGCGCTCACTCGCGCCATTTGAACATAATGCGGCGCGTTCGAGGGATTTCGCGCAGGGACGGAGAGGTACCGAAGCGGTCATAACGGCGCCGACTCGAAATCGGATGGTCGGGTAAAACCGGCACGTGGGTTCGAATCCCACCCTCTCCGCCATGAGTCCGCGCTGCCGCTTACGGTTCCGGCTTCTTCTTCAGCGCTTCGCGGTAGGTAGCCGCGAACGCCTCGACGAAAGTGTGCGGCAGGTGATCCGCCGGCATTTCGATGAGATTGCGGTAGAACGTCGTATACAGCTCCCAGTACTGTGCCGTGTCGGCCGAGCGCGCCTTGCCGCGCCGTGCGGCACGCTCGAAGCGTGCCTCAAGTTCCGCCGGATCCAGGCGATCGAGAAACTCGATGAACGCGGCGCGGGTGGCCTGCGCCGTGGCGCTCTCGTGCCGCTTGGCCTCGGCGAGCGTCTCGCGCAGCCACTGCACCGAGTCGAGGCGGCGGCTTTCGTGGCGCACGAACAGCATGACCAGGAGCTCCTCCACCACCGAGTCGGCGAGCGAGGGGCGCGGGTCATCGTGCTCCGTCGGCGGCGACTCGATGCGGTAGCGATTGCGCGTCTCGGCGCGCGTGCGCTCGAGGTCCTTGAAACCCACCAGCGCCTCGCGGAACAGGCGGCCGGCGAGATGCAGCAGCCGCCCCTGGGCGTCAGCCGGCAGCTGGTCGGCGTCGATGCCGGCGCCGCGGCAGAATGCATCGAGCCCGGTATGCACGTCCTCGAACGCCAGCGCGCCGGCGCCGTTCTTCGGTTCGCGGCCCACCGCCTCGGCGAGCCGCGCCATGCGCACGGCGAGCGAGCCGGCGTCGACGCCGTTGGTGGCGGTCAAGGCGTGGTCGGCCGCCTCGGTGTCGGCGTGCGCCTCGGCCTGGGCGCCGTGCGCCAGTGCCTGGACGCGGCCGGAGTTGACCACCTGGCCGTAGGCCGTGACGGGGAGGGCGGCCTCGATGTCGATGACCGGCACCAGCAGCTCCTCGACATTGAGCTTGGCGCCGATGTCGCGGTCGGTGGCGGTGCGGCCGACGGTGCGCAGCGCGTGGATGCTGGTCGGCACGGCCCCGGCGCCGGTCTCCTCGGTCCCGGCCTGGCGCTGCTCGAGCGCGGCCACGATGTGGTAGGCCCCCATGCGCAGCACGTCGCCATTGGCGAGCCGGTAGCCGCTCGAGCCGCGCTTGGCGAGCGGCTCCATGTCCTCGTTGACGTACACGCCGTTGGTGCTGACGTCCTGCAGGTAGTAGTGGCCTTCGCGGAACTGCACCCGTGCGTGATGCGCCGACACGTAGCGCAGCGGGTCGGGCAGCACCCAGTCGTTGTCGGCGGAGCGGCCGATGGTGCCGCCCTCAACAGAAAAAACCGCAGTGCTGCGCTCAGCGAGCGAGCTCCGCTGGTCGCTGACGATCCGCAACCTGAGCATGGTTCCCCGACTCATTGCCGCCAAATTCCCCGCACGCCGGACGCTGCCGCAGGCGGCGCCCGGACATATAATGCCAGTGTCAAAGCTAGCAGCGACCCCACGAACCGCCATGGCAACCAGTCACATTTTCCGCATTATGTTCGTGAATCAGGGCAAGGTTTACGAGGTCTATGCCCGCAAGGTCAGCCACGGGGAGCTGTTTGGATTCATCGAGGTCGAGGAACTGGTGTTCGGGGAACGGTCCTCGGTGGTGCTCGATCCCTCAGAGGAGCGCATCAAGGGCGAGTTTGCCGGCGTCAAGCGCAGCTTCCTGCCGATGCACTCGATCCTGCGCATCGACGAAGTGCGCAAGCAGGGCGTCAGCAAGATCACCGTGCTCGAGGCGGGCGCCAATGTCGCACAGTTCCCGGTGCCCCTGTACTCAACGCCGCCCCGCGAGAAGAAGTGAGACGGACGTAGCTCCATGCTGCAGCTCCCCGGCCCGCCGGCACTATCCGCGTTCCGTATCGCCAAGCTCCTCGACCGACTGACTGCGCTCGATGCGCGCGTGACCGGGCTCGCGGCGCGCTTCATGCACTTCGCCGACCTCGCGCAGCCGCTGACGGGCGTCGGGCGCGCCATCCTCGATGCGCTGCTGACCTACGGACCGCGCTTGCCGGTGGCGGACACGGCGGCGGGGGCGGCGGTGCTGGTGGTGCCGCGCGCCGGCACGATCTCGCCCTGGTCGAGCAAGGCGACCGACATTGCGCTGGTATGCGGGCTCAGCGGGGTACGGCGCCTGGAGCGCGGCATCGAGTACCGCCTGCACTCGCGCCCGACCCTCGGCGCGCGCGAGCTGACCCGACTCGCGCCGGTGTTGTTCGACCGGATGACCGAGATGGCGTTGCTCGATGCGGCGGACGCCGCCTGCCTGTTCGAGCAGGCGCCGCCCCGGCCCGTCAGGTCAGTGTCGCTGGCCGCCGGGCGCGCCGCCCTCGAGGCCGCGGATCGCGAGCTCGGGCTGGCGCTGTCGGTGGACGAGATGGACTACCTCATCGAGAATTTCGCCCGTCTTGGCCGCGATCCGACCGACGTCGAGCTGATGATGTTCGCGCAGGCCAACTCCGAGCACTGCCGCCACAAGATCTTCAACGCCAGCTGGGTCATCGACGGCCGCGCACGCGCCGAGTCGCTGTTCGCCATGATCCGGCACACCCACGCGGTGAGCCCCGCCGGCGTGCTGTCCGCCTACCGCGACAACGCCGCGGTCATCGAGGGCACGCTCGGCACGCGCTATTTCCCAGATCCCGTCAGCGGCATCTACCGCGGCGTCGCCGAGCCGATCGACATCCTCATGAAGGTCGAGACGCACAACCATCCGACCGCGATCTCGCCCTTCCCGGGAGCGGCCACCGGCTCGGGCGGCGAGATCCGCGACGAGGGTGCCACGGGGCGCGGTGCCAAGCCCAAGGCCGGACTCACCGGCTTCACGGTCTCCAATCTGCGCATTCCGGGATTCGAGCGGCCGTGGGAGCACGAGTTCGGCGCACCGGCGCGCATCGCCTCGGCGCTCGATATCATGATCGACGGGCCGATCGGGGCGGCGTCGTTCAACAACGAGTTCGGGCGCCCGGCGATCTGCGGTTACTTCCGCACCTTCGAGCAGCCGGCTGCCGCCGATCCGCCGCAGCGCGTGCGCGGCTACCACAAGCCGATCATGATCGCCGGCGGCCTGGGCAACGTGCGGCGCGCGCACGTCGACAAGGCCGAGGTGCCGGTCGGCGCCCGCCTCGTGGTGCTCGGCGGCCCGGCGATGCTCATCGGGCTCGGTGGCGGGGCGGCTTCCTCGCTCGGCAGCGGCAGCTCGAGTGCCGACCTCGATTTCGCCTCCGTGCAGCGCGGCAATCCGGAGATGCAGCGCCGCGCGCAGGAGGTCATCGATCAGTGCTGGGCGCAGGGGGCCGACAATCCCCTGCTGCTGATCCACGACGTGGGTGCCGGCGGCCTGTCGAACGCGGTTCCCGAGGCCGTGGCGCACAGCCAGCGCGGCGCGCGCATCGACCTGCGCGCCGTGCCCAGCGCCGAGAGCGGCCTGTCGCCGCTCGAGCTGTGGTGCAACGAGGCGCAGGAGCGCTACGTGCTGGTCATCGAGGCGTCGCGCCTGGAGCAGTTCGGTGCGGTCGCGGCGCGCGAGCGCTGCCCGTTCGCGGTGATCGGAGAGATCGACGCCAGCGGCCGGCTCGTGGTGCGTGACCCGCTGTTCCACGATGCGCCGGTCGACATGCCGCTCGAGGTGCTGCTCGGCAAGCCGCCGCGGCTGCGGCGCGACGTCGTCAGCACGGCGCCGCAGCGCCGGCGCTTCGACAGCGCGCGCCTCGAGCTGCGCGAGGCGGCCTATCGCGTACTGCGGCTGCCGGCCGTGGCCGACAAGACCTTCCTCATCACCATCGGCGATCGCACCGTGGGCGGGCTCATCAGCCGCGATCAGCCGGTCGGGCCATGGCAGGTACCGGTCAGCGACGTGGCGGTCACGCTGGCGGACTATCAGGGCACGCGCGGCGAGGCCATGGCCATGGGCGAGCGCACGCCGGTGGCAGTGCTCGATGCGCCGGCTTCGGGGCGGCTGGCGGTTGCGGAAGCGATCACCAATATCCTGGCCGCCGACGTCGGCGCGCTGTCGCAAATCAGGTTGTCGGCCAACTGGATGGCGGCGGCGGGTGAGCCGGGCGAGGACGCGGCCCTGTACGAGACGGTGCACGCCGTGGGCATGGAACTGTGTCCCAGGCTCGGGATCGCGATTCCGGTGGGCAAGGACTCGCTGTCGATGCGTACGGCATGGCGCGAGGGCGATGAGCACAGGAGCGTCGTGGCACCCGTGTCACTCATCGTCTCGGCGTTCGCGCCGGTGGCGGACGTGCGCCGCACACTCACGCCGGCGCTGCAGCTGGACGAGCGGCCGACCTCGTTGTGGCTGATCGACCTGGCCGCCGGGCGCAACCGCCTCGGCGCTTCCGCGCTGGCGCAGGTGTACGGAGAGTTGGGAGAGGAACCCGCCAACCTCGATGAGCCGGCGCGCCTGACGCAGCTGGCCGCGGCGCTCGCGGAGCTGCGCGCCGCCGGCATGCTCCGCGCCTACCATGACCGCTCCGACGGCGGCCTGTTCGTGACGTTGCTGGAGATGGCGTTCGCCGGCCATTGCGGCCTCGATATTGCTCTGCCAGCCGCACGCGGCGGCGCGCTCGAGCAGCTGTTCGCCGAGGAGCTGGGCGTGGTCGTGCAGCTGCTCGCCGGTGACGAGCCGGCCTTCCTCGAGGTGCTCGGACGGCACGGACTCGGAGCCGCTGCCCTGTATCTCGGTGCGCCGGTGAGCGAACTGCGGGTGCAGATGCGGGTCGGAGAGCTCGAGTTCGACGAGGCCTGGGCAGATCTCAAGCGCGCCTGGTCTGAGACCTCGTGGCGCATGCGCCGCCTGCGCGATGATCCGCAGTGCGCCGACGAGGAGTTCGCGGCGCACACCGCGGAGCACGATCCGGGGCTCGCGGTCGCGCTGCGCTTCGATCCCGAGGAGGATGTCGCCGCGCCGTACCTCGCGCGCGGCGTGCGCCCTGCGGTCGCGATCCTGCGCGAGCAGGGCGTCAACAGCCACGTGGAGACCGCGGCCGTGTTTGAGCGCGCCGGCTTCGAGGCGCATGACGTGCACATGACGGACCTGCTCGCCGGCCGGCGCAGCCTGGCCGGCTTCAAGGGTCTGGTCGCCTGCGGCGGCTTCTCCTACGGCGACGTGCTGGGCGCGGGCGAGGGCTGGGCCAAGTCGATCCTGTTCCACGAGGCGGTGCGCGAGGAGTTCGTGCGCTTCTTCGCGCGCCGCGACGCCTTCGCGCTCGGCATCTGCAACGGCTGCCAGATGTTCGCGGCCCTCAAGTCCCTGATACCGGGGACCGAGCACTGGCCGCGCTTCGTCAAGAACCGCAGCGAGCAGTACGAGGCACGCTTCTCGCTGGTCGAGGTGCTGCGCTCGCCGTCGGTGCTGCTCGCAGGGATGAGCGGCTCGCTGCTGCCGATCGCAGTGGCGCACGGCGAGGGGCGCGCCGAGTTCGCCACCGAGTCCGCGGCCAGCGCCTGCGCGGCCAGCGGGCTCGTCGGCTTCCGCTATGTCGACAACGCGCACGCCGTGGCCAGCGCCTACCCATTCAACCCGAGCGGCACGCCGTTCGGGATCGCGGCGCTGTCGAATGCCGATGGGCGCGTGACCATCACCATGCCGCACCCGGAGCGCTCGGTGCGCTATGTGCAGAACTCCTGGCGGCCGCGCGAGGCCGGCGAGTTCAGCGGCTGGATGCGGCTGTTCCGCAACGCCCGCCGCTTCGTCGACTAGCGTCAGCTCGCGGAGACGAACGGTGCAACGTGGTGCGTGCCGGTCTCGTCGAGGAAGAAGCGCCGCACCATGAGCGCCTGCTGCAGCTTGCCCTTGCGGACGTAGGCCTCGTAGACCAGGTCCTTGACCACTTCCAGCATGACGCCCGCGTCGTAGCCGTCCAGCAGCGGCAGCGGCGAGCGCGCGTCCAGCTCGGCGCCGAACAGCACGCTCTTCATCTTGGTGAACAGCTCCGGGGCAATGTCGACCAGGTCGCGGACGGCATTGAGCTCGTCGAACAGCCGCAGCTTGCCCGCCTCGCCGAGGTCGGCAAACATCGCTTGCGCGCTGCGCCGGCACATGGAAGCGAAGGCGTTGTTGGCGCCCTGCGAGAAGCAGATGAGCGCCTCGCGGAACAGCAGCTCCACATCCTCCGGCACATAAGTGAAGCTGAACTTCTCGCGCGCGCGCTCTACCTCCGCGAACTGCGGCGACAGCTCGATGCGCTGCGCGCCGTACACGCGGGCGGTGAAGCGCAGGAAGATCGGCGCATGGCAGGCGTCGCACAGGTACACGAGCCCCACCTGCTTGGGACGGTACAGCTGCAGGTCCTCGAAGCGCGGCACTGCACTCACGGTGATGTGCGCCACCGCCTGGCAGTGCGGACAGGTCACGACCAGGTTCTTTTCCTGATCGTGGTGCAGGCGGCTCGCAGAGTCGATGTAGAGGGACATAGCTTCGGCGCGTGGCGGCTGGTGTTTGTTGTGAGCGACCGCCGGGAGCCATGTTACTCCAGCGTGCGGCGACCCACTGCCCGGCTTAAGGATCAGCCGGGCGGCGCCACCCCGGGGCACGTTATGTCACAGGCCGGCCGGTGCGCGCAAAGGCGAGGATGCGGTCGGCGAGCCGGTCGTAGTCGCCGCTGAAGTGGTGGCCCTTGCCGACCTGCTCCCGCGCGATGCCGCGCGCGCTCAGGCCCGGACAGATCGAATCGGCTTCACCTTCGCCGTAAACGCACAGCACCGGCACGTGTCCGATCAGGTCCAGCTCCGGCCGGGTCGGCGGCCCGCCCTCATCGTTGCCGACCCAGTCGGAGATACGCACCTCGAAGGAGGCGTGCGCGTCGATGCCGAGCAGGCTCACGCTGGCGATGCGGGCGCGCAGCTCCGGCGGCAGGCGGTTGACGACGAACGGCAGCACGTCGGCGCCGAATGAATAGCCGACCAGCAGCACGCGCTGCTTGTTCCAGGCACTGAGGTAGTGGTGCAGCAGCCGGGCGACATCGCGCGCGGTCTGGTCGGCACTGCGCTCGGTCCAGAAGTACTTGAGCGAATTCAGGCCCACCGTCGGCACGCCCTGCGCCGCCAGCCGCGCGGCCAGCTCCTGGTCGAGTCCGGCCCAGCCGCCGTCACCGGTGAGCAGCAGCGCGAATTCGTCGCTGCTGCCGCTGGCGTGCACCTCCTGCACCGGCAGGTCGCCGATGTCGGCGGGCCGTTCGGGCGCGGCCTCGACGCGGGCGCTCAGGCGGCGGTAGGCGTCGCGGAACTGCGGCATCCAGTTGCGCTCGACCCCGAAGCCGTGGCCCACGAGCGGCAGGCGCACGATGTCGCCGCCGGCGACCGCGGCGGCGAACTCATCCGCGGCGTGCGGATTGCACACCTGGTCTTTCTGTCCCTGCAAGGCGATCCACGGCTGCCGCAGGCCGTGGGCCGGCTCGAGCACCAGCTCATGCTGCGGGTTCTGGGTGTAGTGCAGCCCCGCCCCGGGGCACAGCTGCGCGCCGGCGAAGTCCTGCTCGGCGCAGAAGCCGAGGCTGAGCGCGCCGGCGAACGTGCCGGGCGGCGACTGCACCAGCGTGGCATAGGCGACCGTGGCCCCGGAGGAGTAACCGACCAGCACCGGCACGTGGTAGTCGCTCATGCCGATCTCCTTCTGCACCTGGTGGCTGAGCGCCTCGAAGTCCGCGGCGATCATCTGGCAGGGCGCGCCGGGGCGCAGCGCCGCGCGGTGCAGGCTGGCGAAGTACTGGCGGATGTCGACCCCGATCACCACCGCGCCGAGCGCGGTGAGTGCGTGCGCCATGTTGACCACACCGAGCTCCCAGCCGCCGTCGCCGGAGAGGAACAGCGCGACACTCGAGGGCTGGCCTTCCGGGATGTAGACGGTCGCCTTGCCGAAGCGTCCGGCGGGCAGGTGGGTCGCGTACGGTGCGGCGCCCGGCGCGTGCGCGCTGTCCTGGGGCGCGGTCTTGGCGGCCGCGCGCTGGGGCGGTGTGGGCGCGGCGTGCACCGGCGCCAACAGCATGGCCACCGCGAGCAGCGCGGCCGCGGTCGCGCTTGAGCGGGATCGGAAGCTCATCGGGCAAACAACTCCTTCATGCCGCCGGCGATCAGCACCGACACATCGACCAGCACGCGCGGCAGCGCGATGCCGCCCGGGGCCACCAGGTAGCGCGGCTCCCACGCCGGATCGAACTTCGCCTTGTAGCGGCGCAGACCCTCGAAGTTATAGAAGTGCTCGCCGTGGCGGAACACGAAATTGCCGACGCGGTGCCAGGCGGGCGCGAGCGGATGGGCCTCGAGGCCGGACAGCGGCGCCATGCCGAGGTTGAACCAGCGGTAGCCCTGACGCTGTCCCCACAGCATCAGCTCGATGAACAGGAAGTCCATGGCGCCGCGCGGCGCACCCGGTTCGAAGCGCATGAGATCGACCGACAGCTCCTCCCTGGTGCCGGTGGTCCAGAGATTGGCGAACGCCCATAGGCGTTCCGCGCTGCGTACCACCGCCACCGGAAACTGGCGCAGGTACTGCGGCGTGAAGGCGCCGACCGAGAAGCGCTTCTCGCCGGTGGACTTGTCGGCCAGCCAGGCGTCGGAGATGTGCTGCAGCTGCGGCATGAGCTGCTCGAGCGCCTCGGGCGCCACTACCTCGAAGCTGACACCGTCGCGCTGCGCGCGCCGGTGCGCCTGGCGCAGGTCGGCGCGCGCCGCGCCCTCGAGCGAAAAATCGCCGAGCGGTACGCGCGCCTCCTCGCCGATCTTCAGGGCCGCCAGACCCAGATCGACGTACAGCGCCAGCCGCTCGCCGGCCACCTGGTAGAAGACGGTCTGGCCGCCGTGATGGTCGGACATCTCGTGCAGGCGCCACACCAGCTCCTCGGCACCCTGCTGGGCCCCGACCGGATCGCCGAGTGAGATCCAGCTGTGACCGGCGATCTGGTACATGAGGAAGGCATCGCCCGCGTCGCTGAACAGCAACCGCTTGTCACCGGTGAGCGCCGCGTTGGCCATCGTGTAGTCGGCCACGGCTATGAGGGCGCGCGCCCGCGCCAGCTCCTCGGGGCCGGCGACCGCCGGCTCGGGGCGCGCCGGGCGCAGCAGGTTGAGCAGCACGTAGGCGCTGCCGAGCGCGATCACCGCCAGCGAGGCGCGCAGCATGCGCGGTGCGTTGCCGTGCAGTGCGAACGTCCACCACAGCTGGTCCGAGTAGCCGACGTGGCGGTAGGACACCACCCCGATCCACACGGCCATGGCGATCACGCCCAGGATGCTGGCCACCCAGGCGGGTGTGAAGCGCTCGGAGAGAATGGCGGTCGGGCGATAGAACGCGCGCCGCCCGAGCAGCAGCACGCCCAGCACCAGCATGAGCAGGCTCGCTTCCTCGAAGTCGAGCCCCTTCAGGAGCGAGGCGAAGATGCCCGCCACCAGCAGCCACACCGAGATGTGGAAGGCGGCCTGCACGCGGCGGAACAGCGCGCGCGCCAGCACCAGCAGCCCGAGGCCCACCAGGCTTCCGACCAGATGCGAGACCTCGAGGACGGCGAGCGGCAGGAACTGGTCGAGGAACGCCAGCCGCTCGTCGACCGCCGGCGTCGCCCCCGAGAACAGCAGCAGCGCGCCGGCCAGGAAGGTGAGGGCGCCGGCGATCTGCGGCACGACCGGCGCGATGTACATACTGGCGAGCTCGTGGGCGCGGGCCAGTGCCCGGCGCTGCGCCGCCAGCTCCTTGGTGCCGAACAGCAGCGTCCCGAACACCAGTGGCACCAGGTAGTACACGGCGCGATATGCCAGCAGCGAGCCGAGCAGCACGTCGGCGGGCACGTTCGGCAGCGTGAACAGGATCACCGCCTCGAACACACCCACCCCGCCCGGCACGTGGCTGATGATGCCGGCGATCACCGCGGCGGCGTATACGGCCAGGAAGCTCACGAAGTGGATGTGGGCCGCCGCGGGCAGCAGCCACCACAGCACCGCCGCCGACAGCGACACGTCCAGCACCGACAGTGCCACCTGAGTCAGGCCGATCAGCGGTCCCGGGGCGCGCAGCGCCCAACCGCGGATCTCGAGCGTACCGCGCGCCAGGCACGCCCACAGGGCGTAGGCGCCCACCGCGCCCAGCAGCATCGTGCCGACCACCTGTGCCCACTCCTGGTGCAGATGCAGCAGGCGCGCAAAGTGCTCGGGCGCCAACAGCAGCGACAGCCCCGAGATGGTCGCGAGTCCAATGCCCAGCGACAGGCTGCAGAAGGCGGTGACGGTGGCGACGTCCACCGCGGTGATGCCGGCGGTCGCGTACAGGCGGAAGCGGATGGCGGCGCCCGTGAACCACGCGAAGCCGAGCGAATGTCCGAAGGAGTAGGCGATGAACGAGGTGAACAGGATGCGCGTATAGGCGATGCCGCGGCGCAGATACGCGAGCGCCAGCACCTCGTACGTGGACAGCAGCCAGTAGCTGAGCGCGGTGAAGGCCAGCGCCGCCAGGATCTGGCGGCGCGGGATCGCGTGCAGGTGCGCGAACACGCTGCGCACGTGCAGGTGCGCGAACTGGTGGTGCAGGACCACCGTCACGGCCACGAACACCGCCAGCGCCGCGAGCGGCCCCACCCAGCGCCACAGTCCGTGGTTCCCGGAATCGGCGGGCGACGCAGCTGGTGGCGGGCGCGACACGGTGCAGCGCGTCCCTTCAGCGCGTCAGCGGCTTGTACCTGATGCGGTGCGGTTGTGCGGCTTCCTCGCCCTTGCGGCGCTTGAAGTCCCCGACGTATTCCTGGTAGTTGCCCTCGAACCACACCACCTGCGAGTCGCCTTCGAAGGCCAGGATGTGCGTGGCAATGCGATCGAGGAACCAGCGATCGTGCGAGATCACCACCGCGCAGCCGGGGAAGTTGAGCAGCGCCTCCTCCAGCGCGCGCAGCGTCTCCACGTCGAGGTCGTTGGTCGGCTCGTCGAGCAGCAGCACGTTGCCGCCGGCGCGCAGCACCTTGGCGAGGTGCACGCGGTTGCGCTCGCCGCCCGACAGATCGCCGATCGGCTGCTGCTGCTGCGTGCCCTTGAAGTTGAAACGGCCGACGTAGCCGCGCGAGGGCGTCTCGTAGGCGCCAACCTTGATCATGTCGAGGCCGCCCGAGATCTCCTGCCAGACGGTCTTCTTGTCATCGAGCGTCTGACGCGACTGGTCGACGTAGGCCAGCTTGACGGTCGGGCCGACCCGGATCGTGCCGCCGTCCGCCTGTTCCGCGCCGGTCAGCATCCGGAACAGCGTGGTCTTGCCGGCGCCATTCGGACCGATGATGCCGACGATGCCGCCGCGCGGCAGCTCGAAGGACAGATTGTCGATCAGCAGCCGCTCGCCATAGCCCTTGCGCAGGCCCTCGACCGCGAGCACCAGGTCCCCGAGCCGCTCCCCGGGTGGAATGTAGATCTCGTTGGTCTCGTTGCGCTCCTGGAACTCCTTCGAGGCGAGCTCCTCGTAGCGCTGCAGCCGCGCCTTGCTCTTGGCCTGGCGCGCCTTGGGGTTCTGTCGCACCCACTCGAGCTCGTGCGCCAGGGTCTTGCGCAGGGCCTCGCGCTCGCGCTCCTCGAGCGCCAGGCGCTGCTCCTTCTGCTCGAGCCAGGAGGAGTAGTTGCCGTGCCAGGGGATCCCATAGCCGCGGTCGAGCTCCAGGATCCACTCCGCGACGTTATCGAGGAAGTAGCGGTCGTGGGTCACGGCGATGACGGTACTCGGGTACTCCTCGAGGTAGCGCTCCAGCCAGGCAATCGACTCGGCATCCAGGTGGTTGGTGGGCTCATCGAGCAGCAGCATGTCCGGTGTCGACAGCAGCAGCCGGCACAGGGCCACACGACGCTTCTCGCCCCCCGAGAGGGTGCCGATATTCGCCTCCCAGGGCGGCAGGCGCAGCGCATCGGCGGCGATCTCCAGCTTGCGCTCGAGCTCCCAGCCACCGGCGGTATCGATGGCGTCCTGCAGTTTTGCCTGGCGCTCGAGCAGGGCGGTCATCTGCTCCTCGTCCATGGGCTCGGCGAATTGCTCGCTGATGTGGTTGAACTCCTGGAGCTGGCGGAAGGTGTCGCCGAGGCCCTCCATCACCGTGCTGCGCACGTCCTTGATCGCGTCCAGCTGCGGCTCCTGCGGCAGGTAGCCGACGCGGATGCCGGACTGCGGCCGCGCTTCGCCGTCGAAGCTGGTGTCGAGGCCCCCCATGATTTTCAGGAGGGTCGACTTGCCCGCGCCGTTAAGCCCGAGCACGCCAATCTTGGCGCCCGGGAAGAACGACAGGCTGATGTCGCGGAGGATGACGCGCTTGGGCGGCACCACCTTCGACACGCGGTTCATGGTGTAGATGTATTGAGCCATGCGCTGCAGAGTGTAAGGAAATTGTGCGGCGATTATCGCCGGGGCCGGCGCGGATGGCGATGCCCGCGGCGCAGCTCGCGGCCGCCAGCCCGTGTGCGGCGTGCCGCTGTGTTAGGCTTGCGCGCCTTGACGCGTGCCGCACACGCGTGCCCGCGAGCAGTGGACACCCGCCATGACAAGCGTCGCAGTGGTGGTCAGCGAGCGCCTGGCCCGTTACGGGTTCGGCGACGGCCACCCGTTCGGCCCCGATCGGCTCGCCGCCTTCATGCGCGAGTTTGGCGCGCGCGGCCTGGCGCAGCGCGTCACCACGCTCGAGCCGCGCACCGCCAGCGACGAGGAGCTGCGCTCCTTCCACAGTTCTGAGTATCTCGAGTTCGTGCGGGAACGCTCCAACAGCGGCAGCGGTCTGCTCGATGCCGGCGACACGCCGGCGTTCAAGGGTGTGTACGAGGCGGCGGCCGGCGTGGTCGGCGCAACACTCAGCGCGATGGAGGCGATCATGCGCGGCGACTGCCGGCGCGCATTCGTGCCGATCGCCGGTCTGCATCATGCCGCGCGCGACCGCGCGGCGGGCTTCTGCGTGTTCAACGACTGCGGCGTGGCGATCGAGCAGCTCAAGCGCGCCGGCCTCAAGCGCATCGCCTACGTCGATATCGATGCGCACCACGGCGACGGAGTGTTCTACGCCTTCGAGGACGACGCGGCGGTCGTGTTCGCCGATCTGCACGAGGACGGCCGCTACCTCTATCCCGGCACCGGATCGGCCGCCGAGACCGGCCGCGGCGCCGCGCGCGGCATGAAGCTCAACGTGCCACTGCCTCCCGGAGCCGACGATGCGGTGTTCGCCGCGGTCTGGCCGCAGGTGGCGGCGCACCTGGAGAAATTCGAGCCGGAGTTCTTCATCCTGCAGTGCGGCGCAGACAGCGTCGAGGGCGATCCCATCACGCATCTGCGCTTCTCGCCGCAGGTGCACGGTCGCGCCGCGCGCGAGCTGGCGGCGCTCGCCGACACGCTCGGCCACGGGCGCGTGCTGGCGCTGGGAGGTGGGGGCTACAACCGCACCAACCTTGCCATGGCCTGGACCGAGGTGGTCGAACACCTCCTGTAGGGCGGCCGCGCCGCGCGGCCCGGTCGCGAACCTTCCGGGCAGCGGCGCGCCGGCACAAGGGCGGCTGCGGCATCGTTCCGGTACAATTCGCGCCCCCTGGCAAGCTCCGCAGCGAAGGCGCCGCGCATGTTCCGCAACACCATGAAGATCGAGGGCTTCGATCCGGCACTGGCCGAGGCCATGGCCGGTGAGCGGCGTCGCCAGGAGGACCACGTCGAGCTGATCGCGTCCGAGAACTACGCCAGTCCCCGCGTGCTCGAGGCACAGGGCTCGGTCCTCACCAACAAGTACGCGGAAGGCTACCCGGGCAAGCGCTACTACGGCGGCTGCGAGTACGTCGATATCGTCGAGCAGCTGGCCATCGACCGCGCCAAGCGGCTGTTCGGTGCGGACTTCGCCAACGTGCAGCCGCACTCGGGCTCGCAGGCCAACGCGGCGGCCTATCTGGCGCTGGTGCAGCCCGGCGACCCGATCCTGGGCATGAGCCTGGACCACGGCGGCCACCTGACTCACGGCGCCAAGGTCAACTTCTCCGGCAAGTTCTTCCGCGCCGCCCAGTACGGCATCCGTCCGGAGAACGGCGAGATCGACTACGA
>Ga0207707_10003041_pt1 | contig 14909 bp, 14 predicted proteins | sample KBSC83BmetaG_FD_184336 | JGI IMG/M metagenome (GOLD analysis project Ga0207707, IMG submission 184336) | Corn rhizosphere microbial communities from Kellogg Biological Station, Michigan, USA - KBS C8-3B metaG (SPAdes) (version 2) | ecosystem: Host-associated > Plants > Roots > Rhizosphere ...
GCCTGCGAGGCGTCGAACTACCGGAGTTGCGAGTATTAGAGACGCCTCATGGTGAGGAGGCGCTTCTTCAGCGCCGTCTCGAACCATGAGGCCAGCACATTCCATCCTTCGAGACGCGACCAAGAGGTCGCTCCTCAGGATGAGGGGCGCTTTGACCGCGGTGGCAAGCTTAAGCGGCATGCACACATTGCGCCCGACCGGCGACAATTCTATAAAAAACAAAAACCTTCTGGGAGGCCCAGGTGCGCACCAACCGATTGCCGGGCAAATTGGAAGCCGCGTCCATGGCGCTCTTTTGTATCGCGCTACTGGCCGCAACGCCGGTGGCCGCACAGAAAAGGGGCGGTACGCTGCGGCTATATCACAACGACAATCCGCCCAGCACCTCATTGCTCGAGGAATCCACGATCGCCTCGGTGACGCCGTTTGCGGCTGTCTTCAACAACCTTGTCGTTTTCGATCCCTTCAAGGTGCATGAGAGCCTGGATACCGTGATCCCCGATCTGGCTGAAACCTGGTCCTGGGATCCCACCAATACCAAACTGACGTTCAAGTTGAGGCAGGGCGTGAAATGGCATGACGGCAAGCCATTCACCGCCAGGGACGTGCAGTGCACCTGGCGGATGCTGATCGGCAAGAGCGACGTCGGGGACTTTCACAGGAACCCGCGCCGGATTTGGTACACCAAACTACAAGACGTCACCATCAATGGCGATTACGAGGCCACATTCGAGCTCAGCGAGCCGCAACCGAGCCTGCCGGTGCTGCTCGCGAGCGCTTTTTCGGCCGTCTATCCGTGCCACGTTCCGCAAGCGACAATGCGCACCAGGCCGGTCGGCACCGGGCCGTTCAAATTCGTCGAATTCAAGCGCGGCGAGTCGATCCGTCTGGTGCGCAATCCCGACTACTGGAAAAAGGACCGGCCTTATCTCGATGAGATCACGTTCAGGATGATCGACAGCCGCGCGACGCGCATGCTCGCTTTCGCGACCGGCGAATTCGATATCACCTTTCCCTCCGATGTCAGCGTTCCCCTGATGAAGGATGTCAAGGCGCGAGCACCGAAAGCGATCTGCGAGATGATAACGACGGGAACGCAAATCAACCTGATGGTGAACCGCGAAAATCCGCCGTTCGACAATCCCGACATTCGCAAAGCCATGTCGCTTGCCATCGACCGCACGGCCTTCAACACGATTTTGATGGAAGGATTGGGGCTGATGGGCGGTGCAATGCTGCCAAAGCCCGTGGGCGAATGGAGCATGCCGCCGGAAATGGTGTCGTCGCTGACGGGGTATGGTCCCGACACCGAAAAGAACATCACTGATGCCCAGGCGATCATGCAGAAGCTTGGCTACAGCGATGCCAAACCACTGCAGATCAAGATTCAAACCAGAAATCTTCCGACCTATCGCGATCCCGCGGTGATCCTGACCGATCAGCTCAAGAAGATCTACATCGTCGGCGAGCTGGATATTCTCGACACGCCGCGATGGTACGCCAGGCTCGCGAAGAAAGACTACACGATCGGATTAAACGTGACCGGCGTCAGCGTCGACGATCCCGACGGCAATATCGTCGAGAATTACTCGTGCAAGTCGGAGCGCAACTATACCCAGTACTGCAATGCAGAGGTGGACAGGCTGCTGTCGGCGCAATCGCGCGAGCTGAACAAGGAAAGGCGGCGGAAAATCGTCTGGGATATCGAGCGTCTTCTGGTCGACGACGCGGCGCGCCCGATCATTTTATCCGGCGTGGCAGCCAATTGCTGGCAGCCCTACGTCAAAAATTTCACGCCGCACGACAACAGCCAGTACAACCACCTGCGGTTCGAGGAAGTCTGGCTGGATAAGTAGAAAACGGCTCCTCATGGTGAGGAGCGCGCCTTCGCACGTCTCGAACCATGAGCGCAACGAATCTCATCCTTCGAGGCGCGCGCGAAGAGCGCGCTCCTCAGGATGAGGGGACCGTCACGACTACGACTGGCTCTGCCACTGGCCCTGCCGTCCGGCGTGGTCGACCCTGACCGCGACCGTCAGCGTTTCCATGCCGCCGCCGTAGCGGGTGCCGCGCACCGGCGCGGCGCCGAGATAATCGAGGCCAATGGCGACGCGGGCGTGGGTGTCGGTGGTGCAGATGCCGTTTGCCGGATCGAACCCGACCCAGCCGAGATCCGGCACGAATGCCTCCGCCCAGGCGTGGCCGGCCTGCTGATTGACCATCCCGTCGGAGCGCAGGAAATGTCCGGCAACGAAGCGCGCGGGAACGCCGGCGCTGCGCGCGCAGGCGATAAAGATATGCGCATAGTCCTGACACACCCCGCGCTTCAGCGCGAAGGCTTCCACCGCCGAGGTTCCGCTGTTGGTGGGGTCCTCGTCGAAGGTCATATGCTCGCTGATCTGCATCATCAGCGCATGCAGAAACCCGAGCACGTCGTCTTCCGATTCCAGGCGCAGCTCGCGCGAAAAGGCCGCCATCGCCGGATTGACTTCGGTCAGCGACGTCGAGCGCAGGAACAGGCTTGGTGGAAAACGTTCATCGGTACCCCTGAGCACGCCGCCGGTATCGTGGGTCTCGATCAGGCCTTCGACCGTGATGGCGAGATCGGCGACCGGCCCATGGGTCAGCACGTGCGTGACATTGCCGAACGCGTCCTGATGAACATCGAGCCGCGAATCGGTGGAGACGTCGATCTGCCATTCGGCGACGTATTGCCCGTCATGGCTGCCGGGCGTCATCCGCAGGATTTGAATGACCCCGGTGGCCGGCGGTTCGTAGCGATAACTGGTGGAATGGGCGATTCGCAGGCGCATGACGGGAAATTCCGAATCTGGCGAGAGTAGAGGAAGCGTTGCGTCAGTGGGGCAAGCTCCCTCTTCCGATGGGAGAGGTTAGACGGTGCTTGCGGATAGGTCCGATTCCACATCAAGATTCTAACCTCAAATCAAATATTGTTTGGTGATGATTTCGCCAAGCCTGCCGTTATCCAAAATGAATTCCTGGATGAATTCATGGACGCCGTGCTGGAAGATATCATCCATGTGGCTATGCTCCAGGCGATTGCGGACGCCGCGGGCATGGCGCTGGGCTGCGCCCTGACGGCCATAGGCGACGCCGATCTGGTCAAGATTGCGCACCAGATTGCCGTAACAGCTGGCGAGCGAACGCGGCAGCGAATCGTTGAGGATCAAGAGGTCCGCGATCAGCCACGGTTTAAGGGTTTCCCGGTAGACCCAGTGGTAGGCGGTCAGCGCCGAGACCGAGCGCAGGATCGAGGTCCATTGATAGTAATCCAGCGGTCCGCCGACATGCTCCTCCTCGGGCAGCAACACATGATACTTTACGTCGAGGATGCGGGCGGTGTTGTCGGCGCGTTCGAGATGCAGGCCCAGCCGCGAAAACCAGTAGGCGTCGTTGCGCAGCATGGTCCGGTAGGCCGAGCCGTCGAACCGCAACGAGGTTTCCTGGACGAACCGCAGAAACCTCGCCAGTTCTTCGCGGGTTTTGGTGCCTTTACCCCAGACTTCCTGAAGTTCGATCCAGGCTGAGTTGATGGTGTCCCACATCTCGCTGGTCAGCGCAGTCCGTACCGAGCGCGAATTAAGCCGCGCGTTTTCGATGCAGTTGCGGATCGAGGACGGGTTGCTAGGCGAGAACGACAGATAATCAACGACGCTGCGTTCGTCGGCTTCCTGGTAGACCTCGTAAAAACTCGCGCTGACGCCCGCGGTCAGCAGCGCCGAATCCCACTCATTGGTCTTGCCGATATAGGCGTTGGGTAGCGCGGTGACGCGCAGCGTCGCCTCGATGGTGCGCGCGAGATATTCCGCGCGTTCGACGTAGCGGGCGAGCCAGTACAGGTTTTCGGCGGTGCGCGACAGCATGCGGGATGTATTGCTCTCTTGTGGCCTAATCTATTCGTCCAGAATCCATGTGTCCTTGGTGCCGCCGCCCTGGCTTGAATTCACCACCAGCGAGCCTTCCTTCAGCGCCACGCGCGTCAGCCCGCCCGGCACGATGGTGACGCGATCGCTGCCGGTGAGGACGAACGGCCGCAGGTCGACGTGACGCGGCGCCAGGCCGGATTCGGTGCAGGTCGGGCAGGTCGACAGCGCCAGCGTCGGCTGGGCGATGAAACCCTCGGGCTCGCGCTTGAGCTTGTCGCGAAAGGCCTCGATCGTCGCCTTGGTCGCGGCCGGGCCGATCAGCATGCCGTAGCCGCCGGAGCCGTGCACTTCCTTCACCACCAATTCACCGAGATTATCGAGCACGTACGCCAAATCCTTGGGCTCGCGGCAGCGCCAGGTCGGCACATTCTTCAGGATCGGTTCTTCGCCGAGATAGAATTTCACGATCTCGGGCATGTAGGAGTAGACCGCCTTGTCGTCGGCGATGCCGGTCCCGACCGCGTTGGCCAGGGTGATGTTGCCGGCCGCATAGGCCGACATCAGCCCGGGCACGCCGAGCGCCGAATCCGGGCGGAAGGTGAGGGGATCGAGGAAATCGTCATCGACCCGGCGGTAGATGACGTCGACGCGCTTGAGGCCCTCGGTGGTGCGCATGAACACCTCGTCGTTCTTGACGATGAGGTCGCGGCCCTCGACCAGTTCGATACCGAGCTTGTCGGCGAGAAATGAATGCTCGTAATAGGCGGAGTTGTAGACCCCAGGCGTCATCAGCGCCACCGTCGGCTCGGCCGCCGCGCCGAGCGGCGCCACCGACCGCAGCGCCGACAACAGTTCGTCCGGATATCTTTCCACCGGCGCGACGCGGTGCCGGGCAAACAGGTCCGGAAACAGCCGCATCATGATTTCGCGGTTTTCCAGCATGTAGGACACGCCGGACGGCGTGCGCGCATTGTCCTCCAGCACGAAGAAGTTTTCCGGGTTGATGCGGACAATGTCGATGCCGGCGATGTGGACGTAGACGTCATGCGGCACATCCTGGCCGTTCATCTCCGGCCGAAACACCGGGTTCTGGAAGATCAGGTCGTCGGGAATGATGTTGGCGCGCAGGATATCGCGGCCGTGATAGATGTCGCGCAGGAACATGTTGAGCGCGCGCACCCGCTGCTTCAGGCCTTTTTCGAGCACGGCCCACTCTTTTGCCGACATGATCCGCGGGATCACGTCGAAGGGGATCAGCCGTTCCTGGGCTTCGGCGTCGCCATAGACGGCAAAGGTGATGCCGATCCGGCGGAACAGCAGCTCCGCCTCCTGACGGCGGTATTCCAGAGCATCTGGCGGCGTCTCCTTCAGCCAGCGGGAAAGCTCCAGATAGGCCGGGCGGAGGTCGCCGCCGGGCCCGTTCATTTCATCGAACGCAACTGCCATATATCCCGACGCTTTTTCGAGGCCATGCGGGACAGTGCATGACTGAAAGGGATGGTAGCAAGGCCCGGGCCAGCGCGATATGCATTCCCGGAGAGCATTTGGTATGGACGGTCGCGGTGCTGCCTGAAAAAATGGCTGCCGGGTGCTTATTTCGGCGGCAAACCCCGTGTTGCTTGAGCTGGGTCACGAACATGCAGGGCAAGGAGAGGTCATGAGCGATATCGTCACCGCGGGAATTCTGGTGATCGGCGACGAGATCCTGTCCGGGCGGACCAAGGACAAGAACATCGGCTTTATCGCGGAATACCTGACCAATATCGGGATCGACCTCAAGGAAGTGCGCGTCGTCGCCGACGACGAGGCCGATATCATCGCGGCGCTGGACGCGCTGCGCGGCCGCTATAGCTATATCTTCACCACCGGCGGTATCGGGCCGACCCATGACGACATCACTGCCGACGCGGTCGCCAAGGCGTTCGGCGTCGGCATCGACCATCATCCCGACGTGGTGGCGCGGTTTCGCGAGCGCTTCCAGGGTGCCGGTGAGCTGAACGAGGCGCGGCTGCGCATGGCGCGGATTCCCGATGGCGCCGAACTGATCCAGAGCGCGACCATCCTCGCGCCCGGCTTCAAGATCGGCAATGTCATCGTCATGGCCGGGGTGCCCTCGATCATGCAGGCCATGATGGACATTGTCGCGCCGAAGCTGAAATCCGGGGTTCGGATGCTGTCGGACTCGGTTCGCGCTAATGCAAGGGAAGGCGACATCGGCGGTCCCCTTCGCGAAATCGCCAGCGCGCATCCGGACACGATTATCGGCAGCTATCCGTTTCAGGATGAAGACAAGAAGCCCAACACCAATCTGGTCGTCCGCTCACGCGATCCCGAAAAGCTCAACGCCGCGATGAACGCGGTGAAGGAGATGCTGGCGGGATTGAACGTGGTCCGGTAGCGGATCGATCATTCGGGGCAGAGCGAGAGCGGCATGGTGGACAAGAATTCGTTTTTCTGGAAGATCGTTGATGGCCGGTTGCCACCGCCTCCTTGCGCGGCGACGCTGGGCATCGAATTCGCCAAGATCGACGGCGAGCGCGGCACGGTCGAAGTCAAATTCAAAGCGAAGCCGGAATTCCTGAACCCGGCGGGGAACGTGCAGGGCGGATTTCTCGCGGCGATGCTTGACGACACCATGGGACCGGCGCTGACCGCGACGCTGGACGCCGGCGAATTCGCGCCGACCGTTAATCTCAACGTGCAGTTTCACCGGCCTGCGAAAGTAGGTTCGCTGAGAGGCATCGGGCGCGTGCTGCTTCGCGGCAAGGAAGTTTGCCAACTCAGCAGTGAACTGTTGCAGAACGACAAGATCGTCGCGACCGCGACGGCCACGGCTGTGATCCGGAAAATGCAGGAGAAATGATGATGGCGGAGCATCCCGAACTGAGCGCGCAGGAACGGGCGGGCAAGGCCTTTCCGGTCTCATGGGACCAGTTTCACCGCGATTGCCGGGCGCTGACCTGGCGGCTGAACGAAGTCGGGCCGTTTCATGCCGTGATCGCCATCACCCGTGGCGGGCTGGTGCCGGCGGCCATCGTGGCGCGCGAACTTGGCGTGCGGATCATCGATACCGTTTGTATTGCCAGCTACGATCATACCAAACAGGGCGACCTGAAGGTTCTCAAGGGCATTTCAGCCGACACCGCCAAGCTCGGCGGCGGCACCGGCAAGGGACTATTGATCGTCGATGATCTCGTCGACACCGGCAAGACCGGGCGGCTGGTACGCCAGATGATTCCCGACGCGCATTTCGCAACGGTTTATGCCAAACCGATGGGGCGGCCGTTGGTCGATACTTTCATTACCGAAGTGTCGCAGGACACCTGGATCTTCTTTCCGTGGGATACCGCGCTGTCGTTCCAGCCGCCGATCCGCGAAGGCGCGGCGTGATTTGTCCGTCATTGCGAGGAGCGTTAGCGACGAAGCAATCCAGCTTTCCACGGGCCTTAGTGTCTGGATTGCTTCGCTTCGCTCGCAATGACGCAAAAAGCTGAACGACGAGTCTGCCTATGCCGCTGCAAAACCGCGTTACGCCCACCGGCGACATCATTGCGACGCCGCATCGCGGCCTGTTCACCGGCAATCGCGGCATCATTCACGACCCCGAAACCAAGACCTTGCTGACGCGGCGCTGGGCGAGCCAGGCATGGCTCACTTGCGTCTGCGAATTCAGGGGACGGCGGCGCGAGGTGATGGGCGGCCGCAGCTGGACCGAATTGTTCTTTCTCGACGAGGCGACGGCGCTGGCGGCGGGGCATCGCCCGTGCTTCTTCTGCCGCCGCGACGACGCCATCAGGTTTCGCGCGGCGTGGGAGGAGGGCAATGGCGTCGCACGGGTTCGCGCCCGCGACATCGACGCCGTGCTGCATCGCGAGCGGCTCTCAGGCGGCAAGAAGCGGTTGCATCCGAGCACCATGCCATTGGAGGAGTTGCCCGATGGCGCGATGGTGCAGCAGGGAACGGAGAGTTTTCTGATGGTGCGGGGTCGGGCGCTATTGTGGTCGCCGGCCGGCTATCGCCAGGCGTCAAACGCGCCTCAAGACGCGATGTTGCTGACCCCGCCCTCGACGGTGCGCGCGTTAGGTGCGGGGTACCAGCCGTTGCTGCATCCGAGCGCGGTGAAGTTGATGGAGTAAGCTTCGACGTGCCCTATCGTTCGTCATGCCCGGGCTTGTTGCCGATACCCGAGACGTGGATGGCCGGGACATCTAGCGCGAAGACGCGCTTCGCGCTTTTGCCCGGCCATGACGGTGGAAAGGGATGCAACCTCACCCCATTCGCTGCCGCGCCAGCTTCGCGCCGGCGCCGAGCGCCATCAGCTTGGCTTCGGCGATCGTGCGATGCATCGGCGCCATGCCGCAATTGGTGGTCGCGACGATGTTGCTGTTCGGCACGAATTTCGAGACATCATCGATCACCTTGGCGACATCCTCCGCGGTCTCGACCGTGTCGCTGGCGACGTCGATCACGCCGGCCTGAACGATCTTGCCGGTGAGCAGGCCGAGCAACTCCAGCGGCACCTTCGAATTGCGGCATTCGATCGCGACCTGCTGGATCGGGCTTTTGGCGATCGCCGGAAAAATATCCTCATACTGCCGCCACTCGCTGCCCAAAGTCTGCTTCCAGTCGGTATTGGCCTTGATGCCGTAGCCGTAGCAGATGTGGACGGCGGTGGCGCAGGTCAGCCCTTCGGCGGCGCGCTCCAGCGCTCTGATGCCCCAGTCGCTGACCTCGTCCATGTAGACGTTGAAGGCGGGCTCGTCGAACTGGATCACGTCGACGCCGTCGGCCTGCAATGCCTTGGCTTCCTCATTCAACAGTTCGGCAAAGGCGAACGCCATTTTCACGCGATCGCCGTAATACTGGTCGGCGATGGTATCGATGATGGTCATCGGGCCGGGCAGGGTGAATTTCAGCTTGCGCGTGGTGTGGGAACGGGCGATGCGGGCTTCGTCGGCATGGACGCGGCCCTTCAACCGCAGCGGCGCCACCACCTGCGGCACCATCGCCTTGTAGCGGTCTTTGCGGATTCCCATCTCGACCTTGTGGGCGAAGTCGATGCCCTCGATCTTCTCCAGAAAACCGTGGACGAAATGCTGGCGCGATTGCTCGCCCTCGGTCACGATGTCGACGCCGGCGTCTTCCTGCAGTTTTATGGCCAGCATGGTGGCGTCGCGCTTGGCGTGCGCCAGTTCATCGCCTTTGGATTTCCAGGGCGCCCACAGCGTATTGGGTTCGGCCAGCCATTCCGGTTTCGGCAGCGAGCCGGCGATTGTGGTTGGAAACAGCATTTGGGCCTCCCGGTCGGTCCTGATTGAGCGCCTGTGTGCCATGTTCGCCATGCGTCCCACAAGACCGGAAGCCGACTGGAACGCGGTAGCGCCGCAGGCTAGGATGCGGGCGCCTCCCTCTGGATGACCCCATGATCGACCTCTATTACGCGCCGACGCCGAACGGCTGGAAAATCTCGATCATGCTGGAGGAGCTCAGCCTTCCCTATACCGTTATTCCCGTCAACATCCGGGCCGGTGAGCAATTCAAGCCGGAATTTCTCGCGATTAGTCCCAATAATCGCATTCCGGCGATTGTGGATCGTGCGCCCCCCGATGGCGGCGAGCCGTTTCCGGTATTCGAAACCGGCGCGATCCTGATCTATCTGGCCGACAAGACCGGCCGGTTTTTGCCGATGGACATGCGAGGTCGCTCCCGGGTGGTGCAATGGGTGATGTGGCAGATGAGCGGGCTCGGTCCGATGCTCGGCCAGCACGGCCATTTCGCGCTCTATGCGCCCGAGAAAATCCCCTATGCGATCGAACGCTATCGCGACGAGGCGGCGCGGCTTTATCGGGTGCTTGATACCCAACTCGGCAAGACCGGCGCTTACGTCGCCGGCGACTATTCGATTGCCGACATCGCCTGCTTTCCCTGGACCATGACCCATAAAGCACAAGGCTTTACGCTCGACGATTATCCGAACGTGAAGCGCTGGTACGCCGAGGTCCGCGCCCGGCCGCAGGTGCAGGCGGGACTGGCGATCGGCAAATTCGTGAAGGAGCCGTTCGACGAGGAGGCGCGCAAGAACATGTTCGGGCAGGTCGCGAAGGAGATGGCGAAGCAGAAATGAGACGTCATCCTGAGGTGCGAGCACTTGCGAGCCTCGAAGGATGAGGAGATCGAATGCCGCCCTTCGAGGCCGCCGCTTCGCGACGGCACCTCAGGGTGACGGGAGCCTGCTAAATAAGACAACGCCGCGAACGCGGCATAACGAGGAAACGCCATGATCGAATTCTTCTTCGACTGCTCCAGCCCATGGACCTATCTCGCCTTCCACAACATCCAGCCCTTGGCGAAGGAATTCGGCGCCGAGATTTCGTGGCGGCCGATCCTTGTCGGCGGCATCTTCAACACTATCAACCCGAGCGTCTATGCGTCGCGGGAAAAGCCTGTTGCGGCCAAGGTCAACTACCAGAAGAAAGACATTGCGGACTGGGCACGCTCGGCGGGGCTGGCGATCAAGATGCGGCCGACGGTGTTTCCGGTCAACAGCGTCAAAGCGATGCGCGGCTGCATCTGGCTGGGCAAGGACATGGTGCCGTTCGCGCGTGCGGTGTTCGAGGCCTATTGGGGCGGCGACAAGGACATTTCGCAGGATGCGGTGCTGACCGAGGTCTGCAAGGGCCTCGGTATCGATCCGCAAAAGTTCTTCGCCGGGGTCGGCAATCAGGCGATCAAGGATCAACTCAAGGCCAACACCGATGAGGTCATGGCGCGCGGCGGGTTCGGCTCGCCGACCATTTTCATCGACAAGACCGATATGTATTTCGGCAATGACCGGATGCCGCTGATCCGTGAAGCGCTGCAACGGCGACGAGCGAGCGCCGCCTGATGCCGAAGGCTGTCGTCTGCCGCGAACTCGGTCCGCCCGAGCGCTTGCGTCTGGAAACGTTTGCCTCAGCGCCGCTGGCGCCGGGCCAGGTCCGCGTCGCCGTTCATGCCGCCGGGATCAACTTTCCCGACATTCTTATGGCGGCCGGCGAGTATCAGCTCAAGCCGGAATTGCCGTTCACGCCCGGAGTCGAAGCCGCAGGTGAGGTCATCGAAGTAGATGGCGCGGCGAAGGGCGTCGCGGTCGGCGACAGAGTGATCGTAAAAATGCGGCACGGCGCGTATGCCGATGAAGCCGTCGTTGCGACGTCGCAACTGACGCCGCTGCCGTCGACCTTCGACTATGCCGAGGGCGCGACGTTTCTCGCCGCCCATGGCACGGCCTATCACGCGCTGATCGATCGCGGCCGGGTTCAAGCCGGCGAAGTACTGCTGGTGCACGGCGCCGGCGGTGGCGTTGGGCTAGCCGCCGTCGAGATGGGCAAGATGCTCGGCGCGACCGTGATCGCGGCGGCCTCATCGGAGGAAAAATTGGCCGTCGCGCAGGCGCGCGGCGCCGATCATCTGGTGCTGTACGGACGCGAGCCGTTCCGCGACGCCGTCAAACGCATCACCGATGGCCGCGGCGCGGATGTGGTGTTCGATCCCGTCGGCGGCGAGATTTTCGAAAACAGCCTGCGCTGCATCGCCTGGGGCGCTCGCGTGCTCGTGATCGGGTTCACCGGCGGCATCGGGCTCGCCCGTACCAATTTGCTGCTGATCAAGGGGGCAAGCGTGCTCGGCGTCCGCGCCGGTGAAGCCGCGCGGCGAAATCCGGCGTTAGGCGAAGTTCGCCTGACGGCGCTGACGGAGTGGGCAGAAGCCGGAAAAATCCGCCCCCACATCTCGCACCGGTTGCCGCTGGATAACTATGCGCAGGCGATGCGGCTCTTGATCGACCGCAAGGCCATCGGGCGGGTGGCACTGATGATACGGTGAGTTCCTCGTCATCCTGAGGTGCGAGCCCTTGCGAGCCTCGAAGGATGACGGTCTCCGTGGCTCATCCTTCGAGACGCCGCGCAAGAGCGCGGTTCCTCAGGATGACGGGCTATACGCCTCACTCATACTCCCGCTCGTCCCACCACGGGAAATAGTCGGGCATATCGGTCGAGATCCTGTTCTTGAAATTAGCCGGGCGCTTTTCCAGGAACGACACCACGCCCTCCTTGACGTCGTCCGAGCGGCCGCGGGCGTAGATGCCGCGGCTGTCAACCTTGTGCGCTTCCATCGGATCGTCGGCGCCCAGCATGCGCCACATCATCTGCCGGATCAGCGCCACCGATACCGGCGCGGTCTTGGCGGCGATTTCACGGGCGAGCGCACGCGCGGTCGGCAGCAGCTCGTCCGGCGGCACCACCTTGCTGACGAGGCGGCCGGCGAGGGCCTCTTGCGCCGGAAATACCCGCCCGGTGTAACACCACTCGAGTGCCTGCGAGATGCCGACGATGCGCGGCAGGAACCAGCTCGAGGCCGCCTCCGGCACGATGCCGCGCTGGGAAAAGACAAAACCGAAGCGCGCATTCTCGCTCGCGATGCGGATATCCATCGCAAGCTGCATGGTGACGCCGATGCCGACCGCCGGGCCGTTCACCGCCGCGATCACGGGTTTAAGGCATTTGAAAATACGCAGCGTCAGCTGGCCGCCGCCGTCGCGCACATTGGGATCGCTGTAGTCGACCTTGCCATTGGCCAGGCGTTTGACCGGTCCGCGACGCGCGTCGCGGTCGAAGGTGTCGGCGCCGGAGGAAAGATCGGCACCGGCGCAGAACCCGCGCCCGGCGCCGGTGACGATGATGGCCCTGACGTTGTCGTCCTTGTCGGCAGAATCGAATGCCTCGATCAATTCCTTCTGCATGGCGCCGTTGAAGGCGTTGAGCTGGTCGGGCCGGTTCAGCGTGATGGTCAGGATCTGCTCGGCGACCTCATATTTGATCGTCTCATACGCCATCGGGGTTTCCTTCCTGGAATTCTTCATTCTCATCTCGTCATTGCCGGGCTTGACCCGGCAATCCATCCTTATGAAGAAGATGGATGCGCGGGTCGAGCCCACGCATGACAATTCCGTCCAGGCCGCGCTGTTCTAACTTTTCGGCGGGCTCGGCCACGGCCTTTGCGGACCCCGCATGGTCTCGAACGCCTTCGCCATCGCGAGCACGCCGAGATCGTCGAAGCGGCGGCCGACGATCTGCACGCCGATCGGAAAACCGCTTGAGCTGAAGCCGCCATTGATCGACACGGCTGGATTTTCCGACATGTTCCACGGCACGGTGTAGCAGATATGTTCGAACGGTTTTGCGGGATCGTTGATCGGAGCGGCCAGTTCGGCTGCGAAATTCACCACCGGCGACACCGGCGAAATCACGTAATCGAGATCGGCGAACAGTTTTGCCGCAGCGGCTCGGATCGCCATGGTGGCGTTAAATCCTCGGACCACGTCCACGCCCGACAGCTTCGCGCCGGCTTCCGCCCATTTGCAGATATAGGGCAGCGCCTTGGCGCGCTCGGCAGCCGTCAACTGGGAAAGATCGTCCCACAGGCGCGCGCGCCAGAAATTGTCGAGCCCGTCGAGCATCTCCCGCGTCAGCACACTCGGTACGTTGGTTACGATGGCGCCGGCCGCTTCGAACGCCTTTGCGGCCTTGATGGCCACCTCGCGCACGTCTTTTTCCAGCGCCTGGCCGACGCCGAGATCGAGCATCAGCCCGATGCGCAGTTTCCGCGGCGATTTATCGAGCGCCTTCCAGTTGATGTTATCAGGCGGCAAGCTCATGCCGTCGCGGCGATCGGGCCGCGACAGCACGCTCATCATCAAGGCGGCGTCATCGACAATGCGGGTCATCGGTCCGGCGACGCGGCCGACATAGGGAGGATCGATCGGAATTCGCCCGAGGCTTGGCTTGAGCGCGACGAGGCCGCACCAGCAGGCGGGCAGCCGCACCGAGCCGCCGATATCGGTGCCGAGATGCAGCGGGCCGTAACCCGCCGCACCCGCAGCGCCTGCGCCCGCGCTGGACCCGCCGGGGTTCTTGCTCAGGTCCCAGGGATTGCGGGTGAGGGGATGGAAGCTGGAGAGGCCCGATGACAGCATGCCGTAATCCGGCATGGTGGTCTTGGAGAAGATCACCGCACCCGCTTCGCGCAACCGCGCCGCAGGCGGCGCGTCCGCTGCAGCCGGTACCAGCCTGGAGGTGGCGGCGCCGAGCGGCACCGGCACGCCCTTGGTGGCGATGTTATCCTTGATCGTCGCGGGCACGCCATCAAGCAGGCCTGTCGGCTCGCCCTTGTGCCAGCGCTCGGTCGATGCCTTGGCGGTTGCGCGCGCGCCATCGGGATCGAATGCGTAGAGCGCCTTGATGTGCGGCTCCCATACCGCGATATGCGCCAGCACGTCTTCCAGCACTTCCGACGGTGAAAATTGTCTGGCCCGAAAGCCCGCGATCAGGTCGACGGCGCTGAGATCGTGCAGTGACGCGACTGCTTCCTGCGATGCCGGTTTATGCATGGGCGCCTGCCGGCAAGCGGGTTTCGATGATGCGCGCGAACATGCTGGCGCCGATCGGGAGAATCTTGTCGTCCAGCACATAGCCGGGGTTGTGCACCGGCACCGAGCCTTCGTGGCCGAGCCAGAAATAGGCGCCGGGCACGGCATGCAGCATATCGGCGAAATCCTCGCTGCCCATCTTCGGCTGCGACCTGGTGAAAACTTTCGCCGGGTCGACCACCGTGCGCGCTACTTCGGCGATCACTCTGCTTTGTTCCTCCTGGTTCACCAGCACGCTGAAGGCATCGCGGATATCGGCCGATATCTCGACCTGAAAGGCGCCGGCGATGCCGGCGCAGATCGCGCGCATCCGCTCGCGGATGAGCGCGCGCACCTCGTCGGAAAATGCGCGGACGGTGCCGCAGAGTTTGGCCTCGCCGGGGATCACGTTGTAGGCGGAGCCGGCATGGATCTGCGTGATCGACAGCACCGCCGATTGCAGGGGATCGACATTGCGGCTGACGATGGTCTGCAGCGCCTGTCCGAGCGTCATCGCGATCACCACGGCATCCTTCGAGCGCTCCGGCATCGCGCCGTGCGCGCCATAGCCTGAGATG
>Ga0207707_10003051_pt1 | contig 14884 bp, 13 predicted proteins | sample KBSC83BmetaG_FD_184336 | JGI IMG/M metagenome (GOLD analysis project Ga0207707, IMG submission 184336) | Corn rhizosphere microbial communities from Kellogg Biological Station, Michigan, USA - KBS C8-3B metaG (SPAdes) (version 2) | ecosystem: Host-associated > Plants > Roots > Rhizosphere ...
CACAAGCCGCGACCGACGCGGAGCTTCTGGCACATGATGAATTCCGATCGCTACGAGAAGAACCTCGCGGCAAGCGGATTTGGCGTGAACGATATCGATTTCGTCATGTGCACGCATCTGCATACCGACCATGTCGGGTGGAACACGCGGCTCGAGAACGGCCAGTGGGTGCCGACCTTTCCGAAGGCGCGCTACGTATTCGCTGACCGCGAACTTGCATACTGGACCAAGCGCCAGAACGACGATCCTGCGGCGTGTCCATGGATCACCGATTCCGTGCTTCCGATCGTCGCCGCCAATCGTGTGGACATCGTCAAGAGCGCGCATGCATTCAACGAACTCGTGACTCTGATCCCGACGCCGGGCCACACCATCGACCACTATTCGGTGCAGGTCGGCAAACCTGGCGCCGATGCCGTCATTACCGGCGACATGATCCATTCGCCCCTGCAAGCCCGCTATCCGGAACTCGGCATGATGTCGGATTACGATTCCGCGCAGGCGGGAGCGTCGAGGCGGCAATTATTCGGCCGCTTCTGCGATACGTCCACGCTGATGTGCACGGCGCACTTTCCGTCGCCATCGACCGCTCGCGTGGTGCGCTGGAAGGATGCGTTCGACTTCGTCGACGCTTAGCCCGGCTTTTGAGCGCGTTTATTGGCAGGAAGCGCCGAGCCGCGCTCCGTTAATTCGATATCCCGGTCCGACCGTTCACAGCATTGTTTCCGCGATCTTCTCCGCCGTCATCAGCGTCGGGAAGTTGGTGTTGGCGCAGGGCACCGCGGGGAAGATCGAGGCGTCGACAACGCGCAGGCCCTGCACGCCCTTGACGCGGCCCTGTATGTCTACAACCGTCATCGGATCGTTCTCGCGGCCCATGCGGCATGAGCAGGAGGCGTGCCACACGCCGATCGTCGCCTTGCGCACGAAAGCTTCCAGTGCCTCGTCGTCGTTCATTACCTGGTCGAAGGTGAATCCTTCGACCACGAAATTGTCGATCATGAAGTGGCGCAGCGCCGCCGGCCCGTCCATCATCAAGGCCGCGATCGACGTCAGCACCTTGTTCCTGGTGTTGACCACGCCGATCTTGCGCACGCGGTCGGTGTAGGAGGCCGGGAATGGCTTGTCGGTGACCTTTCTGACCGGCTCGCTCATCTGCAGGCCTGCCATCTTGCGGAAGCCGCTCATCAGCCGCTCGAGGTCGCGCCGGTCCGACAGGAGGTTGAACTCGACGATCGGCTCGGCGGCGGGATCGCGCGAGGCGAGCTTGACCTGCCCGGTCTCGGAATAGGTCTTGTTGACGAAGACCAGGAGCGAGCCGATCTGCGCGCCGACCGCGTGCCAGGCCGACTTGGTGAGCGCGGCAACGAACATGTCCCCCCTGGGCACGCCGGGCAGGCCGGAGGAATAACGCAGCCCCATCTGGATGTGGCGCCGCGTATGCTCGTTCATGCGCGCGCCGCGGCGCACGAAGGACGACAGCGAGATCGAGGGGTGATCCATCAGCCGCTGGCCGACGCCTGGCAGGCCCATTAGCACGGGAATGCCCATGTCTCTCAGATGTCCAACCGGGCCGATGCCGGCGCGCAACAGATGCGCCGGCGAATGGATCGCGCCGCAGGACAGCACGACCTCGCGGCCGCGGAACTCCTGCTCCTTGCCATCGACCATCGCCTTCACGCCGACGCAGCGCGTGCCCTCGAACAGCAATTCCTTGACCTGCGTTCTGGTCGAGATCGTGAGGTTGGCGCGTTTGCGCGTGTCGCGGTCGAGATAGCCCATTGCGGCCGAGACGCGCGCCTCGTCCTGGTTGGAATGGGTGATCGGGAAATAGCCGTCGGTGAACTCGCCGTTCTGGTCGGGCAGAAAGTTGAAGCCGGCCTGCTTGCAGGCTTCGGCTACCGCGTGTGAATGGCCGGTCCAGTGTTCGCGCGGAATACGGCGGACGGGGATGCGGCCGTCCTTGCCGTGATACGGCCCATCGAAATCGAGGTCGCGCTCGACCTTGCGGAAATAAGGCAGCACGTCCTTCCAGCCCCAGCCCGCCGCGCCCCGCATCTGCCATTCGTCGTAATCGGTCGGCGCGCCGCGGTTGGCGAGCTGGCCGTTGATCGAGGAGCCGCCACCGAGCACGCGCGCCTGCTCGTATTTGCGGAGCGGCGGGCGTTCCTCGGGATTGTTGTGGCTGACGATCTGGGTCGTAACCTTGAGCTCGGTCCAGTGGAAGCGCGGGTCGAAATAGGCCGTGCCCGAATAGCTGTCGCGGATTTCGGCCGGCTCCTCGCCGGGCGGCGTGTCCTGTCCGGCCTCGCAGACGAGGACTTTATTGGCGCTCCTGGCGGAGAGCCGGTGCGCCAGCACTGATCCGGCGGAGCCGCCCCCGATGATGATGTAGTCGTACACGTTTGGCGTTTCCCTGCTTTTATCCAGGGAAGGTAGCCTCGAAGTCGGCCCCGGGTCAAAAGCGGACTGCATGAAGGTGTCCGCTTCCGGCGCAAGGCAGATGCGCGACGCGCGCGATCCCTCGATGGGCGACGAGCGACAAAACGACGCGTCGGTTGCGGCTCTACCTCCGCAACGCGCTCAACAAAATGGCTCTGTCCGGCTTCGCGCCAGGCGCGACCGAAGGCGACGCGAGCGCGAACGCGGTCACGAGCAACAGGACACAACTGACAATCAGGGCGAGAAACGTGTTCGGCATTTCCCCTCAACGCTCCGCGCGGCACGACCGTTCCGCGGTCCCTGAGGATATATCCGGGACGCGACCGGCGCAGAACATTTCGAATTTCCATGACGGGGCTGTCTTGGCCTGCGCGCCCGTTCGGTTAAGCTGCCACCGAAAACTACCAGCCCCGGGGGAACAAGCGTGAGCACGGAAATCCGTTCGGCGATCGACTTCTACGAACGCCATCCGATTTCCTACGACATCATCCTCACGAAGCTCAGGGCGAGCCGGGGTCATCTCGATCATCTGAGTCCGGAAGAGCTGTTCCCGCACGATCAGGATCACTATGGCGGGCTCGCCGCGAACGATGCGCTGGCCGAGCGCGCACACATCGGCAAGGGAACGCGCGTCGCCGATTTCTGCGCCGGACTCGGCGGACCCTCGCGCTATCTCGCCCATCGCTATGGCGCGGACGTCACCGGCATCGAGCTGACCCCGGCCCGGGTCAAAGGTGCGGAGGAGTTGACGCGGCGCGTCGGCCTTGAGAGCCGGGTGCGGGTGATCGAAGGTAATGTGATGCAGGTGCCGCTCGCCAGTGACAGCGTCGACGTTGTCGTGAGCCAGGAAGCATTGCTCCATGTGCCCGACAAGCCGCTCACGCTGAAGGAGGCGTATCGCATCCTGAAACCCGGCGGCCGTCTCGTCTTCACCGATTGGGTCGCCCACCGTCCGCTGTCGGAGGCCGACAAGGCGCTGATGTGGGACGGCATGGCGGTGACCAGTCTATATGACCTGCCCGCTTACGCCGAACTCGTCGGCCAAGCCGGGTTTATCGTGGGCCCCGCCGAAGATCTCACCCGCGAATGGGGCGAGATTCTCATCCATCGGCTGGCGATGTACCGGAAGCTTCGCGAGGAGACGCTGGCTGCGGGCACGCCCGCCGGTCACGACGCCTTCTATGAAAGCTATGTCCGCTTCGTCGATCTCGTGAACGGGGCAGGCCTCGGCGGCGGCCGCTTTGCTGGCCAGAAACCGGGCTGAAGGTTCCATCACGATTTCCTCCTCGTCGCGCGCGCAATCGTGAACCCGGACGAATCGGTTGCAGCGGTAAAGTTGGATTCACCGTCCGCCCACGCGGCATTCCTTCTCACTTTCACCGGCGATCGATGCGATGAGACTGCGGCGTCTTGCCAAAATAGCGGCCGTCCTGCTTGCCGCGCTTTTCGTCCTGATGCCGGGCGCGCTGGCGGATGTCGACATGATTTCCCTGTTGCGAGATATCGTGACCGCCGACCTCGATCCGACGCTGACCGCAACCGATCCGGGCGGACTTGCCGCAGCCGTCTATTTCGAAGGCCGTATCGAGTACTTCGACGACGGCTTCGCCGACCAGGCCACGAAGCGGCCGGTCACGTCCGACACGCTGTTCAACGTCGGATCGGTGCGGAAGCTGTTCGAGGCGACGCTGGTCGCGCTCGGCACGCTGCGCGGCGAATTGCGGCTCGATGACCCCGTCGTCAAATACGTGCCGGAACTGCGCGGCGACTATGTCAGCCGTGTCACGATCGGTGAGCTCGTCACGCATACGTCCGGGCTTCTGCTTCCGACGGATCACCCGCCATGGCCGAACGATTCCTATTCGCTCAGCCAGTTCTTCGACATGCTGAATGCCTGGACACCGCATGCCGGCGAGGAACCCGGCAAGCAGCGTCTCTACAGTCATGCCGGTTACGTGCTGCTGCAGCTTGCACTCGAACGCCGCTACGGCATTCCGATCGGCGAACTGATCTCAACGCGCATCCTCAAGCCACTTGGCATGAACTCGACCTTCGTTCCCGAACGCGGGCCCGACCATCGCGCCATCATGGACAAGGACTCGATGCAACGCGTGGCTCAGGGCTATTCCGACCAGGGCATGCCGATCGGCCCGCCCGGCGACCAGCAAAGCTATTTCGATTTTCCCGGGACCGGCCAGATGTTTTCGTCGGCTCGCGATCTCGGGCTCTTTCTCGCGGCCTGCCTCGACGGTACATCCACCGATCCGCAGTTGCGCGAAGCCTTGCTGATGACGCAACGCGAGATGTTCCGTGCCGACGAGAAGTTCGGGCAGGCGATGGCCTGGGAAAACGTGCATCTCGACGGCTTGATGGTCGTCGACAAGCCCGGCGGCCTCGACAACGCCTCGGCCTATGTGGGCATGGTCCCCGCGCGACGGCTGGGCATCGTGCTGCTTGCCAATCGCGGCGAGTATCCGCACGAGATCGCCCGCTACAGGATCCTGCCGGCGCTGTCGCGGTTATAGGCTCGCCCACACCGGTATCGATGGACCGCCGCCGCACCGCTGCTATAGTCAATACCGGATCGATCGACTGCCCGACGGAAAATGGGCAGCGGAGGAAGCAAAGGGGGCGCTCTTGCTGTCGAGAACGGCGAGCCTGCTGGTCGCATTCGCGATCGGCCTTGCATCGATCTTCCCCGCGGGCGCAGAGGCGCCCTACCCCAGCCATCCGGTCCGGATCGTGGTACCGTTCGGCCCCGGCGGCTTTGCCGACATCACGGTGCGCCTGCTCGGGCAGAAGCTCACCGAGCGCACCGGCGCGCAGGTCATCATCGAGAACCGCCCGGGTGCCGGCGGCATCGTCGCCGCCAATGCCGTGATCTCGTCGCCGCCGGACGGTTACACGCTGTTCGTGTTCTCCAGCGGGATCGCGCTGTCGAAGTCGCTGCTGAAATCCATGCCGTTCGATCCGGTCACGGCTTTCTCGCCGATTTCGACCATGGCGCTGTTCGATCTGCTGCTGCTGGTGAGGGCGGACTCGCCCATCCACAATCTGAAGGACGCGCTCGAGGCCGCTCGCATCGATCCGCAAAAATTCAACGTCGGCACCATCAATCCCGGCAGCACCCAGAACGTCACCGGCGAATTGCTGCGCTCGGCCACCAATGTTCCGATGACCATCGTGCCGCACCGCACCTCCGCAGAGGTGCTGACCTCGCTCTTGCGCGGCGATATCCAGATCGGCGTCGAGTCCTATGCCGCGCTCAAATCGGCGATCGACGCCGGCAGCGTCCGCGCCATCGCTTCCTCCGGCAGCACGCGTTCGCCGCAGAAGCCTGACGTGCCGACGCTGCGCGAGAGCGGCATCGATGCCGCCGTCGACGGCTGGAACTCGCTGGTGGCGCCCGCGGGCACGCCGAAGGACATCATCGCCTTCCTCAACGGCCATGTCCGCGCCGTCATCGCCGACGGCGATTTCCAGAAACGCATGATCGAGCTCGGCGGCGAGCCGGTAACGGGATCGCCGGAAGAACTGGACGTGCGGCTCAAATCCGATGTCGAGATGTGGGCCGGCGTGGTGAAGAAGGCCGGCCTCGAGCCGAACTGAAAACAACAAGAGGCCCCATGCCCGACCCCTTCAAGATCGACGCCCATGTCCATGTGTTCACGACCGACATGCCGCTGATCGACAATCCCCGCCACGCGCCGACCTACAGCTTTACCCATGAGGAATTGATTGCCACTCTCGACCGGAACGGCGTCGACCGCGCCGTGATCGCAGCCGCCAGCCCCTGGGGCGATTACAACGATTACATGCTGGCGGCGCTGCGCGCCCACGGCAAGCGGCTGCGCGCCACCGCGATCTTCCGCCGCCCGATGGAACGCTTCGAGCTGGAGGCGATGGGCCGCGAAGGTTTCTGTGGCATCCGGCTTCCCTTCATCGGCCTGCCGGCGCTCCCCGACATCACGACCTTCGACTATCGCTCGCTGTTCCGCCGCCTCGCCGACCTTGACTGGCATGTGCATCCCCATGTCGATGGCGAAGACCTGCCGAAGATCCTGCCGACGCTGGAAGCGTCAGGGGTCAGAATCGTGGTCGATCATCTCGGCCGGCCGAATTCCGAGAGCGGCATCAACAGCGACGGCTTCAAGCGGCTCTTGCATTCGATCGACAAGGGCCGCACCTGGGTAAAAGTCTCCGGCGGCTATCGGCTCGGGCCAAAGGCGATGGACTATGCGCGCGAGCTCGTCCGCGTCGCCGGCCCCGACCGGCTGGTGTGGGCGAGCGACTGCCCCTTTGTCGGCCATGAGAACCAGTTTCCCTACAAGGCCACGATGGACTGGCTGGTGGAGGCCATCCCCGATGCGGCAGCCCGCGCCAAGATTTTCGGCGCGACCGCGCGCGATCTCTATTTCGACGGCGAGTAGCGCCACACATCGGCGTTACAGCCGGATCAGCACGACGCCGAGGATCAGGCAGGCCGCCCCCGCCATCCGCACCAGGCTCACGGGATGAACGGGCACGCCGAGCAGCCCGAAATGATCGAAGGCAAGCGAGGCCAGCATCTGGCCGGTGACAAGGAGCGCGAAGAAGGTCGCAGCCCCGATCCTCGGTATCAGCAGGATGGCCAGACCGATAAAGACCGCACCGAACAGGCCGCCGCTCCACCCCCACCAGGGGACGCGCTCCGTCACGCTCTCGGGCGGCATGGGATCGCGCGTGGCTAGCGCAAACAGCGCCATGCAAATGGTGCCAACGAGATAGCTCGTGAAGCCCGACCAGGCAGCCGAGCCGAGCGCCATCCGAAGATTGGCATTGAGCGCCTGCTGGACGACCAGGCTTACGCCCGCGCCGATGGCCAAAGTGATAGGTAAGGCGAGATTGAACATTTTATCTCCTTGGCCACACATCTCTTTTGCTGCGCCGCCACCGGTCTGAGTCGCAGGATCGAGTTTACACGCAGGCGCTCGAAATGCCTGCCGCGCCGACCATTGCAAAGCCGGCGCGCGTGGTTTCGGCGTTTGCCGGGCGCCGATAACGGAAATGCAATCTTCCATCTTCAGGATGCGATCGACAACGCTGGCGGCGATCGGCGGGGTAGCGCCAAGCCTCATGTGCGGTGGCGGAAGCTGTTCAAAAATAAAAGCACTGCAAGAGCATGACAGCGTTTCTCAAACCTTCTTGAGAACGTGTTCATCGATCGCGCGAGACGTCTCGCTCCGCTTCTCATCGTCAGATTGCCCTTGTTAACGTGATCCGGGTCCGGATTACCGCACTCCTCTCCCGAATGAATCCCTTCAGGTCCGCGTGGGTGGCGGCGCCTGCACCGACGGCGCGGCGGCGGCGAGGAGATCGGCGCGGCTGCCGTTGAGCGGCGGATAAATGCGCTGATGGTTGATGGTCTGCTTGGTCGCCTTGGCCGCGGCGCCGGTCGTCTGCACCTGCCGATCCCAGCCGGTAGTATAGAGCGCGCCCCAGCGGCCGAGATCGAGGACGGTGACATACCAGTCGATGTGAAGCGGCAGCATGGGCTCGCCGAACAGATCGGCGACCACATTGTGGCCGGCATAGCGGCCCATCGGCCGCGCGAATTGGCACGACATCACGCTGGCGTGCTCGCCGTCGAGCAGGCCGCAGGCGACATCGCCGGCCGCAAAGACATGAGCGAGATCTTTCGCCCGCATGAACTCGTCGACGACCAGCCGGCCATGGCGGTCACGCTCGCCGGCCACGGTCGCCGCGAGCGGGCTGGCGCGCATGCCGGCGCACCACACCACCGTCTGCGCGGCAATGACCTCGCCGGACGAGAGCGTGATGCCATTGGCCACGACGGCGTCGACCTTCACGCCACACCGTGTCTCGACGCCGAGCGCCGACAGCGCCTCGTCCACCACAGGCTGGCCATGCGCGCCGATTGATGCGCCGACGGGCGTATTGGGATCAACCAGGACGATGCGCCGCTTGCCCGTGACGCCGGCCTTGTCGAGTTTCGCCGGCATTTCGGCCGCGACCTCGATGCCGGTGAAGCCGGCGCCGACCACGACCACGGTCGAGCGCGCGTCGGAGGCTGCGCCCTTGCCAAGCGCGGCAAGATGCGCGTCGAGCTTCCGCGCCGACTGATAGGTGTCCACGTCAAAGCTGTTGGCCAAAAGGCCCGGGATCGCGGGCCGCACCAGTTCGCTGCCCAGCGTCAGCACGAGCCGATCATAGGTCAGCGCTTCACGGGCACCGCCACTGGCGACAACGACCTGCTGTTTGGCAGGATCGATCGTCTCGACCTCCGCGACCCAGTGTTTGACGCCGACGGGATCGAGAAGCTTTGTCAACGGGATGGCGGCGTCGCAGAGTTCGACCTCGTAATTGCGGACGCGGATATTGTGGTAGGGGTTGCGATCGACCACGAGGATCTCGACGTCACCGGCGCGGGCACCGATTTCCTCGCGCTGGCGTGCGGCGCCGAGCGCGGCCCACAACCCTGCAAAGCCGGCTCCGAGCACCAGAACACGCGCCATCAACCCTCTCCACGCTCATCAATTTCATGGAGAAGCATAGCAGGAGTGACCGCCCGGGGTCCAAGCCCGGAAACGGCGCGCCTTTTGCGCGCCGCTACCCGGGTTGTATTTTCGGCGCCGCCGCGAATCGCTATTCAGCGGGCTGCTCCATCAAGGTGATCTCCGCCACCAGCTCCTTGCCCCTGGTCTCGGGGCTGTAGAGCAAGGTGACGACGAACACGATCGCGGCCCCCGTGGTCGCGATCAGCATCGGAATGGTGAAGCCCATCGTCTGGCTCGCGGCGAAGTAGGTCAGGATCGGCCCGGTGAAACCGGCCCAGATCGCGCCCTGATGATAGCAGAAGCCCGACGCGGTCGCGCGCACCTCGGTCGGGAAGCGCTCGCTCAGGTAAGCCGGATTCTGTCCGTAGATCGCGCCGAGGAAGGCGCCCTGCACGATGAAGGCGCCGGCTACCATCGCATAGGAATCGAATAGGAGATAGAACGGCGTGACCAGCGCGCCGATCGCCGCCGGGATGATCATCGCCCATCTACGCCCCAGTACGTCGGCGACATAGCCCCAGAAGCCGCTCGCCAGGAACGCGATCAGGTTGGCCATCGCGATCGGCATCGCGACCATGCCCGCGCTCAGATGCAAGTCCTTTTGCAGATGCGTGGCGAACATGCCGTAGACCGAATAGTAGATCACGAATCCGCTCGCCATCCACAGGCACGCCATCAGCGTATTGGGCAGCATGCGCAGGCGGAAGATGTCGAACAGCGGCGCACGAAATTCCCGATGCTGCTCGCGTTGAATGCGGCGGTTCTCCACCCACACTTTCGGTTCCTTGACATAGATGCGGATCCACACGACCACCAAAGCCGGCAGCACGCCGAGGATCAGGAGACCGCGCCAGCCGATGACGTCGTAGAGCAGCCCGTAGGCGAGGCTCGACAGCAGGAAGCCGATGCTCCAGGAGCCCTGCAGCACGCCGCTCATGAGACCGCGCGAGCGGGCGGGCCAGGATTCCATGGCGAGCGCAGCTCCAGCGGGCCACTCCGCGCCCATGCCGATGCCGAGCAGCGCACGGAACAGGAAGAGCAGCGCGAAATTCGGCGCGATGCCGGCCAGGAGGTTGCAGACTGAATACCACAGGATTGAGATCATCAGCGGCGCCTTGCGCCCGATGCGATCCGCGAGCCAGCCGGAGCCGACGGCGCCCACCAGCCGCAGCCATAGCGTGATGGTGAAGACGGCCGTCACTTCGATCAGCGGCACGTGGAAGGATTCCGCGATCGGAACCATGATCAGGAGGAAGATGGTGAAGTCGAACGCATCGAGGGTCCAGCCGAGCCAGGCGGCGATCCAGGCGACCCATTGGTCCTTGGTAGGTTCTTTCCACCACGGCACCTGGCCGGGATTTTCAGCCGTCATAGTCATATGCGTTGCTCCCTGCGGTTTACGTCGATGCATTCTCCATGGGTGAGCTGCGCGGCCGTCGTCGCCGTCTGAGCAGCAGTGTTGGGACGGCCAAAGCCGCCGGGCAAAAATGCCAGAGGAAAAAACTTCAGAAGAAAGGACGCGTTCGCTTCCGCGCCGCACTGTCGGCGGCTTACGGGCGCTGCACGACGTCAGTCATTTGTCCGTGCGACAGTATGTCGCCGTGTCCACCTGCTGACAAGCGATTCAGCGCGTCATGCACCATCCTTTAGGCTTGCTGCACTGCCCGCGCTGCACTGCCCAGTTTGGGCGTGCTACACGCCCACCACCGCTGCACGGCCGACCACCTCGCCGAACGATGCAAAGAATTCGCCGGCGAGCTTCTTCGCGGTGGAATCGATCAGGCGGCCGCCGAGCTGCGCGAGCTTGCCGCCGATCTGGGCATCGACCTCGTAAAGGAGGATCGTGACGTCAGGGCTTTCCTCACTGAGCTTCACAGTGGCGCCACCCTTCGCGAAACCGGCAATGCCGCCCGAGCCTTCGCCGGAGATCCGATAGGAGTTGGGCGGATCGAGATCCGACAAGGTCACCTTGCCGCCGAAGGTCGCCTTCACCGGACCCACCTTGAGCACGACGGTCGCCGTCATCTCATTTGGGGTCGTCATTTCCAGGGACTGACAGCCGGGAATGCATTGCTTCAGTATGTCGGGATTGTTGAGCGCCGCCCAGACCTTTTCCTTCGAGGCCGGGATGCGCTGGCTGTCACTCATTTGCATGTTTGGTCTCAGCTCCTTGAGGTGGTTTTCTTGTTCCGTTGTCCCCGCCGCCGCTCGACGGTGATCTCGGCGAGGATCGACATCGCGATCTCCTCCGGCGTGATGGCACCGAGATCGAGCCCGGCCGGGGCCTTGACGCGGTCGATCGCCGTATCGTTGACGCCTGCGGCGATCAGCTTCTCGCGCAGCGCCATCATCTTGCGGCGGCTGCCGACGAACGCGCGATATTCCGCGTCGATCGCGATCGCCTGCCTCAGCGCGGCCTCGTCGCCCTTGCCTTGCGTGGACACCACGACAAAGCGGCGTGCCTCGTTGAGATAGCGCGGCGCAAAGCCATCGACGATGACATGCGCGTCGGGCTCGGCTGTGAAATCGGCTGCGGGAGCGGCCACCGTCACGTGATAACCAAGCTGGCGCGCCTGGGCGGCCAGCGACAGTGCGACCGGGCTCGCGCCGAGAATGACCAGCGAGGGACGCGGCAAGACCGGCTCGACGAAGATATCCATCGTTCCCTTGCTCGGGCACATGTTGCTCGCGAAGCGCACGCCCTCGCGCGTTTCGCCCGGCTTGACGCCGAGCTCGGCCAGGAGATTCTCGGGCTGCACCGACACCATGCGCGGCTCGCCGTCGGCCAGCGCCTCGCGCGCCGCCTTCAAGACCGCGCCCTTGGCGCAGCCGCCGCCGATCCAGCCCGCGGCAATGGAGCCGTCGGGACGGATAATCGCCTTCGCGCCGGCCTTTGCCGCCGTCACCGACACCGTACGGACGACGGTCGCGAGCACGAAGGCCTGCTCGGCGGCCTTCATCTGCGCGACCAGATCCATCACTTCCACATGCGCGCTCATCAGCTTTTCCATGGGAGCATGATCTTGTCGGAAAACCGGCTCCCACTTTTCCGGATCATGCTCATAACCTCGCCAGATAGGGTTCGAGCGCGGACAGCGATTTCAGCGTATTGGCCGGCGCGTAGAGATCGACATGAGGCAGCGCCGCCTTGATGCCGCGCGCCTCCGGCGCATAGCCTTCCCAGGCCATCATCGGGTTGAGCCAGACGATGCGGCGACAGCGTTTGGCGAGCCGCCCCATCTCACGGCCGAGCAGTGCGGCGTCTCCCGTCTCGTAGCCGTCGGAAACTATCATCACGACCGAGCGCGAATGAATCACGCGCGCGGCATGCCAGCGGTTGAAGGTCTGCAGGCTTTCGCCGATTTTCGTGCCGCCGCCAGCACCCTGCGCCAGCAAAGAGAGACGGTCGAGCGCGCGCGCGGCATCCTTTTCCTTCATCGCGTCGGAGACATGCGCCAGCCGGGTGTGGAACAGGAACGCCTCGGCCTCGCGGAATTCGTCGAGCACACCGTGGATGAAACGCAGAAAGACGCTCGTGTACATGCTCATCGAGCCGGAAGCGTCGAGGAGAACGATGAGACGCAGCGGCTTGTCCTTGCGCCGGCGCTTCACGAGGCTGATCGGCACGCCGCCATGGCTGATGTTGCGGTGAATGGTCCGGCGCAGGTCGAGCCGATAGCCGCGACGGCGCGCGAGATCGCGACGTGTCAGCCGTGTGCGCATGATTTTGGCGAGCTGCGCTGCAGCGTCATGGGCCTCTGCCACCTGCTCGGGATCCGCAAGCTTGCGGAAATCGACTTCGGCGAGATTCTCGGCGCGCGAGGCGCCTTCCATCCGCCCCTCCCCGCCTCGCGATGGTGGCGCATCGTCGGACGAAGGTACCTGATCGGTGGCGGCTTGACTGCCGCCCGCCTGCGCGCCGTCCTGCAGGCCCTTCAGCGACGGGTTGTTCGTCGATTTCGTCGAGCCCGCGGCCAGCGAGCGCGAGCGCACGCGCCGGCCCAGCCAGAACGCGACGAAAATCCCGTCGAACTTTTCCCAATCGGACTTGCGCGCCGAGAACAGGTGCTTGAACGCGGAACGGAGCAGTCCGGGTTTTGCTGCATATCCGGATGCCATCAGCGAGGCCGCGTCCTGCCCTTCGGCAAGGCCCACCGCAAAGCCGTTGTCGCGGAGCGTGCGCAGGAAGGCCGCGAGCTTGCCCGAGACCAGGCGCGAGACCTCGTCCATCTCGTCGAAAGCGGGGGTGGTGCCGCAGCAGCTCATGCGACCTTCCCCAGGATACGCTGCGAGACCTCGCGGGTGACGCGGACCTTGTCCTCCTGCGTCTTGAGCAGGCACATCAGCGTCTCGTGCACCGTCTCGGGTTCGTCGTGCAGGTCGCGGACGTCGAGTCCGACCAGCGCCGCGGCCCAATCCAGCGTCTCGGCGACGCCGGGCACCTTGCGCAACTCCTCTTTCCGGATTCCCTCGACCATTCGCGCGATCTGCAGCGACAGCGACGCGGACGCGCCGTCGATTTTGGCCATGATGATGCGCGCCTCGCGCTCGACATCGGGATAATCGACGTAATGGTAGAGACAACGGCGGCGCAGCGCGTCCGACAACTCGCGCGTGCCGTTCGAGGTCAGCACCACATGCGGGATCGAAATCGCCTTGATGGTCCCGAGCTCGGGGATCGAGACCTGGAAGTCCGAAAGAAGTTCGAGCAGGAACGCTTCAAACTCATCGTCGGCGCGGTCGATCTCGTCGATCAGGAGCACCGGCGGATTGTCGCGCCGGATCGCCGCGAGCAGCGGCCGCTCCAGCAGATATTTCTCGGAGAATATCTGGTCCTCGATGCTGTCTGCGCGGCCACGATGCGCTTCGATCGCCAGAAGCTGCCGCTGATAGTTCCACTCGTACAGCGAGGACGACTGGTCCAGCCCCTCATAGCATTGCAGGCGAATCAGCTCGGTCGCATGCACGCCGGCCAGCGCTTTCGCGACCTCGGTCTTGCCGACGCCCGCCTCGCCTTCGAGCAGAAGCGGGCGCCGCAGCCGCTGCATCAGCGAGACCGCGGTCGCAAGTTCGCCGTCGGCTATGTAGCCGGACGCGGCAAGTGCCGTTGCGATCTCCTCGCGGTCTTTCATATTTCAATCCCGGTCATTCCGGGGCGATGCAAAGCATCGAACCCGGAATCTCGAGATTCCGGGTCTGGTCCTTCGGACCATCCCGGAATGACGATGAGTGACACTACGCCACGGCTCCCAGCTCTTTCGCCGCTCTCCAGTTCCGCCAGTAATCATGCGGCATCTGGATGTGCGTTGAGCCGAGGAACGAAAACGCGTCGTTGACGGCATTGGAGAAGGCCGGCACACCGCCGACATTCGGGCTTTCGCCGACACCCTTGGCGCCGATCGGATGATGCGGCGACGGGGTGACCGTGAAATCGGTCTCCCAATGCGGCGTCTCCACCGCGGTCGGCATGAAGAAATCCATGAACGAGCCGGTCACGACGTTGCCGGCGTCATCGTAGCGGATTTCCTGGCCCATCGCGATGGCGAACGCCTCGGTCAGGCCGCCATGCACCTGGCCCTCGATGATCATCGGGTTGATGCGGGTGCCGCAATCGTCCAGCGCATAGAAGCGCCGGACCTTGTACACGCCGGTATCGACGTCGATGTCCATCACGCAAAGATAGGCGCCGAACGGATAGGTCATGTTGGGCGGATCGTAATAGGAGACCGCTTCCAGCCCGGGCTCCATGCCCGGCGGCACCGAGTTGTAGGCCGCCCAGCACAGGTCCTTCATCGACATGAACTTCTCGGGCAGGCCCTTGACGCGGAAGCCGTCGATGTCCCATTCGAGGTCGTCCTCGTGAACCTCGAGCTTGTAGGCCGCGA
>Ga0207707_10003053_pt1 | contig 14877 bp, 13 predicted proteins | sample KBSC83BmetaG_FD_184336 | JGI IMG/M metagenome (GOLD analysis project Ga0207707, IMG submission 184336) | Corn rhizosphere microbial communities from Kellogg Biological Station, Michigan, USA - KBS C8-3B metaG (SPAdes) (version 2) | ecosystem: Host-associated > Plants > Roots > Rhizosphere ...
GGCGGCTTCAAGATCCACCGCGACCAGATACGCAGCGTCAGGATTAAGCCGGAGAATCTCGCGCCTGCGACCGGTCCGCGATTGCAGTTCTCCGGCTTTAAAGACGATGCCGGCATGGATCAGATGTTGTAGCGCATGGCATGCGCTCGCGCCATTCAGGCCGGTCTTGCCCAATATTTCGGTTCGGGTTATGGCGGACTGTTCGCGAAGAGTTCCCAGGATCGTCCGCAGCCACTGCTCTGCAATGGTACGGGTGCGTCCCGCTTTGAAAGAGTTTCTGCGATGTTTCCGCAAGCTCGCCGGGGTCAGCACAACAACCTCGATAAGTCAGGCGGGACTCTTCCCGTTTTGCAGCCAGATGCTCGCATGAGTGCGCGCCGGTTCTTTAGTCTAACGTCTAGCGCCAATGTGTCAAGCCAAGATTCGATTGCGCGACATATTTTTTTAATTGACAAAACAACCCATGGTATGACACCATCAACCCGTATTACAATAGGGACGTTCTTGGGGGCATCGCGGGATGCTGTCGTTCGCTAAAACACGCTTTCCGTCGCTGTAATAATTTTTGCGCCTTCTGTTCATCAATTTCATGAATCAAAGTCGTATTCTTTTGACGGCTGGAATCGCCGGCGTCTTGGGAACCATCCTGGTTGCTTCGCCCCAGGCTTCGCCGCCGAAGATCAAGGTTGACTACCAGCGCGATATCGCACCGATTTTCCAGACGCGATGTTACAGTTGCCATGGGCCGGCGCAGCAGACCAACGGTCTGAGACTGGATATAAAAGCTGCGGCGATGGCCGGAGGCGTCTCGGGTCCGTCGATAAAGCCGGGTAGTAGCGCAGACAGCAAGTTGATTCAATTGGTTTCCGGAACCGGCAAAACCGTTATGCCGCCAGTTGGACCTCGCCTGTCGGAGGACCAAGTTGCGCTACTTCAAGCATGGATCGATCAGGGTGCATCGTGGCCCGAAACCGAGACTCCCTCACAAGCAGGCGCGCCCCTCAAAAGTGCGCACTGGGCGTTCCAACCTGTTCACCGTCCAGATCCGCCGAGCGTTCGAAAGCGCCCTTGGGTACGAAATCCGATTGATATATTCATCCTGGCACGGCTTGAGTCCGAGGGCATCGATCCATCTCCGGAAGCTGACCGGTATACGCAGATCCGCCGCCTGAGTCTGGATTTGATTGGCATCCCGCCGGGCCCTCGGGAGATTGCCGAATTCGTCCAGGATAATCGTCCCAATGCCTACGAGCGGTTGGTGGACCGCTTACTTGCCTCTTCCCAATACGGCGAAAAATGGGCGCGTCACTGGCTGGACCTGGCACGCTATGCCGATAGCGATGGTTACGAAACGGATCAACTTAGGCCTTACGCCTGGCGGTATAGAGATTGGGTCATCAATGCGCTGAACCGCAATCTACCCTATGACCAATTTACGATAGAGCAACTCGCCGGCGACCTTCTCCCGGATGCAACGGTTGAGCAGAAGGTGGCGACAGGGTTCAATCGGAATACTCTCAGCAACCGCGAGGGCGGCGCTGATCCGGAAGAGTACCGTGTCGAACAGATTGTAGATCGAACCAGTACGATGGGCACGGTCTGGCTGGGAATGACTGTCGGCTGCGCCCGCTGCCATAACCACAAGTACGACCCCATCAGCCAGAAAGAATTTTATCAACTATACGCATTCTTCAATAACGCTGATGAAATCAACATCTCAGCGCCCACTCCGGGAGAGTTGGGACAGTACCTCAGAGCAAGGCCCGAATACGAAAAGAAGCGGCGGGAAATTCTTGGCGACCTTGAAAAACAATTAGCTCCTCAGCAGGCAGCGTGGGAGAAGAAAACACTCGAAGCCGTTTCAAATCCGGGCAAGGATTACCACTGGGACAGGCAATGGGAATTGCTTGGCCTGGTTTGGGAAGGTGGTAAGGGCGGTGGTCAGCTTGAGGGCCGCTTCATTATTGAGACGGAGCCGGCCAAACGCACTGAGACACAGAAGGAAAGGTTTTTCGAATATTTTCTTCGCCAGGGTGAGTTGATCGATCCGCCGCGGTTCAAAGAGCTCAACATCAAGGATGTCGTTAAGAAGCTGGACGACTTGGAAAATGCTGCTACCCGTCTGACTCAGGCGCCTACATTTTTCGAGAATCCGCATCCGCGTACCAGTTATGTGCACCTGCGCGGCGACTTCCGTTCAAAAGGGATCGACGTCGAGCCTGCATTGCCTGCTGTTTTTGGGTCCCCGCAATGGGACAAGAAGCCGTCCCGGCTGACATTCGCGCGTTGGTTGGTATCTAAACAGAATCCACTCGCCGCTCGGGTGGCAGTAAACCGGTTATGGCAAGAGCTCTTTGGCGCCGGTATCGTCCTGACCTCTGAAGACTTCGGGACGCATGGCTCGCGTCCCACCCATCCGGAGCTGCTGGACTGGTTAGCCTCTGAGTATATGGACGGCGGATGGGATACAAAACAGATGATCCGCCTGATTGTCACGAGCGCGACCTATAGGCAGTCTTCGCGGGTCAGGAAGGAACTCGAGGTACGTGACCCAGCCAATACGCTCTTGGCGCGACAGTCGCGAGTACGCCTTGCTGCCGAGATAATTCGCGACAGCTCACTGGCTGTGAGCGGGCTCTTAAGTAATACCGTCGGAGGCCCCAGCGTTCATCCGCCACAACCTGAGTCCGTGACAAAACAGGCGTTTGAGACTCCATGGGTGGAAAGCACAGGGCCGGACCGGTATCGCCGGGGGCTTTACATTTGGTTGCAGCGAACAGCGCCGTATGCGCAATTGATCAATTTCGATGCACCCGACCCGGTGCGGACCTGCAGTCGGCGCGAACGCTCCGACACGCCTTTGCAGGCTCTGAACATGCTGAATGATCCGGTATTTTTTGAAGCTGCTCAAAGCTTAGCCATGCGGATCCTTTCCGAAAAAAATGGCGGCACGGCCGACCGGATCCGTTACGGTTTTGAGCTTTGTACGTCGCGCCCTCCCGATTCCGACGAGATACAGCGGCTGACTCTTTACTTCAACCGCCAGCGAGATTCTTTGAAGAGTGAGCCCGCAGCGGTTCCCGCCCTGTTCCCGAATCGTGTAGACGGAACTGACCCGGTCGACGCAGCCGCTTGGACAGGGCTGAGCAGTGTCCTGTTGAATCTCGACGAATTCATTACACGCGAATAGCCATGAATCTCTGGGACCTCAATGCGACCGAGAGCCGGCGTCGATTCCTCCGAAACAGCGGCTTCGGTATCGGCAGCGTAGCGCTGGCTCAATTGTTTGCCGAAGAGGGCCGCGGAGCTCCGGCGACGCCTGTCGCTGATCCAATGGCTCCGAAAAAACCACATTTTTCGCCCAAAGCAAAGAATGTAATTTTTCTCTTTATGGCCGGCGCACCCAGCCAACTGGACCTTTTCGAACCGAAGCCTGCGCTTACGAAGTACCATAATCAGCCGATTCCCGACTCGATGAAAAGCGCTCTCGTCGACACCTTCAAACAGAACGCGCGACTCATGGCCAGTCCTCGCGAATTCAAGCATTATGGACAGAGCGGGATGCCATTTTCGGATCTGTTGCCGCACACAGGGACTTGCGCGGACGATATCTGTATGATGTATTCGCTGCGCACCGATATCACGAATCATCATCCGGCGCAGCTAATCCTAAACTGCGGTACCAGCATGTTCGGCCGCCCCTCAATGGGGTCGTGGGTGACTTACGGTTTGGGAAGTGAATCGCGGAATCTACCGGGCTTTGTCGTACTCACGTCGACATCGGGTTTGGGAATCGAAGGCGGGGCTTCAAACTGGGCGAGCGGCTTTCTGCCTTCCAATTACCGCGGCGTCACCTTTCGGAGTGCAGGTGACCCGGTCCTGTACCTTTCGAATCCTCCAGGGCTTAACGTTGAGGCGCAACGGTTACGTCTGGATGCCGTCAGCGATCTGAACCAGCACCACCTTGCGAGCACAGGCGACACTGAGATAGCAGCGCGCATAGCGTCGTACGAGCTGGCGTTTCGCATGCAGGCGTCCGTTCCTGAACTGGGCGACTTCTCGAAGGAATCCGCCAGCACTTTGGAAATGTATGGAATTCAGAATGAAGTCACACGGCCGTTCGGTACCAATTGTCTTCTTGCGCGCCGCATGATCGAGCGTGGCGTACGCTTTGTTCAGCTTTATCATTCGAGCTGGGACGATCACGCGGACCTGAACAAGAAAATCACCAAGAACTGCAACATGATAGATCAGCCGACCGCAGCCTTATTGCGAGATCTCAAACAGCGGGGTCTGTTGGACACAACTCTTGTGGTCTGGGGTGGCGAATTCGGAAGAACACCGATGTATGAGGTACGGCTCGCAAGTCCTGAACCGGGGAAAGAAGGGCGTGATCATCATGCACTGGCCTTTGCCATGTGGGCGGCGGGGGGCGGCATGAAAGGCGGGCTGCTTTTTGGAAAGACGGACGATATCGGCTTTCAAGCTGTCGAAAATCAAATGCACGTCCACGATCTTCAGGCAACGATTCTGCACTGTCTCGGTCTCGATCACACGCGGTTAACGTATCGGCATCAAGGACGCGACTTCCGGCTGACTGACGTCGCCGGTAACGTTGTCCACGAGGTTTTAACGTAGGTACTTATGGACTGGCAGCGCTTCCTCAACATTCAGACCCGTCGAAAATTCTTTCGGGACGCCGGATATGGCATCGGCACGATGGCCCTTTCAAACCTCATGGCTCTTGAGGGCAGGACCGCCGAACCGGCTGTTGCAGATAATCCGCTCACTCCGAAGAAACCGCACTTTCCAGCGAAGGCCAAGAACGTCATTTTCATATTCATGTCGGGCGCTCCCAGCCAGTTCGATCTATATGACCCGAAACCGGTCATGCGTCAATTGCATGGACAGCGGGTGCCCGAATCATTGATGAAGGATCTCCATGACGATCTGATTCGCGGATCGGCGCGCGTCATGGCGAGCCCGCGCGAATTCAAGCCCAGCGGCGAAGCTGGTATGGAGTTCTCGGACTACATTCCAAATATCGCAACCTGCGCTAATGACCTGTGCATGATTCACTCGATGTCCACCGACATCAGCAATCACCACCCGGCGCAGATGATGATGAACTGCGGCACCAATCTGGTGGGCCGGCCTTCCATGGGGTCCTGGGTCGCATATGGATTGGGAAGCGAGTCGCAGAATCTCCCGGGGTTCGTTGTTCTGACATCTACGTCCGGTAAAGGAATCGAGGGCGGTTCATCCAACTGGTCGAATGGTTTTCTCCCCTCGAATTACCGGGGCGTTACGTTTCGCAGTAGCGGCGATCCGGTGCTCTATCTTTCGAATCCGGCTGGAATTTCCAATGATGCACAGCGTGCCCGTCTCGACACCTTGCGCGATCTGAATCAGCATCATCTTGCCGGTACGGGGGATGTAGAGATTGCATCTCGCATTGCCTCATACGAGCTGGCTTTCCGCATGCAGGCAGCCGCGCCTGAGTTGCTCGACTTTTCAAAGGAATCACCAGCGACACTCGAAATGTACGGCGTTGATGCCGAGAAGACCAAACCGTTCGGAGTCAATTGCCTGCTCGCTCGGCGGATGGTGGAGCGCGGTGTTCGATTCGTACAGCTTTACCATTCCACCTGGGATGATCATAGCGATTTGAATGAGCACCTCAAGACAAACTGCGATATGACCGACAAGCCGACCGCGGCTCTGCTGCGGGATCTAAAGCAGCGCGGCCTGCTCGAATCGACGCTGGTCATCTGGGCTGGCGAATTCGGTCGAACGCCCATGAACGAAGTTCGACGCGGCAATACACCCGGGAAGGAAGGAAGAGATCATCACCGCTTTGCCTATACGCTCTGGCTTTCCGGCGGTGGCATCAAGACTGGTCAATCCGTAGGTAAGACTGATGAATTGGGCTTTCATATTACCGAAGACCCGATTCACGTGCATGATCTTCAGGCGACGATGCTGCATTGTTTGGGCATGGATCATACTCGACTTACCTATCGTTATCAAGGACGGGATTTTCGCCTGACCGACGTTGGCGGTAATGTAGTCCAAAAACTATTGGCCTGAGCGCTGTTGACTATAAGGAGGCAAAGTGTCCACACAACCGATAAAAGCCATGAACGTTCCTAAGGTCAAAATCAGTGATGCTGTCCTTGACCCCTGGCCGCTTCCGGCCGACTGGATTGAAGCGGGTTCTCCTCAAGCGCGCGGAACTGTTCTTTCGAAGTCAGCCGATTCCCGCATCGTGCGCGGGGTTTGGGCATGTACGCCCGGCCGTTTTCGGTGGGCGTTCACCTATGACGAGACCGTGGTGGTAGTGCAAGGCCGTGCCACCGTCATCATGGAAAGCGGGCAAGAGATTTCTCTCGAACCCGGAGTCATGGCATTCTTCGGACGGGGACAAACCAGCACCTGGACGATTCACGAGGACTTCCGCAAGGCTTTTCATGCAGACTCGCCGGAACCGTTGCCGTTCTGATCGGTAGTTTGAACTTCGCTACTTTCCATAGGCCGCGATGAGGGCGTTATACCTCATGATTGCGAGGTTGGCCTTCTCTTTATTTCCCAGCGCCGAATAAGTTCGATACAGATGATAATACGGTACAGGATTGGTCGGATCTAAGACAGCGGCGCGCTCCCATTCGGGCACCGCTTGAATTGCCTGGCCGAGTGCGGTGTACACCTTGGCGAGAACCACGTGGCTTGCGGCATCGTTTGACGCAAACTGCACTGCTTGTGCGGCAAATTGACGCGCGTCCAAAGGTCTGTTTTCCAGAAGGCGCAGGCGGGCCATGCCCTGGTAGGGTAATGCATATTTGTTACCGGCAGCTTCGGCGAGTTTCATGGACAGACGGTACTCCTGCTCCGCTTCTTTGAATTGTCGTTCGGACTCGCGGCAGTACCCAAGATAGTAGTGCGAAGCATAGTCATGCGGATTGCGCGTAAGCGCCTGTCGAAAATAACCCGCCGCTCGGGAAAATTCTGGAACGTCGTTTGAAGCATAGTATCGTCCCAAATAGTAATAAGGTGCGAAATCAGAAGGTTGTTTGAGTATCGCCTGCTCCATAGTTTTAGTGAATAACCGAAATTGGCCCAGGAAGTAATAGGAAATCGCAAGCAGCTTGAGGACATAGCAATTGGCGTCGAGCGCTTCCGCCCGCCGGAGAAAACGAACAGCGTTATGATGATCGCGGCGCTGAAGCTCCAGGAAGCCGCGCCAAAAATATCCTTCGAAATTGGCCGGCTCCTGCTCAATCATTTCGTCAGCCTTCTTTCGCATGAGCGAAAGGTCCCTCGAGCGGAAGGCCTGTCGAATTTGGGCTATTGCCGTGCTGTGATCTTCGCTGACGGGCGGTAACAGGCCTTTCAGATCTTCTTCAAGAGTTGTAGAGGTTAAAATTGATTCGAACAGAAATATTGACAGGTAAAGGAACGTGACCCAAGTCAAGCGTCGATACATTTGCGCTCCGGCTCATGCGCTCGCAGCCATGCTGACAACTTTCTTTCAGTTAACATGGATGCTACTCCTGGTCTTCGTGGTAACCGGCATGGCGCAATCTCCTGCGGCGGGGCAGGCTGATTCACCCGAAGAATTCGATGAGTATCTCGTGGTTTTGTTGAAAACCACGCCAAAAGAGGTCATTTCGGCCGCCGCCAACTTTGAAAAACAATGGCCACGCTCAGAGCTGCTTGCCCAGATTCTGGAACTGAAGTTAGAGGCGTATCGATCGCTCGGCGACCCCGTAAACGCTATTCTTGCTGGCGAAAGGGCATTGAAAGCCGCCCCGGACAATCTACTTGTCCTGACCAACATGGCTTACATCATAGCCAGCAGCAGCAATGACCGGCAACAATTGGTTCGCGCTGAAAGGTACGCTCGACGGGAGCTGGAGCTATCCACGAAGATCCGGATTCCGAAAAGAATTTCCCTCAACGAGTGGGATGAAATGCAAGGCCGGCAGAACTCCACGGCGCACGCGACCCTGGGCTTAGTGGCTTATAAACGTGGAGATATCGCCGGAGCCATTAAAGAATTCGAGACGGCGGTCAAACTCGCGCCGGCGCCTGCTCATTATTATCGGCTGGGAATGCTCTACCGGGCGAGCGGAAATGAATCCGCAGCCATCGAAATGCTTCGTCGAGCGGTCGCATCTAACGACGCCACCATTCGACAACTCGCAGAGAATGAGCTGCAGTCTCTCAGCGGTACGCATCGGTCGAATTAGCCGATTTGACGCCCTAAGTCCACAGATCCAGTCCATCGGCTTCAACGTCAAAAACCTCCAGCTGCCCAAATTCGCATTCCGTGACGTAGATCTTTTTTTGACCAGGCAGCCCAAAGGCAATGTTGGTTGGCATTCTGCCTTTCGTTTTGATGCGCTTCACCGTCGATCCATCCGGCCCCAGTACGACGACTTCTTGTTGACCAAAAACGGTGACATAAAGGTTCCCGTCACGATCGAATGCCATCCCGTCCGGTCCTTTCCACCAAGGCGGTGCGTTGGGGTCCAGTACGTTGGCAAAGTACTCGCGCGCGCCGATTTCGCCGTTATCGCCCCACTGATAACGGTAGATCGCGCCAGTTCGCGTCTCATTGACGTAGAGGTTGTTGACCGCATCGAAGGCGATACCATTGGCACACTCCAATCCGGAGTCCAGCTTTCTGATACTGAGGTCCGTTCGGTCTATCCGGTACAGGCGGCCGTCCATGTCTAAATCCATATAGTCGGAGCGCAGCTCACCTCCCGGCGCCAAGTCGTCTAACAGAAAACCAGAGTCAGTCAGGTACAGCGCACCATCGGGACCGAAGCAAAGATCGTTGGGGAACAGGAATGTTTCGCTGCCGCACGCCGTTGCTATGGTCTCGACCTTACCGTCCAACGTGACGCGAAGCAATGAGGGCTTGCCGCAATCCGCAACCCAAATGAATCCTGCTCGATCTACGGCTAACCCGTTCGGTACACCCGTTCGAGCAACGATTCGCTTCGTCAGACCATCCGGACTGATCTGCGTAACGCAGCCACGCTTCGGGCCGCCTTCCACAACCAACCAACTGCCGTCCGCCAACGCTACCGGGCCTTCAGGAGTATCCAGATCCGTCGCAAAGACCATGGTTTATGCCTTCATCCCGTATTCACACGAACGATCAGCCATCGATAACCATCTCCCGTCTACGTCGACAACAGCACGACCGCGATCAAGGCGCACACAACACCTCCGCCCTGCAATGGCGTAATGGACTCGTGAAGAACCCACGGAGCTAATGCCACCGTGACCAGTGGATAAAGGGCCGTGAAAGGCACAACGATCGAGGCCTTGCCCCCACTCTTCATCGCCGCCAGCAGCGCCCATGCGCCTAGAGCATTCAGAAGCGAACTGATCAGCGCAACGGCCAAACTGCGGCTCGAGTACAGCCAAATCGATTCTTTCGGAAAAAGCCACGGATCCAGCAGGAAGAATCCTACGACCAGCCCCAGAAGCGCAGTTTCTGCCGAAAGATGGTTGGTCGAGAGCTTCTGCAGAAGTCCGGCGATCCCCCACGTGATGAGGACAACGACTGCGGGGCCAAACCAGATTGGAAATATCATGGGCTACAAAGAAAAGAGCACGAAGGCCGCTGCGGCAAAGACCAGCCCCATGACGTGCACCCAGGTAAGTTTCTCGTGCAGGATCAGCACGGCCAGAACTACAGTAATGAGCGGATACATTGCGGTCGCCGCCGTTATAGCCGAGGTATTTCCACCAGTCCGGCAGGCGGCAAAAAATGCCAGGCCGCCAATGCCGCCGAGCACTCCAATCGAGACGCTGTAAATGGTTCCTCGGACGCTTCTCTCCACTTTGAATCGCCGCACCCATAGGCACGCCAGCGCCACCGGCAACCACCCGAAGGGATAAAGAAATTGCATCGTAGGAGCCGAGATTTCGGTGGTGCCCAGCTTTCCCAGCAGCGTCCATCCGCCCATACAGAAAACGGAAAGCACCGAATACCACAACCACTTCGCTTTGAGTACGGCAGGGGCTTGCATCTTTTCGTTACGCCAAGTCCGTTGTTCTAAAAAGCACGGATAAATGAGTGGTGATGTCTCCATTGCGATTCTGTAACTGCATACTTAAACGGCAAGAAACAAAATTCTGCACAGTCATTATAGATAATAATCGGCGCGCGGTCGTATAGTCGGTTATTACAAGAACACATTGCACTATAGATACACAAGCAGGTAACTGAGGGGAGAGTTCGAAATGCCAGGATCAAATCGGCGCCAGTTTTTGGGGCGTATTGCGACCGGTGTCGCCAGTGGAACCGTGACGACGGCGCTAGCTGCGGAGACAGTCAAGGGGAAAAAGAGACCTAACTCTTCGCGTGATGAAGTCCTGGAGCATGGCGCGAGGCCACTTGCAGATCTTGGCCCTGGGGGGATCGCGAAAAGAGTTTGGATCGACCCTCGCCTGGCCGCGACGGTAGTACTGCCGTCGAGAAAGGTGCACATCGAGTTCCACAATTCTCAACACGTTGCGCGAATCGGCGACCGCTTCAATGCCGACGAGTTCGCGGACCGTCTGGTCCAGGCGCGCGTTACCGGCGCCAGTATATTCGCCAAAGATATGTTCGGGTACTCCTACTACCCAAGCGTCTGCGGGCCTGTCCATCCTGGTCTTTCCTTCGACCTCCTCGGTGCGCAGGTGGCGGCATTGCGCAAGCGGAAGATCACGGTCCTGGCTTATTACATGACGACTTGGAATCCCGAACTTGGCGAACGGCGGCCGGAATGGTTGGTTTTCAGGCGGGACCGGACGACCGGCCTTACGAAATTCGATGAGACTTTCGGGTGCTCCGTCGAGAATAAGGGATGCGTCACATCGTCGTTGTGCCTGGCCAACGAAGATTTCGTAAAAGGAGAGCTCGCCCATATCAAGGAGCTTGTCTCCGGCTATGAATTAGACGGCATATGGATCGACGGAAGCGGCCCTTCGATGGAGTGCTTTTGCCACGAATGCTTGCGCCAGTTGCGCGCCAAGGGCCTCGATCCGCTCGATCAACGTGTGCAGCACGATCACAAAGTTGCGCTTCATTCCGCCTTCCTCGAGCGCATACACCGCGTGGTAAAGGAAACGCGCCCCGGTTGTCTGATTGACCCGCAAAATGAAGGGTCGTACGGCCTTGCCCAGCGTACTGCGTTTATGGATTTCAGCGATCTCGAAGCGCCGTTCACCGATATGGTTTGGTATGGCTACTACTACTTCCCCACCGTGGTTCGCTATTCACGAGGTTTCGGGATGCCGACCTATGGCCTGACCACCCGCTTCAAGGGCTTCTGGGGCGACTTTGGCGGTCTGAAGTTGCCGTCTCAACTGCAAACAGAATGCGCCACGATTGTGGCGAACGGTGTCAAATGCGACATCGGTGACCAAATGCATCCTAACGGACGGCTCGATCCGGCCGTGTACCATATGATCGGAAAGGCCTATCAGCACATCGAGAAGCTTGAGCCTTATCTGGACCAGGCAGTACCAGTAACTGAGGCGGCGCTCCTGACGAGCGGGCAGCCCCTCGAAACCCCATGCACGGAAACAAACTTTGGTTGGGTCAAGCTACTGAGCGAAATGCGCGTGCAGTTCGACATCGTCGATCAAACGGCTGAGTGGGATCGTTACGCCATGCTCGTATTGCCGGATGAACTGCCTCTGGACGAACCAACGGCTTCGCGCTTAAGTAAGTTTGTTGCCGGCGGCGGTGCACTGGTTGTTACGCACAAGGGAGGCCTGGTCGCCGGAACGGACAGTGCTTGGCTGGGAGGTTACGGACTCCATTATGCAGGAATGTCTGCCTTCAGGCCTGCTTACTTCGTCCCGCAAGGCGACCTGACCGGAGAGATCCCGTCTTATGAATATGCTTTGTACGAGGGCGCGTCCCAATGGCGCGTCGAAGCACCGGCAACGGCCTTGGCTCTGCTCGGTGAGCCGCTCTTCCAACGCAGTCCACAACATTACACCAGCCACGCGCAAACACCGTTCGACCACGCTACCTCGTATGCCGCCGTAGCGCGTAGCGGCCGAGTAGCCCTGTTCGCTTTCCCGCTCGGGCAAAGCTACTACAACCAAGGTTACTGGATCTACAGGCTGGCGTTACAGAAGGTGCTGAGCGAACTCCTTCCTGCACCTCTCATCCAGAGCGATGCGCCGCTCAGTACCGAACTTACATTAACGCAACAAGCCGCACGGCCCGATATGGGACGAAAGCAACGTTATTTGGTACACATCGTAAACTTCTCAGCCGTGCGGCGTACACCTCGGCACCCCGACTTCTACGAAGACCCCATACCGCTGACGAATGTCACTATACGCCTTAACCTGCCGCTGACGGCCTCGGTAGCGAGGGCGGTTGTCGGAGGATTAGATTTACCGATGCGCCGCGCGAGGGGCGGCGGTGTGGAGTGCGTCGTACCGCGCGTGGCCATTCATGAAGTAGTGAGTTTTGAAGCGTCCTGAGAAGGCGCATCGCACGCCGTCGCTTTCTTACCTGGCGAATTCCGGCCGAATCGCCGGCACATCCAGGCGCAGCTCTTTCTGGTATCGCAAACGCATGTTGCCGAGGTTATAGCCCCAATCGTAGCGCCGGTTCAGATCGATCGTGGCAACTGCAATTGATGCCTGTTCCGTCGCTGACGCCAAAATCTCGCCCTTCGGATCCTGGATTAGCGACGGATCGCCGTAGCTGGAGGTAACCAGGAAGACGCCGTTTTCCATCCCGCGCGCTTTGACCAGCGTCTGGAGACCATCCCAGATCGGCATCAGGATAATCTCCGCACCCTTGAGAGCCAGCGCGCGTGCCGGATCCGCATACGCCGAATCCCAACAAATCATCATCCCAACCTTTCCAAAATCCGTTTGGAACACCGGATAATCGCTGCCCGGCGTAACGCCATCATCTGGCTCGTCATAAGGCAGGTAAACCTTGCGGTATTTGCCCACAATTTCACCTTTGCGCCCTACGAGCACCGCTGTGTTGTAGATTGCCAGTCCGTCTTTTTCATATATGCTGGCAGCAACGTACGAATTCCGACGTCGCGCCAGCTCGACGAGCCGCGCCGTTGTTGGTCCCGGCACCGGCTCAGCGACCTCAATCGCTTTCTTGTTCGTCCCGACCAGGGTGATGACCTCTGGTAGCAGGATGACATCGGTTTTCGCTGGGACCGCCTTTTCAACCAACTCCAGAAACCTTCGCACGCTCTCTTCCGGTTCTCCCGTATCTCTGGGGCGCAAGTGTATGCTTGCGATGGTCACTGGGCGGGCGAGTGGAGCGGGAACTTCATCCAGCGAAATATCGTCCCACCAGAGGGTACCCTGCGGCGCGTTGGCCAGGTACAAGTGGATCGTCATGGCCGCGGTCTTGTCAGGAGCCTGCGCCTCCAGGCTGAGCCGCGTCCACTCCCCATCCCGGGTCACCGCGTACGGGTAGTCGGGCGCACCCGACCGTTTGCCATCCGCCCTGGTCCACCACAGCCTGGCGATGACTTGAAGGGGTTCGTTTGGAACGCCCTCAGTCCGGTAATAGGCGCCAAACCGGTACCACTTTCCACCTTCAACATTGGGGATGGCGTAGTGCCAGCCGCCATAAACCAACGCATTACTCTCACCGGAAATGGCGAGCGCGCCGGGTCCGGTTCGATAGTGTACGGTATCTACGAATGTTTTGGGCGCGGTTTCACTCCGTGCAGCCCACACCTTCCATCCCGCCGGCAGCCCGTTTTCGGCCGGCTGGAATCCGCTCTGCCGCACATGGACCGTCGCGGACAGGATAAAACAAAACAGATAGAGGGTTATGAATCGAGCCACGCTGTGACGGAACACAAGGGGCACACTACTGCCGATGATAAATTGGATACTGATTCGCGTCTGGAAGTTACTCACGGTGGTCTCACCCTTTCTTGGTTAGGTCCAAGCACGGCTAGCTGTTCCATTATTGGAGTGAACGGTTGGCCTGTCAAGGAAGCTCTCATGAAGAGGCGGTCAGATCGCAATTGCATTTGGAAATCTCCTGAAGAGCTGCTAGACCTCGGGACGCGTTGTTAACCTGCCAGCTCTCTGACCTATCGATAGTTCGAGACGGGCAGTCGCTCTTGGAAACAGATGGCTAAATCGGACTCTTCACTGTCACGTCGTAACTTGCTCCAGGCCACGGCTGGGACGGCACTCAGCAGCGTATTGGGTGTCGAGGCGGCGAAACTGAAGCGGAAACGGCCTGATCTGATCCGCATTGAAAACGAAAAGCCGGGAACAGCGGATTGGATGCTCTCAAACACTCGGATTGCCTCGGCGACGAAGTACCGGTGTCCGTGGATCGAAGGCTATTGCTCGAGGACCAGTATTAGGGCGCGCGAATCGTTAGCCATCATGGTCAGCACCGATCCTCCTTCTCCGTTTGTCATCGATGTCTACCGCTTGGGCTACTACGCAGGAAAGGGCGGCCGCCATATGGCGCGGCTTGGCCCCTTTAACGGCAAGGTTCAGCCCGAGCCTGGGATCGGACACGAGCGTCTGCGCGAGTGCCAGTGGGAGCCGGCCACAACACTCCTTGTGCCGGATGACTGGACGAGCGGCGTTTATGTAGGAAAACTAACGTCCGAGAAAAATGGCTTGCAAAGTTATGTGGTCTTCATCGTCAGGGATGATCGGGCTTGTGATGTTTTGTTTCAATGCAGTGATGCTACCTGGTCAGCCTACAACCGGTGGCCAGACGTCTGGTCTATGTACGACGACGGGGCGAAAAAGAAAACGAATGGTTCGTCGGCCCGGGTGTTCGTGTGAGTTTCGACCGGCCGTATGGCAAGTATCGCCAGGTCGTCGATGCGCCGC
>Ga0207707_10003056_pt1 | contig 14863 bp, 12 predicted proteins | sample KBSC83BmetaG_FD_184336 | JGI IMG/M metagenome (GOLD analysis project Ga0207707, IMG submission 184336) | Corn rhizosphere microbial communities from Kellogg Biological Station, Michigan, USA - KBS C8-3B metaG (SPAdes) (version 2) | ecosystem: Host-associated > Plants > Roots > Rhizosphere ...
TGGCAGGAGCTCGCGCGCTTAAGCTACCGCGCCAACGCCGACGGCGTGCCCGAGCCCGACGCCGATCCGCTCATCGGCGAGCCGCTGCGCAACAACCCGGCCGCGGCGCGCGACCTGTGGCCCCTGTGGGGGGCACTCGCCGACGTGCCGGCGCTCGCGATCCGCGGCGCCCACTCCGACGTCCTGAGCGCGGCCACCCTCGAGCGCATGCAGCGCACCAAGCCGGGGCTGCGGGTGCTGACGGTGCCGGAGCGCGGCCATCCGCCGCTGCTCGATGAGCCGGGCTGCGTGGAGGCGATCGAGGAGTTTCTGGCCGGCTAGCGCTTGTGGCTGGCGCAGACGGTGACGGCGGCGCTGGCGCGCGCGCTCTTCTCGGGCGTGCGGCACGGCAGCAGCACGAACTGGATGTCGATCACGTAGTGCGCCACCGTGCCGTCCGCCGCCGCCGCCGGCGGGCAGTGCGAGGCCCCCAGCACCTGTCTCGCGGCCGCATCGAAATGGCCGCCCGCCCCGGCCAGCACCGCCACCTGCTGCGGCTCACCCTTGGCATCGAGACGGAACGACACCGTGACCACGCCGCTCGCGCCGCGCCGCCGTGCGTCAGCCGGATAGAACTCGGTGCCGAGCGGGATGCTGCAGCCCCCGGGGAGCGGCGCGACGGGAGTCGTGTCGACGGGCGCGGCCGGCGGCGGCGGGGTGGCTGCGCAGGCACTGAGCGCCAGCGCGGTCAGGGGGGCAGTCAGACCTGCGCGGCCCATGGCGGCGGCTACTTCACCCCGCGGGCACGGCCCTGGGCCGCGCCGGTGCTCTTGGCGCGCGCCTTGGCCGTGGGCTTCTTGCGCGCGCTGGCCTTGGCGGCGGCGCGCGGCTTGTGGCCGGCGTGCACCGCCGGCTTGGGGTGTGCGTGCGCGCTGACGGGCGGGGGCTTGCCGGCGGCGGCCGGCTTGGCGAGCGCCGCACGCTCCCGCGCCGCCGGCGCCGCGGCCTTGGCGGCGGGCGCGGTCGCCTCGGGTGCCGCGCCGCGCGCGGCCTTCTTCTTCGCGGCGCCCGCGGCTGGCTGCGCGCCGTCGCCGGCAGCTGCGCCATCGGTGGCCTTGGCGGCGGCGCGTTTGCCGCGGCCCCAGCGGCCGAAGCGGCCGCCGCGCTCGGGCGCGGCCGCGAGCATGGCGCGGCACTGCTCGAGCGTCAGGGTCTTCGGGTCGCGGTCCTTGGGGATCTTGGCGTTCTTCTTCTTATCCGTGATGTACGGCCCGTAGCGGCCGTTCAGCACCTGGATCCCTTCCGCCGGGAAGTCCTGGATGATGCGGTTGGCATCGGCGATCTGCTTGGCGCGGATCACCTCGCGTGCGCGCTCGAGGGTGATGGTGTAGGGATCGTCTTCCTTGAGCGAGGCGTACTTGCTGCCGTACTTCACGTACGGCCCGAAGCGGCCAACGTTGGCGACGATGGTCTCGCCGGCTTCGGTCTCGCCGAGGGTGCGCGGCAGCTTGAACAGCTCCATCGCGTCGGCGAGGGTGACCGCGTCCATCTTCTGCCCCGGGCGCAGGCCGGCGAAGCGCGGCTTCTCCTCGTCGTCCTTGGTGCCGATCTGCACGAACGGCCCGAAGCGGCCCATGCGCACGGTGATCGGCTTGCCGGTGGCCGGATCCTTGCCGAGCTCGCGCGCCTGCGCCACCTGCTCGCGCGTCACGGTGCGCTCGATCTTGTCGACCTGGTGGATGAACGGCTTCCAGAACTTCTCCAGCGGCGTGGTCCAGTCCTCCTCGCCGCGCGACACCGCGTCCAGCTCGTCTTCCATGGCCGCGGTGAAGCCGTACTCGACGTAGCGGTGGAAGTGGTGGGTGAGGAAGCGGTTGACGATCTTGCCGATGTCGGTCGGCACGAAGCGCCGGCTGTCCATCTCGACGTACTCGCGGTCCTGCAGGGTGGAGATGATGGCGGCATAGGTCGAGGGGCGGCCGATGCCGTGCTCCTCCAGCGCCTTCACCAGCGAGGCCTCGCTGTAACGCGGCGGCGGCTCGGTGAAGTGCTGCGAGGCGAGCAGCGAATTGAGGCTCACCGCCGCGCCTTCCTGCATCGGCGGCAGCACGTGATCCGCGTCGTCGACCTTGGCGTCGTCGCTGTCCTCCTGGTACACCGAGATGTAGCCCGCCTTCACCAGCGTCGAGCCGTTGGCGCGCAGCAGGTGGCGCTGCGCGCCGTCGGCACCGGCCAGCAGGTCCACCGCCACGGTATCGAACACGGCGTGGCTCATCTGCGAGGCGACCGCGCGCTTCCAGATGAGCGCGTACAGCTTGTAGAGGTCGTCCTCGATCTTGCCCTCGACGTCGGCGGGGGTGATCGCCGCCGAGGTCGGGCGGATGGCCTCGTGCGCCTCCTGGGCATTCTTCGACTTGGTCTTGTAGATGCGCGGCTCGTCGGCCACTTCCGCCTGGCCGTACAGTCTGGCGGCGACCGCGCGGATCTCGGTCACCGCTTCCGCCGCCAGCGACACCGAGTCGGTGCGCATGTAGGTGATGAGGCCGACGCTGCCCTCGCCGATGTCCTGCCCCTCGTACAGCTGCTGCGCCACGCGCATGGTGCGGCGCGCGTTGAAACCGAGCTTGCGCGCGGCCTCCTGCTGCAGCGTCGAAGTGGTGAAGGGCGGGGCGGGGTTGCGGCGGCGCTGCTTGCGGTCGATCGCCAGCACCTTGAGCGCGCCCGGCGCGCCGCCGGCGGCGCCGGCCGCGGCCAGCACGGCACGCTCCACTTCGCGCGCCTGCGCCTCGCTGGTGAAGCTGAACTGCTCGACCTTCTGGCCGCGGAACTCGAGGAGCTTGAGGGGGAAGGCCTGGCCGTCGTGCGCGCCCTCGCCCTCGAGTGTCCAGTACTCCTGCGCCGTGAAGGCCTGGATCTCCTCCTCGCGCTCGCAGATCATGCGCAGCGCCGGCGACTGCACGCGCCCGGCCGAAAGTCCCCGCCGCACCTTCTTCCACAGCAGCGGCGAGAGATTGAAGCCCACCAGGTAGTCGAGCGCGCGGCGCGCCTGCTGCGCATTCACCAGCTCGAGCGACAGAGTGCGCGGCTGGCCGACCGCCTCGCGGATGGCGTTGCGCGTGATCTCGTAGAACACCACGCGGTGCACGTGCTTGCCGGCCAGCTCGCCGCGCGCATCCAGGTTCTCCTTCAGGTGCCAGGCGATCGCCTCGCCCTCGCGGTCCGGGTCGGTGGCAAGGTACAGCGCCTTGGACTTGGCGAGCGCGCGGGCGATGGCCGCCACGTGGCGCTCGTTCTTCTCCAGCACCTGGTACTTCATGGCGTAGCCGTGGTCCGGGTCGACCGCGCCCTCCTTGGGCACGAGGTCGCGCACGTGCCCGTAGGAGGCGAGCACCTCGAAGTCCCGGCCCAGATACTTCTTGATGGTCTTGGCCTTGGCGGGGGACTCGACGATGACCAGGTTGTCTGCCATGAGTTAGGAGAATCGCGCGTGCCTAAAAACGAAAAACCGCGGACGAGCCGCGGACCTGACCCAAGCGCGGCGCGCGCCGAAGCTCAATGCGGCGCATTGAGACGTGCCTCGGCCACCAGGCCGCCGAGCCGCTCGACCGCCAGTTCCTGCCCCGGCTGGCTGGAGAGCACCATGAGCACGACCCACTTGAGCTGCTCGGTGTCGGGTTCATCGGCGTCGAGCGCCAGCATGCGCTCGATCACGAGCTCGCGCTGCGCCGGCGTCAGCACGCGCGCGCGCTCGAGCGTCAGCAACAGGCCGCGGCACTCGGTCGACAGCCGCGCCAGCTCACTGTCGCTGAACACGCGCACCCCGCGCTGTGCCGCGGCAGCCGCGGCGTCGCGCTCGTTGCCGAAGGCGAGGTCGGTCAGCCAGTCGAGCGCCCGCTCGACCTTGGCGGGCGCGAAGCCCGCGCGCTCCAGGTCGCGCGCCAGATGCTCGCGCTCCGGGACCTCCGGCAGCTCATCGAGCATGTAGCGGTCGAAGACGTAGATGAGGATGTCGAGAACGCTGCCAGTGGTCATCTTAAGGTGTTCGGCCATAGCGGCCGCCCGGGAGTGCCGCCACGCGGCCGTCGAGCTCGAGTATCAGCAGCATGGAGGCAACTGACTCGCCCGGCAGCCCCGTGCGTGCGACGAGAGTATCGGCGGTCGCGGGTTCAAAGCCGAGCGCATCTAACAGCATTTCATACTCCTTGTCCAATACCGGCCGCTCTTCAGTCGCCGGCGCCGCCTCCGTAAGCCCCTCATTCATAAGAGGAATATTCAGCTCGGCCAGCACGTCGGCGGCGGCCTCGACCAGCTTGGCCCCGTCCCGGAGCAGTCGGTGAGGCCCGCGCGACAGCGGGCTGTGGATGGAGCCCGGTATGGCGAACACCTCGCGGCCGGCCTCCGCCGCCAGGCGCGCCGTGAAGAGCGAGCCGGACTGGCGCGCCGCCTCCAGCACCAGGGTGCCGAGCGCGAGCCCGGCAATGATGCGGTTGCGGCGCACGAAGTGCTCGCGCTGCGGCACGGTGCGCGGCGGGTACTCCGACACCAGCGCGCCGCGCACGGCGATGCGCGCGGCGAGCGGGGCGTGCTCGGGCGGCTGGACGCGGTCGAGCCCGGTACCGCACACCGCCACGGTGAGCCCCTGGGCCTGCAGCGCGCCCTCGTGGCTGGGCGCGTCGATGCCGGCGGCGAGGCCGCTGGTGACGGTGAGCCCGGCGCGCGCGAACCAGGCGGCAAACTCGCGCGCCGTGGCGCGCCCCGCCGCCGTCGGACTGCGCGAGCCGACCATGGCGAGCTGCGGCGAGGACAGCACGGCTACCTGGCCGAGCACGTACAGCGCCGCCGGCGCCGCGGGGCTCTGCCGCAGCAGCGGCGGGCAGCCGGCATCGGTGCACAGCAGGATCGTGGCGCCGCTGGCGGCGAGCCAGTCGAGATCGGCGGCCAGCCCCGCCGCATCGGGCGCGGCCAGGAAGCTGCGCGCCGCGGCCGGCAGCTCCACCGCGCGCGCGCTGCGCGCCTCGAGCGCGCGGGCGGGCTCGCCGCCCGCCGCTTCGATGAGCGCAGTCAGCTGCGCGGCGTCGAGCTCGGGAACCCGCGCCAGCAGCGCGCGTGCCGCAGTGGCCTGCATGAGGGCGAGCATAAGCCGTGCGACGCCGCAGCCGGCGCCCGCGAAAGGCACGCGAACGTGCGCGAAGGGTGTACGGAGCGAGTCAGGGAAGAGGGCGCGGCCGCGTCGCGGCCGCGCCCGCGCGGGTTAGGGGTTGTGGACCACGTCCTGGACGTGGATGGTGGAGGAGGCCTGCAGGATCAGCGCGTAGCTGACGCGGTCGAACACCTTGAACACCAACATGGTGCCGGTGCGCTCATCCGGCAGCCGCACCTTCGGCGCGAACGAGGTGCCGACGCCGTTGGTGTCGCCGATCTGCTTGCCACCGCGGTACAGATCGCGCACCACGTCGCCGGCCTCGTCGACCGCCAGCACGTTACCCGGCTCGAGCCCATGCTGCTTGCCGCGGTTGATGACCACGACCTCGTACTGGCCGACCAGGTCGGTGCCGCCGACGACGTCGATGATGCGGCCATGGATGTCGCCGGTGGGCGCGCGCGGCGCGAAGGTAATGGGCGTCTCGCTGTTGTCGGACGACAGCAGGCGGTCACCGGCGACGGTCTCGCGCGCCGCATCGATGAGCACCGTCTTGGCCGGGTTGCCGGGGCGGCGCACCAGCGCGGTCGCGGTGTAGATGCCCTCGTAGCCGACCACCTTGCCGTCATCCGGATCGCGCAGCGGCCCGGCCACGTGCACCACGGCAAAGCGCGCGTTCTCGGTCGCCTCGAGGTTGCTGATGTAGGCCTCGTTGGCGTCACCGCCCACCTGGTGCAGGTCGCGGAAGGCGAGCACGTAGGGTGCGTGACGGATCTGGTCCTCGGTCATCACCGACGGCCGCGACAGGAAGGCGGCGATGGCGTTGTAGGGAATGGTCGGGATCGCGCTGTCGAGCGGCGTGCTGCGCAGGCGCGGATCGAGGCGCACCGCGCCGGCCTGCTCGAGGCTCACCCGCGCACGCCCGTCGCCGCCGTAGGCGAGCGCCAGCGTATCGCCGGGGTAGATAAGGTGCGGGTTCGGGACCTGCGGATTGATGACCCACACTTCGGGCCACAGCCACGGGTCCTTCAGGTACATCGAGGCGATGCCCCACAGGGTGTCGCCGCGCTTGACCGTGTAGTGCATCGGCGCGCCGGGCTTGACCATGTCGCTGGTCACCGCTGCGCTCGGCGCAGCCGCCGGCGCGGCACCGCTGCCGGCCGCGGCAATCGCGGCTTCGGTCGCGGTCATGTCCTGCGCGGCCGCGGCGGCCGGGGCTGCGCCGGCGACCGGCGCGCTGCTGGTTACGGGCGCAGGCGCGGGCGCGGCGGCTTCCTTGTGACGGAAGTGCGAGCAGCCCGAAACCGCAAGCGCTGCGACCAGCAGGCCCGCGGCGGCGCGAGCGCCAAGTATTTGATTTGAGACCATCCTCCACTCCTCATTGCGCGAGGTGGACCACAACCTGCGCCCGGAATTCTAGGCCGTTATACTGGCATGGGGCGCCGGTTGCATACGAATTAATGTCAACTTTGTGCGCTGGATCACGAGGGGCGTCGCCCCTATATACACAGGCACCATGGCCCTACGAACTATCCTGGAATACCCGGACCCCCGGCTGCGAACCCGCGCGCAGCCGGTCACCGCCTTCGACGCCGCCCTGGGCACCCTGGTCGATGACATGCTCGAGACCATGTATGCGGCCCCGGGGATCGGGCTCGCCGCCACCCAGGTGGACGTGCACCGGCGCGTCATCGTCCTCGACATCTCCGACGAGCGCAACGCGCCGGTGGTGCTCGTCAACCCCGAGATCCTCAGCCGCGAGGGCGAGGCACGCACCGAGGAGGGCTGCCTGTCGGTGCCCGGCATTTTCGACGAGGTGCAGCGCGCGGCGCGGATCCGCGTGCGCGCCCGCGACCGCAGCGGCGCCAGCTTCGAGCAGGACTACGAGGACATCCTGGCGGTGTGCATCCAACACGAGATGGATCACCTCGAGGGCAAGCTGTTCGTCGACTACCTGTCGGAAATGAAGCGCGAGCGCATTCGCAAGAAGCTCGACAAGGAGCGCAAGGAGCGCGCCGCGCACACCCCCGCTCCGGCGGCCGGCGCGCGCCGCGCGTACTGACGTTGCGCGTCGCCTTTGCCGGCACGCCTGAATTCGCCCTGCCCGCACTCGCGGCGCTCTGCGACCACCACAGCGTCGTCGGCGTCCTGACGCAGCCCGACCGGCCGAAGGGGCGCGGCCGGCAGCTGGCCGCCAGCGCCGTGAAGCGCGCCGCGCTCGAGCGGCAGCTGCCGCTGGCGCAACCGCAGACGCTGACGAATGCTGCCGGCCGCGCGGCACTCGAGAGCTGGGCGCCGGAAGTCCTGGTCGTGGTGGCCTACGGTCTCATCCTGCCGCGCGAGGTGCTGACGCTGCCGCGCCGCGGTTGCCTCAACATCCACGCCTCGCTCCTGCCGCGCTGGCGCGGCGCGGCGCCCGTGCAGCGCGCGATCCTTGCCGGCGATGCCGAGACGGGCGTCAGCATCATGCAGATGGATGCAGGGCTCGACACCGGCCCGGTGCTGCTCGAGCGCCGCCTCGCCATCACCGCGGAGCACACCGGCGCGAGCCTGCACGATGAGCTGGCGCGCCTGGGCGCCGCGGCGCTCCTCGAGGCGCTGGACGGCGTGGGCTGCGGGACCCTGATCGCCCGCCCCCAGCCGGCCGAGGGCGCCACTTACGCGGCCAAGATCGACCGCGACGAGGCCCGCATCGACTGGGCGCGCGGGGCGGACGAGATCGAGCGCCAGGTGCGGGCCTTCAACCCCTGGCCGGTGGCCGAGACGACCCTCGCGGGCGAGCTGCTCAAGGTGCTGGCCGCCCGGGTGGAGCCGGATCCGGATTTGAGCCAATCCACCGATAACTCGCAGGATGAGGGCGCTAAAATCTTCGATCCGGGCTCGATCCTCGGCATTCGTGGCCATTCACTTCTGGTGCGGTGTGGGCAGGGCACCCTCGGTCTGTCCGTCCTGCAGCGTCCGGGGCGCCGGCCGGTCAGCGCGAAGGACTTCTCTCATTCCCTGGACCTGCTGGGCCGACGCCTTGGCTAGGACACCGTGGGCGCCCGGCGCACCGGCGCTGGCCGCGGCGGCCCGCGCCGTCGAAGCGGTCGTGTCGCGGGGCGCCTCAGCGGATGCCGCACTCGCCGCTGCCTCCGGCGCGGACCGCGCCGCGGTGCAGGCCATAACCCTCGGCACCCTGCGGTGGTACCTGCGGCTTGCGCCGGCGGTCGAGTCGCTGCTGAAGCACCCGCCGGGGGTGGCGGCCGCCGTGCGCGCACTGCTCGTGGCAGGCGCTCACCAGGTGGAGTACTCGCGCAACGCGCCCGAGCTCACGGTGCACGCCGCGGTCGATGCCGCGCGGCTCCTCGGCGCCGAGCGTGCCTCGGGCCTGGTGAACGCCGTGCTGCGCCGGTTCGCCGCGACCCGCGCGGAGCTCCTCGGGCCCATCGATTCGGACCTCGCGGCGCGCACCGCCCATCCCGCCTGGCTGGTCGGGCGGCTGCAGGCCGCCTGGCCCGCTGGCGTGGCGGCGATGCTGGACGCGAACAACGCCCACCCGCCCCTGGTGCTCCGGATCGACCTCTCCCGCGCCACCGTGGCCGAGGTGCAATCGTCCCTGCGGTCGAAGGGTATTGAATCTCAAGCGATACAATGGATGCCGTCTGCACTCGTTTTGGATCGCCCGGTCGGGGTAAACGAGCTTCCGGGTTTTGCCGAGGGCCTGCTGTCGGTGCAGGACGCCGGCGCGCAGCTGGCCCCGGCGCTCCTGGGCATCCGCCCCGGCCTCAGGGTGCTCGATGCCTGTGCCGCCCCTGGCGGCAAGACCGGCCATCTGCTGGAGAGTGCCGGCGGTGAGCTCGACCTCACCGCGCTCGACGTCGAGCCGGGGCGGGTTGCGCTGATCGGCGAGAACCTGACGCGCCTGCGCCGCTCGGCCCGGGTGCTGGCAGCCGATGCGCGCGCTCCGGAGACATTCTGGGACGGGCGTCCGTTCGATCGCATCCTGGTCGATGCGCCCTGCTCCTCGACCGGAGTCATCCGGCGCCACCCCGACGTCAAGCTGCTGCGCCGGCCTTCGGACGCCGACGCCTTCGCCGCGACCCAGCTCGCCATCCTGCGCGCGGCCGTGCCGCTGCTGGCCCGCGGCGGCCGCCTCCTGTACGCCACCTGCTCGGTGCTGCCGCAGGAGAACGAGCAGGTCGTGAACACCCTGCTGACGCTCGAGCCCACGCTGTCGCCGCTCGACCTGCCGGGCCGCCCGCCGGGGGCGCTCTCGCGCGGGGCGGGGCTGCAGCTGCTGCCCGGCGCTGAGGCGGGGACCGACGGCTTCTATTATGCTTGTCTCGAAAAGACAACGGCCTGAAGGTCGAAGAGAGCCGTTGTCGTTGCATCCATGCTACGCGGCGATCCAACAAGGGACGGTGTGACCCGGGGCAGCCTGCTCGGCGTGGCGTGCCTCCTCGCCCTCGGGGTCTTCGGCCTCGCCTTCGCGGATGCTCTCGACGGCATCCTCGAAGTGCACTCCGCCTACGTCAACATCGACAAGGGAGTGTTCATGCTGCATGCCCGGGTCGAGTACCCGGTGAGCCCCGTCATCCGCGGCGCGTTGCGCGATGGCGTCACGCTGACCTTCGACCTCGAGGCGCGCGTCGACCGCGACCGTCGCTACTGGGTCAGCTCCAACATCGTCGACCTGACGCTCAGGCGCGAGCTCAACTATCACGCGGTCTCCGACCGCTACGTGGTGAAGGACACCAAGAGCGGCGACCAGCTGTCGTTCCCGACCCTCGACGAGGCACTCGATTACCTCGGCCGGGTGGACGCCTGGCCGATCCTGGTCGAGCCGCAGCTGGACGGCGGTAACTACACGATCAGCGTGCGCGCCGGGGTGCGCCGCGGCCACCTGCCGGCCTCGCTCCGCGCCATACTGTTCTGGACCGATGACTGGGCACGCGTTTCTGAGTGGTACTCATGGTCACTCCCGGTGTAAGTCCGCATCCGCCGCGCGCCCTGCGTTGGGTCGCGGTCGGCCAGGCACTGCTGTGGGGCGCGATCGGCCTCGGCGCATTCCTGCTGCTCGCCAAGAGCGTGCAGAACTCCTCCGAGTTCGGGCGCTGGCAGCTGTGGATCCTGGTGGTCGACTTCGCCGGCGTGATCGCGCTCAGCATCCTGCTGACGCGCAAGCTGTGGCGCCTGGTGCGCGACTACCGCGCGCACGTGCCGGGCTCGCGCCTCACCGCGCGCACGGTGGCGATCTTCGGCTCGCTGGTGATCGCGCCGCTGCTCATCGTCTACCTGTCCTCGCTCGAGTTCATCAACCAGGGGATCGACAGCTGGTTCACCGTCGAGGTGAAGCAGGGCTTGAAGGACGCGGTGGCGCTGTCGCGCGCCGCGCTCGACCTGCGCATGCGCGAGTACTCGGCGCGCACCGTGGTCCTCGCCGGCACGCTGACGCGCGGCGCGCCCGCCGACCTGCAGCGCGCGCTCGATACCGAGCGGCGCGCCAGCCAGGCGCTCGAGATCGCGCTGTTCGGCGCGCGCGATCGCATCGTCGCGGTCAGCCTCGAGAACCCGCTGGACAACCTGCCGTCGCGCCCGCCGCCCGACCTGCTGCGCCAGGTGGAGCAGCACCTGCCGTACGTCAGCCTCGAGCCGCAGGCGGGCGGGCGCTACCTGATCCGCACCGCGGCGGCACTCGGCGATGCCGCGGGGCGCGACGGGCGTTTCGTGGTGGCGCTGTACCCGGTACCGGCGCAGCTGGCGGCGCTGTCCGAGGCGGTGCAGGGCTCGTACTCGCAGTACGGTGACCTGGCGGCGCTGCGCGAGCCGCTCAAGGCCAGTTTCCGCCTCACGCTCACCCTGGTGCTGCTGCTGGCGATGCTGGCCGCCATCTACGGCGCCATCTACTCGGCGCAGCGCCTGGTGCGTCCGGTGCAGGACCTCATCGAGGGCACGCGCGCGGTCGGCAAGGGCGACTTCGCCACGCGCCTGCCGCTGCCATCGCGCGACGAGATGGGCTTCCTGGTGCACTCCTTCAACGACATGACCAAGCGGCTGCGCCGCGCGCGCGCCGAGGCCACCCACAGCCAGCAGGCGGTGGAGCGCGAGCGCGAGCGGCTCGCCATCATCCTGGCACGCCTGTCGACCGGCGTGCTGGCCATTGACCGCAACATGACGGTGCGCACCGCCAACGAGGCCGCCGGCGCCATCCTCGGCACCGAGCTGTCGGCGGCGAGCGGGCGCGCGCTGCCGGAGCTGGCCGCCAACAACGAGCGCCTCGGCCAGTTCGTCGCCGCGCTCGCGGTGCGCTTCGCCGCCGGGCGCGAGGAGTGGCGCGAGCAGCTCGACCTCGACGGCAGCGCCGGGCGGCGCACGCTCATGTGCGCCTGCACGCCGCTGCCGGGCGAGGACAGCGACATGGGCTTCGTCATCGTGTTCGACGACATCACGGCGCTGCTGCAGGCGCAGCGCGATGCCGCCTGGGGCGAGGTGGCGCGCCGCCTGGCGCACGAGATCAAGAACCCGCTCACGCCCATCCAGCTGTCGGCCGAGCGCATGCGGCGCCGCTTGCTCACCGGCATGAGCGAGCGCGACGCCGAGATCCTCGAGCGCGGCACGCGCACCATCGTGCAGCAGGTCGAGACCATGCAGCAGATGGTGAACGCGTTCTCCGAGTACGCGCGCGCCCCGGAGATGCAGATCACGCGCTTCAGCCTCAACCAGCTGGTGACCGAGGTGGCCGACCTGTACCGCTCGCAGGATCCGCGCACCCGCATCCGCCTCGAGCTCGATGAGCACGTCGAGTCGATCGAGGCCGACCGCGGCCGCGTGCGCCAGATCCTCAACAACCTCCTCACCAACGCCCTGGAAGCACTTGAAGGGGTCAGCGCCCCGCAGCTGGAGATCACCACGCGCCTGGAGAGCACGGCCGAGGCCGCGTACGCCGCCATGACCGTGTGTGACAATGGCCCGGGATTCCAGCGCGAGCTGCTCGGGCGGGTGTTCGACCCGTACGTGACCAGCAAGCCCAAGGGCACCGGCCTGGGGCTGGCGATCGTGAAGAAGATCATCGAGGAGCACGGCGGCCGCATCGACGCGGACAACCGCCCCGAGGGCGGCGCCCGCGTACGCGTGGTGCTGCCGGTGAAGGACAGTACTCGCTCCGCCACCGGGGGGGCGCGCGAGCGGCGCGATCAGTTACGGAGAGAGCGAGCATGAGCAGCCCACATATTCTCGTCGTCGACGACGAGGCCGACATCCGCGGCCTGCTGAAGGAAATCCTGTCCGAGGAAGGGTACGAGGTGGACGTGGCCGCCAACGCAGCGCAGGCACGCGCCTCACGCGCCCGCCAGGTACCCGACCTGGTGCTGCTCGACATCTGGATGCCGGACGTCGACGGCATCACGCTGCTGCGCGAGTGGTCGGCGGCGGCCACCGACGGCTGCCCGGTGGTCATGATGTCGGGCCACTCCACGGTCGAGACCGCGGTCGAGGCGACGCGCCTCGGCGCCTTCGACTTCGTCGAGAAGCCGCTGTCGCTCGCGAAACTCCTGCGCACCGTCGAGCGCGCGCTCGATGCCGGCCGGCGCCACCGCCAGGCCGGGAAGCTCCTCGGCTCGCCGCTCGCGGTGCCGGTCGGCAAGAGCCGCCTGATGCAGCAGCTGCGCGCCGAGCTGCAGCAGATGGCGGCCAATCCTTCGCCGGTGCTGCTGATCGGCGAGCCCGGCTCGGGCCGCGAGGCGTTCGCGCGCTACCTGCACGAGCACGGTCCGCGCGCCCAGGCGCCATTCGTGTCGCTGATCGCATCCAGCCTGCGCGATACCGACGCCGAGGCGCGTCTGTTCGGGCGCGAGGAGCCGGGCGCGCCCAAGGGGCTGCTCGAGGAGGCCGCCGGCGGCACGCTGTTCATCCATGAGCTCGAGGACCTGCCCACCGGCGTGCAGCGGCTGCTGGTCGGGGTGTTCGAGGCCGGCCAGTTCACGCGCCTGGGCGGGGCCGAGCTGCTGCCGTTGCGCGCGCGCCTGCTGTCCTCGGGGCAACCGGGCCTCGAGCAGCGCGCCGCCGAGGGCACGATCCGGCGCGACCTGCTCGCGCATCTCAACGTGCTCATCGTGCGCGTGCCGCCGCTGCGCGACTACGCCGAGGACGTGCCCGAGCTGCTGCGCCACCAGGTCGACCGGCTGGTCGATGCCGACGGGCTGCCATTCCGCCGCTTCTCGGTGGCCGCGCAGAACCGCCTGCGCAACTATCCCTGGCCCGACAACGTGCGCGAGCTGCGCCACCTGGTGCATCGCCTGCTGATCCACGGCGGCGCCGAGGAAATCCGCCTGGAGGAGATCGAGCGCGAGCTGGCCGTGCAGACGCCACCCGACGAGCCGCTGGTGAAGCAGGACCTGCTGGCGCTGCCGCTGCGCGAGGCGCGCGAGCAGTTCGAGCGCGCCTACCTGCAGCAGCAGCTGCTCTTGTGCAACGGCAAGGTCGGACAGCTGGCCAAGCGCGTCGGCATGGAGCGCACCCACCTGTACCGCAAGCTGCGCTCGCTCGGGGTCGACTTCCGCAATATCAGCGAGGACTGACGGCGCGCGCCGGCGGCGGCCTAGAGCTGCTGCACCGGGATCTGCAGCTCGGTTTCGTACTCGGCCACGCTGCCGGCCACCAGCGGCGGCGGCAGCGTGTAGCCACACTGCTCGGCGCCGAAGCGCAGGTAGGTCTCGCGCACCGCGCCGGCGATGCGCGCGCCGGTGTCGTCCATCCAGGCGAGCATGCGCTCGTAGAGCAGCGGCGCCTGCGCGTAGCTGCCGCCGAAGCGCAGGCACGCGGCGCGCGGCGCTCCGGGCACGACGCGGCCGCCGCACACCCCGAGCGCCGCCGGGTCGACGGGCACGCACACCTCGACGTCCACCTCGGAGTCGCGGTACTCCATGTCGTGGAACAGCAGGAACGGGCTGCCCGGCGCGCGGCAGGCGTGGTGCGCGATGCGCTGCTCGGTGCTCTCGAACATGCGCTGCACGTCGCGCTCCACCGAGTGCACGCGCTCGCGCAGCGTCAGCGCGCTCACCGGCTCGAGGGGGCGCTCGATCACCGCGGCGCCCGCGCCGGCCGCCGGCCGCGGCTGCCCGTGCAGCAGCGCATCGAGGCGCCGCAGCCGGTCCTCGTCGCGCGCCAGGCGCGTCATGAGGCGCCGCCGCAGCTGCGCCAGCTGCTGCGCGTATTCGGCGGCGGCGGGGTCCAGGCGCATGAGCGCGGTGGTCTCGGCCACCGAGCAGCCGAGCTCGCGCAGCAGCAGGATGCGTTGCAGCGCCGGCAGCTGCGCCGCGCGATAGAAGCGGTAGCCGCTGCGCGGCTCCACCCAGGCCGGCGCGAACAGCCCGGCCTCGTCGTAGAAGCGCAGGGTCTTGATGGAGACGCGCGCCAGGCGCGAGAAATCGCCGATCTTCAGCACCGCCGCCGGTCCGCCGTCCGTGATGGAGGCATTCTAGCCGCGCCCGGGCGCCGCCATTGAGTCTCCCGTCAGGGGAGAGTGCACCATGGCCGCGGTCGATCCCGGAGCGCGACCCATGAAAACAGCCTGGCACGCGTTGGGCATGATGCTGGTACTGGCGAGCGCCACGGCCGTGGCGGCCACCGGCGCCGCGCTGCCGCGCAAGTCAGCGGATGAGTCCTACCCGGGCGTCGTGGTGCAGTACGACACGCTGCGCAGCGCGGCCGGCGAGCGGTTGCGCCTGATCGTGACGCGGCCGCGGCACCTCGACGGCAAGGTGG
>Ga0207707_10003060_pt1 | contig 14860 bp, 13 predicted proteins | sample KBSC83BmetaG_FD_184336 | JGI IMG/M metagenome (GOLD analysis project Ga0207707, IMG submission 184336) | Corn rhizosphere microbial communities from Kellogg Biological Station, Michigan, USA - KBS C8-3B metaG (SPAdes) (version 2) | ecosystem: Host-associated > Plants > Roots > Rhizosphere ...
GCCCGGCCTCGACGGGGCCGTCGGTCTTCTCGACCAGCGAGGGTGTCGCTTCAGCGGTCATACGGTCATGGACTCTCACTCGGCTCGCTGGGTGCGGTGCGGTGCGGTGCGGGGCGGGGCGGTGGGTGGGGGCTATTCGCGGTCTTCGGCGCTCGCGCGGCGACGCAGCCCGAAGAACGAACCGACGCCCGCCAGGACCACGACACCCGCGACGATGCCGATGATGACGCCCGCGGAGCTCGACTCCTCGAAGGACGCGGTCACGGCGGCCGGAGTCGCCGACCACCAGCCCCAATAGCCGTCCTGGCCATAGATGTTCCCCGCGTCCTGAGGCATCGTCATGATCGACTCGATCTGGTCGGTGCGATAGGCCTCGACCGCGTTCGGGTACGCCATGACGTTCATGTACCCCAGGTCGTACAGCCGCGACTCCATCTGCTTGACGATGTCGGCCCGTTTGGCGGAGTCGTACTCGGCGAGCTGTTTCTTCCACAGCGCGTTGGCGCGCCGGATCATGTCCTTGGCGCCCTCCGCCTCCCACTGCTCGACGCTGTTGTTGTCCGCCAGCGGCGAGCGGTAGAACGCGGTCTGGAAATTGGCCTGCGTGTGCGCGCAGCCGAGGAAGTGCTTGCCGGGGCCGACCTCGCGGATGGCGTCCAGCGCCTGGCCGTTCTCCGACAGGTCCACCCCCGCGAGCAGCGTGTGCATCATGCCGGCCTGGTCGGCGTCCATCACGAACTTCTCGTAGCCCATCGACAGGCCGCCCTCGAGCCAGCCGGCGGTGTGCAGCACGAAGTTGACCCCGCCGAGGCAGGTCGGAAGGAGCGTGTTGGCGGACTCGTAGGCGGCCTGGGCGTCGGGGATCTTGGAGGCGCACAGCGCGCCGCCGGAGCGGAACGGCACGCCGAGCCGCCGGGCGAGGGCCGCCATGACGTACAGCACCAGCGCCGGCTCGGGCGTGCCGAAGGTCGGCGCGCCCGACTGCATCGACAGCGACGAGGCGAAGCTGCCGAGGATCACCGGCGCCCCGGGGTTCACCAGCTGCGCCAGTGCCATGCCGGCCAGCGCCTCGGCGAGCGTCTGCGCGGCGGTGCCGGCCACCGTCACCGGCGACATGGCGCCGGCGAGGATGAAGGGCGTGACGATCGTGGCCTGGTTGGCGCGCGCGTAGATCTTCAGCGCCCCCAGCATGGTCGCGTCCCAGGTGAGGGGCGAGTTGGCGTTGATGAGGCTGGTGATGCAGGTGCGCGGCTTGCCGGTGGCCGGATCCATGAAGTTCTCGCCGAACAGGATCCGGGTCATCTCCACGGTGTCGCGCGCGCGCTCCGGATGGGTGACCGAGCCCATGTACGGCTTGTCGCTGTACTTCATGTGCGCGTACACCATGTCGAAGTGCCGCTTGTTCACCGGCAGATCGACGGGCTCGCAGATGGTGCCGCCCGAGTGGTGGAGCGAGGTCGCCATGTAGGCGAGCTTCACGAAGTTGTGGAAGTCCTCGATGCGCGCGTAGCGGCGGCCCTCGTCGAGGTTGCGCACGAACGGCGAGCCGTAGGCCGGTGCGAACACCGTGCGGTTGCCGCCAATGACGACGTTGTGGGCCGGGTTGCGCGCGTACTGGGTGAACTCCCGGGGGGCCGAGCGCTGCACGATGCTGCGGCACATGCCGCGCGGGTAGCGCACGCGCTCGCCCTGGACCTCCGCGCCGGCCTCCTTCCAGATCTGCAGCGACTCCGGATCGTCGCGGAAATCGATGCCGATCTCCTCGAGGATGGTGTCGGCGTTGTGCTCGAGCAGCGCCAGCCCCTCCTCGCCCAGCACCTCGTAGTAGGGAATCTTACGGGTGATGAACGGAACGAAAGCGTGGCTGCGCGCGGTGCGCGCCGCGATCTTGGCGTCACGACCGCTGGGGCGGCGGGCGCGCGCCGGCGGGCTGGCCTGGGGCTGCTGGTCCATGACATTCACCTGAGCGGTTACACGCGTCGCGGACGCGCCCAACAGACATTATGGGCGTCCCGCGCGTAACCGAACTGGTCAAATTGCGGCATGCACTTCTCCGCCTGCGCCAGCCGCCGCCAGCCGCTAGGGCGCGGCCGCCACCGGCAGTTCGATGAAGGTCGCGCTGTCGCCGGCGTGGAACACACGCTGGGTGGCCTTGCGGTAGTCGGCGGGGCGGGCGAAGAAGATGTTGTCCACGTAGGTCTGCGGGTTGCGGTCGTAGAGCGGAAACCAGCTCGACTGGATCTGCACCATAATGCGGTGCCCCGGCAGGAACACGTGGTTCACGTGCGGCAGGGCGAAGCGGTAGCTCTGCACCTTGCCGGCCGGGATGGGGCTGGGGTGCGCGAGGCTATCGCGGTAACGGCCGCGGAAGATGTCCATGCCGATCGGCAGCTGGTAGCCGCCCAGCGGCGGATCGGATGGCACCTCGTCGGGGTATACGTCGATGAGCTTCACCACCCAGTCGCTGTCGCTACCGCTAGTCGAGGCGAACAGGTTGACCAGCGGCGCCCCGCCCACGTGTAGCGGCTCGGTCAGCAGCGGCGTCACGTACGTGAGCACGTCGGTGCGATCGGCGACCGCGCGCTGATCCGTGAGCAGCCAGCGCTGCCAGGCCGGCCGGTCCTCGAAGCGCACCGGGCGCGGGATGTAGGGCACCGGCTTGGCCGGATCCGAGACGTACTCGTCATAGGGCGGCGCGCCGCGTGCCGGCGCACTGAAGCCCAGCGCGAACCGCGGCTGCAGGTACAGGCGCCGCGGTTGCGAGGGGCAACCCGCCGCACATGACAGCGGCCAGGCGTTCAGTCGCCGCCAGGCGTTGGTGCCGGTCTCGAACACGAACACCGGCGGGGTATCGGCGCGCGGCGCTCCGTCCTTGAGATGCGCGGCGAGGAACGGCTCCATGAGGTCGCGGCGGAACTGCAGCGCGGTGTTGCCTTCGAACTTGAGCGGCCCGAGCTCGGTGCCGTCATAGTTCACGCCGCTGTGGCGCCACGGGCCGAGCACCAGGAAATTCCTGTCGTTGCCGGAGTCCTGCGGCTCGGTGGCCAGGTAGGTGTGGATGCCGCCGTACAGGTCCTCCTGGTCCCACAGGCTGGTCACGTACATCGTGGGCACCTTGAGGGGGGTGCGCGCGAGGATCTGGTCGAGCGCCTGCTCGCTCCAGAACTGATCATAAGCCGGATGCTCGGCGAGCTTGGCGAAGAACGGCAGTGCATCGATGCCGAAGCGGCGCGCGAAGTCGCCGGCTGAGCCGCTGGCGAGGAACAGCTCGTAGTCGTCGTAAGCGCCGCGCGCGATGTGCTTGCCCTCGGCGCGCGCCGTGGTCTGGCCGTAGAGGTAGTCGAAATTGCTCTGGCGGAAGGCGCCGTTGTGGAACCAGTCATCGCCCTTCCAGCCGTCCACCATCGGGCTCATGGGCACCGCCGCCTGCAGCGCCGGGTGCGGATTGATGAGCGCCATGAGGACCGTGAAGCCCTCGTAGGAGGAGCCGATCATACCGACCTTGCCGTTCGACTCCGGCACGTTCTTCATCAGCCAGTCGATGGTGTCGTAGGCGTCGGTGGAGTGATCGACCGCCGTGGCGTTCAGCGGTCCGCGCAGGGGCCGCGTCATCACGTAGTCGCCTTCCGAGCCGTACTTGCCGCGCACGTCCTGGAACACGCGGATGTAGCCCTTCGGCACGAGCACTTCGTCGCCCATGGACAGGGCGGCGAGCAGGTGCGGGCTCACCACGCGCTCGGCACGGGCCGAGGCGTCGTAGGGTGTGCGCGTCAGGATCATCGGCGCGTGCTGCGCGCCACGCGGCACGACGATGACGGTATGGAGCCTGACGCCATCACGCATCGGGATCATGGCTTCGCGCTTGACGTAGTCCCATTCGCCCGTGGGCGCGGCGAAGCTGGGCGGAACGTCCGGTTGCATGGGCGGCGTCCCCGCTGCAGCGACCCCGGCAGCCAGCCACCCAGTCAGTGCCGCGGCGGCACGCACCCCTCTGTCACGCATCGGCAGCTCCCTTGACGACCGCGACCCGCGCGGCGGCCGCAAGCCTAGCAGATGTCGGCGGCGCGATGCGGCTGCCGGGCAAGTTGGGCGCGGCCGGTGCGGCGAGTTAGGATGCATCATGGACGGCGTAGCTATCGCCACGGCCCTGCGCGCAGTGCTCCCCGAGGACTGCGTGCTGACGCGCGAGGAGGAACGGCGCCCCTACGAGTGCGACGGGCTCACCGCGTTCCGGCGCCTGCCGCAGCTCGTGGCGCTGCCGCGCACCGAGGAGCAGGTGCGGCAGGTACTGCTCACCTGCAACCGTCTCGGGGTACCGCTGGTGGCACGCGGCTCGGGCACGGGCCTGTCCGGCGGTGCCACCCCGCACGAGCAGGGCGTGCTGCTCTCCTGCGCGCGCATGAACCGCATCCTCGACATCGATCCGCTCGCGCGCGTGGCGCGGGTCGAGCCCGGGGTCGCGAACCTGCGGATCTCCGACGCCGCCGCCGCCTACGGCCTCTACTACGCCCCGGACCCCTCCTCCCAGGTCGCCTGCTCGATCGGCGGCAATGTCGCGGAGAACTCCGGTGGCGTGCACTGCCTCAAGTACGGGCTCACCGTGCACAACGTACTGGCGGTGCGTGGCTACACCATCGCCGGCGAACGTCTCGAGCTCGGCAGCCGCGCCGGCGATGCACCGGGCCTCGACCTGCTGGCCCTCACGATCGGCTCCGAGGGTCTGCTGATGATCGTCACGGAGGTGACGGTGAAGCTGATTCCGCGGCCGCCGTGTGCACGTCTCGTCATGGCCTCGTTCGCGGACGTGCACAGTGCCGGCGACGCCGTGGCGGCCGTGATCGGTGCCGGGATCATTCCCGCGGCCCTGGAGATGATGGACCGCAAGGCGACCGCGGCCGTGGAGCCATTCGTGCACGCCGGCTATGACCTGAGCGCGGCCGCCATCCTGCTGGTCGAGTCGGACGGCACCCCCGAGGAGGTCGTCGAGCAGGTCGCCGAGATCGAATGCGTGCTCAAGGCCTGCGGCGCCATGTCGTTGCGCGTGTCGGGCTCGGAGGCCGAGCGGCTGCGCTTCTGGTCGGGGCGCAAGAACGCCTTTCCGGCCGCCGGGCGCATCTCGCCGGACTACTACTGCATGGACGGCACGCTGCCGCGCCGGCACGTCGGGCGGGTACTGGAAGCCATCGGCGAGATGGAAACGCGCTACGCCCTAGGCTGCATGAATGTATTCCACGCGGGTGACGGCAACCTGCACCCGGTGATCCTCTTCGACGCCAATGAGCCGGGCTCCTGGGAGCGCGCCGACCGCTTCGGGGCGGAGATACTCGAACTGTGTGTCGAGCTCGGCGGCACCATCACCGGCGAGCACGGCGTCGGGGTCGAGAAACTCAATTCGATGTGCGTGCAGTTCTCGCCCGCCGAGCGCGCCGCCTTTGCCGCCGTCAAGGAAGCGTTCGATCCCGCCGGCCTGCTGAACCCCGGCAAGCTCATCCCGACGCTGGCGCGCTGCGCCGAGTACGGACGCATGCGCGTGCATCACGGCCAGCTGGCCCATCCCGAGCTGCCACGCTTCTGAGCAACGCGATGGCCGCCAGCGCCGACGACGCAATCCTCGCCGAGCTCTGCGAGCGCGTGCGCGCCGCCGCGCAGCTGCGCAGCCCGCTGCGCCTGCGCGGCTCGGGCAGCAAGGACTTCTACGGCGAGGCGCTCGCCGGCGCGGTACTGGAGCTCGCTGCCTGGCGCGGCATCGTCGACTACGAGCCCTCGGAACTGGTGGTGACGGCGCGCAGCGGTACACCGCTGGCGGAGCTCGAAGGCGCGCTCGCCGAGCGTGACCAGTTCCTGGCCTTCGAGCCGCCCGCCTTCGGCCCCGCCACCACGCTCGGCGGGGTTATCGCCGCCGGCCTGTCCGGGCCGCGGCGCATGTACGCCGGCGCGGCGCGCGACTTCGTGCTGGGCACGCGCCTGCTCACCGGCAGCGGCGAGCGGCTGCGCTTCGGCGGCCAGGTAATGAAGAATGTCGCCGGCTTCGACCTGTCGCGCCTGTTGTGCGGCTCGCTCGGCATCCTCGGCATCATCACCGAGGTGTCGCTCAAGGTGCTGCCGCGGCCACGCGCCGAAGCGACCCTGCGCCTCGAGCTGTCCGCGCCGGCTGCCGTCGCGGCCTTCAACCAGTGGGCGGCGCAGCCCCTGCCGCTATCGGCAGCCGCCTGGTGGCAGGCACAGGCCTGGGTGCGGCTGTCGGGTGCGGAGCCGGCGGTGCGCACCGCGCGCGAGCAGTTGGGCGGCGAGCTCGTCGAGGCTAGCTGCGCCCACGAGTGGTGGGAGGCCTTGCGCCACTGCCGCCATCGGCTGTTCTCGCAGCCGGACATCTGGCGCCTCTCGGTGCCGGCTACCGCCCCGCCGCTCGCCCTGCCCGGCGAGCCACTGATCGACTGGGGTGGCGCGGTGCGCTGGTACGCAGCCTCACTCGATGCCACGGCGGTACGTGCCAGTGCCGCCGCGGCCGGCGGTACTGCCCTGTGCTGGCGCGGCAGCGCGCCGCAGGGACGCTTTCACCCCCTGGCACCGTCGGTCGCGGAACTGCACCGGCGCCTCAAGGTGCGCTTCGATCCGGCGGGGATCTTCAATCCCGGGCGCCTGCTCCCCGGTGTGTAGGTGCGCGGGCGTCAGCGCCCTTCCGCTGCGTGGGCGCGCGCCATCTCGATGAGACTGTTGAAGCGGAAATCGTAGGCTGGCGTACCGACCGGCGGCACGGTCGCGCCCCAGCCGCGCTGCTCGTGCCGGCGGTCGATCCACGCCGAGTGCAGCCCGGCGGCTTGCGCCGGCGCGTGATCGTGAAACAGGCTCTGCGCCGTGTGCAGGATGTCGCCGCGGCCGTGGCCAAGCCGCGCGACGGCTTCCACCAGGTAGCGGAAATTGCGCGGATCGGGCTTGTAGGAGCCGATGTCCTGCGCCGTGCAGATTGCATCGAACTCGACGCCGAGACGGCGGTTGCTGGCGGCGAAGCTGGCGCGGTCGACGTTGGAGAGAATCACCAGTTGGTAGTGGCGCTTGAGGTAGTGCAGTGCCTCGACGCTGTCGGGGAAGGCCGGCCACTGCGGCACCGAGTCGCCGAAGACCTGATGCGTCGCCTCCGGCACACTCACCAGCCATTGCCGCGCCAGCCGGCGGTGCACTTCGGCCAGCAGCTGCGGGTAGAGCATCGCGGGCGTGGCCGTCTCTTGCGCCGCCTCGTGCTGGGCAAACTGCGCCAGCACCTCCTCGCGCGAGGCGCTGAAGCGCGCGACCTGCAGCAGCGGCTGCAGGGCAGTGTACAGCCCGCTCTCCCAGTCGATGAGGGTGCCATAGCAGTCGAAGGTCAGCACTTTGAAATCGGCCAGCTTCATGTGGATCTGTGGCTCACAGGTGGATGGTCCCGCGTCCGAGCTCGACGACTTCCCCGCTGACGAAGATCTGACGTCCGCCGTCCACCGCCAGGCGCAGCGACGACGGACGGCCAGTGTACTCGCCCTGCACAATGTCGAACTCGCACGGCAGCGTGCGCCCGGTCGCGAGGCACCAGCCCCCGAGGTTGGCGGTCGCCGAGCCGGTCGCGGGATCCTCGAGGACCGCGTTGCCCTTGGGGAAGAAGAAGCGCGCAATCAGACCAGCACCGGCGGGCGCGAACACGTAGGCCATGCTCTGGCCCTCTGCGCTCACGAACTGCGCCAGCAGCTCGCCGCGCACCCGCACGCGGCGCACCGCCTCCTCGCTGCGCAGCGGCACGATCATCTGCTCGTGTCCGACGCTCACCCACAGTGGCCGCTCGCCGAGGTCCTGCTCCTCGAGCCCGAGCATGGCCGCGAGCGTCAGGCGCGGCTCGGCCACCTCGCGCCAGCGCGGATTCCCGGCCTGCAGAGTCCAGCGATCCGCATTGGCGCGCACCGGCACGATGCCGGCCCGCATCTCGAGCGTCAGGCGGTCGCCGCCGAGCCCGAGCGCCCGGCAGACGTGTGCCGTACCGAGCACCGGGTGCCCGGCGAACGGCATCTCGAACGTAGGGGTGTAGATGCGCACGCAGGCACTGGCGCGCTCGGACGGCAGGATGAAAGTGGTCTCGGACAGATTGAACTGCAGGGCCAGCGCCTGCATGCTGGCGGCATCCAGACCGTGCGCGCGCTCGAATACGCACAGCGGGTTGCCGCTGAGTGCCGTGCGTCCCTGCGTGAACACGTTCAGGATACGATAAGGGTATGCCGCCATTGCGCGCGGATTCTATCCCACGCTCGGAACCGCCACGATCATGACCGAACTGCTTTTTCGGACCGACGCCTACCTCAAGACCGCCCGCGCCCGCGTGGTCGCGATCGGCGAACGCGGCATCGAGCTCGACCGCACACTCTTTTATCCGCTGGGCGGGGGCCAGGCCGGCGACAGCGGCTGGCTGGTGCGCGCCAGCGGGGCGCGGCTGCCGCTCATCGACACCCGCAAGGGCGACGGCCCCGACCGCGTGCTACACGTGCTCGCCCCGGGTGCCGAGCTCCCCGAGCCGGGCGAGACGCTGACGCTCGAGCTCGAGTGGCCGCGCCGCTACAGCCTCATGCGCCTGCACACCGCGCTGCACCTGCTGTCGTGCGTCATCACCGCCCCGGTGACCGGAGGCAACATCGTCCCCGAGAAAGGGCGGCTCGACTTCGACACCGAACTCAGCCAGCTGAACGCGGCGCACATAGAGCGCGAGACCAATGCGCTCATCGAGGCAGGTGCCGCCACCGAAACCGTATGGATCACGGATGCGGAACTCGAGGCGCAACCCGAGCTGGTGAAGACCATGAGCGTGCAGCCGCCGCGCGGTGCCGGCCGCGTGCGGCTGCTGCGGATCCCCGGCATCGACCTGCAGCCCTGCGGGGGCACGCACGTGGCGAACATCGCCGAGATCGGCGCCATCCGCGTGCTCAAGGTCCGCAGCGAGGGCAAGCACAACAAGCGCGTGGAAATCGCGCTCAGCGGAAGCGGCTGACCTCCAGGCCGTTACCGACCTCCAGCAGCACCGAGGTCATATCGGCGGCGGCACGCACCCGCTGCCGGTAGGCCTTGGCATGCGCGCGCGCGCTGGCCGGCTGCAGCATGTTGTCGGCGACGACGATCGCACCCTGCGCCAGCTTCGGATGCAGCAGCTCGAACACCGGCACGTACAGGTCCTTCCACAGGTCGATGAGCACGAAGTCGAACGGCCCGGTCAGCGCCGCCAGCGAGGCCAGCGCATCGCCCACCTTGAATTCGACGTACGGCTCGAGCCCGGCGCGCGCGAGCTGCTGCCGTGCGTACTCGGTCTTGGGCCGCTGCAGCTCGAGCGACACCACCTTGCCGTCGATGGCGCGCGCGGCCTCCGCCAGCCAGGTGGTGGAGTAGCCGTAGGAGCTGCCCACCTCGAGAATGCGGCGCGCCTCGGCCTCCCTGACGAGCAGATTGATGAGCGTGCCGGCGGCGCGGCCCACCGGCAGCAGCATCTCGTCGCGCCGGCGCGTAACCTCTTCGTCGGACATGCTCGCCAGCTGCCCTGACTCGCGCTTGGCACGCGCCTCGTATTCCTCCAGTACCCTCGCTACTGCCTCGTCCACCGCGCCCCCCTTCAGGCCGCCCCGGAGAAGTATTCCTGCAGCGACGCCACGCCGAGGCGCTTGGCCTCGAACAGGCTCTCGAGGTGCTCGCGCGAGTTGACCAGGCCGCGCGCCCGCAGGATCCCCTTCTCATCGAGCAGCGCCGCAAACGGCAGCCGGCTTACCTGGAAGGCAAGGCCGAGCGCCGTCGACACCACGTACGGAATGCCGTCCAGTCCCTGGGCGCGCACGAATTCGCGTTGCGCGCCAGCATCCCCGTCGCTCGCCAGGATCACGTCCATCCAGCCGCGCTCATCCTTGCGGCTCGACTTCACCGCCGGCAGCAGTGACTTGCACACCGGGCAGGTCGGCGAGACGAACAGCAGCAGCGTGCTGCGCCCGTCGGCACGCGCCGCGCCCACCTGGTGCGCGGCGCCCTCGAGGTCGGCGACCTGCATGACCGGCGCCGGCTCGCCGACGGCCAGGCCCTGGCTGAGCATGAGTGCGCCGGCCGGGGCGATGCGTTCGTGCAGCACGCCGAGCTGGCGCACCAGCGCCAGCACGACCGCCGCCAGCGTCAGCACCAGGGCCCAGAGCACGATGTTGGAGATGGCGAGCGCCGTCACCTCGCCCCCCGCAGCAGCGCCGCTTGCGGCGCCACGCGCCCGAGCAGCCGCTCGAGACTCATATATAAGAGCGCGACCACCGCCGTTCCCGCCCCGACGGTGAGGGCGTCCGCGCGCTCCAGGGGACGTGCGCTCCACGGCAAGAGCAGCGCAGTCAGCAGCGCGGCGAGTGCCAGGTTGCGCCACACCATCCAGGGTGAAATGGGACGACGCTCCAGCGGTCCGCCGCAGCCGCACGCGAGGTCGCGCCGCCCGCGCTGCAGGTTCACGCCGATGGCCGCCGCGTACACGAGCAGCAGCGCGGCGCCCGCGGCGCTCGCCGCCGTGCGCGCGGGGCCCGCCAGCAGGCCGGCCGTCACTGCCAGCTCCAGCCCCGGCACGAGCCACGCCAGCCGCGCCGCGCCGGCCGGCAACAGCTCGTAGGCGGCGAAGGCGTCGGCAAAGCCAGTCAGGTCACGCAGTTTATGTATAGCGGCGCTGGCGAACAGCAGCGCGAAAGCTGCCGCGAGCAAGTTGCCAAGTGCCGGATCGATCATGGGGAGGCCATCATAAACCCGTGTAGTATCGGCAGCATCCCCGCGGCCGCGAATGGATCTTGCCATGACCGCCCTGACTCTTACCGACAGTGAATTCCGCGCCCTGGCCGCGCAGATCACCGATCTCGCGGCCGGCTACCTCTCCGGGCTGGATGCGGCACGCGCCTATCCGCAGGTGAGCGGTGCGGAAGTGGCACGCGCCTTCGCCGAGCCACTGCCCGAGACCGGCCTGGGCGCGACGGCCCTCGGCGCGCTCGGCGCCGTACTCGAGCATTCGCGTGCCCCGACCGGCCGCTTCTACGGCTATGTGTTAGGTTCGGGCGAGCCCGTGGCCGCGCTCGCCGACCTGCTGGCCAGCGTCCTCAACCAGAACGTCACCGCCTGGCGCTCGGCCCCCGCGGCCGTGACCATAGAACGCCAGGTCGTGCAGGGACTGGCCGCCGCCATCGGCTGCGCCGGCTTCAGCGGCAGCCTGTGCGGCGGCGGCTCCATGGCCAACCTCATGGGCCTCGCCATGGCGCGCGAGGCGCGGCGCCCGGCCAACGAGCACGGCGCGCGAGCCGGCGTGGTGTACGCCTCCTCGGAAGTCCACATGTCGGTCCCCAAGGCCATGGGGCTGCTTGGACTCGGGCGTGCCAACCTGCGCCTGCTGCCCGCCGACGCCGACTTCCGCCTGCCGCTCGAGGCACTGCGTGAGGCCGTGCAGGCCGACCGCGCCGCCGGCTTGGAGCCGCTCGCGGTGGTGGCCAGCGCCGGCACGGTCAATACCGGCAGCATCGATCCGCTGCCGGAGATCGCCGCGTTGTGTCGCGAGCAGGACCTGTGGCTGCACGTCGACGGCGCCTATGGCGCCCTGGCGGCGCTGGCCGTACCGGAGCGCTTCGCCGGCCTCAGCAGCGCCGACTCCGTGTCACTCGATGCCCACAAGTGGCTGTATCAGCCGCTCGACTGCGGCATGCTGCTGTTCCGCGACGCTGCCGCCGCGCGTGCCGCGTTTTCGTTCACCGGCGACTACGCCAAGTCACTGAGCGTCGATCCGCTCGAGTCATTCGCCTACTTCGACGAATCGCTGGAGCTGTCGCGGCGCTTCCGCGCCCTGAAGCTGTGGCTGTCGCTGCGCTATCACGGCCTGCAGGCGTTCCGTGAGGCGATCCGTGCCGACCTGAGCCACGCGCAGCAGCTGGCACGGCACGTCGGTGAGAGCGGCGAGCTCGAGGTGCTGGCGCCGATCGCGCTCAGCGCGGTCTGCTTCCGCCACCGGCACGGCGGCGAGGCGCTGCAGGGCGACCGGTTGAATGCGGCGATTCTCGGGCGCCTCATCGAGCGCGGCCGGGTCTACCTGTCCAATGCCACGCTGCACGGGCGCTTCGCGCTGCGGGCCTGCTTCGTGAACCATCGCACCACGGTGGAGGACGTCGCGCAGATCGTGCCCGAGGTGGTCGAGGCCGGGCGCGAGGTCGCGCCGCTGCTGTAGCAGCACCGCCGTCTCAGCGCGCCGGCGGACGCACGTCCTCCTCCCAGAACTCGTGCGGACGGCGTGCGCCGTCCGCGCGGCGCGTCGCTTCCAGCTGCCGCAGTTCGACGCGGCGGATCTTGCCGGAGATGGTCTTGGGGAGGGCGGCGAACTCGAGCCGCCGGATGCGCTTGTAGGGCGAGACGCGCTCGCGCACGTGCTGCAGGATGGCGGCAGCGGCGGCAGCATCCGGCGTGCGGCCGGCGACCAGCACCACGAAGGCCTTCGGTACCGCCAGCCGCAGCGGGTCCGGGCTCGGTACCACCGCCGCCTCCACCACCCACTCGTGCTCGATGAGCACGCTCTCGAGCTCGAACGGGCTGATGCGGTAGCCCGATGACTTGAAGACGTCGTCCATGCGGCCGACGTAGGTGAGGTAGCCGTCGGCATCGCGGCTGGCCACGTCGCCGGTGTGGTAGTAGCCGTCCGCCATGGCTTCGGCGTTGCGCTGCGGGTCATCAAGATAGCCCTGCATCAGCGCCAACGGGCGCTGCGCGAGCTCGATGCAGATCTCGCCCTCCTGCGCCGGCTGGCCGTGCGTGTCGAGCAGCGTCACCGGGCAGCCTGGCAGCGGACGACCCATGGAGCCGGGCTTCACCGCTTGTCCGGGCGGGTTCCCCACTTGCGCCGTGGTCTCGGTCTGCCCGAAGCCGTCGCGGATAGTGAGGCCCCAGGCCTCGCGCACCTGGGCGATGACCTCGGGATTGAGCGGCTCGCCGGCGCTGGCCGCCTCGCGCAGCGGCACGCGCCACTCGCGCAGGTCGTGCTGGATGAGCATGCGCCACACGGTCGGCGGCGCGCAGAAAGTCGTCACGCGGCAGCGCACCAGCTGGCCGAGCAGCGCCCGCGCGTCGAAGCGCTCGTAGTGGTAGGCAAGGATGGTGGCCTGCGCGTTCCAGGGGGCGAAGAAGCTCGACCAGGCGTGCTTGGCCCAGCCCGGCGAGCTCAGGTTCAGATGTAGATCCCCGGGCCGCACGCCGAGCCAGTACATGGTCGTGAGATGCCCGACCGGGTAGCTGACGTGGCTGTGCGCGACGAGCTTCGGACGCGCGGTGGTACCGGAGGTGAAGTACAGGAGCATGAGGTCGTCGGCGCGCGTCGCGGCCGCGGCACCGTCCGGCGGCGCCGCCTGCGAGTCGGCGTAGTCGAGCCAGCCCGCCGTGGGCGCCCCGACCGCGATGCGCAGCGGTGCGCCGGCGAGGCCGGCGAAGCGAGCGGTCAGCGCCGCCTCGGTGATCACGACCCTGACCTGGCCGCGCTCGAGACGATCGGTGAGGTCGGAGCGCTCGAGCAGGGTCGTCGCCGGAATCACCACCGCGCCGAGGCGGATGGCCGCGAGCATGGTCTCCCAGAGCGGCACGCAGTTCGGCAGCATGAGCAGCACGCGGTCGCCGGCGCGCAGCCCGTGGCCGGCGAGGAAATTCGCCACCTGCGCGGCGCGGCGTGCCAGCTCGGCAAAGGACAGCTGCTGATCGGCGCCGGCATCATCGACCAGGCGCAGTGCCGGGGCGGCGTTGCCGGCGGCAATCACCTCGAAGTAGTCGCGTACCCAGTTGAATTCGCTGAATTCCGGCCAGCGCAACGCCTGCTGTGCCCCGGCCAGGTCCCCGCGTGTCCGCAGCAGTGCATCGCGCAGCTCGATGAAGCGGTTGCTCATGGGCGGCCTCACCCCCGAAAGCGGCGTCGATGAGCTTAACATCGCCGCCTGGGCTAGTATCTTGGCATGACTCCGGCGCGTCTCGAGGCGTTCACCGACGGCGTGGTCGCCATCATCATCACCATCATGGTGCTGGAGCTGCGGGTGCCGCACGGCACCGACCTGGTGGCGCTGCGCGAGGACGTGCCGCTGCTGCTGGCGTATGTACTCAGCTACGTCAATGTCGGCATCTTCTGGAACAACCACCATCACATGCTGCACGTCACCGAGCGCATCGATGGCAGCGTGCTGTGGGCCAACCTCGCGCTGCTGTTCTGGCTGTCGCTGGTGCCGTTCGTGATCCGCTGGATCGACGAGGCGGGCTTCGCGCCGCTGCCGACCGCCGCCTACGGCGTGGTGCTGGTCGGCGCCGCCGTGAGCTACATCGTGCTCGAGTGGCGCATCGTCGCGGTGAACGGCCGCAGCTCGCGCCTCGCGGTGGCCGTCGGCAATGAGTTCAAGGGCAATGTGTCCCTCGCGCTCTACGTCGCGGCCGTCGCCCTCGCCTTCGTGCGCCCGTGGCTGTCGATTGCGCTGTATGTCGCGGTGGCGCTGCTGTGGCTGGTGCCGGACCGGCGCATCGAAGCGCTGGTGAAGCGGGCGCTGCCGTGAGCGGCGGTCCGACGGTGAGGGCCGTCAGTGGCGCGAGTCCCTGGCTGGTGACGCTGCGCGACGAGCTCGGTCACGAGTGGCTCGCCGACGAGCCGCCGGCCAGTGGCGGCGGCGGCCGCGGGCCGACGCCCCACCAGCTGCTGCTGTCGAGTCTCGGGGCGTGCACCGTTATGACGCTGCGCATGTATGCGGCGCGCAAGGGCTGGGAGCTGCGGGCGGTGCAGGTCGAGCTGCGCTTCAACCCGCATGGCCCGCCGCCGGAGGGCGGCTCGCTCATCGAGCGGAGCATCACCCTG
>Ga0207707_10003065_pt1 | contig 14840 bp, 15 predicted proteins | sample KBSC83BmetaG_FD_184336 | JGI IMG/M metagenome (GOLD analysis project Ga0207707, IMG submission 184336) | Corn rhizosphere microbial communities from Kellogg Biological Station, Michigan, USA - KBS C8-3B metaG (SPAdes) (version 2) | ecosystem: Host-associated > Plants > Roots > Rhizosphere ...
TGACCGGAGAGGGAGGGAGCCGCGGAGCGGCGGAAGGGTGAGGGGTGTGGTCCCATCATTTCCACCCGCAATGCGTTACCAACGGCAAACACCCCAATCCAAGAAAGCACCCCATGACCTACAAGAGCACATTCCAGGACCGCGCCGCCCAGGCCGCCGAGGCGAAGAAGAAGGCGCTCGAGCAATATCGCGCCAAGCCCCCGGTCGACGACAAGACCGCCGCCGAGCGCATCGCCGCCGGCGAGGAACGCGCCGCCGCCAAGGCGGAGAAGGCAGCGACAAAGAAGGTGGAGCGCAAGGCTTCCGACGAAGCGGCGGCGGCGGATGCCGAGGCTAAGGCGGCTGCCGCGGCGCCTAAGTCGGAGGCGGAGCTGAAGGCCGCGCGGGATGCGAAATATGCGGCGCGGAAGGCGCGGAGGTAGGGAGGAGTAGCCGAGCACAAGGGAGCGTTTGCGCAAGCAAACGGGAGCTTGTGTCGAAGAGACTACGACGACCCGGCCGGCGGGGCGGCGAGCCTCAAGCGAACCGAACCCGTCCGACGTCACGAATTCACTTCGTGACGGCTGTTTAGCTGTGTTACGTCCAAGTTGTGCCGATCGAACTGGGGCTGCCGCCAAGGCGGCCCTTTTGCGTGTGAGTGCGTGTGAATGGCCTGGTACGATGGGCTCGATATAGATTCAGCTGCTTTTGAAATCGCGCAATCCGTTGAAGCGCGGATACGGGTGCTTGCCGGCCCGGGTGCAGGCAAATCTTTTGCGATGAAGCGTCGCGTTGCTCGGCTACTCGAAGACGAAGGCATTTTGCCCCAGCATCTCCTCCCAGTGACATTCACGCGAGTAGCCGCCGAAGATTTACATCGCGAACTTGTGTCGCTGCACGTTGAGGGCGCAAATAACCTCGAAGGCAGAACGCTTCACAGTCTAGCCATGACCATTCTCATGCGGCAGCACGTCTTGGATGTTCTGGCGCGAATGCCTCGGACCCTCAATCAATTCGAAGTTGACCCGCTCCTCGAGGACCTCGACGCGCATTTCGGGAACAAGCGCGCACGCAAAAAGCGTCTTGAAGCGTATCTGGCTGCGTGGGCGCGTCTTCAGCAGGATGAACCTGGGTTAGCAGTTGATCCGCTCGATGCCGAGTTCGCGCACGATTTGGTCCGATGGCTGCGTGATCACGAGGCGATGCTTATCGGGGAAGTCATCCCCCTGTTGCACAATTACTTGGTTTTGAATCCGCTTGCCCAGGAGCGCAGCGAATTCACGCACATTCTCGTCGACGAATACCAGGATTTAAATCGGGCCGAGCAAGAGGTGATCGAGCTGCTCGGTGCGAACGGCGAAATTTGCATAATCGGGGACGAGGATCAGTCCGTCTACAGTTTCAAATTCGCGCACCCCACGGGAATTCGGGACTGGGGCCCCGCTTGCAATGCAGAAGACCACGACATCGCCGAGTGCAGACGATGCCCCACGCGCATCGTTGCCATGGCTAACTCGCTGATCGCTCACAACGTTGACCGCCAGCCACGTATCTTAGCTCCAATGGCTGCCAACGGCGAAGGCGAGGTACGGATTAGACACTACCAAACCGTACAAGCAGAGGCACAAGCCATTGTGGCGGACATACAGGATCAAATAGCTGCAGGAGTTCAACCGGGCGACATAATCGTGCTTTCGCAACGCAAGACGTTTGCGATTCCTATTTACACACTGCTCCGGCAACAGGGCGTGCCCGCGAAATCGTACTATGCGGAGACCGCGCTACATTCGAAGGAAGCGCAGGAGCGCTTCGCGATCCTCAAGCTGTATTTGAATAACCAGGATCGAGTCGCCCTACGCTGGCTTTTAGGGTGCCACCACGCCCGCTGGCACGCGCCTCAGTACGCGAGAATTCTGGCACATTTCCATGCGACTGGGATGAGCCCGTTCGATATCATGACGGCACTTGCTGACGGCACCCTCGCGATCCAACACACCGGCACAATTGTTGAGCGATTCATCCAAATTCGTACGGAAATTCAGCAGCTGAATGACGCCGGGAATTTGGACGATTTTACGACTGCTTGGTTGCCCCCAAGCGAGCGGACGGCATTGCTGGCGCAAGTTGTCGCTGAGCACTCTGAAGGCGTCGACACCGTCGAGCAGCTGTTTGATTCTCTGCAACAGGAGTTCACCCAGCCAGAAATACCCCTGGAGGTCGCGGAGGTCCGCGTAATGAGCTTCCACAAGAGCAAGGGCCTTAGCTCACCAGTTGTATACATGGTCGGGTGTGTCGATGGGTTGATACCTTCACGGCCAGATCCGGAGAAGACGCCGAATGAAAACGCCGCAAAATTGGAGGAGGATCGTCGGCTCTTCTATGTCGCGATGACGCGCGTGAAAGCCGACCCCGCTCATGGGAAACCCGGCTATCTCCACCTCAGCTATCCGCGAAGGATGCCGATGGCTGATGCTATGCAGGACAACATTGGCGCGACCGTGTTTCAGGGGCAAAACGCGATACTGCATGCTAGCCGCTTCCTCGGCGAATTAGGGCCACAAGCGCCTCAGCCGGAGGCAGGGTGAGCAGCATGGACGAGACCAAGAGTAAGGAATCCGTAGTCCATGCTCATCGGCTCTTCGTCTGGGGGGTAATTGCCAGCGCACTGTATATCCTAGGCTTGGCTATTTACGCGTGGATCGTCCGCGATGCGATGTCAGCTATGAAGCCAGATCAATTCGCAACGTTTCTCTCGGGCGTATTCGCGCCCTTAGCATTTCTGTGGCTCGTCCTAGGGTTCAGACAGCAGGGTGACGAACTTCAAAACAGCGCTCGAGCGCTGTGGGTTCAAGGCGAAGAATTGCGCAATTCTGTCGAGCAACAGCGCGCGTTGGTTGAGGTCTCGCGCGAACAGCTCCAAGCCGAGTACGCCGAGTACGCCGAGCGCGTGAGAGCGGATGAGGAGGCAGATCGGGCAGCGCAACCCCAGTTTCTAGGGTCTACAGGCGGAAGCTTCATGGGGGATAAGCGCCAACTCAGTTTTATAGTGACATCGGCAGGGCCGACTTCCTCCGATGTGCAGCTTGTTGTCGACGGCTCCATTCGCGCGAGTACACCCGTATTGCGAGAGGGCGAGCGAGTGCAATTCAGCTGTGTTTACCAGACACCAGCAGAAGTGGAGTCCTTGGAAATCGAAGTCGTTTACACCGACCTGCGCGGCAACCGCCGCGCTCAGAAATTTGCGTTGCCCGTTGATGAGACCGGTGGCCCCGGCCATAGCCGTACCTTCGGAACTCCGATCCGCCTCCCCGGCGTCGATAAATTGGGTACGGCGGAAGGAGCTTCGACCTAACCCGCAAACACAGGAGGACCAGTCGCGATGGAATAGATTCCGTACGACAACGCGCGCAATTACGCCGCCTCCGCAGGCTCGACAGTCAATCTCAACCCCATCGCGCCCAAGATCGACCGGATCGTCTCGAACGACGGGTTCCCGTCCTCGCCGAGCGCCTTGTAGATGCCCGGCCGGCTGACGCCGCTGCGCCGGGCGAGGTCGGAAATGCCGTGCGAGCGCGCGACGGTCGCCAGCGCATTGCGCAGCTCCTCGGGTGTGCCGTCCTCGAGCCAGGCGTCGAGATAGGCGGCGATCGCCTCGGCGCTATTGAGATAGTCCGCGGAGTCGAATGAAGTGGTTTTGAACTTCCCCATCATTCAAACTCCCTGGCCAGCGCCTTCGCTGTCTGTCAACCATAGTTTACAGAACCGGCCTGCTTGTCACTTCGGCTGAACTTGCGCGCGTCCCGGGTGTACAAAGGACCGAGATGAACGCTCTTCGCCTCTCGGCCGCGGCAATGGCAGCGCTGATCGCCGTGGTGCCCGCCGGCGTCCACGCCCAGGTCCTGCCCGGCGGCGGCCTCGCCGGTCCGCTCTATCCGCAGCCGGGCAGCGGGTCGCTCTATCCGACGCCCATCCCTCCCCAGGGCAGCGTGCGCGGGTCGCGCGACGGCTTTCATCGCGGCTTTCGCCATGGCTTCGGCGGCACCGTCTTCATCTATGCCGAGCCGGAGGTGGTTCACGACGTGGTGGTCGTGCACGACACGCCCGCGCCCCAGCCTGCCGCGGCCCCCGAGCCTCCGCCGCCGCCGCCGCCGCGCTATGTCATCGGCAAGAGCTACGACTCGCTGCCCGGCGGCTGCATGAAGATGGTCGAGGGCCGGAGCACCTATTTCCTCTGCAGCGGGGACTGGTACCGCGAGGTCGGCCGCGACCGGTACAAGGCCGTCACGGCACCGATGTAGGCCGGCCCTAGCGCCGCCTCGGCTCGCGACGCTTCGCGCTCTCCGTGCTCGCCAATCCCCCGGACTGGCCGCGCTCGTAAATCACCTCCCGCTCCCGTGTCCGCGGCTCCCTCGGCAGCGCGCCATTCGGAATCCACGGCCGTTCGCGCGGCTCGCACACCGCCTCGTAAAACTCCCGGCTGTTGAGCGAGAACGTCCGCATCTCAAATCCCTCCCCAATGCAAATGCTTCGGCCATTTGCCGTGCTTGGCCGCTGCGTGGAGCGGGGCCAGGAAGACGTCGACCTTCGCCTGCTCCTCGTCGACCAGCCGGTCGAAATCTTCCTCGCTCAGCTTGTCGACCGCCGCGCAGCAGCGCTCGTTCATCGCCTCCTGCGCCTCGGCGAGCGCGGCGGTGGTTTCCTGCACCCAGGCGATACGCGCCTGTTTACGCCGCCATTCCTCGGCGCTTTCGATGATCGGCCCGGACTGGAGCATCCGGATGGTTGCCTGCGCGTGCTTCATTCTTCCTCTCCCTCCCAATCCACCGGGTCCAGGCCCTCCGCCGCGCGATGCTCGTCGATGGCGCGGCGCCGCTCGGCCTTCTTGTCGGGTCCGTAGCCGCACTCGCCGAAGGACCAGCCGCTTTCCGCCATGAGGATCATGTCGGGCGGGCGCTGGTTGCGGGTGCGGAACGGCTCGTCGGCTTGCGGCTCGAGCCGCTCGGCCGCTTCCCAGTCGACCGGAAGCTCGGTCAGGATCTCGAACGCCGCGCGCTTGCCGGGGCTCGCGCTGATCTCCTGGAGGTAGAGGCGACGGATACGCAGAAGCTTCGCGGCGATGCTGTCCTTCGCCTCCTCCGCGCGGCGGGCGAGCGAGTCCTCGTCCTCGGGCTCCCCATATTCGTTGAGGGCTTGGCCGTCGTGCCTTGGGCCAGAAGGCTGCTCCGTCTTCGATTTGCGCCTGGTGATGCCGGGCACTTCACCGACATAGGGCGGCTGCGAATCGAGTCCGTTGCGGCGGCGGCCGATCGCAAGGGCTCGGTCCCAAGATGCGCGGAAGCTGTCCGCTCCCGGAGTCTTGTAGAGCGCCTCGGCGCCCGTCGCGTGCTTGCCCATCTGCCACACCGCGGCCTGAAGCGTGCCCGTAGCCGCGATCCGGGCGATCAGCTCGCGCTGGAGCTCGGGAGTCCAGCCGTCGGGGCGTTTCACCTTTCGCGGCACCGGTTCGAAATCGAGCAGGGCCGCGATCTCCGGATCGGCGGCGAGCTCTTCGAAGCTGGGGATGGAGGTGCCGCTTTCGGGCGCGGCGGGCCCTTCGGATGTGCTCATCCACGAGCGTGGAGCAAATGAAATCCTAATAGGAAAGCGTGAATTGCCGAGCGCAAGAGAGCGATTGCGCAGCAATCGGGAGCTTGTGTCGAAGAGACAATTCACGCTCGGCCGGCGGGTCCGCGGAGCGGAGCCCGTCCGACGTCACGCGATTCACTCGCGTGACGGCCCCTCCACCAGCTTCGCTGGTTCCCCTCCCCGAGAAATCTCGGGGAGGATGGCAGGGGCACAGTTGAGCAACCCCTTCGCCCAACAGCCGTTTAAGCCGCTGACTCCAACGCAACCAATCGACTCTGCAAGAAAGTGGCGTATTCCTAAGGCGATGGCTCAGGGGGGTGGAAAGAAGCGCGGGAATGCCGGCGGCGCGCCGTTGATCGCGTCCGAGCGGTTCGAGGGACCGGCGTCGGCGACGCTCGAGCTGTCGCTCGACGAGCTGCTCGCGCAGCCGCTCCCGCGGCACATGCCGGCGGAGATGTTCACTGGGCCGGGGCTGATCGCGCTCGCCGATTTGCTGCCGATGATGACCGCCTTCGTCGACCGCGACGAGGTGGTGCGCTTCATCAACAAGCCGATGGCGGAGTTCCTCGAGCAGCCGCGCCACGAGATGCTCGACCGGCCGGTGCGCGCGATGATGGGCGAGGAGACCTATCGCGAGCGCAAGCCGCTGATCGAGGCGGCGCTGGCTGGCGAGCGGCAGTTCTTCGTCGCCGAGTTCCAGCACCCGAGCCGGGGCAAGGTCGCGGTGCAGGCGGAATATGTGCCGTGGACCGCGCCCGACGGGACGATCTCGGGCCTGGTGATGCTGGTCGACGACATCAGCGAGCGGGTCGTCGCCGAGCGCGCGCTGAAGGAGAGCGAGAAGCGGTTCCGGCGGATCGCGAACCAGGCGCCGGTGCTGATGTGGGTGACGCGGCTCGACCGGACACGCGACTTCGTCAACGACGCCTACATGGAATTTCTCGGGACCGACGACCGCGAGAAGGCGCGGACCTACGACTGGCGGACGGGAATCCATCCCGACGATGTCGAGCGGATCGTCGCGGAATCGGTGGCGGGCGAGGCGAGCCTCCAGACCTTCACTCTGGAGGGGCGGTTCCGGCGCGGGGACGGGAGCTATCGCTGGCTGCGGAGCACGAGCAGCCCGCGGTTCGGGCCGGACGGGGAGCATGTCGGCTTCATCGGGGCGGCCACCGACATCACGCTCGCCAAGGAGGCGGAGCTCGAGCTCAAGTCCCAGGTCGCGGAGCAGACGCGCGAGCTGGCGCTGAGCGAGGCGCGGTTCCGCGCGGTGTTCGACACTGTGCTGGAGGTGCTTGTCCTGATGGAGCCGGACGGCACCGTGGTCGAGCTCAACCGCAAGGAGGCGCCGTGGCGGCACAAGAACCCGCACGACGCGGTGGGCCGGAAGCTGTGGGACGCGCCGACGCTTCAGATGTATCCGCAGCACAAGGCGCTGATGAAGAAGGCGGTGAAGCAGGCCGCCGGCGGCAAGCTGTTCGTTCAGGAGGTGCGGATGGAGCGCGAGGGCGCCCCGACCGCCCACCTCGACGTCTCGGTCCAGCCGGTCCACGGGCCCGACGGCAAGGTCATCTATTTGCTGTTCGAGGCGCGCGACATCACCGACCTGAAGCTCGCCCAGGAGCAGCTCCGCCAGAGCCAGAAGATGGAGGCGCTCGGCCAGCTCACCGGCGGAATCGCGCACGACTTCAACAATCTGCTGACGGTCGTGGTCGGCGGTCTCGACATCATCGCCAAACGCGCGGAGGACGAGAAGCTCAAGCGCTATGCGGAAAATGCGCTCGGGGCCGCCGACCGGGGCGCGCGGCTGACGGCGCAGCTGCTCGCGTTCAGCCGGGTGCAGCGGCTCGAGGTGCGGCCGACCTTCGTGGCGCCGCTGATCCACAACATGCGCCCGCTGCTGAAGAACGTGCTCGGCCCGGGAATCAACAAGGAATATGATCTCGACGAAGCGCTGATGCCGGTGATGGCCGATCCGACCCAGCTCGAGGTCGCGATCCTCAACCTCGCGATCAACGCCCGCGACGCGATGCCCGACGGCGGAGTTCTGACTTTCTCGTCACGGACACTCGATGTGGCGGGCGACGCCGAGCTCGAGGACGGCGAATATGTCCAGCTCTGCATCAGCGACACCGGCACCGGAATGCCGCCCGAGGTCGTCGAGCGCGCCTTCGAGCCGTTCTTCACGACCAAGGAGGTCGGCAAGGGGACCGGCCTCGGGCTGTCGATGGTCTATGGAATGGCCCGCCAGTCCGGCGGCGCGGCGCGGATCGAGAGCCGGCCCGGCGAAGGGACCGCGGTCAAGCTGCTGTTCCGCAAGGCCGAGGGCGATGCGGCGAAGGACGCGGCCGCAACCGCCGATCAGGCGCCGCCCGATGCAGGGATGCAAACCGCCTCGGTGCTCGTGATCGACGACGACCCGGACGTCCGCGCCTTCATAGCCGCCGCGCTCGAGGAACATGGCTATCGCGTGCGCGAGGCCGGCGACGGCAAGGAAGGCCTGGCCGAGATCGAGCGCGACAAGCCGGACCTGGTGATCGTCGATTTCCTGATGCCCGGCCTGTCGGGCGCGGAGGTCGCGCGAAGGATCCGCGCGAAGCTGCCCAAGCAGCCGATCCTGTTCGTCTCCGGCTATAGCGAGACGGACGCGGTCAAGCGCACCGCGCCCGACGCGCCGCTGCTCACCAAGCCGTTCCGCGCCGACGCGCTGGCGAAGGCCGTGCGGGCTGCGCTGACGAACGGCTGAACGCAGCGCGCACTCGCGCGTTGTGAGCGCATGGTTCGTATCGTGACGGCGTCGATCCTGCTCGGCTTCGCAGCCCCGCTGTTCGCGCAAGCAACTCCTGCGAGCCTCAAGACTCCGCCGCCCGCGCTCCAGCTGTTCGAGCGCGACTGGGTGCTGATGCACTGGGCGCTCAAGGGGTTCGACATGAACCGCGACATCCTGCTCCAACCGGACGAGGCGAGCGCGGCTGCCCAGGCGTTCCGCAAGCTCGCCGACGCCGACCGGGACGGGCGCGTCACGCCGGAGGAATATCAAAAAGCGCGCCAGACTATCCTGATGGGTGGCTAGGAGCGGTCGCGGGCGGGCGCCTCACCGGCTCGCTCACTCATTGTGAGTGCAAATTTCAATTTGACCGATCAGGAGCGTGGGCCCAGCGACGGCCGCAAGCCGCCAGTTCGCAGGCGCATCCGCGAGCGGCAGGCGAACCCCGGGTTCGCCTCAACCCCACCGAAGCAGCGATGCGAGGAGATCCCAATGACCGCCGAGGAGCTATTGATCATCCATTCCGACACGCTGGGCACCCCGACCGACCTTTCCGCCGATGCGGTCCGCGACATTTCGGGGGCGCTCAACGCGTTGCTCGCCGACATGTTCGCGCTCTACATCAAGACCAAGAATTTCCACTGGCACGTGTCGGGGTCCCACTTCCGCGATTTCCACCTGCTGCTCGACGAGCAGGCGGATCAGATTTTCGCGACCACCGACCCGATCGCCGAGCGGGTGCGCAAGATCGGCGGGACGACGCTCCGTTCGATCGGACAGATCGCCGCGCAAAAGAGGCTGCTCGACAATGACGCGGAGTTCGTCACTCCGCTCGACATGCTCGCCGAGCTTCGCGAGGACAACAAGCAGCTCACCGCCGAGATGCGGCGCACGCACGCCTTGTGCGACGACCATAAGGACGTCGCGACGGCGAGCCTGCTCGAGGTGTGGATCGACGAGTCCGAGCGCCGGACCTGGTTCCTGTTCGAAGCGACGCGAAGGGCGGAGCCCTAGCACCACATCGCAAGGAGCAGTGACCGGTTTCTGAGCCGCGGATTGATGCCGCGCGCGAACAGCCCCACTTTATCGCGAGGCGCGAGCATCGAATCGCCCGGCCAATAACCGGGAGCCGTTTCGGACGTAGATTCGAGGGCGTGCCGACCGCCGCTCCACATTTATCGTCCGCGGGCTAGGCTGACCCCGCTCGGCGGGAGGCGCGCGATAGAGAAAGGCCGCAACGAAAATCCTCCCTGTTCCGCGGAGGATTAAGAATTCCCGCTCTGCATCGCATCGACCAGCGCCTGTGACAGCGTGGCGAGCCGGTAGGGCTTCAGGATCACGGGCCGGCCGCCGCTGCCGGATTGCGCGATTTCCTGGCTGTAGCCGGTGGCGAGGATCACCGGCAGGCCGGGCTTTTCCGCGGCGAGCTGCTCGGACAGCCTGAGGCCCCCCATGCCCGGCATGACGACGTCGCTGAACACCACGTCAAAGTCATGGGCGCGGGTGAGCTCGAGCGCTTCCTCGCCGGACGTGGCGAGCGTGACCGAATGGCCGAGCTCGGTGAGCAAGGTCTCGGCGAAATGGCCAACATCCTCATTGTCCTCGACGACCAGGATCTCGGCGCGCGGCTGCTCCGGGATCTCGGGCTCGTCGCCCCTGGCCTCGGCGAAGGCCGTGCCGTGGCTGCACGGCAGCAGCAAGGTCACCGTGGTCCCCTTGCCGCGGTCGGTCTCGACCAGCACGTCGCCGCCCGACTGCGTCGCGAAGCCATAGACCTGGCTGAGGCCGAGACCGGTGCCGTGCCCTGTCTTCTTGGTGGTGAAGAAGGGTTCGAAGATCCGGCTCGCCGTATCGGGGTCCATCCCGCTGCCCGTGTCGCTGATCGCGACCGCGGCCATGCTTTCGCCCGAGCCCGAAGGCACGGTCGAGACCGCGATCCGGAGCGTCCCGCCGTCGGCCATCGCGTCGCGCGCGTTCGAGGCGACGTTGAGGATCGCCGACTGGAGCTGGTTGCGGTCGACGGTGACCGGGCAGGTCCCCTCGAAGCTCGTTTCGATCCGGATTCGCTCGCCCATGGTCCGGTCGAGGAGGTCGGTCATTCCGGCGACGAGGGCGGAGAGGTCGATCAGCTCGGGCTTGAGCGGCTGGCGGCGGGCGAAGGCGAGCAGCTGCGAGGTCAGGACCGCGGCATTCTCAGACGCCTGGACGATCGCCCGGGCGAAGCGCTTGCGGCGGTCCTCGGCGAGCTCGTCGCGGGTGAGGATATCGGCCGATCCCTGGATGACGGTCAGCAGATTGTTGAAGTCGTGCGCGATGCCGCCGGTCAGCTGGCCGAGCGCCTGCATCTTCTGGCTCTGGCGGAGCTGGTCCTCGGCCTTTGCGCGCTCCTCGATCTGCTCGGCGAGCAGCTCGTTGGACTGGCTCAGCGCCTCGGCGCGCTCGCTGAGCTCGCGGTTGGCCCGGCGCAGCGCGGTCTGGGCGAGCCCGAGCGTTGCGATGACGAGCGCCGCCATGACCGCGAGCGCGCCCATGACCACGTAGCGGGTGAGGCGGCGTGAGACGGCCTCCCGCTCGACCTCGTAAACCGCGGTCCCGATACGCTGCCCGGCGCTCGTGACCGGGACCGCGACGCGGTAGCTGCTTCCCGGCGGCGGCGGCAATTTGGCGAGGTCGAGCCGGGCGCGGCCGCGCGACGGATCGTAGGCGCCCAGCACGTGGCCGGCGCGGTCGAACACGCCGACGTAGCGGACCTGGGGATTGACCCGGAAAGCGTCCACCGACTGCTGGCTCGCGACCGGGTCGCCGAAATCGACGGCCGCGGTGACCGATCCCGCAAGCACTTGCGCCGCGACCATCGCCTGCCGGTCGCGCGAGGCGCGGAACGTCACCTCATTCTGCAAGATGATCCCGAAGCCGGCGACGAGGATGAGCACGGCGACGACGAAGATGGTGGCCGGGGCGGTCCGCCATCCACCGCGCCAGAAGCCGAAAGCCTTCACCGCTGATTCACCCCGACGGCGAGCGCGAGCAGGCGCGAGCTGATGGTCAGCCCGCGCGCCTGCGCCTGGGCATTGTCGATATAGAAGCGCACCCTGCCGCCGATGATCGCAAAATGGATGACCCCGCGCTGCGAGCTGGTTCGCGAATCGGTGACCGTGAGGATCGGCTGGCGGCCGAGCGCGGCGAGCGTCTCGCCGGTATGGCTGCCGTCGACGAAGGCGATTGCGCAGACGGATGCGCCGTTGGCGGACGAAAGGCGCTTCACCACAAGCGAACGGCCGTCGACCGACTGGCTTGCCGCGGCCTGGTCGAGGGCGTTCCCGAACGGATCGTCGCCGATGACGCAGATCGCGAGCGGGCCGCTCCCCACCGCCGGCGGCGGCCAGGTCACGTAGCGGGCGAACTTCGGAATGAAGGCGGCCTTGACCGCGGTATCGCTGATCTCGGCATGCGCGGCGCCGGCGGCGAGCAATGCCGCGCAGATCGCGCCGAGCAGGAACGAGGCGCGCAGCCAGCTCAAAAGCGCAGCCGGGTCCCTGCGTAGAGGCTGCGCTTGATCAGCTGCGCCGAGCCATCGCCGTTTTCGAGGTGGGTCCGGTGCAGCAGGTTGCGCGCGGCGACGAACAGCTCGATTCGTTCGCTGAGGTCGTAGCCGAGCCTTCCGCCGGTCTCCACGTAGCCCGGCACGTCGGGGGGAAGGTCGAGCGGGCCGACGCTGCGCACGTCGAGCGTGAGCCTGAGCCTGGGCGTCAAGTCCATGTCCGAGCTTCCGACGAACTGCCATTTCGGATCGGCGCCGAGCGAGTTGCGCGGAAACAGATCGACCCGGCCGTCGATCAGCTCGAAATTGTTGTGCAGGTGCGACGCTCCGAGCGAGAGCCGCCACCAGGGCGTCACCTGCGCCTTGCCCCATGCCTCGATTCCGTAGCTCGTTCCCTTGCGCCCGTTGAGAAGCTCGATCGGATTTCCGGGCAGGTCCGTGACCTCGGTGGTCCGCACGTCGGTGTAACGGTTGTAGAAGAGGTTGACCGAAAAGCTGAGCCAGCCCGACGGCTCGCCCCGATAGCCCGCCTCGAACGCCGTCACCTTTTCGCTGTCGAACTCGGTCGAAGGCGCGACGAAGGGCAGGAACTGCAGCTCGCGGTCGATCCGCGACGGGGTCCGGACGGCGCGCGACACGGCCGCCCAGAAGAGGCTGCGCTCGTTGGGCTGGTAGGCGAGGCGGAGGTTCGGGAGAAGTTGCCAGCCCACGAAGCTCGACTTTTCGAGCTTCACGCCCGCGATGACCGACAGCTCGCGCGTGAGGTTGAAGCGGTCCTGAGCGAAGACGTTATAGACCCACAGGGTCTTGCTTTCGGGATCGAGCTCGAACGGGTTGAGGTTGTTGACGAAGCGGTCCTTGGTCCGGCGTGCGCCCACCCCGGCGACGATTTCGTGCGCGCCCGTGTCGAGATTGAGCTGCGCTTCATTGTCGAAGGTTGCCAGCCTGCTTTTCACCAGCGTCACGTCGGTGCTGTACCAATCGTAGTAGCTCTGAAGCTGGAAAGACGCCTTCGGCCCGATCACGTGCGTCCAGCGGCCGAGGATGTTGTGCGCGTTGGCGTGATCGCCCGCGAGGAGCTTGTCGGTCGCGTGGAAAATGTCGCCCTGAACCGTGAAATTGTCGCGCCCGGCGCCGAAGTCCGAGCGGAATCCGCCCTGCCATGAGCGGTAGGAATCGTCGCCGCGAGGCCCGAAGGCGGACGGCAGCCCCTCGCGGTCGTCGTAATTTGCATAGACCCGCATCGCGCCCGCCGGACCAAGCGAGAAGCCGTAGCGCGCAGCGGCGGTGCGCTCGAGCGGGCCGGCCGTGCCGCGGGCCAATGCCCCGATCGTGTCCTGCGCATTCTTCGTCGTGACGTTGACCACGCCGTTGACCGCGTTCGGACCGTAGAGCGTGCCTCCGGGCCCGCTGATGACCTCGATCTGCTGGAGGTCTTCGAGCAAGGGCTGGTGAAGGTTCCAGATCACATTGTCGGCGAGCGGGGTGTAGATCGAACGCCCGTCGATCAGCACCAGCAGCTTGTTGCCGGCCTGGATTCCGTTGAAGCCGCGCGCGGCGATCGAATATTGGCTGGCGTCGACCTGCTGGACGTTGAGATTGGGCGCGAGGCGCAGCGCTTCGGGAAGCGACGTAACTCCGCTGTCCTCGATATCCTGCTGGGTTATGACGTAGAGCGCGGCCGGGGCGCGGCTCAGCGGCTCCGCCTGCTTGGAGGCCGATGTGACCTTGATCTGCGCAAGCTGCTCGATCGAGAGGCTCGCAAGGTCAGGCTGCTCTTCGGCATTGGCGCGGCCGTTCCAGAAGAGGATCGAGCCAATCGCAACCGCGACCCCTGTCCGCATTGTCGTTCCTACTCGCCGGTGGGCCCCCCGCCGGTTGCACGGTCATCGATGATGGGTCGGGGGCGGTCAAGTCAATGAATGTGGCATGCGCCTGATTAACGAAGGTTTATGTCCCCAGGAGATCGGCCGCACGCATCGCGAGCTCGGTCCGGTTGTCGACCCCGAGCTTGTCGAAGATGGCGTGGAGATAGACCTTCACGGTCCCTTCGGTGACTCCGAGCTGAGCGGCGATGTCGCGGTTGCGAAGGCCCTGCCGGACGAGGTCGATCAGCTCGCGCTCACGCGGCGTGAGCGACGGCGCGCGGGATGCCCGGTCCTTCACCTGGCGGGTCCGCTCCTCGATTTCGGGATCGATCCAGCGCTCGCCCCTGCGCACCTGCTCCATGCATTCGAGCAGCAGCGCCGGGTCCGAAGTCTTGAGTACCATCCCTTCGGGGCCGAGCTTGTCGGCGGTAAGGATCTGCGTGTCGTCCATCCCGGCGGTGAGCAGGATGACCGCGGGCGCCCGGCGCGTCGCCCGGAGCTGGCGGAGAACGTCGAGCCCGCCGCCGTCGGGCATGTTGACGTCGAGCAGCAACAGGTGCGGCTTGAGACGCTGGACCTGGCTCAGCGTGTCGGCGCCGCCGCGGGCGCGGCCGACGAGCTCATAGTCGCTGCCGCGAAGAAGGACCTCAAGGGCGGCCGCGATCATCGGGTGGTCGTCGGCAAGAAGGACGCGCATCATACGGGAACTCCGGTCAGTGGAAGCGTGATCAGGATCGTGGTGCGGCCCGGCTCCGATTTCAGGGCCAGAGAGCCGTTTGCGCGGTCGATGCGCTCCTTGAGCGACCATGGCTCGACCGGAGACCCGTTGGCGGGGCCGAACCCCGAGCCGTTGTCCAGGACTCGAAGACGCAGATGCTCGTCTTCTATCCCGACCTCGACGTCGATCCGGCTGGCGCCGCCGTGCCTGACGGCATTGGCGACGGCTTCGCGGAGCAGCTGCTGAAGGTCGAGCTGAAGTCGGATCGGGATCGAGGCGTCGCCCTTGGTCGCCTCAACGCTGCAATCGACCGCCCATTGCTGACTGAGGCGCCGGCCGAGC
>Ga0207707_10003067_pt1 | contig 14834 bp, 14 predicted proteins | sample KBSC83BmetaG_FD_184336 | JGI IMG/M metagenome (GOLD analysis project Ga0207707, IMG submission 184336) | Corn rhizosphere microbial communities from Kellogg Biological Station, Michigan, USA - KBS C8-3B metaG (SPAdes) (version 2) | ecosystem: Host-associated > Plants > Roots > Rhizosphere ...
CAGTCTCCCGAGGATAGTTTTGATTTGCAGCGAACATGGCAATCGGAAATTTCAAAGTGGGAAGGAGAATTGCAGGGTAATCCAGAAGATTCGCGGCGTCAGGAAATCGAAGGCTTTCTGACGAAATATCGAAGCAAGCTTGAAGAGACGAATGGTCAAATCGAAGCACGGCTTGCGGATATGGACCCAGATGAACGAGTGAAATTCGAAACTCGGCAGCGTGGTTATAATCAGGCAATCGCTCATTTAGACGAACAGTTATCGAATTTCCAAGGAACGCATGCAGAGAAGATGAAGCTTCATCAAGAAAAAGATGCGCTCGTGAAAGCGCGTGCGGAGTTCGAGGCTGGATTATCGAAATAAAAAGAAAAGAGGGCTATGCGCCCTTTTTTCATATCAGCCGATAGCTCACCTCTTTCACTCCTTTAATATCTTTCAGCTTCAAGATTAATTTTTCGATTTTTATTTTGTCGGTGGATTGCACTTCGACTTTGTCGAAGGGGAAGCGTCCGCCTTTCGGATTTTCCGCGTGAAAGCTCATGATATTCATATGATTTCGTGCGATGCATGCCGAAATATCTTTGATGAGGCCCACGCGATCGTCGACGACGATCTTCAGCTCGCAATGAGCGGGGAGCGCGATATCTTTTGCGAAATTCTTTTTGGCGCGCGCGGAAGCTTTGATGTGGTCGCGGGCGATCGAGGTTTTCACGAAGCGGAGCCAATCCTCGGACGGCTTCTTTCCTTTTTGCGCGATGATCTCGACGACGTCGCCGGATTGCAGCGCATGATCGAGCGGCACGATCGCGCCGTTCACTTTCGCACCGGCGCACGAATTGCCGATTTCAGAATGCACGTGATATGCGAAGTCGATCGGCGTCGCGCCCGCGGGAAGATCGATCACGTCGCCGTGCGGCGTCACCGCGAAAATGCGGTCCTTGAAGAAATCGATTTTCATGAGATCGATGAACTCCTGTGAATTTTCGGCTTCTTTCGTGTAGCGTTCCTGCCATTCGCGGAGCTGCTGCACCCACGGCAGGTCTTTTGCGAGTTTTTTGCCGGTGCTCGCGTCGCCTCTGCTCGCTTTATAAATCCAGTGCGCGGCGATGCCGAATTCGTTTTCGTCGTGCATCGCTTTCGTGCGGATTTGAAATTCGATCGCCTTGCCTTCGGGACCCAGAACCGTCGTGTGCAGGCTGCGGTATGCGTTCGGCTTGGGCATCGCGATGTAGTCTTTGATGCGGCCGGGAAGCGGGGGCCATGTTTCATGAATCACGCCGAGTGCGGCGTAGCATTCGGGAACCGTGTTTAGGATGATGCGGACGGCGGCGAGATCGTAAATGCGGCCCATATCCATTTCATGGCGGAGCAGTTTTTTATAAAGGCTGCTGTAGCGCTTCGCGCGGACTTCCACCTCGATGGGGTTAATATCGTGCGTTTTTAAGATTTTTTTAATGTCCGGCGTGATAGTCTCAAGGTAGGCGAGCCGTTTCTCGTACTGCTCTTTTGCGGTATTCAAAAGCCACCGATACTCTTGCGGATGAAGATAAGGGAAGGCAAGATCCTGCAGTTCGCCGGACAAATTATGCATGCCGAGGCGGTACGCGATGGGGGCGTAAATCTCGTCAGTTTCGAGCGCGATGCGGCGCTGTTTTGCGGGCGGCACGGCCGCGAGCGTCTGCATGTTGTGCAGACGGTCGGCGAGCTTGATGAAGATGACGCGCAGGTCCTGCGAGAGCGCCAAAATCAATTTGCGTAAATTTTCCGCCTTCTTTTCCGCGCCGCGATATTTGATGTGGCCGAGCTTCGTCACGCCGTCCACGAGGAATGCGATCTCTTCGCCGAATTCTTTTTTGATTGTTTCGAGCGGTACGCCCGTGTCTTCGACCGTGTCGTGTAGAAGCCCTGCCGCGATCGTTGCTTTGTCGAGGTGCCACGCATTCAAAAGTTCAGCCGTTGCGAGCGGGTGCGTGAAATACGGCTCGCCGTTTTGGCGTTTCTGTTTGCGATGAGCGGCTTCCGAGAACGCATATGCTTTCGCAATAATGTCGTTCGGGGTTTGGCGCGCGATTTGGGCGACGGTTGCATTTTTCACACCTTGAATATACATGAAAAACGCCGGGCTGCCCATGAAGGGAGGCCCGGCGGGTGATCGTCGAATTTACGCAGAAACGACGATAGGATTGAGTTCGCGTTTTGCCATGAGTGCCGCTTTTGAGAGAAATTCTCTCTCGCGCGCTCCGAGCCGGTCATGCTCGCGCTGCCACGACTGCACGGTTTTTTCCGGAAGCCAATACTTCCGGTATCCGGGGCTGTCGCAAACGATGAAGCCGAGGAGGTGAAGGCGCCTTAGGTACTCTGCGACGTCGTCACAGCTGGGATACGGTCCGTTCCAGGCGAAAAATAATTTATCCAAGAACGGTGGCCGCCCCGGTTCAGGCGGAAGCTTATGGAGTTGATAAAAGAGTTTATGCCAATGCTCCATCTCGTGCAGGCGGAGATTTTCTTCGTCGCGATGCAAGAAGAGCAGGAGATGCTGAACGAAATCGCCCATGGTCATAATGATGCCCTCGTTTGGGGAGATCTGGCTTCAGTGAAGCAGAAGTGCGGCGCGATTTCAAGTTGACCCTCGTAAAAGCCGCATGATATAAAAAAAGAAGCAAGTCATTTTACCGTGGAGCAGTGCATGGATTCCCCAGCGAATAGAGAAGTGGCGCGTCTTGATGCATCAGCGGATATCGTGAATGCATTCATTTCCATTTTGCAAAACGAAACCGGTATCCCGCTTACGTGGGTCTGGGATCGGAGCAAAACGCCGCATGTAGCGGTCGTGGAGCATGGAGCGGACGATCTGCATCATGAAAGGATTGCTTCCGCCATCAAGCGGCGCATGATTCGGGAGCAGCTCATCGCGTACCCCACGCTGCAGCCGCAATCCGGTATCAGGCTCATCGCCTTTAACCTCTCAACCCCTGCGTGAACGTGCGCGGAATTATCAAGCCTTCGCCTCAACCGGCGCGGGCTTCTTTTTTTCTTTCTTCGGCTTCGGCGGATTTTCCTTCCAATACTTGAACGCGGCCTGGAGGTCTTCTTCGGATTCAGGTTTCTTATTCATTACGAACGTGCAATCGGGGAAACGCGTGCAGGCATAAAATGGCTTGCCGCGGCCGCGGGATTTTTTGAGCACGATATCGCCCGGTTTTTCGTGCCGGTCGGGCGATGCGAGGCAGTTCGGACATTTGAAGCCGGTCTTGTCCCAGATTTTGGCTACGCCTTTGCAGTTCGGATAATCGGTGCAGCCGAGGAAGAAGCCGAAGCGCCCGCGGCGCACTTTCATCGGTTTGCCGCAGATTGGGCAGCGCTCATCTTTCGTTTTCTCCTCAAGCTCTTTTATCTTCGCCGCTTCTTCGGGCATTGGGAGCGTCACTTTCACGCCCGGTTCGGGGCAGGCGAGGAACTTGCCCATGCGGCCGAATTTGATGATCATCGGCTTGCCGCAGTGCGGGCAGGGCGTCGTGGAAACCTCAACTTGTTTTTCAACGGTCGCTTCTTTTTCATCGAGGTTCTTTTTGAACGGAAAATAAAATTCCCGCGCGAGTTCGGTCCATTTCATTTTCCCATCCGCCACATCGTCGAGTTCCTCTTCAATATGCGATGTGAACTTGATGTCGACGATCTCCGGGAAGTTTTCGACGAGAAGATCATTCACGAGAATGCCGATTTCGGTCGGCTGATATTTCTTGTCTATTTTTTCAACATAGCCGCGCTCCTGGATGGTGGAGAGCGTGGGCGCGTACGTTGAAGGACGGCCGACGCCTTCGGACTCGAGCGCTTTTACGAGCGTGGCGTCCGTATAGCGCGCCGGCGGTTCCGTGAAGTGCTGTATGGGTTTCAATTCCTCGAGCGAGAGCGCCATATCTTTTTCAAGTTTCGGCAGGCGGCCTTCGACTTCGTCGTTTTCGCCTTCGTCGCGGCCTTCGGTATAGACGCGGATGAAGCCGTCGAATTTTACGGTTTGTCCCGTGGCGCGGAACATTTCTTTCCGGTCGGTGGCCGCTTCGATATCGACGGATGTCTGTTCAAGTATTGCTTCGCGCATTTGCGATGCGATGGTGCGCTTCCAGATGAGATCATAAAGGCGCTTTTCACCGCGATCTTTCAAATGGAAATTCTCGCCCTCGATTGCGGCGAGATTCGTCGGCCGGATCGCTTCGTGCGCTTCCTGCGCGCCTTTGCTCTTCGTTGCGTAATAGCGCGGCGAATCGAGCTGGTATTCTTTGCCGAATTCTTTGCCGATCACGCTGTGCGCGGCTTGCAGCGCGAATTGCGCGAGGTTCGTGCTGTCCGTTCTCATGTACGTAATATGGCCGTTTTCATAGAGATGCTGCGCGATGACCATCGTCTGTTTCGCCGAAAATCCGAGCTTGCGCGCGGCTTCCTGCTGGAGCGTGGACGTAGTGAAGGGAGGCGCGGGATTGCGGCGCACTTCTTTTGTCGTGATGTCCGTAACGCGGTATTTCGCGCCCGTAAGATTCTTCATGAAGGCCTGCGCTTCGGCTTCGTTTTTTATCCCCATTTTCCCGAGCGACTTGCCATTCACCGAATGTAAAAATGCCGGGAATTTCCCGTTTTTCTTTTCACCGTTTTTCTGAGGAGAGAAAAGCCCCTCGATGGACCAGTATTCTTCTTTTTTGAATGCCTGAATCAGGCGCTCGCGTTCAACGACAAGCCGGACGGCGACGCTCTGTACGCGGCCCGCCGAAAGTCCATACCGGATCTTTCTCCATAAAAACGGGGAGAGGCCATACCCCACGAGGCGATCGAGCACGCGGCGCGCCTGTTGGGCGTCCACCAGGTTAACATCGATTACCCGCGGGTGTTCGAGTGCTTCTTTGATCGCGCTCTCCGTGATTTCATGGAATGCAATGCGCTGCGTCTGTTCCATTTTCTTTTCGAGGCCGAGCGCGGCAACGAGGTGCCATGCGATTGCTTCTCCTTCGCGGTCTTCATCAGTCGCAAGAATGATGCGATCCGCTTTTTTGGCGAGCTTTTTCAGATTATCGACGACGGGCTGAGCCTTTTTCGGAATGACGTATTGCGGTTCGAAATCGTGCGCAACGTCAATGCCGACCTTGCTTTTCGGCAGGTCGCGGATATGGCCGTAGGAGGATTCGACGGTGAATTCCTTCCCGACGAATTTGCCAATGGTTTTCGCTTTGGTCGGCGATTCGACGATGATGAGATCCATAACAATATGATTCAGTTCATTATATAGCCCCCTTCAGTTTCTCTCGCGAGATTCTTAATAATAAGGAGGGCGAGCGCACGATTGATGACACGGGTATCAAGTTTAGTGATGTTGGTCAATTTGTCAACGGTGAGGGCAAGCGAAGCGTCCGATAACGCCTTTAAAATAAGCTTTTCTTCGGGAGTGGCATTGGAGTCTATGTACGCGATGCGCGCCGCTTTTGTTATGCCGTACGCTTCGCAAATATCCTCCGGACCCCGCACAAGTTCAGCCCCTTGACGGATAAGCGCATGCGACCCTTTAAAGTTCGGATGGCGGATGCTGCCGGGTACGACAAAGAGATCGCGGTTTTCCTCGAATGCGTGCCGCGCGGTGTTTAAAGCCCCCGATCCATCAGGCGCTTCTATGATGACAGCGCCAGTCGCAAGACCGCTTACAATACGGTTACGCTCAAGAAACCGGAATGGGCGCGCCGGTTCGCCGAACGGATATTCCGAAACGACTGCCCCGCCTGAAGCTGCTATTTTTTCCGCGAGCCGTTCGTGGCTGCGAGGATACGGCGCATGGAGCCCGCTTGCGATTACGGCTACGGTTGGGGCATTCGCGTCGAGCGCTCCTTCGTGCGCGGCGGCATCGATGCCGAATGCGAGGCCGCTCACAACGAGCACTCCCGCATCGCTGAGCGACCGGCCGAACTCGCGCGCTGTGTGCTTTCCCTCGGACGTTGCTTTTCTCGTGCCCACAACGGCAATGGATATTTTCCGGTCGGGGATCGTTCCTCTTATATAAAGACCGAATGGAGGCTGTGCTATTTCGCGGAGCAGGGGAGGATATTCGGCGTCGCTCTGGAGTACGAGCCGGATATTCCGCTTTTGCAGCCGTTCGAACTCGTGCTCGGGGTTGAGTGCAGGCCCGGCGGCGCCGGCTGTTGCAGTATACGCTGCTTTCCAGGTCCCAAATGCAGCCCTGAGCTTGGCCATGGCCTCGCGGACGCCCCGCCACTCAAGGGCGAGCGCATTATAATAGAGGGCTTCATCCATGTGATTAGGGTACTGCACGGAGGGGGAAAGCCAAGTTTCTTTTAATGTTTTATTAATATTTGATAAGATGAATGGAAGAAGATGAAAGACACGTTCAAGCGGAACCTTTGGATCAGCGTGAGCATTATCGTGGGCAGCATCATGCTTGCGTGGATTGGCGTTTATCTTCTTTCGGGACAAATCACCGGCCAAGTAAAAAAGATCATTGCCGATCGTTCAATTGTTGCGCAGCAGGCCACCGCGCTTGCGAGTCTCGCCGACTTGAAACGCGATGCCCCGAAGGCGGCGCCCTATGAAAATGCCATTAATACATTATTACCCGACCAGTATCAGCTTATTGGATTCAGCGAATGGTTGGATGGCAGGGGAAAGCAATTTAGCGTGACGACCCATTTCTCGCTTCAGGGTACGCCGGCTCCCTCCGCTCCCGGAACGGTTGGCACGGCGCCATTTTCTGCGGATGCCGAAGGGTCCGCAGAAAATCTCCTGGCATTCATGAAGGATATCGAAATCCAAGCCCCCGCATTCCTTCTTTCCATCAGTTCAGTTGATTTCGTGAATGATGGTTTGAATTCGCGCGTTACTTTCCAAGGCACGTTATATACCCGATAACATGATGCAAAAAATTTTACGCCGTTATACCGAAACATTGCTCGTCGTTCTTGCCTTCGCGCTGCTCGGCATCATTGTGGCGTTCTTCACGTTTGGCGTGAACGACGTCGTGGCGCAAGTGAAGCGGGCGCTTGAGTTTACGCCGCCGCAAACGAAAGTGGGATTCGATCTGCAAAGCGCGGCGAAGTTGAATTACCATGGGTTGGTGAGTACGAGCACGCAGCAGTAGCACTGCATAATTATTGTCTCGAACCCGCTTCGGCCTCCAAAAATCTATCTCGCTCATAACGAAAAATGCCACCCTACTCCAAGAGTCGTGGGTCTGGCATTTTTCTATTCGCTCACTGATTTTTGTTCTGCCTCTCGCTTAGGTTCTTCGACAATAATTATGCAGTGCTACTGCTGCGTGCTCGCTAGCAGGAAGCGAGCCGACTCTCTTTCGCATATTCCTTTGTTGGTGTGGGCATGGATGGAATCGAACCATCGACCTCTGTCTTATCAGGACAGCGTTCTACCACTGAACTACATGCCCGCGATCGGTTTTGCGCCGAGGGTGCGCCCTGGAGGGATCGGACCTCCGGCCTTCACAATGTCAATGTGACGCTCTACCACTGAGCTAAGGGCGCGGGGTGCGGTTTTCGCGCAGGCACGATTTATAATAGAGGCACTTTTCGTATTTGGCAACCCGGCGCGAGGCCTATAGAGTATAAGCATGCAGGAACCCCGGATTATTTACGAGAACGACGACTTCATCGCGATCAATAAACCCGCCGGACTCATGGTGCACGGCGTGAAAATCCGGAGCGGGCGAAGGATTGACGAAGCGCGCAAAGCGGAACCGACGCTCGTCGACTGGCTCCGCGCGCAGCGGCCGGCCGTGAACGCGGTGGGAGATGATCCTGAAACCCGGCCGGGCATCGTGCATCGACTCGATAAGGAAACGTCGGGCATCATGATTGTTGCGAAGACACAAGAATATTTTGAATATCTGAAATCGCTTTTCGGCGGACGCGCAATGGAGAAAACATATCTCGCGCTCGTTTCCGGTAATGTTGAGAATGACAAAGGCACGATCGATGCGCCGATCGGCATTACAACCGGAACATTGAAGCGCAGCATCCATTCGAAAAAAATGGCGAAGGCGGCCGTTACCGATTATGCCGTAGTGCGCCGCTTCGAAGAGGGCGGCAAACAATTCACGCTGCTTGCGGTGAAGCCGCGCACGGGACGCACGCATCAGATCCGCGTGCACCTCGCGAGCATCGGCCACCCAATCGTGGGGGACCGGATGTACGGTTCAAAAAAACAGGAGGGCCGCCTCATGCTCCATGCGCACACGATTGCGTTTTCGGGAACGGGCGGGAAGCGTTTTGAATTCGAAGCGGAACCGCCGCGCGAGTTCGGCGCCGTTATCCACAGGTGATTTCAGGGGAGAAAAAACCGGCATGGTAAGATTATGGAAAGAACGGAAAGGTCGTTTTCAAAGGAAATTTGAAAAATTTTTGTTTGCATTATGAAAAACAATAAACAGCGGAAGGGCTTCACCCTTATTGAGCTGCTTGTCGTTATCGCGATCATCGCGGTGTTGTCGGTTGTGGTTATTTTGACCTTGAACCCGGCGGAACTTCTCCGTCAGGCGAGAGATTCAAACCGCATTTCCGATATCGCTACGATGAAGAGTGCGCTTTCGCTCTTTGAGGCCGACGTCACGACGTCGAGCACTTCGTCGATCGGAACGTATGGCATTCTCTACACGGCGAGTACGAAGGCCTCGACTTCGACGACGGCGTACATCGGCGCGGCGGCTTGGGGCTTTGCGACGACGAGTGTTGGCTCCGTCACATCGACCGCTAACCGCGCGATCGATGGTACGGGCTGGATTCCGGCCAAGCTTAGCTTGATCAGCTCCGGTTCCCCGATTGGCAGCTTGCCGGTTGACCCGTCGAACGACAACGTCGACTACTACACGTACGTAGCAAGCTCGAGCGTCTTCAAGTTCGGCGCCAAGATGGAAAGCTCGAAGTACAACCAGAACGGCGGAAGCGATGTTGTTTCGCAGGACGGCGGAAGCAGTCCGACCACGTTCGAGGCGGGTACCAACCTCTCCTTGTAACGCCAGTCGGCATTCCCGGAAAAGGCGCCCTCGCAGGCGCCTTTTTCTTTTGTTATCATTTTAATAAACCGTTTCGATGAAACTTCCCCTTTCGATCGATCAATTGAAAGCGCTCATTATCTCCGAAGGCCTCGCCACGCCGGAGCAGTTTCAGCAGCTCTTCGAAGAATCCGAGCGCAAGAACCAGAGCATCTTCGACGTACTCGTTGCGGCGAAGGTTGTTGATGCGAGTTATCTTTCCGATCTCATTGCGAAAACGCTCGGCGTGCCGCGCGTCGATTTCCGCGTGGCGAAGATTGATAAAGATGCCGTGAAGCTCCTGCCTGAAGACGTGGCGCGCCAGCGTCAGGTGATTCTTTTCGGAAAAGAATCCGACGGCACATATAACGCCGCGATGGTTGATCCGTCCGACCTCGAGACGCGCGAATTTTTGGAACAGCGCCTCCAGGTGAAGGTGAAGCCGTTCCTCGCGACGCCGGAAGATTTGAACCGCGGATTTTCGGTATACGGTTACGAGCTCGGGCAGGATTTTAAAAAGATCATCGAAGATAACGTTCGTCAGTCGCTCGTCAATCAATCGAAGAATATCCAGGAGCTCGCGGACGACCTGCCGATCGTGGGCATTGTCGATAACATCCTTTCATACGCGCTCGCATCGCGCGCATCGGACATTCACATTGAAATCCTGGAAGAGTCGACGTTCATCCGGTACCGCATCGACGGTATCCTTTATGAAATCATGAATGTGACGAAGGCCGTGCATCCGGCGATCGTCGCGCGCCTGAAACTGCTTGCCGGTTTGAAAATCGACGAACATTTCACGCCGCAGGACGGCCGCTTCCGGTATCAATTGAGTAACCAGACGATCGACGTGCGCGTGTCCGTGATGCCTACGTTCTACGGCGAGAAGGTGGAAATGCGCTTGCTCGAGGGATCGCAGAAGCCGCTCTCGTTCGAAGAGCTCGGCATGCTGCCCGATATTGCGAAAGCTGTCGCTGACAACTTAAGAAAATCGTACGGCATGTTGATCTGCTGCGGTCCGACGGGTTCCGGCAAAACGACGACGCTCTACGCCATGATGAATATTTTGAACCGGCCGCAGGTGAATATCACGACGATCGAAGATCCGATCGAATACAACATGCGCTACGTGAACCAGACGCAGACGAATCCGCAGGCGGGCATCACCTTTGCATCGGGATTGCGCGCGCTGCTTCGCCAGGATCCGAACATTATTATGGTCGGTGAAATTCGCGATTCGGAAACCGCCGACATCGCCGTGCAGGCGTCGCTCACCGGACATTTGGTGCTTTCATCCATCCACACAAACGATGCGCCGACTGCCATTCCGCGCTTCATCGACCTCAATGTGCCGCCATTTCTCGTGAGCTCGGTCTTGAACGTCGTGATCGCTCAGCGTCTCGTCCGCAAAATCTGTCAGTTCTGCACGTATTCGTATGAGCCGGATGAATCTGCTATGGCGATGGTTGAAAAGCAGCTCAAGGCCATCGGCTCGCCCGACCCGAAGTCGCAGCTGCCGAAGATTCTTTATAAAGGAAAGGGATGCTCGAACTGCGGCGGCACGGGCTATCGCGGCCGTTTCGGCATTTACGAAGTTCTCGAAATCAAAGATAAAGTTAAGGAGCTTATCGTGAAGCCCAATTTCAGCCTGGACGAAGTGCGCCTGGAAGCGCGCAAGCTTGGCATGACGACGATGTTCGAAGACGGCCTCGCAAAAGTGGAGCTCGCGCTTACGACCTTGGAAGAAGTGCTGCGCGTGATCAGGGAATAAATATTTATATATGCCAAAGAAAGTTGTGCTTGTTCATGAATGGGGAGGCAATGCGAATACCGGATGGAAGCCGTGGCTGAAATCTGAACTGGAAAAAGCCGGACATGAGGTAATAGTTCCCGACATGCCAGACACCGAGGCGCCTGCCATCGAGAAATGGGTGGGTCATTTGGCGAAAATGGTAAACAAACCAGACAAAGACACTTTCTTTGTGGGTCACAGTATTGGATGCCAAACCATCCTTCGGTATCTTAATGACTACCTTGAACCATCGGCGATGGTTGGTGGCGCGGTATTCGTCGCGGGGTGGTTTGATCTCGAGAACCTTGAGCAAGGCGAAGAGCCGATTGCAAAGCCATGGATAGAGCAGCCGATCAATTCCCGGAAAATAAAAGCCATTCTCCCGAAATCGACGCTCATCATTTCGGATAATGATCCCTATGGTGCGTTTGAATATAATAAAAAAAAATTTTCCGAACTCGGTTCGAAAATAGTTATCGTAAAAGGAGCCGGTCATATCACGGGAGATGAGGGGTTTAAGGAGTTCCCGCCGATTTTAAGCGAGCTCAAAACATTGATGGAGTAGGGATGCAAAAGACGGTTTCTCTTCCTTGCATGAGAGAGTGTCGCCGAGGGCTAGCAGTCGCGCATCGCTGGAATGCGCGAACTGCGTCTCTGAAAAGAAGTGCAAGCATGCAAGCGCCTTTGTTATACTATTAATATGCTCTATCACTTCGTTGCCGCAGATCGTGCAGGCAAAGTACAGGAAGGCGATCTTGAAGCCAATAATTTGAACGACGCACTCCGCTTGATCGCCGGCAAATCATTGCAGCCGGTTTCCGTGAAGCCCATGTCGCAGTCGGGAACCGCAAAATCGGCGTTCCGCGGAAAGATCACTGTTTCAGATAAGGTATTCCTCACGAAATATCTCGCGCTCATGCTTCGCGTGGGCACCGATCTCCTTTCTGCTATTAATATTTTGATCGCCGATTTCGATAAGCCCGTCATGCGGGATTTTTTGATCGAGGTGCGCGAAAACCTGAGCCACGGCAAGCCGTTTTACGAAGCATTCGCGCAGCACGAAAAAGTGTTTTCGCCGACATTCGTGAACCTCGTGAAGGCGGCGGAAACATCCGGCAATTTGCAGAAAACGTTTGAAGATTTGAGCAACAACCTTGAAAAGGAAGCGGCGCTCCGGAGCAAGGTGAAGGGCGCGCTCGTGTACCCGATCATTCTGCTGTTCGTCGCATCGGCGATCATCATCTTCCTCGTCACGTTCGCATTGCCGCGCGTGGCGAATGTTTTCTCGCAGAGCGGCATCAATCCGCCGTTCTTCTCGCAGGTGGTCTTCACCGTCGGCCTCTTCCTCGGCAGAAATATGCTGATCATCCTTCCTTCGGTTCTCGCCCTCATCGGTGCAGGCTATTGGGCCGCGAACTACACGAAAACCGGCGGGCGGGTTTGGACGAAGGTGATCACGAATTTACCGGTCATCAAAGGGATTTACAGCGATATCGCCGTGCAGCGCATGGCCTCGACCATGAGTTCGCTCATGCGCGCGGGATTGCCCGTTGTCGACACGATCACGGTTGCCGCGGAAACCGTGGGCGTGCGCGACTATAAAGACGCGCTCTTGCGCGTCGCAAACGACGGCCTCGCGAAGGGCCTCACGATCGGCGAAGCGTTCCGCAGAGAACCCGTGTTTCCGCGCATGGTTTCGAACCTCGTCGCCATTTCCGAAAAAGCGGGACACCTCGATGAGGTGCTCACCACGCTTGCGGATTTCTACGGCACGAACATCGATGCGAACATCAAGGCGCTCGTGTCGCTCCTCGAACCGATGATGCTTCTCACGATGGGTCTCATCGTCGCCGTCATTGCGCTTTCGATCATCGTTCCGATCTACCAGCTCACCACCAATTTCTAATTCATGAAAAAGACGCGGCGGGGATTCAGTATGATTGAAATCGTCGTCGTTGTCGCGATCATGGTTGTGCTGGGCGTCGTGGGCATTTTGAACCTCGGCACCCGGAAGGGGACGACGAACCTGCAGGACGCCGCGAAGCAGATTGCGGCGGTGCTGCGCGAGGCGCAAAGCAATTCGATGACGCAGTCGAAGGGCGTCGCGTGGGGCGTCCGCTTTTCGAACGTCGCCTCGCCCGGGCCGTTCTTCGCGCTTTTCAGTTCGAGTTATTCGGCTTCGAATACGGCCGGATACTATCGCATGCCCGACGCGGTCTCGTATGTCGCGGCCAGTCTTCCCGTTGGTTCCACGACCGACGTCATCTTCAATCAAGTTTCCGGAACGCTTGCGGCGACCCGCACCATCTCTATCTATCTCCCGGGGCAATCCACGCAATCATCCACCATCACCGTTGCACCGACCGGCGCCATTTCTTTTTGATTACGCCATGAAAACCCATCCCCGGAGCGGCCAGTCCATTCTCGAAATTCTCTTCGCCGTAGCCGTGGGCACCGTGCTCGTGATCGCGGGCATCGGTCTTATCGTCCCCGCGCTCCGGACGGGAAACGGCGTGAATAATGTGCAGGTTTCCGCGGCGATTGGGCAGGGTCTCGTTGATAACGTGAAGGCATGGTCCGAAGCGGACTGGCATAATGTGCTCGGTCTCGCGACCGGCACGACGAATGCTTATTCTTTGAACACGGCGCAGTCTCCCTTCGTGAGCGTACCCGGATTTGAAGCCGTGAAGATTTCTTCAACAACGCTGTACCGCTACTTTTACGTGAGCGACGTGTATCGCACCTCATCCGGAGCCGCAACGACCACCGTTTCCGGTTCCACCTACGACCCTTCGACAAAACTCGTAACCGTTGTCGTTGCGCCATCCAACACAAGCTCGGCTGCGCTTTCGTTTGCGACGTCATCGTGGACGTCGACGACGCCCGTGCCGGTCGCGATGAATAACGATCACACGTTCCAAAATTCATGGTCGAATCTCGTGACGACGAACGGCTATTTATATGTGATCGGCGGAAAACCGGGCACCGGCATCACGCCGACGACGACTATTTATTATGCAAAGGCAACGCCGTCCGGGCAGGTCGGCGCATGGGCAAAAACGACCTCGTTGCCGGCTCCCTTTGATGCCGCGGTGAATGCCGCGGGATACAACGGATACGTGTATGTTTTGGGAAGCGGCTTGCCCGGCACGGCGACATCGAGCGTATATTTTGCGAAAGCGAATTCCGACGGCGGCCTCGGCGCGTGGACTCTAACGACGCCGCTCACGGGTATCATGAACGGCGGCACGATTTTCGCGGCGAACGGATATTTATATTATGTCGGCGGATTCAATAACAACAACACGCTGTATGCCCCGATCAATGCGAATGGCACGCTCGGCTCATGGACGACCGGCGTTCCCGCAACGGATCCGACGAATGCGCGGGTCTGGAGTCCGGGCGTGTACTACAACGGCTATTTCTATATCGTGGGTGGCCATTTGAGCAGTACGGGAACCTCCACGAACACCGTTTACTATTCGAGCGCGAGCACGGGAGGCGCACTCGCCGCATGGAAGCAGACGACGAGCATGCCTGTTCCTTTGAACGGCACGCCGGTTGCGATCGGCGGCCGCATGTACATCCTTGCAGGCGATGCGCAAGGGAAGACCGTTTATTCTGCGGCGATCAATACGGATGGCACGCTCGGAACCTGGACGCAGGGTGCGAACCTGCCGAACCCGGGCAACGGATATGATCTTTTCGATTTCGTTCTCGTTGGCAATTCTATTTTCTCCATTGTGCCGTTCACGACGACGGTGCAGTCGGTTCTTGCGCCTCTGCCCTCGGGAGGCACTCCGTACACGTTCTTTGTGACCCGGAATAATAATGAAGGATTTCTTCAGAGCGACTGGTCGGGAGGACCGGGCGATACGGGGCCCCTTACCGCGCCGGGCAATGATTTTAATCAGGCTTCAACGTCGATCATTTATACGAACGCCGGATCCATTGCACTTGCGGGCGGCGCCGTAGGGACTACGGCATTCGTGCAGGGCGCGAGCTCGG
>Ga0207707_10003071_pt1 | contig 14825 bp, 15 predicted proteins | sample KBSC83BmetaG_FD_184336 | JGI IMG/M metagenome (GOLD analysis project Ga0207707, IMG submission 184336) | Corn rhizosphere microbial communities from Kellogg Biological Station, Michigan, USA - KBS C8-3B metaG (SPAdes) (version 2) | ecosystem: Host-associated > Plants > Roots > Rhizosphere ...
CGGCTGGTCGCGACCTATCTCAGCAAATACATTCCGGGTCATCCCAGCATCGTGCCGCAGAATCTCGTGGGTGCGGGCGGCATCGTCGGCGCCAACAATGTCTATAATCTCGGCGCCAAGGACGGCACGGTGATCGGCGCAACGCAGCGTCTCGTGGCGTTTGATCCGCTGCTCGGCGATCCGGGGCCGAAATACGATCCCTTGAAGATACGCTGGCTCGGCAGCACCGCCAAGGAGCCGGGCACGCTCGTCGTCTGGCACACGGCACCGCACCGACGTGCCGAGGATCTGTTCACCACGTTGCTCATCGTCGGCGGCACGCAGCCCGGCACCGATACGATCCTCTACGCCAATGTCTTGAACAACGTGCTCGGCACCAAGCTCAAGATCGTCGGCGGCTATGCCGGCTCGGTGCCGATCCTGCTGGCGATGGAGCGCGGCGAGGTGCAGGGCGTCGCCAACTGGTCCTGGTCTGACATCAATGCCGTGCGCCCCAACTGGCTGCGCGACAAGCAGATCCGGATCCTGCTGCAGATCGCGAGCGCGCGCATTCCGGACCTCAAGGACGTGCCGACCGCGATCGAGTTCGCGCGCACCGACGAGCAGCGCGCGGTGCTCACCCTCCTCATGGAGATGAAGGATGTCGGGCGGCCCTTCTTCATGGCGCCGGCGGTGCCGCAGGAGCGGTTCGAAGCCGTCGAGGCCGCCTTCCTGGCGGTGATGAAGGACCGCGAATTCGTCGCCGAGAACCGCCAGCAGAAGCGCGAGGTCGAGCCCGTGGCGGGGGCGGAGATGAGCGCCATGCTGCAGCACGCCTACGGCCTGCCGCCGGCGATCATCGAGGCGACGCGGCGCGCCGTGAAAAGCCCGGCCGCCAAGTAGGCCGTCGCCCGGCCCGCTTCGGTCGTGCTAGGCTGCTCTCGATAAGCCGGCCGCCGAGGCCGGCGCCGCTCGCGGGAGGAGGAGATGGCACGCCGTCCGGCTTGGTTTCTGGCGCTCGCTTTGTCCCTATCGGCCGCGCCGGTAGCGGCCCAATCGCTCGATTACGACTTCTTCAAGCGGCGCGTCGAGCCGATTTTTCTCGAGCAGCGTGCCGGGCATGCGCGCTGTTACGCCTGCCACTCGCAGAGCAACAACGGCTTCCATCTCGAGCGCCTGGCAGCCGGCAGCAAATTCTGGAGCGAGGAGCAGTCGCGCAACAATTTCGATCTCATTCAGCGCGTCGTGAACCAGGGCGATCCCAAGGAAAGCCCGCTGCTGCTGCACCCGCTCGATCCGCGGGCCGGCGGCGACGCCTTCCATTCCGGCGGCCGCCAATTCGCCTCGCGCCAGGACAAGGATTGGAAGATCCTGGCGCAATTCGTCGGCGCGGCGCCGGCGACGAAGCCCCAGACGAAGAGGCAATAAGCCTCATTCATCGTCATGCCCGGGCTTGTCCCGGGCATCACGCCTTATTTTTTACCTTTGGTTTCCGTCGCAGCGGCCATCGCTCCGAAGGGCCTAAGGCGTGGATGCCCGCAACAAGTGCGGGCATGACGGCTGGGAATCGGACTACCGCCCAGTCCAGCTACTGCAGGGCCAGCGTGTTCATGCGCTGCGGCACCTGGCCGACCTTGATGTCGGCGATCCGCTTGATTCGTTTGGCATCGATGACCGACACCGTGTTGAGCGCGGTGTTCGCGACATAGACGCGCTGGCTGTCGGGCCGGAAGGCGACCCAGTTGGGCAGCGCGCCGATCGGGTCGCGGCCCTTGACGGCGAGAGTCGGAAGGTCGGCCTTGCCGAGCAGCTTCAAGTCGGGAAGCGAATAGGCGAAGGCCGCATTCTCGAAGATGCTCGTCACCCACAAGGTCTTGTTGTCGGGCGAGACGCCGAGCCCGTGCGACGGCGTGTCCTCGCGCTTCTCCTGGATGCCGAACTTGATCGGCCCCTCATGCGGGAACTTGATCTCCTGCGTCTCCTTGCGGCCGGTGAAGTCCACCACCACGAAGCCGCTGAGCTTGGAGATCTGCGCCTAGATGTTGCGGGTCGAGCCGTCGGGATTGGCGTCCGCCGTCATTGGCCGGACGCCCGCGGGCAGCTTGAGGGTCCAGGCGATCTTCTCCGAGGCGAGATCGACCACGGTCAGCACATTGGTGCGGGTCGAGCCGGAATAGGAGTATTTGCCGTCCGGCGTGATGTAGACATTGTGCTGCGTGCCGTCGGTGACGATGCTCGGATGGCGCGTCAGGGTCTTGGTGTCGACGATGTCGAGCGCGCCCGGCGGCTCGGCGATGCAGATCACGATGCGTCCGCCGTCCTTGGTTACCGCGATATTGTTGGGATGGCCGGAGAGCGGCACCCTCTTGATCAGCCTGCCGCTCTTGCGGTCGACCACGTCGAGCGTCGACAGCGACTCGTTGCTGAAATAGACGCGGGCGCCGTCGGGCGAGAAGCCGACGCCGTGCGGGATCTCGGTACCGTGCAGCACCTGCACCACCTTGTTGGTCGCGGTATCGACGACTTGCGTCGTATCGGCCGCGTGGTTGGTGACATAGAGCAGCGACGAGCCTGCAACGGCCGGCGCCGGCGCCAGCGACAACGCAAGGCCGAAAGCGGCCAGGCATGACAGCGCTTTCATGACTCCCCTCCCCTGGTCCCGGGCTTTTTTTCGGGCTCCATGCTACGCCCTTTCGTCCGGGCTGGCGATGGCCGGTCCGGCAATCCGGCGGCCAAACCGGCCTTGGCGATCAGCGGGCGGCCGGTGTAGGGTCGCGGAAGTTCCTCACGACATCAGAATCCCGTGCCGTTCATGCGCTTGCTCTCCCCGTCCCGCCTCGCCCGACTGTGGCTCGCCGCCACCCTTGCCGCTGGTCTCGTCGGCTGCAAAGCGGAAAGCACCGATACCAAGGACCCCTATGCCGACCTTCCCGTCGAGGTTCTCTACAACGACGCGACCGATGCGCTGACCCAGAAGCGCTTCGTCGATGCGAAGAACCTCTATGACGAGGTCGACCGGCAATATCCTTATTCGGTGTGGGCGGCCAAGGCCGAGCTTATGTCGGCCTATGCGCTCTACCAGCAGGACAAGTTCGACGACGCGGTCGCGGCGCTCAACGGCTATATCCAGCTGCATCCCGGCAATCGCGACGTGGCCTATGCCTACTATATGAAGGCGCTGTGCTACTACGAGCAGATCGTCGATGTCGGGCGCGACCAGAAGATCACCAAGCAGGCGCTCGACGCCATGCAGGAGGTGGCGCGCCGCTTCCCCGATTCGCCCTACGCCCGCGATGCGCGCCTGCGCATCGATCTCGCGCACGACCATCTCGCGGGCAAGGAGATGGAGATCGGCCGCTATTACCTGAAAAAGCATGAATGGGTCGCGGCGATCAACCGCTTCCGCCACGTCATCGAGGAGTACCAGACGACCTCGCACGTGCCCGAAGCGCTCGAGCGGCTGACCGAGGCCTATCTCTCGCTTGGCGTCGTCGACGAGGCGCAGACCGCGGCGGCGGTGCTCGGATACAATTATCCGGGATCGGAATGGTACAAGGCCAGCTACGCGCTGCTCAAAGGCGAGGATCTCGAGCCCCAAGAAGACAAGGGCTCCTGGATCAGCCGGGCGCTGCGCTCGGTCTTCTGACCGGACGCCGCTGAACCCGCGATGCTGGCGCGCCTCGGCATTCGCGACCTGGTGCTGATCGACAGCCTCGCCATCGAGTTTGCCAAGGGACTGACCGTGCTCACCGGCGAGACCGGCGCCGGCAAATCGATTCTGCTCGACGCGCTGGGCCTGGCGCTCGGCAGCCGCGCCGACAGCGCGCTCGTGCGCGAAGGCGCTGGCCAGGCGATCGTCACCGCCGAATTCGAGCTCGGCGCCAAGCACCCTGCCGTGGCGCTCCTCGCCGAGCAGGGGCTCGATGCCGAGGGCGCGCTGGTCATTCGCCGCACCCTCTCCGCCGACGGCAAAAGCCGCGCCCTCGTCAACGACCAGCCGGTCAGCGTCGGCCTGTTGCGCCGCCTCGGCGGCCTGCTGGTCGAGATCGAAGGCCAGTTCGAGCAGCACGGTCTGCTCGATCCGGTGACCCATCGCGAGCTGCTCGATTGCTTCGCCGCGAGCCCGGCGCAGCCGGCGGTCGCCACGGCTTACGCGCGCTGGCAGGCGGCAATCGCCGCGCGCGAGACGGCCGAGGCCGACTTTTCGCGCGCCCGCGCCGAGGAGGAGTATCTCCGCCATGCCGCGGCGGAGCTCGACCGGCTGGCACCCGAGCCGGACGAGGAGGCCGGGCTGGCGCGCCAGCGCACCGATCTGCAGCAGCGCGAGAAGCTGCTCGCCGCGATCACGGCGGCGTCGGCCGAGCTCACCGGCGAGCGCGCGGCGCAGGCACGGCTCGCGGCGGCCTCGCGCCAGCTCGACCGGCTGCCCGAGGCGGCGCGCGCCCGTATCGCCGCGGCGTTGGCCGCGATCGAGCGCGCCCAATCCGAGATCGAGGACGCGGCTTGCCAATTGGATGCGCTCGCCGGTTCCGAGCTCGAGGAAGGCGGCCGGCTCGACTCGATCGAGGAGCGGCTGTTCGCGCTGCGCGCCGCGGCGCGCAAGCATCAGGTGAGCGTCGACGACCTCGCCGCCTTGCGCCGGCGCATGGCCGAGCTGCTGGCCGGCATCGATCAGGGCTCCGACCGGTTGGCGCTGCTCGCCCGCGAGGAGCAGGCGGCGCGCGTGCAATATCTTGCCGAGGCCGAGGCGCTGTCCGACGCGCGCAAGGCGGCGGCGCTCAGGCTCGACAAGGGCGTGCTGCGCGAGCTGCCGCCCTTGAAGCTGGAGAAGGCGCGTTTCGCGACGCGCATCGAGCGCCTACCCGAGTCCGGCTGGTCGGCGGCGGGGTGGGACCAGATCGCCTTCGAGGTCGCGACCAACCCGGGGGCCGCACCCGGCCCGCTCAACCGCATCGCCTCGGGCGGCGAGCTGGCGCGCTTCATGCTGGCGCTCAAACTGGTGCTGGCGGCGACCGGCCCGGTCGCGACGCTCATCTTCGACGAGGTCGACAGCGGCATCGGCGGCGCCGTCGCCGCCGCGGTCGGCGAGCGGCTGGCGCGGCTCGGTGAAAGGCTGCAGCTGCTGGTGGTGACCCACAGCCCGCAGGTGGCGGCGCGCGGCAACGATCATTGGCGCGTCTCCAAGCGCGAGACCAAGGGCCGCGCCGTCACCGAGATCGAGCGTCTTCCGCCCGACGGGCGGCGCGAGGAGATCGCCCGCATGCTGTCGGGCTCGGTCGTCACCGACGAGGCGCGCCGGGCGGCGGAAAGTCTGTTGGCGTAACGCGACATGGCGAAGACCAAGAAAGCGGTTCCCCAGCGCGCCGCCGCAAGCCTCGAGATCGAGCAGCTGAGCCCCGAGCAGGCGCGGGACGAGCTCACGCGCCTCGCCAAGGAGATCGCGCATCACGACAAGCTCTATTACCAGAAGGACGCGCCGGAGATCGCGGACGCGGACTATGATCTGCTGCGCCGGCGCAACGAGGCAATCGAGAAGCGCTTCCCGGAGCTGAAGCGCGCCGACAGCCCTTCGGGCCGCGTCGGTGCGGCCCCCTCGGCGGGCTTCGCCAAGATCACCCACCGCCTGCCGATGCTGTCGCTCGACAACGCCTTCTCCGACGAGGATTTCGAGGATTTCTGCCGCTCGATCCGCAATTTTCTGCGCCGCGATTTCGAGAGCAATCCCGAGCAGCCGCTGGCCCTGGTGGCGGAGCCCAAGATCGACGGGCTGTCGCTGGCCATCCGCTACGAGAAAGGCGCCCTGGTGCAGGGGGCGACGCGCGGCGACGGCACGGTCGGCGAGGATGTGACGGCCAATGTCCGCACCATCGAGACCCTGCCGCAGCGACTGAAAGGCGATTTTCCCGAGGTCATCGAGGTGCGCGGCGAAGCCTATCTGTCGCGCAGCGCCTTCGCGCGCTTGAACGAGCGGCGCGCCCAGCAGGGCGAGGCCCTGTTCGCCAATCCGCGCAATGCCGCCGCCGGCAGCCTGCGCCAGCTCGATCCCGAGATCACCCGCGCGCGCCCCCTCGCCTTCTTCGCCTATGCCGCCGGCGAGATGTCGGCGCCCCTCGGCAAGACGCATTGGGACTTCCTCCAGCATCTGAAGGGCTGGGGCTTTGCGGTCAATCCGCTGTCCAGGCTGTGCCGCGACGAGCAGGAAGCGATCGCCCATTATCATCGCATTCTCGAGCAGCGGCCGGCGCTCGATTACGAGATCGACGGCGTCGTCTACAAGATCGACCGGCATGACTGGCAGGAGCGGCTCGGTTTCGTCGCGCGCGCGCCGCGCTGGGCGATCGCCCGCAAGTTCCCGGCCGAGCAGGCGCGCACCAGGCTGGCCAATATCGAGATCCAGGTCGGCCGCACGGGCGCGCTGACGCCGGTCGCCATTCTCGAGCCGGTGCAGGTCGGCGGCGTCACCGTGACGCGCGCCACCTTGCACAATGAGGACGAGATCCAGCGCAAGGATGTGCGCGTCGGCGACATGGTGGTGCTGCAGCGCGCCGGCGACGTGATCCCGCAGATCCTGGGGCCGGTGCCCGAGCTGCGGCCGAAGGGTGCCAAGCCCTACCAATTTCCCGAGACATGCCCGGTCTGCCAGTCGCTGGCGGTGCGCGAGCCGGGCGAGGTGGTGCGCCGCTGCACCGGCGGGCTCATCTGCGCGGCGCAGGCCGTCGAGCGGCTGCGCCATTTCGTCAGCCGCGACGCCTTCGACATCGAGGGGCTGGGCGAACGGCACATCAGCGCTTTTTTCGCGGACGGGCTGGTGAAAGCGCCGGCCGATCTCTTCCATCTCGAGCGCCACCGGACGGTGCTGCTGACCCGCGAGGGCTGGGGCGAGCAGTCGCTCGCCAACCTGTTCCGCGCCATCGCGGCGCGGCGCAAGATGCCGCTCGACCGCTTCATCTATGCGCTGGGCATCCGCCAGGTCGGCCAGGCGACGGCGAAGCTGCTCGCCCGGCACTATCACACGCTGGAGCAGTTCGTCGCTCAGATGGAGGCGGCGGCCGATCGCGACAGCGAGGCCTGGCACGACCTCGACAATATCAGCCAGATCGGCGAGAGCGTGGCGACGGACCTCACGGCCTTCTTCGCGGAAAAGCACAATCGGGCGGTCGTCGCCGACCTCGCCAGGGACGTCGAGATTCTGCCGGTCGAGGCCGCCGCCGCCGTCTCCGGATCGAAGGTGGCCGGAAAGACGGTTGTCTTCACCGGAGAACTTGGCACCATGACGAGGCGGGAAGCCAAGGCCCGGGCCGAAGCGCTGGGCGCCAAGGTCGCCGAATCGGTCTCGCGCAAATCCGACTATGTGGTGGTCGGCAGCGACGCCGGATCGAAGGCGACCAAGGCGAAGGAGCTCGGTCTCACGGTCTTGAGCGAGGATGACTGGCTTGACCTGATCGGAACGCGGCCATGACCGATCTCGACGCGGAAGAAATCGACGAGCTCGAGCATCTGCCGGCGGGCGTCTATGTCTGCGACGGACAGGGCGGCTTCACCCTGGTCCATGCCTGCCTCGGCGGCGATTACGAGATGCAGGACATCCTGGAATATTTCGAGCTCGGCGAGCTGGTCGAGGCCGGCGAAGGCTGCGGCCTCGAGCTCGATCGCAAGGAGCTGAAGCAGCTCAAGGAGATGGCCGCCGAATATGAGGACGACCATCCCGAGGAATTCATCACCATGTGCCGCGACATGCTGCGCGCCGCGGTCGATCTCGGCGGCTCGCCGGTGCGGTTCTACTCGAATTTCTGAAGCCTAATCGGCCAAGGCCGGTCGGCGGTGGAACAGCGGCTCGGTGTCGACGGGACCGCTCAGCTCCTCCTCGACCAGGCTGGTCCAGGCGCAGTCGCGGAAGCGCTCGATCATGAAATCGACGAACAGCCGCGTCTTCAGCGGCGGATTGCGGTCGCGCGGATAGATTGCGAGCAGCCAGCGCTGCTTGCCGCGATAGGCGGGCAGCACGCGGACCAGGCGGCCGGCGGCAAGATCGGCGGCGATGCAATATTCCGGCAAAAGCGCCAGCCCCTGCGCCGCGAGCGCCGCATCGCGCGTCACGCTGGCGAGATTGGAGAGGGCGATCGCCGGAACCTTGAGCTCGCCCGGCTTGCCGTCGGTCTCGAGGTCCCAGCGATGGCCGGGCTGCATCGCCGTGACGAGGCAGCGATGCCGTGCCAGATGCTCGGGGGCCAGCGGCGTGCCCTCGGCCGCGAGATAGGCGGGCGCCGCGACCACGAACCAGTCGAGCGGCGCGATCTTGCGCATGACCAGGCTCGAATCGGGCAGCGCCTGGGTGCGCAGCAGCAGGTCGAAGCCACCCCCCACCAGATCGACGCCCTTGCCGGCCAGCTCGCGGGCCGTGACGAACAGCTCGATCTCCTTGTAGCGGCGCATGAAGGCGGTCGCGGCGCTGCCCATATGCGCATAGGCGAAGCTCTGCGGCGCCAGCACGCGCAAGCTGCCGCGCGGCACCTTGCGGCGCTCGATGAGCGACGCTTCCGCCGTTTCGATCTCCGCCAGCACGCTGAGGCAGCTGGTGAGATAGCTCGAGCCGGCATCGGTCAGGCTCAACTGGTGCGTGTTCCGGTTGAAGAGACGGGCGCCCAATCGCGCCTCGAGCGCCATGATGCGCTTGCTCATCAGCGCGCGCGACACGCCGAGCTGGCGCGCCGCCTCGGAATAGGAGCCGCTTTTGGCCACGGCGACGAAGCTTTCCAGCAGCTTGAAGCGGTCCATCCCCGGCTCTTGGTGTCGAATTTTATTCAACACCGTTATTCATACCTAGCGCATTGTCAACCCTGCGCCTGCTCCCTAGAGTTGTGGAGCGGGCCGGCACGCCGCTGGCGTCAGGAGCGGCAAGGCCGACGAATCCAATTCCGAAGCGGGTTCGCCTCGAGGGGAGGGTATGGAGTCGCAGAGTAATGGAGTCGTGCCGCTGGTCACGCCGCTGCGCCTGTCGCACGGCACGTTGGAATGTCGCAACCTGGCAGCATCGCGTCGCTTCTATGAGGAGTTCCTCGGGCTCGACTGCGTGCAGCACGGGCCGCAGACCATGCTGCTGCGCAAGGGCGGCTATTGGAGCATCGTCTGCGTCGCGGCCGGCGACGCCGTGCGGCCGATGGGGCTCGACAATCACTGGGGCCTCGACCTGCACAGCCCGGACCAGGTGCAGCAGGCGCATGAGCTCGCGCTGAAGCACCAGGCGCGCTATGGCATCACCGAGGTGACGCCGGTCAGCACCAGCCGCGGCAATCACCGCTTTCATCTGTGCGACCGCGACGGCAATTGGTGGGAGTTCCAATATGTCGCCGAGGAGAATCGCTACGACCGGCTGTTCGACGCGGGCGATGTCCCGTCGGGCGAAAGCTGAAACAACCGCTTCCCCGGCGTCATTGTTCTTTCTGCCCCGTTATCCGCGCCAATCCTGCGCGACGGTCGCGAGATCGCTGTCGGGCGGCGTCAGCAGGGCGCGCGCCGGCGTGCCGAGATAGATATAGCCGACGATCGAGTCGCGCGCGCTGAGGCCGAGCTTCTCCTTGACGTAGGGGTCATAGGCCGAATCGCCGGTGCGCCACATGGCGCCGAGCCCCATCGCGTAAGCCGCGATCATCATGTTCTGGGCCGCGGCACCGACGGCGAGCACCTGCTCGATCTCCGGGATCTTGCCGCTTTCCTCGAGATGCGCCGCGACGACGATGATCATCGGTGCCCGCATGGGCTTGCCGGCCTCGGCCTTCAGCATGCCCTCCTCGGCGTCGGGCCGGCGCCGCTTCAGCGCCTCGGCCAGCAGCTGGCCGAAGGCCTCGCGCTGCGGCTCGCGAATGATGACGAAGCGCCAGGGCTTCAGCCGCCCATGATCGGCGGCCCGCGTCGCCGCCTTCAGCAGCTTCTCGAGCGCCGCCTCGTCCGGTGCCGGCGCGGTGAGACCGGTCGCGGATACGCGCGATGTGAGGGCTTGCAAGGCGTCCATGCTCGTCTCTCCGCTGTCGGGATCCAAGGCAAAATCTAAGGCGGGCGCTGGGCCCTCCGCCACCGCTATTTGACGGCTTGTTGTTTGGCCGCGCGCGCCTTGTCGAACCAGCCCTCCCAGAACAGGAGCTGCGGCTTGTTGGCGACGCCGCCGACCCGGCCGGCGCCGAGATGCATCACCTGCTCGCGCTGCGCATCGAAGCTCGGCCATTGCGGCTGGCCCCGCACATTGGGGTCGCCGCTGCGGGCGAAGTTCACCCAATAGCCGGCGATCCGGTCGGCCAGCCTGCGGTCGTCGGCGCGCCAGGCCCAGTGACGCAGCTCGAAATGGTGGAAGAGGTAGAGGATCTCGGCGGTGTGATAGGTGCCGAGCGGCGCGCCGTCGGGATCTTCCGCGAATTTGGTGCCGGGCGGAATCGGCGGCGCATGGTCGAGATAATAGTAATAGACCTTGCTCTTGCCGGTGGTTGCCTGCATGCGCGCCCAGGCCCAATTGTGCCAAGCGAAGGTGCCGTCGCGGAAAGCGGCCTGCGCCGATTCGTTCGCCTGGCGGTCGGACTCGGCGGGATAGGCTTTGATGTAGTCGGCGAAGCTCGCGCCATATTGCTTCTTCGCCTGCTCGAGATAGGCGGCAGCGCTCGGCGCGCGCGTATAGATCGAGCCCTCGTTGGCGTTCGAGCCGGTGAGCAGCGGCACGTCGTTCTGCTGCCCCTTGGCGAAGATGCTGTAGACATCGTCGGGCAGCACATAGCCGTCGACCACCGGCTGGAAGCCGATCTTGGCCGCGACGGCCGCTTGCAGCAGCGCGGCCGCGGGCCGCGCGCGCAAGGCAGCGATGCTGCCGCCCTCGGCCTTGGCGAAGCCGACGCCCTCCTGCTCGACATCGGCGAGCGGCTGCAGGCCGAATCCCATGCCGCCGCCATGATGGACGGGGCTCATGGTCGCGCCGCTTTCGCCGATGGCGCGCTGGAACAGGCCCTTGGCGAGCGGCGACGCCATCAGATAACTGACGCTGAAGGAGCCGGCCGACTGGCCGATGAGGGTGACGCGATTGGGATCGCCGCCGAATTGCGCGATGTTGCGCTTCACCCAGGCGAGCGCCGCGATCTGGTCGAGCGTGCCGTAATTGCCCGAAACATGCTTCGGCGATTCCGCGTCGAGCTCGGGATGGGCAAGAAAGCCGAACAGGCCGAGCCGGTAATTGATGGTGACCATCACCACCCCCAGCTTGGCGAGCTGGTCGCCGGCATAGTTTGGCGCGCCGCCGGTGCCGCCGCGAAAGCCGCCGCCATGCAGCCAGACCATCACCGGCCGCCGCTCGCTCGAGGTCTTGGCGGGAGTCCAGATGTTGAGGGTGAGGCAATCCTCACCCACCGCGGGGGTGACGAAATAAAAGATCGAATCGGGCTTGTTCGGCTGCTGCATGCAGGCGGCGCCGACCGCATCCGCCTGGCGCACACCGGTCCAGGCGAGCGGCGGCGCCGGCGGCCGCCAGCGCAGCGCGCCGACCGGCGGCGCGGCATAGGGCACGGCAAGGAAGGCGGTCACCTGGCCGCCGGCCAGAGTGCGGCCGGCGAGATCGCCGCTCTCCACCGTGACCCGCTCCAAGGCGGCGGCCGGCGCGATCGATGCAAACGCGATGGATGCAAAGAGCAAGCCGCCCAGCACCAAACGGTGCGCGATCCAGCCCATCCACCCCTCCCAAGGCGAGCTAAGCGATCAACTATAGCTCAGGGGCAGCAGACGCTGGTAGGCGTGGCGCACCGCGCCATAGCACGGGCAGGCGACCTTCTCGAGGCCGGCGCGGCTCACCACCTCGATCAGGCCGCGGCGATAGGCGATGAGCCCCGAATCCTGCAGATTGCGCGCGATGATGCTGACCGTCGGCCGGCCGACTCCCAGCATGTCGGCCAGCCCCTCATGGGTCAGCGGCACCGCCCGGCCGCCGGTGCGGTCGGAGGCGGCGAGCAGCCAGCGCGCGAGGCGCTGCTCGGCGGAATGCACGGCATTGCAGCCGGCCGTCTGGAAGAGTTGCGCCAGCAGCGCATGCAGATGGCTCGCGATCAGCGCCTGCAGCGCGGCGCTGTCGCGCAGCGCCGCCATGAGGGCCGGCCAGGAAATCGCCAGGGCGCGGCCGGGCGCCTGGACCAGGGCACGGCCGGGCGGCTGGCTCTCGCCTTCCATCACCGGCAACCCCACCAGCCCCTCGCGCCCGACCATCGCCGCCTCGATGCTGCCGCTGCCATTGAGCGGGACTTGCAGCGAGATCAGCCCTTCCTGCGGGAAATAGATTCGCGTGGGCGGCGAGCCAGGCTGGTAGAGGCACTGGCGATGATCGAGGCGCACCTCTTCGAGATGCGGCTGGAAGCCGGCGAGCTCGCTTTGGCTCAAGGCGGCCAAGAGGCGATTGCCGGCGCTAGCTTGAGAACGATGCCTCGCCACCTAGCTGAGACGCAGCCGGAAGGTCCGGGTTTCAACCCTCTCCGGAAAAACGTCCTTTTAATCCGCACGGCGATTGCCGCGCCCGGCGGCGGAGTTGTGACCGCGGTCACAGACCCCATGCCGCCGAAGGCGGAGAGTGACCCCACCGGCGGACAGGCCGGCACCTAACCCGAAGGAGGTAGGGGCATATCATGGCGCATAGGGACGAGGAGCAGCTTCTTGGCGCAGCGGGCGGTCCACCCACGGCGCGGCGCTTCATCGCAATGCTGCAAACCCTCGAGGCGAAGCAGGACGCCGAGACCGAATGGCGCAAGCTCGAGCAGCACTGGCTCGTGACGGTGATGCAGCAGAAGATCATCGCCTTCGACGACGTGCAGATCGCGGCCGAGCTCATGGCCCGCCATGGCTGGGAGAATGCGGGATCCGGCACGCCGCGCGGCCGTACCGCCTTCATGCGGCTGCAGCAGCTGCGTCACCGCCGCGGCGTCGATGCGCTGGCCTGCTGGCAGAGCATGAACGACGACAAGGCGAGCTAGGACGTCCAGCGCCACTCGGCGAAACTGACGTTTCGCCTTGCGGCTTTGGCGCAAAATTCGCAGCCGCATGCGGCTGCGAATTCGCGCTAGTTGAAGCGCTTGCCACCGAGATAGTCGAACCAGCCCTGGATGAAGAAGCGGTTGGCCTCGCCGCCGCTGTCGGTGCCGAGCGCGACGCGCACGCCGGCATCGGCCATGCGCTTCAGGTTGCGCTTGTCGGTCTCGAACATGCGCTTGAGCAGGGATTTGGCGCAACTGTGCCTCAGGCGCCATGCAACCGCGCGCAAAATTGATCGTTAATACCGGGAGAGCTCAGGGAGCGGGCGGACTCTGGCCGGTCCACCCGTATGAGGCGGGGGAGGAGCCGAACGGCTGGGCCGTTCGGCTCCAGCCCGATTCAGGCGGTCCTGGCCGACAGGCCCAGGCTGCGCCGCACCGGCTTCAGCACGAAGAAGGCCAGCATCGCGGTCGCGAGATCCATGCCGATGATGAGGGCGAAGACCGGCATCCAGCTGCCCGCCGACTGGTAGATCAGCGCCGCCACGGGCCCACCCAGCACCGAGCCGATGCCCTGCGCCATATAAAGGAAGCCGTAATTGGTGGTGGCGTGTTTGGTGCCGAAGGTCTCGGTCAGGGTCGAGGGGAAGAGCGAGAAGATCTCGCCCCAGCCGAAGAACACGACACCCGACAGGATCACATAGAGCAGTGGATCGTGGCGTGTGTAGACGAGGCCGAAAATCGCCAGCGCCTCGCCGGCGAAGGCGATCGTCATGGTGTTCTCGCGGCCGATGTGGTCCGACACCCAGCCGAAGAAAGGCCGCGTGAGGCCGTTCGTGATGCGATCGACGCTGAGCGCCAGCGGCAGCGCGGCGAGACCCATCACCGTCATCTTGTCGATGCCGAAATCGGCGGTGAAGCTCGCGAACTGCGAGATCACCATCAGGCCGCCCGTCGACATCATGGTCATCATGCCGAACAAGAGCCAGAAGACCGGCGTCTTCAGCATCTGCATGCTGCCGACGTCGGGCGCCTCGCTACGCGGCGGGCGCCGCGTCGCCGGTGCGTAGCCGAGCGGCGGCGAGCGCAGAAGAAAGGCGGCGGCCACGCCGACCACGCCCAGGATGATGCCGAACACGACCAGCGTGTGCTGATAGCCCGAGGCGGCCAGCATGTTGGCGATCGGGAATGTGGTGAGCAGGGCGCCGAAGCCGTAGCCCGCCGCGACCACGCCGGTCGCAAGCCCGCGCCGGTCGGGGAACCAGCGCACCATCTGCCCGATGATGCCGATATAGACGATGCCGGTGCCGACGCCGCAGAGCAGGCCATAGGTGAGATAGACCATGGTGATGCTGCTCGCCTGCGCCGACAGCACCCAGCCGAGGCCGCTGAGCGCGCAGCCCGCCATCACCAGCTTCTGCGGCCCGAAGCGATCGACGAGCCAGCCCTGAAGCGGCGACAGCCAGGTCTGCAGCACGATCAGGATCGAGATGGTGACCTGGATCTGGGCGAGCGTGCCGCCCGTCGTGGTCTGGAAGGGCTTCACGAACAGGGTCCAGACATATTGCGGGCTCGAGATCGCCATCATGGCGATGAGCCCGAGAGTGAGCTGGATCCAACGCTGATTGTTTGATGTGGGCATGATCGGGCCTCGCATAGAGAGCACCCGAGCCGGGTGCCGGCGAGACAGCGTGCAAGCGGCGGGCCGCCGCAATGGCCCCCCGAGCCCGGCGCCTGGCCTGCGCCGCCCCGCCGGCAGCATGCCACAAAAAAGGCGGCGCTGCCGCTTGTTTGGGCAGGAAGCGGCGGGGGCGAGGCCGTTCGGCGAAAGTGATGCTTTCGCCGAACGGCCGGTCTAATGCC
>Ga0207707_10003072_pt1 | contig 14824 bp, 25 predicted proteins | sample KBSC83BmetaG_FD_184336 | JGI IMG/M metagenome (GOLD analysis project Ga0207707, IMG submission 184336) | Corn rhizosphere microbial communities from Kellogg Biological Station, Michigan, USA - KBS C8-3B metaG (SPAdes) (version 2) | ecosystem: Host-associated > Plants > Roots > Rhizosphere ...
GTCGTCTCGCCCCACGCCTGCGTGAGCCCGATCGAGTGCCCGGCCGCCTGCACCGCGTCGATCAGGTCGTGATACCGGGCCTCGGTGTGCAGCCGGAGCGCGGTGCGCCGAGTGTCGTCCGCCGTGAGCTCGTCGACCCGCGCCACCAAGGCCCGCACGTGGTCGTCGGTCACCTCGGCGTCCGAGGTGTCGTCGGCGATGCCCCGCGCCTCACGAATGAGCGCGTCCTGTGCGGCCTCGGCGGCCTCCTGCTCGCGCTCTTCCTCCGCCGTCTTGAACATGCTCTGCGGTGGGTCGAGCGATGGCTCGGGGTAGTTGGTCCCTCGCATTGTTCTCATCCTCCGATTCGGTTACCTTCTCCGTGCGCGGGGATGTCCGCGCATCGGTCCTTCGCTCCGGGTCAGCCGTTCACGCGGTTGGCCCGGAGTGTTTGCTGTGCGGCCTTGACCCGGGCGCGCACGCCAGTCAGCACGCGCGGATCGACGAGCCCATCCAGCGCATGCGCGCGGCGCCAGTAGCAGTCGAGCGCGATGAGCACGAGGCCGAGCGCCACTGCGAAAATCCAGATCAGCGCCGCCGCCACGAGCCCCGTCACGCCGCGCCCCCGCCCATGCGGCGTCCGTACCGCCGGCGGAGCTGCTCGAGCCGTGCGTGGCGCCGCATGCGGAGGTAGTGCCGCACGTCCGGGGCGCGGTTGGGCTCGATCTCGATCACCAGCATCTGCCGGCGACGGCGCTGCGCGTCCCGCAGTTCGTCCGCTTCGCGCTGCGCGCGGGCGAACAGGCAGACCATCCCGACCACCAGCGCAAGCCCGGTCCCGGCAACGGCGAGTAGTGCGGTCATTGTGGCATCCTCTGTGCGGTAAGCTGGAATGTTTTGTTGCGGAACAGGTGGCGCGGGTTATACTGGCGTGCCGGTTTTGGCCTCAGTGCCGCGAATGAGGGACGCGGCGACAGTCGGGCGAGCCGGGAAGACCATGTCCACCGGGAGCCCAATGGCCTCGGCAATCGCAGCCTCAATTCTCGCGCTCCGGCGTCTGCCGTTGAGCACTAGCGATAGCGTGCTTTGATGGACGCCGATCGCCTGCGCGAGCCTGATACAGGTGCCGTGCCCGAGGGCTTCCTTGCGTTCCCATCGCGTAAGTGGCATTCTTCTTCCCGCCGAGGCAATAATATGACTTCCCCATCTGCGACTGCAATAATATTGTCCCCACGAAAAAAGTCAAGCCCCCATCGCAAGGGTCGTCCGGTGGATGCAAAGCCGCACGCTGAGCTCGCTTTCAGGATGCTGCTCGGCCTCCACAAGGCGGAGATACGAGCGCGCCGTCGGATCAACTTTTCGGAGGTCGCGCGACGGATGGGCGAGATCGCGCCACCGGCGCCGCAGGTGTCGACCGTGACGCGATGGTTTGACGGCGAGTCCTCGCCGGATACGCGGGAGGCCATGGCGACGCTCGCGCAGGTGTTCGGCGTGGACCCCGGCTGGCTGGCCTACGGCCCGACGTCGCAGACGCCTGCTGCAGACGATGCCCAAGGCGATACCCCCGGCACCCCGCCGACGCGCGCGCCTATTGGGGAGCCGTTCACGTTCCTTGGCCCCACCAACAAGATGCCGCTCGACGAAGCGCGGCGTGCCCTCGGCCTGGATGAGCCGACCAAGCGCCCGAAGAAGGGCTCCTAGAGCAACGTGAGTCCGCGCGGCTGGCGGAAGTAGAGCTGCTGGAGGGAATCGAGCAGCGCCGCATCCATCACGTCGGTGTCGATGGCGGCGGTGAAAATCGGGCGTCCGTCGTGGCGGATGACGGTCACGCGGACCACGCGCTCACCCACGGCGGGCTCCACATGGACGCCGGGGGCTTGCTGCGGCAGGGTGCGCACAAGAGCAGGATGCATCGACGACCGGGGGGGCAATCATCGGGAAGCGTTCGGGAAACGTGCGGGGGTGCATCATACGCCGCCGCCATGACAGTCGCAAGAAGTCGCCCCGAGACGCCAACCGCCAGCCGGTAGGGAATCGGCTGACGGCCGGGGCGGGACCGCGCGGGGAACGCGGCGGCGGGTGGGCGCTCCACAACGCCCGGTGGGATGCTACGGCATGCGCTCCGAGAGCGCGGGAGCATGCACATCGAGGCAGGTACGACAGGCCGTCACCGCCTCGACCGGATCGGTGTCGAGCGCATAGTAGGCGCCGACGCGCACAGCTCGGTCAATGAGGCGCTCGGCATCGCGGAATGCCTCGCGCTGCGCGGCCTCATTGGCATCGGCGACATGCGACTGATGACAGCCGCAATAGCAGCGCGCGTGCGTCACGGGATGGCGCTCCCCTTGATGAGGATCGCCGCCTCGGCGTTGCGGAGGGGCACGCTCGTCACGGCGCTCCCGAGTGAGCCGTCCGCATGGAGCGGCAGCCAGGTCTCGCCGGCCGGCAACGGAATCGTCACGGCCGTCGAATCCGCATAGCTCTGTGTGCCCCATCCGGTTTGTGTCCGGAAGAGCACCAACGCCCGAGTGAAGTCGCGCCGGTACAGCACCACCGATTGCCCCGCCGCATCTTTGGTGGCGAGCGTCTCAATGGCGCGCGCGGTAGTCGGGTGCCCGATGTCGGCTTCCTGCGCTTTGAGCCACACCGAACTAAACGGCCGGTCCCACATGTTGACGAGCTGCAGCGCGAGCCGCGAGGGATCGGCCGGCACGACCAGGTAATAGCTCGCGAGCTCCGCCATCTTCTCGCGCGCGAACGTCGTCGGCTCATTGCCGCCAGGGTACGTGCCGCGCGTGACGAGCACGCTGTCGTCGGCGTAGTCGTACGCATCCACGAAATCCACGAACACGCCAGCGGCGAGCAATCGGTCAATCCATGCGAAACTGCTACCGACGTTCGAGCTGAGCGGGTTGTTCACCTTCTCCAGATGCACGGCGCCGGCCGCTCGCGCATCCGCGGAATCGCCCGGGAACATATAGCCCGCCGTGTTGAGCATGAGGCGCTTGGGCGCGATCGCGGCACGGATGCGCGCAACGAGCGCGGCATAGGCGGCGAAGTATGGCGACACCGGCGGCCAGCCTGCCGCCAGCAGATATTCCCGGCTCGGCGTCGCTTTCGCCATGTCGCCTGTCCCCGACTCGTCGATGAACGCGCCAGCCGGCGAACCGGCCACGATGCGCCGATAGCGGTCCACGCTGTATGCCATGAATCCCGAGTCAGCGGGGTTGAGGAACCATCTCCGACTGTCCCAAATAGGGAGCGTGTAGCGGTGTGCGCTGTCAGCGGGCACGCCGCCCGTATCATGGAGAAAGGCCGTCTCCATGCTGTACTGCGGGTGCAGCGCGTACCACGCGCGCATGTCCTCGGTGATCGTGCCGGTGATGTTGGGTGTGGCCGTCGCGCTCGGGATGAGCGTGGTCCAGAGGAGCGTGTACGGATAGGTCTGGACTGCCGGGTTGATGGCGAGCCACGCGCTTGCATCGCCCGACATCTCGGCGTCGTAGTGCGCCGCGGCCCACGCCCGCTCGGTCGGCGTCCAGTTGTAGTAAAAGTCGGTCACCATGGTCCGGATGTGCGACCAATGCGGCGAACTCACCGGGCTGTAGTCGTCGAAGAGCGCAGCGGGCGCCGGCGCACGCGCGGTGACCGTCACCGGCGCATCGACGCAGCCCAGCCCCGCCGCGCACGCGCGCACGCTCGCTGTCGCGCTCGCGCTCGCGCCATTCGCCGCGAGGAGTAGCAGCGCCGCACCGGCGAGCATCATCGCCCGATCACCCCGACGATCCAGGCGTTGGGTGTCCCAGCGATTGGCACGACGCGCGCGGAATCCGCCGTGTTGTTCGTCCATGCGACAGAGCTGAGCGCGATCGTATCCCCGGCGGCGTTCCATCCCGTCACGTGGAGCCGCACACTGTCCCCGAGGGCCACGGTCACCGCAGCGGGCGTGAAGGAGAGTCGCACCGCGATCGTGTCCGCTTGCAGCGAGTCGGGAGCCGGCGGCGGGGCATCGGGGCTCGTGTACGTCCAGGCGAGCGAGGCTGCTGCGCTCGCGAGGCCGCGCCGCACCGCGCGGACCCGGGCCACGAGGGCCACCGATTGGCCGGCGGCCGGCCGCGCAATGCTGAACGTGTCAGCGGTCGCCGTGGTGCTGCGCGCGTGGACCAACGCGCCGCCTGCGAACACGGAATCGAGATAGCTGGTGGCCGCGCCATTCGCATCGGCGACCACGCGCCAGGCGAGCGCGTAGCGCACGCTGTCGGCGCTCGGGGCGGCCAGCTCGGTCGCCGTGACGGTCATGGGGAGGGACGCGGCATCGGCGGGTTTTGGCGCGCAGCCGGGGAGCGCGACGAGGACGGCGAACAGCAGAGCGGTGCAGGGGCGCATGGAGACCTCATCTTGAAAGATTAGAAAATCTTTGTACCTTCTTTGCGTGGTGACTATTGACACCAGTGACGATTGCCACTAGACTATGTACCGTGAGCAGCGGCAATGACGCCGCGCGAGCTGAGGACCGGACCATGACAACGATCACGATTCACGAGTTGACGGGCGAGCGGCGGCAGTGGACGAGCAGTCACCGCACGGCTGACGAGGGCGAGGCCACGGAGCTGGCGGTGCGGCGGCAGTTTGGCCGGACCTACGGGTTCAGGCAGGATTCCGGGCTGCCGCGCGGCTACGGCAGCATCGTACGCAACCTGTCGAGCCGGGAGCGTGGGAGCGGCAGCACCCGCTCGGCTGAGGTTGTGATCGGGCGTGCGCGCATCGACGTGGAGGGCTGAGCCATGACGAACGACGAACTGAATACCTGCTGCCGTAATTCCTGCTGCCAGTCGGGCGTGCTGACGAATGGCGAGCCGTGCCCGACCTGCCGTGGCTCTGGTTTTTACGACGAGCAGGAGCAGTGGGGAGCGCGGACAGGCAGTTTGGACGATTCCGACCGGGACGAATCGCTGGCGCTGGATTCCGAGGCGATCACGCTCCTGCAGGAGCAGGAACTGTCTGACCGCAGAGCCGACGAGCTGTACGAGATCCGCCGTGAATCCATGCGGGAGGGCTGAGCCCGTGACTGACACCGAGCTCCTGCGCGCCGCGATCGCAGCGTCTGGCCTCTCCGTGCGGCAATTCGCGATGCTGACGCTGGCGCGCGATCCCCGCACCGTGTTCCGCTGGTTGGCGGGCCAGCCGCTGCCGCGGTATGCGCGTGAGGCGTGCGAACGGATCGTCACGGACGCCTCGACACCGGGAGCACCGGCCGCACCCGCACGATAGGCGTCCCGCGCGGCATCACGACCGGCTTGTGCGGCGCGTAGAGATCAGGGACCGGCGCCGCCCGCGCGCATCGGCTGCATCGCTCGTCGGGAGTCCACTGACCGCAGTGCGGGCAGCGGTGGAGGGCGTAGCGTTGCGTGGTCACGAAGCCCGCTCCTCGCGCCCCACGATCACGAACGGCACGCCGATCGCCTGCGCGCCGGCCGACAGGATCGCGCGGAACTGATGCCAGCGGGCGCGGGTCGCGTGGAACGTCGCGATGCGGATGTCGCCCGCGCCGTTCGGGCGCCCGTGCCGCTCCGTGATGATCGCCCGGATGGAACCAGTCGTAACGGGCGAGATGCGCGCCTCGATTACCACAGCCGCCACCCAGCCGTGACGTTGAGCGCCCCGCGGACGCGTCCATCGGTCGTGAGGGAGAGTCCGGGGCCAGCCACTACGGAAAACCGCCGTGGCGAGGCAGCGGGAGGCCGTGCCGTCGCAATGGCGAGGAGTTGCGTGAGCGAATCCACCGCGCTTTCGCAGGCCGTGCGGTAGCGAACGGCGGCCCGCACGACGGCATCGCAGGCCCGGAGCCGCCCAGCGGCGGAGGTATCCGGCGCGGCCGCGGGGAGCGGGACCGCTGGCCCCGTCGCCACCCGCACGGTGTCCCGCACCGTATCCGGCGTCGTGTCGTGGACGGCGATCACGCGCGGCGGCCGATCCGCCAGTTTGCCATAGGCCACGAGCAGCGAGTCCAGCACATGCCCGGCATCGGTGAGTGCATGGCCGGCCCGCGCAGCTCTTGCCCGCGCGCTGTCGGCACTGTCGGCCAGCGCGGCGCGCGCGAGTTGCCAGCGATCGAGGGTGCGCGCGCGGCCGAGGTAATAGCCCGAGCCCGCGAGCGCGACCGCTAGCGCGATGCCGCCGAGGACGTACCAGGCGCGGCTCACAGGTCGCGGCTCCCTAACGGCTGAGCGATGCCGTGCTCGATACAGTATTGCTGCACGGCATCGGCCGGCCCATCGATCAGATACTGCTCATTCGTCGCATAACGGAATCCGTCGGGAGGTGACGGCAGCGCACGGAGCAGCTCGCACACCGGACAGCCGGCGGCCAGGGCGGCGATTCCGAATACACCCATTGCGCGGCTAGCGATCATCCAGTGCACGTCCATCAGCGGATCGTAGTTCGCGAGGTCATCATCACCAGTGAGATCGGCGACCGTTCGAGCGGCGGCCTCGCGGCCGTTCGCCGCGATGAGATGGCCGAGGCCGCGCAATTCGATTGCCTCACGCAGCGCGTCCCAATGCGGCTGGCAGAACTTCATTGCTCCCTCAGCATTGTTCCTCATCCTCGCGATCATCGCGCACCGTCGCCTCACCCGCGCCCTCGCGGAGCGCGTCGAGGTCACAGGGCGCGTCCTCCTGATGCAGCGCCATGGGCGCCGCCTGCGGCTGCCGGGGACCAAGGGCCGCCCGGCTCCGATCACGCACCGGCAGGGGAGACGACGCATCCATGGTGTGCTACTTCGCCGGTGCCGGCGCGCTTGGGGTGGCCTGCGCCAGATGCAGCAGGAACGCGATGCCGGTATTGAGGAGGCTCGCGATCGCGGTCACGTCGAAGCCCTGGAGCGACGTGGGCACGCCGGGGACATGCTGCGCGGCCAGTGTCAAGCCCGTGGTCACGATCGCGACGACGATCTGTTTCGCCCACGCGGGCAGGGCATCGATCTTCGCCGAGAGGTTCAGGATCACCTTGTTGATCGGTACGCTCACGATCGGCACCACGATGAGCGCCACGGCGGAGAGAATCGTGATGACGGTCGCCGGTAATGCGAAGAGCACGAGCGCGGTAATGTGCGGGAACATGGAGACTCCGGGGAAAGAGGAACTCAGTGCGCGAGCAGTCGCGCGAGGAACGGCGGGCACCACGAGCGATGGATCAGCCACACGGCGGCGGCGACATAGAGCCGGTGGAGCGGCGAGAGGAAATCAGGATGCTCCAGCTGCACGGTGTGCTGCACGGTGTCGTCGGCCATGATCGCGAGCGCGACGAGTGCCGCCCACACGGGCCAGTGCAATCCAAGCGCGAGCACCAGAAGTGCCAAGCCCCAATATTCGTGATGCGCCTCGCCGAAATGCTCGCGGCCGTCGGACTCGGCGATGGCGACGACGAAGAGCCCGACAGAGAGCACGGCCAGCGCGGCGATCACAATGCTCGCGGTCATTTCCAGCCCTGCCACGGTTTGGCGACGAGCAAATAGACGAGCGCGATCCCGAGGAGCACGGCGAGAAATACGAGCGCGTCCCACTCGCCGGTGCGCCTGTAGAAACTCACGTCCACGGCGATGAGCACCGCGATGATGGCGAGCGGCGCGAGCCGCGCGAGAAGCGATGTCATAGCGCGCCCACGTCTTTCCACACCGCTTCGTTGCCGCCCGCTGCCTGCAAGCGCGCGGCCTTGGGCGATGGGCTCACGCGCATCGGGTGCCCGAACTGCACATGCGGGAGATCGGCCCGATGCCAGCGGCCGCCCCACGCCAGGCCCTGAGCCTCGGCATGAAGCCCGAGCGCCGTCCAGAACGCATGCGGCGCCCTCCAGAGATGCGCGACTTCCCACACGTCGGCCGCGAGCCCGTAGCCGTGCCAGCTCTCGTCGGCGTCCTCGGAGTTGGTGACCTCACCGCGCCCATCGTCATACTCGCGGCCGAAGCCGTAGAGCCAGCGTTGGCGGTCATCAGAGCGGAGCGTCTCGGCAATCAGCGGGTCGAGCGCGTCCGCGCGCATGGCGATCAGCATACGCTGCAGCCGATCAGCGAATCCCGGGGCGAGCCCCGCGAGACTCCGATAGACCGGGATTTCGGGCGGGGGAGCTGGAAGCGCCGTGGCTGGACTCATTTGTCAGCCTTCCGGCGATTCAGGCCGACGATCTGTTTGCGATCATCCGCCAGCGCCGCATCCTGGATGGAATCGTGCACGACCAGCGCACGGATACTGGCGCTGGTACTCGCCAGGTTGTCGCTGATCTGCACCAGCGCCTTGGCGGTCTCGACGCGTGCCGAATCGCTCGCGTACACCGAATGCGCGAACCAGCGGGCATCGCTATCGAGTTTGAGGAATCCAGCGATCACGGCGCCCGATGTGAGAATCGCCGCCCCATAAACGGTCACCGACTTGAACTGGTGGAGCACGCCGTGCCGGCGGCGCTGGGCGGTGCGCGGGATGCCGAATTCATCGGTGCGCTCAGGCAAGTGCGTCATCGCGGGTATGCCATCGTCGGCCCCTCAAACGAAAAAGCGACCCCGTGCCCGCGTGAGGGCCGTAGGTCGCAGAGTGCTGCGGAAGGGCGGGGCCGGAGGGCTCCGCCTGCAGGGCACAAGATAGGGGCGCGGCAGCATCGGCGCTAGACGGCGGGGGCGGGAGGCGGTAGCTTGGCGCGGCATGATCCGGAGATTCCCATGAAATTGAGCAGACTGACGCTCATGCGCGCGGGCTGGATCATTGCCGTCGCGCTCTTCGCCTCTTACCTGATCTTCGGCATTGCCGTGTATTATCTCGCGGCATGGCGCCCGTGGTAGGCGCTTACTGGATAATGAACGCGTAGCTATACGCACCTTTGGGCGGATTCAGCACATCGATCGCGAGCACGGAGAGCTGCATTGCCGTCATCCGGCTTCCCGTCAGCGGCGGGCTGCCGAAGTCCAATGCGATGACCGCGAGCTGTACGGTCGAGAGGCGCGCCGCTGGCACCGGGAGCGGCCTGTCGATGGCCGTTCCAGACATCTGCACCGCCGTCGCGCGCGCCTTCGGAATCGGAGTCGAAACATCAACGGCGATAACCGAAAGCTGAACGGCCGATAGCCGCTGCTGCGCCATCGGCTATGCCGCCACTTTCGGACCCGCCTGCAGTCCGTTCACGCCGGCCTCGACCCAGGCCACGCCGGTGGCGGGATCGGTGTCCATGACCGTCTGCCGAAATACGTAGCCGTTCGTCAGCGCGAAGGACGGTTGATCGAATATCGTCCCACCGGATTTCACTCCGAGTGCCATCGACCGGGCCAGCGCATCATCCTTGCGCGCGCTATGCGAGGCGACAATCGTGGCGATGTTCGCGATGCCCGCTGGCATATTCGGGAAATTGTACAAGTCGCGATCGCCCACCGTTGCATCGCCCACGTAGCTCGTGTCACCGTCCCATGACGCCGCCGCGCTCCAGTTGGTGCCGGACGACGGGGTGAACTGCGTACTATCCCCAGCCGCATTGGGCAAGACGTCAATGATGCGCGGGTTGTTCGCCGTCGTCGCGAGAAAGGTGTTGTTGGTGGCACCTGTGGTATCGAGAATGTACCAGTCGTCGTATTGAATGTTCGCGGAGGATGCACCGCCTAAATAGCCGAGGAGCATGTTGGCGACGCCAGCGATGTCCGCGTTCCGTGTGTCAATTCCGGAGAGCGAGAGCACCGTCGTTCCGTAGTACCGTACTTCCACTGCGCCCGCGGTATCATCGATCGTCGCCTTGATCTCGATGTACGACCATTCGCCCTGCGCCGCGAAGATCGGAACGGTCGTGGTGCCGAGCAGCGTTACCGCGCCCGGCCCCAGGTAGACGCTCAGCTTGAGCGTGCTATAATCGAGCACGAACGAAAGATGGGTGTTCGTATTCCCCGCGAGGCGGCAGACCTGCTGCGTCCCGCTCGCTCCGGTCGGACACCAGACGGCGAATCCGGTGATAATCGTTGCCGGCGTCCCGCCGCCGACGTTGGCGAATGGGAGATTGATCCCGCTCCGCGCTGCCGAGAAGGTGAAGATGCCGTAGCTATCGAGCCCATTATTCCGGCCGCTGCCCGATCCTTGTTCCGCGCTCAGGGCGAAGTTGGTATAGAGTCCCCGGTCATAGCGGAATCCGTCGGTGTGAATGATCGCCATTGCTCAGGTCCTCTGAATCTCGAGTTGAAGTCGCAGGGATTTCGCCACGCCGTCAGTGGTGTTGACGAAGGGCGCGATGATGTCGCCCGCAGCAATCGCCACTCTGGTCCAGCCGGTCGGCGCGCTCATCCGCCGGCGCTGGCCGGTCAGGAAGGGCTTCGTGCCCGCGCCGACGAGTGAGGCGAACACCGGCGGGTCCGCAGAGACCGAGCGCAGGATGTCGAAATCAGCCGTCACGTCCGCGCCGTCATCGGTCCAGGCGGTCCACGCAATGAGGGTCCCGGCCCACGGCGCGATGGCGGACGCCTCGGCGTTCACCAGCACGGCCGTACTCTGATCGCCCCAGCCGAATTGCAGCGCGTAGGTATCCACCGTGACATCCACCGCGATCTTGCCCGGCGTCGTGGTGTCGATGGTGGTGCCGACGCCCGCCACCAATTGCCGCGAATCGGGGATGCTCGCCGTCTCGTCGTCCACCGTCACGGGTTGCAGCGTGCCGGTGGGCGGAAGCGCGACGGCGGACCACGGATTCACGCTCACCACGGGCGTGGACTCGCTGCTGTCATCGTAGCCCGCTCGTGTCTCGCGCGCTTGCAGGTAGCGGAGCTTCCCATCGTTCGGCGCGGACGGGAGCGTGACGCGCGTGAAGCCGCCCAAGACGGCCGGGCCGCTTCCCGCATCGCTGAACGCGCCGGGCGTGCCACTCCCCACCGCCGTTTCCACGGCCACCTGCACCACGATCGTGACGCCGGGCGCGTCGGCGTCGTTGGCCCGCACCTGAATCCCGTAGGTGCCATCGATCACGACGAGGCCGGTATTGGGGTCCGGTGTGCCGGCGTAGGCGGAGGGTTGGGTGGGCGGGGACAAGGTGGGCGTCGTCGCCGATGTGGTGAACGTCACGGTCAGCGTCGTCCCCGTGCTCGTCGGCGACTCCTTGAGTTGGAGCGTCGCCGTATAGGTCGCGCCCGCCGTCAGTCCCGTGAGCGTGTAGTTGATCGAGCCCGCCGGCAGGTTCGTGATCCACTGATTCGGGAAGCTCCCCGACGCGCTCAAGTAGATGGCGAGCGGGGTGTCCGTGTTCGTGTTCGTCCATGTGAGCAACTCGGAGCTGCCGTCAATCGGCGTCGCGGTAAGCCCCGAAATGCCAGAGAGGCCGGTGAGCGTGACCGAGGCCCAGCCGGTCCACGCGCCGGGCTGAAACCCGGGCTCCTCTGCGCGCATCCGCATCCAGATGGTACTTCCGGCCGCCACCGGCGGCGTTACCGCGACGGTCAAGTTCCCAGGCGGCGCCAGGAGATAGACCAGGAGCGTTCCGGTCGCGGGCGCGCTCGCGCCGGTCCCCCATTCGACGCGCACCACGGCGCCGGCCGCCGTCAAGGCGCTCGCGTTGGTGAGCGTCCCATCCGCCGAGTGCGTCGGGTCGTTCGTGTCGGCCGCCAGCGTGAACGTGGGGAGCGGCGCGCTCGTCACGGTCGTTGAGCCGGTATCCCAGAAGCGGAAGTCCGGCCCGATCGCGTTCTCGGTGCGCTGGATGATCTGCACCTGCCGCGGGCCGCCACGGACGGTGCCCGATGGGCGGTGCGGCAGGTCCAGCGCGATGAGATCGCCAATCGTGCAGCCGGGGTCCTGTGAGCGGAGCACGTGGATTTCTCCCTCTTTCGCGCCGCGCAGCACGCGCCGGAAGATCTCCTGCGAGCGGGCCAGCGTGAAACTGGCGGGGGTCGTGGGCGCCGCGCCGAACGTGAGCCCGTGCCCCAGCGCAACGGGCTGCGTGATCTCGCCCTCCAATGACCACGACTGTTCTTGGATGCCGTAGTTATTCGCGTCGGAGTCCTGCACGGCGACCGTGTTCTGCGCGGCCAGCACCAAATCCAGGGGCGTGCTCTGGCCCGCATCGCCGGACCAGAGGCCAAATGTGCGGAGCACCATGGAGACGCGATTCACGATCGTTTGATCGTTCACCGCCCAGACGTCATCCGCATCCGAGCGAAGCGAGTTGAGTGTGATCGTCCCCGTCACCACGTTCGCGCTCGAGGGATTGGTCGAGAAGAATTGCAGCGTGCCCGTGGGATCGGAGCGCGTGGCGAATCCGAAGACGCCATACAGCGTGGCGAGGAAGTCCTTGACCGTGCCGCCGGATGTAATGCGCAGCGCCAGTGAGAGCGTGGGGCCAACGGCCGCCTTCGTGTTCGTGGCGGAGGTCGCATCGTAGGCCAGCCCGGCCAGCGTCAGGATCTGGGCGGCCAGGTCCACGGGATGCCCCTCCAGATGTACGGGCGCATCACTCGAGACGGCCGTGGGGTAGACGTAAATGTCCAAGAGGTCGCCCACGGTGGGCTGCGCGGGCTCTGCGTTCCCGTCCTGATCGAGCCCAGTGCCCGTCCAATCGAGCACGAAGTAGCCGCCCGAGATGAGCTTGAAGGGCAGGCCCTGAAACAGCACGCCCAGGGGCGCGAATACCCCGGCCAGCGTGCCATCGGACACGCGCGTGACTCGCGCCGTGAGTCCGGTATCGGCGGAGAGCCCCAAGCCCGCGCCACCAGTGAAGACGGGCGCGAAATTCGCGAGATGCTGCGGGATGTAGGGCTGCGCTCTGGCGTTCACGAAATCGAGTTGCCCGCTCCCGATCTGTCCGTACTGCATGTTCATGAGCTGCGGCAGCCGGCCGGACAGGAACGGCCCCTGCACAAACGTCAGCACGACACCGTACGTCCCGACGAAGAGCACCTTCCAGCGTGTCGGGCCGTAGTCCTGGATGCCGTTCCAGCCGCCCGGAATTGGGCCGCCCAAGAGGCAGCTTCCGGCGTTCAGCGTGCCCAATGCCTGCTCGAAAATCCGGATCGTCTGATCCGCGCGGCGCGTCTGGCCGATGGTGAAGCGATACGTCTCGGCGTCGGTCAGCCGCACGCGGTTCACATAGCCCGCGAGCAGGACAAGCCACGTGGTGCCGCGATCCGTCGAGAACTCGAGGAACGCTTTCAACCCGAGCAGTTGCGGTTGGCCGCTTGCATCGTCCGTCTGCATCGTGACGATGCGCTGGCCGGCAACGCCGGACTGGATCGTGAGTCCAGAGAACGCAACCGCGCCGTCGTAGAGAAAGGATTGATTCCAGTAGCCGAGGCGGACGGTGATGTTGCCACTCCCATCGGCCGTGGTCACGACGGTGAGCGTCTGACAGCCGCTGACGGCGCCGCGAATCGTGCTCGGCACGCCATTCGCCATGATTCCCTGATCGGCGGAGCCGCCAATGCCGCCGACGCTGGTACTGTGCGACATGTGGACCGCGACCGTATAGGTCGCGCCTGGCGTCAAGCCCGTGAAGGTGCGCTCGGCGTAACTGCTGCTGCCCGCGTTGCCGATGTGCGAACCCGGCGCGCATGCCGTGTTCGGTCCGCTGACGCAATTGCTCTGCACCCCATGCTGGCCGCTCGACGGGAAGTCGCCACTCGGCACCCATGCCGCGTTGAACGCCGCATCGCTCGTATACCCGAAATCATCCAGCGTCGTGACGACCGGATTTTTGACGAGCAGATGATCCACCACATCCACGTCGTAGCTCGAGATCTGCGTCTCGCCCGTGATGGGCTGGAGCGACTGCCCGTCGCCTGTGGGTGCGCCTTTGATGGCGCAGTAGACGCCATCGGCCGTGATCGTCGAATAGGTGACGAGATCGGCCGAGTCATCCGCTGTCCGGATGCGAAGCCGGTAGTCGAGGGTGCCGCCCGGCATCAGCCTGTGGTCCTCACCGATACACGCAAAGGAGCGGCGCGGCGCTCGTGTTCACGACTTCGAAGGACACGGTGTATTCCAAGAGCGCGCGGTCCAGCACCCACGAGGGCGTCGCGCTGCCCTCTTTCAGCAGCACCGTATAGCTCCTGGCCGCGAGGTCGTTCGTGCTGACCGTCATCGTGTTGCCGTTCAAGAGCCAGAGGCGGAGCCGCTGGAGATCGGCGAGCGAGGACGCGGGCACGTTCGCCATCTCGAAGGAGACGCCGTAGTCGGTGCGGTGCGCCCATTGCTCGGCGATCCCGCTGCCCAGAGCCACGGCGTTCGGGCCAATCGGCGCGGCGAGCGGCGTCCAGTTCCCGAGCCGCGGCACGAGCGAGGTGATGGTGGTCGTCCCGCTCCCGTCGTTGAACGCAATCGAGGGGTTCGCCATGTCAGAATCCCCGACGCCGCGCTTCGGTGATCTCGCGCATCATGAGGCGCTGGACGTCGGGACCCCATGAGCCGATGAACGTGTTGCCGGTGACGGTGACGGGCTGCATCGTGCGGAGCTGCGACACGTCACCCATGCGGGGCGCGGGCACTGCCGCGACGGCCGAGAGGGGCGCGGCCTGCGGTGCGGGCGTGGCACCGGGCGCGTAGTACGTGATGTTGGTGGTCGTGTCCTCTGGGCCAGCGCCTGCGGAGCCGCCGCCCGCGCCGCCGCCAGAGAAGGCCGACTGCGCGGCACCCGAGATCAAGGCTCCCAACGCGATCATTCCGATCGCCGCGGCTGCGGCCGCAAAGGGATTGAGCGTGCTCATCGCGTCGAGAAACTTTTTCATGAGCGCCGAGGCGAGCAGCGCGGCCTTGCCGAAGGATTCCAGCGCCTGCCCGAGTCCCTCCAGCAACGTGCCCGCAAACGCCTTCATCGCGCTCCCGAGATTGCCGGTGCTCCCAAG
>Ga0207707_10003073_pt1 | contig 14822 bp, 13 predicted proteins | sample KBSC83BmetaG_FD_184336 | JGI IMG/M metagenome (GOLD analysis project Ga0207707, IMG submission 184336) | Corn rhizosphere microbial communities from Kellogg Biological Station, Michigan, USA - KBS C8-3B metaG (SPAdes) (version 2) | ecosystem: Host-associated > Plants > Roots > Rhizosphere ...
TGTTTGATGGAATTATATTGCCGCATCAGCGGCGTTGTGGCATCGGACGCCATCAACTTGTGGAGCGGGCGCTATCGGCCACCTGGCCATGCCATTCACGCATAAATTCCGCGCAGCTTGATGGCAAATGCCACCCGGTCAAGCGCAAGCATGTAAGCTGCCGTGCGATTGTTGACGCCGTGCTTCTCAGCATAGCTCACGACGGCGTCAAAACTCGCCACCATGATTTCTTCCAGCCGCGTGTTTACGAGGTCTTCGTTCCAGAAGAAACCCTGTCGATCCTGGACCCACTCAAAGTAGGAAACTGTAACACCGCCGGCGTTCGCCAGGATGTCCGGAATCACGAAGATTTTCTTATCGCGCAGAATCTCATCGGCCAGCGGCGTCGTCGGACCGTTGGCGCCCTCGCACAAAATCCGGCAGCGCAGCCGGTCGGCGTTCGCCGACGTGATTACGTTTTCCGTCGCCGCAGGCAGCAGAACCTCGCACGGCAGGAACAAGGCTTCCCGTTTGTCCATATTCTCGCCGCCGGGGAAATCGCGAATGGAGCCAGTTTCTTTACGGTGCTCCATCAGAGCGGCAATATCCAGGCCGTGCTGATTATAGATGGCGCCATCGTATTCAATAATGCAAATAATCTTGAATCCAGCCCGCGCCATCAGTCGTGCTGCCATGCCGCCGACATTGCCGAACCCCTGAATCACCGCGCGTGTCGTAGCCGGTTCGAGTCCCATTTTTGCGAGCGCCTTCAACGCCACGATGGTGCAGCCCCGGCCGGTAGCTTCGGTCCTCCCCTTAGAGCCGCCCAGGTCGATCGGTTTTCCTGTGACGCATGCCGTGGTCGTATGGCGCACGTGCATCGAGTACGTGTCCATAATCCACGCCATTACGCGATCGTTCGTATTGACATCGGGCGCGGGGACATCTCGTTCGGGCCCAAGAAAATCGATAATCTCCGCCGTGTAACGACGCGTAATACGTTCCAGTTCGCCATCCGAAAGCACGGGCGGGTCGCAGATGACGCCGCCTTTCGCGCCGCCGAACGGAATTCCCACAACCGCGCATTTCCAGGTCATCCATGACGCCAGTGCGCGTATCTCATCCAGCGTCACATCGGGTGCAAAACGAATTCCTCCCTTGCCTGGACCTCGAGCGATCGAGTGCTGCACGCGGTAGCCCGTGAATACTTCGATCCGCCCGTCATCGAGTTGTACGGGGATGTGCACGGTGATTTCTTTGGTCGGGCTGCGTAGCACCTTGCACATGCCGTCATCGAGATGGAGCAGGTCCGCGGCTTCGTCAAAACGTGCTTCCGCCGCAAGCCACGGATTCGTCTCTTGCTCGGTGGACAGCATCGTCGCCATAGAGAAAACCTCCGGTTACATTATGACAGTGGCGCAGGCATTCTTGCCCGGAGACTTGTTAACCGCCCATGATCAATTGCAATGCCCGTTGGATCTGTGGGTCGCGCTGCGCCTCAACCTCATCGCCCTTTTCCACGCCCAGCGATTGATTGAAAATCTCGGTCTTCAGCCGGTTCTGGATGAAGCCACGCTCATTGGACCACTCAGCGAGCCTTGGCTGAATGCCGTGTTGTGCAAGATAGACGTGGAACTCATCGAGCAGCGTCGGCGTCACTTCGAATGTTTCGGTGATTTTATTATTGCGCGTGTACTCGGTGGCGAACGAGGTGAAAGACCCGCTCGCTTCCATGGCAGCTTTGAAGCGTGACACGTCTGGCGGATAGACTACTTCATCCGGAATAATTCCGCCGCCGCCGCGCACAATACGGCCTTTGTCCGTGCGGAACTCCGTTTTTGTGTTGGGATGAGCTGCCGTGGCGCCCAGCGCGAATTGCGAAGCGTCGAACGGTTTCTGAATGGAGCGGCCGCTCGGCGTGTAATAGAGCGCCGTTGTCAGGGCAAGGCCAGTCGATTGGGCAAGGGGAAACACGCTCTGCACCAGGCCTTTGCCGAAGCTTGCCTCGCCGATAATCACCGCGCGATCGTGGTCCTGCAGCGCTCCGGCCACGATCTCCGAAGCGCTCGCACTTTTGCCATTAATGAGAGCCGCGACCGGAAAATCGTACGGCTCTGCAGTGTCCGGTACTTTTTCCATTTTCTCCGCGACTGCACGGCCTCTCACCGTCAAAATTGTCGATCCAGGTTTTAGAAACAGCGAGGCTGTCTGGAGCGCCGACGTCAGCAATCCGCCTGGATTGTTTCTAAGATCGAGCACCAGGCCTTTTAGTTTTTTACCGCCCAGGCTTTCAATGGCCTCCTGGATCTGAGTGCCGGTCTTTTCATCGAAGCTGCTGATGCGCAAATAGCCCACACCGGGTTTTACGAAGAATGCACGTTCGACACTGGGCGCCTGCATTTCCTCGGGAATGAGTGTGAACTCGAGCAGCCGGACGTTGCCAGGCCGCCGTACCACAAGCGCGGCGGGCTGCTGTTTAGACTGCTGCAGCAGGCCAATCAGTTGGTCGAGATCCAGCCGGTCGAGCCGGATGCCGTTTACGGAAAGGATCTCGTCCCCGGGGCTCATGCCCGACTTCGCCGACGGCGTTCCCGGCGTCGTTTGCAGCACGATGACACGTCCCGGCAGCACGGAGACGACACTGCCGAAACCCTTTCGCGTGGATGTCTCGAGCTGTTTCAGCTGGTCGAATTGCTGCGGATCGAAGAAGACCGAGTGCGGATCAAGCCGCCGCAGCATGCCCGGAATCGCTCCCTGGTAAAACGCCTGCTCCGAGGAAACCGGATCGGCCGCGTTCTGCTCGATCAGGGCGTAGGCACCGATCAGCCGTTTGACCTCCGTGTCCAGATCGTCGGCAGGAACGATGGTGGCGAGCAGGAAAAATGCGGGCAAAAAGCGAAACATCAATCAGGCCAGATGGAAAGTACTTCGATGCGCGTCGTTCCCATTCGATGCTTCTATTTTAGCGCGTGAACTTCGTGGCCTTTTTCTTCGCATGGCGCTCGAGCGCGAGTTCTATGAGACGGTCGATCAGCTTGGGATACGCGAGGCCGCTCTGCTCCCACATCTTGGGATACATGCTAATGGACGTAAAGCCGGGAATCGTGTTGATTTCGTTAATGTAGAGCTGCCCGCTGCTACGCTCCAGCAAAAAATCGACGCGCGCCATTCCCTCACACTCGACCGCCCGGTAACAGTCGACGGCGAGACGCCGCAGTTCCGCCGTCTTGTCTGGCGGCAAATCCGCCGGCAACTGGAATTTTGCCTGATCGAGAAGGTACTTATCTTCGTAATCGTAGAACGCGCGCGAGGGAAGAACCTCGCAGGGCAACGAAGCCTCTGGCTGCTCATTACCTAACACAGAACATTCAAATTCGCGGCCTTCAATCCCTCGTTCCACGATGATTTTTCGGTCATATTGGGATGCCAGAGCCAGCGCCTTCACCAATTCAGCCTTGTCGCCGGCCTTCGAGATTCCAACTGACGAACCGAGATTGGCAGGTTTGACGAATAGCGGAAAAGGCAGCTGCGACACAATTTCATCTGTGTCCATGCAACCACGCGTCCGTGTGACATATTCCACGACGGGAAGTCCCCGTTCCTTGCAGACGCGCTTCATCAGCTCTTTGTCCATCGAAAGCGACGAGGCAAGCACTCCCGCTCCCACGTACGGGAGATCGGCCAGCTCGAGGAGACCTTGCACGGTGCCGTCTTCTCCGAAGGTTCCATGCAGCACCGGAAATACAACGTCGATATTCGGATGCGCGCCGGGCTCGGGCAGAATTGCCGCAGGCTTCCACTTCCCTTCCTTGCTGATGAAATACTCGGCGATCTCGTATTTCGAGCGGTCCATCGCCTTCATGATCGATTCCGCCGACCTTAAGGAGATCTCGTGCTCGCCGCTACGCCCCCCGAAGATGACCGCTACGCGAAGTTTCATGAATGTGGAATGCGCCCAGGCCGGAATGCCTGCGCTATATCACAAGATCTTTTTCCCCAAAGCCGACATCACCAGCTCAACCGCCAAATCCGCCGTGCGGTTCACTTCATCAATTACCGGATTTACCTCGACCACTTCCATGGACGCCAGGTGTCCCGAGTCGCAGATCATTTCCATTGCCAAATGCGCCTCGCGATACGTTGCACCACCGCGTACGGGAGTTCCAACACCGGGAGCGTACTGAGGGTCGACATAATCCATATCGAGCGAGAGATGAAAGCCAACCGTACCGTCGCTGGCGATGCCGATAGCTTCCTCCATGACTGCCCGCAAACCGCGCTCGTCGATGTCACGCATCGTAAATGCACGAACGCCGCGCCCGCGTACGTGCGGCCTCTCGAGAATATCCACATCCCGCAAACCCACAAGCGCCACGTTCTTGGGCTGAACTTTAGGAGAGAAACCGAATAGTTTGCTCAGCTCATCCGGGCCCATCCCGATGCAGCAGGCAAGCGGCATGCCGTGAATATTACCGCTGGGCGAAGTTTGCGGCGTATTCATGTCGGCGTGCGCGTCAATCCAAAGCAATCCCATGCGCTTTTTCTTTTTCCGGAAGTGCCGCGACATCCCGGCCACCGTGCCGATCGCGATGGAGTGGTCGCCCCCAAGGACTAAGGGCGCTTTGTCTTCATCCGCTACTCGCTCAACCATGGTCCCCAGGCGCTGACACAAAGCTGCGATTTGTGGCAGGTATTTCGCAAGCCGCGGGCCTTCCGGCAAGCTCTCCGGCTGGTCGACCGGTACGTTTCCCAGGTCCTCGACTTCGTATCCGAGCGACGCCACCCGTTTGTTGATGTTGGCAACGCGTAGGGCAGACGGCCCCATATCCACGCCACGCCGGTCCGAACCCAGATCGAGTGGCGCTCCGATGATGGCGATATGAGATCGATGCATTGACCGGTTAGGGGCGCAAACGGTACAGCATCCGCGGAAAGGCGATGGTCTCTCGAATGTGCTCGAGTCCGCAGATCCAGGCCACACAGCGCTCGATTCCCATGCCGAAGCCGCCATGCGGAACCGTGCCGTACTTCCGCAGATCTATGTACCAGTTGAACGCTTCTTTGGGAAGGTGGTGCTCCTCGATGCGGCGCAAAAGCAAATCGGGATCGTGAATGCGCTGACCGCCGCCGATAATTTCGCCGTACCCTTCCGGCGCAAGTACGTCCACGCCCAAAGCCACTTCCGGCCGGTCAGGCTGCGGCTGCATGTAAAATGCCTTCACGGCTGAAGGATAGCCGTCTACCATCAAGGGCCGATCGTAACCTTCGCTTAACAGCGTCTCATCGGCGCCCCCGAAATCTCCACCCCACTGAATCTCGCTGCCCTTCGATTGCAGGATTTTTACCGCCTCGTCATAACTGATACGCGGAAATGGAGCCTGAATGCGCTCCAGCTTGGTGACATCGCGCTCAACCGCTTTTAGTTCCGCGCGCCGATTTTCTAGAACGCGCTCGACCACAAAGACAATTAGCTCCTCCGCAACGCGTTTCACATCTTCGAGCGTCGCATAGGCCATCTCCGGTTCCACCATCCAGAATTCTGTAAGATGCCGCCGGGTTTTTGATTTTTCCGCGCGAAACGTCGGACCAAAGCAGTAGACTTTGCCGAAAGCCGCCGCCGTCGCTTCGTTATAAAGCTGTCCGGATTGCGTCAGGTAGGCTTTTTCATCCTCGAAATAATTCACTTCGAACAAGGACGTGGTGCCTTCGCAGGCAGCCGGTGTAAAAATCGGCGTATCCACCAATGTGAAACCGTTCGAATCGAAGTAGTCGCGAACCGCGCGAATCACCTCATGCCGGACGCGAAGAATGGCATGCTGGCGCTGGCTGCGCAACCAGAGATGCCGGTGATCCATCAGGAAATCCACGCCGTGCTCTTTGGGCGTGATGGGATAAGGATCGGATTCGGGAATGCGCTGCAGCACATCTACGTTTTCAATATCCAGCTCGAAGCCGCCGGGCGCACGTTCATCGGCGCGGATCTTGCCGGTTACCACGATAGAGGATTCCTGCGTCAAGTCCTTGATGGCTTCGAATACCGGCTCGGGCAGTGCGCTCTTGACGCCGACACATTGCATGACACCGGTTCCATCCCGCAGCAGCGGAAAAACAATCTTGCCAGATTTGCGCAGGTTGTATAGCCAGCCGGGAATCTGAACGATTTCGCCGGCATGTTTCCCCGCCTCGGCAATGGTTATCCGCTCAGTCTTCACGTAAGCTCTCCAGCCGGTCAAAGACTTCATTGACGCGATCGAGGGGATGCTCCATGCCCTCCACTTCCTTTAATTCCAGGAGCAGCGGATACTGATCGGGCCGTGAACGCAGAAGGCTCATGGTTTTTTTCCAGTCGATCGTGCCGCCGTCGTTCCCCAAGGGGAACAAGTGTTTATCGGCCTTGCCGTCGTTATCATGCACGTGGGTTGAACGGATACGATCCCTCATCACATGGAACGCCGATTCCACGCCCTCACCCATATTGGCGTGGCCCACATCCAAAACATAACCGAGATCCAGGTGGGTCACTTCCAGGAAATTATGGAGCCGTTCTGCGCTCGATAGTCCGTTTGGAATATTCTCGAGAAGGATTTCGACGCCTCGCTGCCGGGCGAACAGGCTCAATTCCTCAAGGGCCGAAAACGCCGCATCCACTTTGCGGTCGCTATACTCCTCGTTCGCTACTCCGATGTGCTGGATCAAATAACGGAACGGAACCGTTTCGGCGATTTCGATGGCGCGCTTGATTTCATCAACCATCTCGAGGCGCCGGGATTTCACCGGCTCCGTGATGGTGACAACGGACTGCGGTCCCGAGCGGCCCCATATCTCGTCCGAATACATAGGTGAATGCAGGGATTGCAGTTTCAGATCCGCATCGCGGAACCAGTGACCGAGTTCGGTGATCTGCGCGCGATTACGATAGTCGATGTGCTGGCGAGCACAGAAAATTTCCACCGCGGGAATGCCGGCCTGCATAACGCGGTTGAGCCAGGCAATGGAGAGCCGGTGATTCACAAACAAATGCGTGGAGAGTACGCGGTTCATTCGTTCAATATCCTCTTGCCGTGCCTTCCGTGCGCGGATCGGCGGAACCTTCGAGCCAGCCATCTTTCGCCATGATGGCCGCTACCTCGCCCTGCGCATCGGTCATCTTCACGTTATGCCCGCGCGCCTTCAGCAAAGCGACTGTGTCGGGGGAAAATCCGCGTTCCATGGATAGCACATCCGGCATCCATTGATGATGCAGGCGCGGCGCATCCACGGCGTCCGCCACATTCATCCCGAAATCAATGACGTTCAACACCACTTCGAGCACCGTGTTGATAATCGTGGGGCCGCCCGGCGATCCGGTTACCAGGTACAACTTGCCGCCGCGCAACACCATCGTCGGCGTCATTGAAGACAGCGGTGTCTTCCTTGGCTGGATAGCATTGGCCTCCCCCTGCACCAGGCCGTACGCGTTCGGCTCACCCGGTTTCGCGGCGAAATCATCCATTTCGTTGTTTAGCAGAAAACCGAGCCTGGTGGCTGTGACATGGCTGCCATAGCCGCCGTTCAGCGTGTAGGTCACGGCCACCGCATTCCCCTCTACATCCACAATGGAGTAATGCGTCGTCTCGGAACTCTCGTAGCTTTGGAGCTTACCGGGATGCAAGGCGGCACTCGACGTGGCGTGCTCCGGATCGATCGATTGTCGCAGGGCCGCGATGTAGCGCGGGTTCAGCAGTCCGGAAACCGGCACGCGATAAAAGTCCGGATCCCCCATGTACTCGCTGCGATCCGCAAAATAACGGCGCATCGCCTCTGCCATGACGTGCAGGCTGGCGGCAGATCCAAAAGCTGATTTTTCATAACCGGACCCTTCCAGAACGCCCAGCATCTGTAGAATGCCGACGCCTCCGGAACTCGGCGGAGGAGCCGTAATAACCGTGTATCCGCGGTAGCTCCCCGAGAGCGGCTGCCGCTCGATGGCTTTGTAGTTTTTCAGATCCTCCATCGCGATCAAGCCGCCATGGGCCTGCATATCGGCGGCAAGGAGCCGTGCGGTCTCGCCCTCGTAGAAATCCTTGGCGCCATGATCCCGAATTCGCTCCAGCGTTCGAGCGAGATCCGCTTGTACCAGCCGATCGCCAGCTTCGTAATATTTCCCGTCCCGGAGAAAGATGCGACTCGACTCCGGAAACTGACTCAAAGTGCGCTGGGATCGCAGCGACCCCTCCAGACCGTAAGAAACAGGAAAGCCATCGGACGCCAGCCGCACCGCCGGGTCGACCAGCTCCGCCCATTTTTTATGGCCATATTTTTCATGCGCCAGTTCGAGACCTCGCACTGTCCCGGGCACTCCCGAAGCACGATAACCGGTCAGGCTGTCCTCGGTCGGCTTGCCGTCAGACCCGATGTACATATCGCGCGACGCCTTCGACGGCGCGCGTTCGCGAAAGTCTATGAATGTTGTCCGGCCATCCGCAAAGCGCGCCAGCAGAAAACCGCCGCCGCCAATATTCCCCGCGGCAGGATGCGTTACGGCCAGCGCGAAACCAACAGCTACGGCCGCATCGATGGCATTGCCGCCCGATTCCAACACCGCCACACCGATGTCGGTGGCGTGCGCCTCGCGTGTCGCCACCATTCCATGTCGTGCCCGCACAGGTTGCCGTGCGCACAAACCGGCGCCCGCGGTCCCAAGCACCGCTAGCAGCACCGCAACTTTTCGCATAAGTCTTGATTCTAACAATGAGGCGGCTCTCGCGCGCACTGCACGATTAGAATTGAATGTAATAGCGCATTGAAACTACCCGCTCAAAAGTGGTTAAAACATCTCGAACGCCACGAGGAACGAATCTTTCTGGTGCTCACGCTGGTGATCGGAGCACTTGTCGGTCTCGTGGTGGTGGCTTTCATTGTGCTTACCGGCCGGCTGGGTGCACGCATGTATCCGCCCGACGGTGCTCCGTGGCGCCGGCTCGTGGTTCCGGTGCTCGGCTCGCTAGCCAGTGGTTATCTGCTCTATCGCTATTTCCCGTTCGCCCGGGGCAGTGGAATCCCGCAAACTAAAGCCGCTCTTTTCGCGCGCGAGGGACGCATCAGACTGCGGACCGTGGTCGGAAAGTTCTTCTGCTGTTCGGTTTCGCTCGCTAGCGGCATCGCTTTGGGCCGCGAAGGGCCGGCGGTCCAAGTCGGCGCGGGTATTGCGTCCGTGTTGGGTAGACGCCTTGGACTTCCGCCCGAGCGTGTAAAGGCCCTGCTCCCCATCGGAGCCTCGGCTGCAGTGGCAGCGGCGTTTAATACACCCATTGCGGGCGTGCTCTTCTCACTCGAGGAGATCATGGGCGATCTGCACGCACCTGTGCTGGGCTCGGTCGTGTTGAGTTCGGCCACTGCCTGGATGGTCTTGCATCTGCTGCTCGGCGATGAGCCGCTGTTTCACGTGCCGCCATACGAACTGGTACACGGAGCGGAGTTCGGCGTGTACGCGGTGCTTGGCGTGGTAGGCGGTCTGGTATCGGTTTTGTTCGTGAAGCTTCTGTTGCAGCTTCGCACGTGGTTCTTGCGGTTCCCGGCATGGACGCGGTGGTTTCAACCCGTCGCCGGAGGTCTTGTGGTCGGCATCATGGGCTGGTTCGCTCCGCAGTCATTGGGAATCGGTTACCAGTATGTTGGCGAAGCGCTGAACGGGAACATGGTACTTCAGGCTATGGCCCTCCTGATGGTCCTGCGCGTCATTGGGACGACCCTGTGTTACGCCTCGGGCAACGCCGGCGGCATCTTTGGCCCAAGCCTTTTTATTGGAGCCATGATGGGCGGCACGGTCGGCAGCGTCGCTCACGCGTTGTTTCCTCACTACACGGCAACTGCCGGGCCATATGCGCTAGTAGGCATGGGCACGGCGTTTGCCGGCATTATCCGCGTACCTATGACATCCGTCATCATGATCTTCGAGGTGACACGCGATTATTCCATTATCGTGCCACTGATGATTTCCAACCTCATCAGTTTCTTTATCTCGTCGCGGCTCCAACCCGAGCCCATTTACGACGCGCTTTCCAGGCAGGATGGCATTCACCTGCCGGCCGGGGAGACTCGCGCACGTCACGGGGCAATTCGAGTGATCCACGCCATGCGGTCGTCTTTCCATCCAGTCCGGCCGGATGCGAGCGTCAGCATCGCACTTGAGGAGATCCGCGCACAGGGCGTCCACGCATGGCCGGTGGCGGACCGCAAACAGCTGCTCGGAATGATTACTACTGCGCGCTTGGAGAGCGCTGTCTCGGGTGGGTTACACGACAAGACGGTCGCGGAGATCCTGCCACCGCTGCCGCAATCCGCTCTCAATGCCGGAAATCTTCCGCACGTCCATACCGATCATTCGCTCGATCTGGCTTTGCAGCGGATGGGCGAAGCACATCTGGATGTGCTTCCGGTCGTCGGCCGCGACAATGTCCGCGAGTTGCTGGGCGCGATCTCTCTCCCCGACGCGCTGCGCGCGTATGGAATCGGAAACACGCCGCGCAACAACGACTCGTAGTGACCGGGCGTGCCCGGCCATATTTTTGACGGCTAACACCTCGATTAGGCATTTGCCGCGGCGCGACGGCGCTTCCACTCGAACAGTACAACGGCCGTCGCTACGGAAACATTCAGCGATGAAATCTTGCCGGTAACTGGGATCCGCACCAGCACGTCGCAATGCTGCCGCACCATTTGGTGCAGACCTTTGCCCTCCGCTCCAAAAACCAGTACGGAACGATCAGCATAGTCCATCTGGCTGTAATCCTGATCGCCGCGCTCGTCGATTCCATAGATCCAGAAGCCGCGCTTTTTCACATCCTCTAACGTGCGATTGATATTTGTGACGCGTACCACCGGCAAATGTTCGAGCGCTCCCGCCGCGGCCTTCGCGACCGTTTCAGTGAGACCGGCCGCGCGGCGTTCCGGTACGATCACGGCGTCTGCTCCGGCAGCGTGCGCCGTCCGAATCACCGCACCCAGATTATGCGGATCTTCGACGCCATCAAGCACCACGAGCATGCGCGCATCGTCGACCACAGTCTCCATTTCCGCATATTGTTTTGCCGCCCCCAACGCCACGACGCCCTGATGCGCCGCGCTGCCTGCCAAACGGTCCAGTGCCGAGCGCTCCTCAAACCGCAGCGGTGTAGAGTTCTTTCTGGAGAGATCGATGATTTCTTGAACCCGGGAACCGGCGATGCCCTTCGCAATCAATACCCGATCCAATGGACGGCGCGCACGCAGCGCTTCCACTACGGGATGAATGCCGATCAGAATGGACAACGCGCGTTACTCTTCGGGCTCGAGGCCCAGGCCATTATTGAAGCGGTTGGTGAAGTTAGCCATGGCGATAATCAGCGTGATCTCGACGACCTGCTCGTCATTGTAGTGCTCGAAGAGCTTCTCGCCGGTTTCATTGGCCGCCACTTCACGCGTCAGCTCGCGCGCATAGAGAATTGCCGAGCGCTCGGGCTCGGTGAAGAACTGGTTCTGTTCGGTCTGCAGCGCCCGGATTTCTTCCTCCGTAATACCGGCTTTCTTGCCGGTAGCCAGATGTGCGGCCGTGCAATACGCGCACTCATTCGCGAACGAGACCGCCAGATATACCAGTTCCTTCGTTCGCCGGTCTACCGAACCCGGACCCATGACGGATCCATACAGGGGAACGAAATTCTTCAGCACCTCCGGCTTATGCGCCATCATGCGGAAGAAATGGTTCTCGCGGTGACTCTTCCGCTCCAGGTCGGCAAGATACTCGCTCTCAGCGGGTTCAATCAGTTTGATGGTCGCCATGCAACCAGTATATTCGGTGAAGAACATGCTTTCACTAATGTGCGAAAGGCTACATCGCGACTGTTTTTTATTTGCGTTGCATTACGGCTTTTGGGAGCGCAGCATGGTCGCCCGCCGATAAAGCTCCGCAATCTGTTCAAGGGTCAGTTGCTCCGCACGTTTGCCAGCTTCCGCCCAAGTGTCCAGCATCTCCCTCCCATAGGCGCCTGCCAGATTATTGCGGAGCGTCTTACGCTTTTGGCGAAAACACAGACCCGCGAACACCAGAAACTTAGCGGGGTTGCGGATGTCGAGCTCCGCCGCGCGGTCGCGTGGGCGAAGGCGAACGAGAGTGGAATCCACCTTGGGTGGAGGACGAAACGCTGACGGGGACACGTCGAACAGCACCTCTATATCCGCAAAAAGTTGGGTCTGGATGCTGAGATAGCCGTAGTCGCGTGTGCCTGGGCCGGCGGTGAGGCGTGCTGCCACCTCCTTCTGCAACAGGAAAACGCCTCGGCGCAGTGCGTGTCCACGCGACAGAACTTTCTCAATGATCGGCGTGGCCGCATAGTACGGGAGATTTCCCGCGACCACGGCCGGACCCCACTGGCCCAAATCCATCTCGAGCGCATCCGCGTTCAGAACGGTAAGGCGTGGCTCATCCCGAAATTTCTCGCGAAGCAGCTCGACGAGGCCGCTGTCGATTTCGACGGCAATGACGCGCTCGGATCGTTCAAGCAGCCGTTCAGTCAGCGCGCCGCGGCCGGGACCAATCTCGATAACCAGCGGTTCGGGATCCGGGCAAGCCGCGCACGCGATCCGCTCGAGTATGGAAGCCTTATTTAGGAAATGCTGGCCGAGCCGCTGGCGGGACACGAAGCCGCGACTTCAACCTTTGACGACGATCCGGCGGAACGACACCAGCATTTTGCCGCCGATCGGTACGCCGAATTCGGTGGCCGGCTGGAATTTAGTGAACAGAATCATGTTGGCGATATCATTGCGCAGCTTCGAGTTCACACCGTTTGGAATCGAGCAATCGACGACTGAACCGTGTTCATCAATCGTCAGCTGCACAACGACATCATCCGGGATGAAACTGAATGGCGGACTGATATCGACTGCGGCTTCTGACTGCGTGAACAACCCGCTGGGCACATCCAACGCGCCGCTTATGTGACGAAGCTGCAGCGTTGGAACGAGCATGGCGAACAGGAACACCGCGGAAGTCAGGCCGCCGGCAAAGGGAATAGCGATGGGCCGCATGAGATTCTCGAACAGGTGGCGCATTTCGCCAATCCAAAAGTGGACGAGTGCCGTGAGCGTGCCTCGCGAGAGCTGACGGACGCGTTCACGGGAAGCCAGCACCTGCAATTCCGTGATCAGCCGGGAGGGTGGCGTTCTCGCGGGTAATCCACGCAAGACCGAACGAAGCTCAGTCAGTTCCTGAGCATAGGTCGAGCAATCCCGGCAATGCGCCAAGTGCCGAGACATACTATCAAACGCTCCCCGGCCCAGGTTCCGGTCGAGGAATGCGGACAATGTTTTTCGCACCTTTTCGCAGTTCATACCAAAGTTACTCGGGAGCCCACCGCAACACCGGCTCTGGTTCCAGCCGGGCGGTTAGCTCGGTTCTCAATGCTTCACGCCCGCGCATGATTCGGGACTTGACGGTGCCAAGCGAAATCTGCAGGACGTCCGCGATTTCTTCATAACTCAACTCTTCGATATCACGCAACACAACCACTTCGCGAAATAGCGGATTGATACGGGCGAGAGCGTTCTCAATGAAAAGTTGTCTCTCACGATCGCAAGTGTAATCGAACGGCGACCGCCCCGAATCTGAAACAGCCTTGTAGCTCGCTTCGGGCTCGTCTTCCAGGGCAACCTCGCGGCTGCGATGCCGGAAAAACCAGCGCCGCTGATTATGAGCTTCGTTGACCGTAATACGATAGATCCACGTTTTGAGGCTGCTCTGGCGCCGGAAATGGCCGACATTGCGAAATACCTTAAGGAACACTTCCTGGACGACATCGCCGGCATCACCGGGGTCATTCAAAAGGCGGAAAGCCAGGTTGTAGACCGGCTGCTGGAAACGCGCGATTAGCGTTTCGTACGCAGTCTCATCACCAGCGCGCATCCGCTGAACGAGTTCGTCGTCCGCGCGGCGCTCGTCGGCCGGCCGGGTGCAGTCAACCGCACCGTTTGGAACTCCATCCGAATTCAAACCCAGCACGGAACTGGCCATGGCCTATCCAGACCGATTCTAACACCCACAGGGCTGCCTGATCCGCCCCCTTGACACCTTAGACACCGGACAGAGACGGGAGGTTCCCCGGCCGACCGCGCCTTCCCTAAACAAGTACTTTAGAGATTAATAGGGCCAGGCAGTGTCATCCGCTCGCCGGATTGTGGGTCGCAGGCGGCGTAAATAAGGATACTTTGCCGCAACCGTTTCATTCACTTCCAGGCCCAGCCCCGGCCTATCGGCGATATTCAGGTAACCGTCCTGAAAAGATGGCATCGCCGAAAATACCTCGTGCGTCGCGGGGGACCATTCCACAGTGGCTTCCTGAATCCCGAAGTTCGGGACCGACAAGCTTACATGCGCGTTGGCCAGATGCGAAATGGGTGAGATGTTCCCCGGCCCATGCCACGCCGTTAGGATGCCTTTCGGTTCACAAGCTGTCGCAATCTTTTTCCCGGTGGTGATACCGCCGCAGTGCGCGAGGTCGTTCCGGACATAGTCGACGAGATGCTCCTCGATGAGGCTCAGGCCCTCCCATGGGCCGACGTAAACTTCGCCCATTGCGATAGGCGTGCTTGCCCGCTGTCGGATCAAGCGAAACGTGTCCAGATGTTCCGGACGAAGTGGGTCCTCCAGATAAAACAATTTGTACGGCTCGAGATCCTGGGCCAACGCGACGGCCTGGTTTGGCGTTATGCGCTCGTGGACGTCATGCAGCAGTCCGATGTCACTGCCAAGTGTTTTTCGCAGGTGCTCGAATAACCTTGGCACCGTGCGCACGTACGCCTCGGGCTCCCAAACTTCGGACGGCGGC
>Ga0207707_10003074_pt1 | contig 14822 bp, 14 predicted proteins | sample KBSC83BmetaG_FD_184336 | JGI IMG/M metagenome (GOLD analysis project Ga0207707, IMG submission 184336) | Corn rhizosphere microbial communities from Kellogg Biological Station, Michigan, USA - KBS C8-3B metaG (SPAdes) (version 2) | ecosystem: Host-associated > Plants > Roots > Rhizosphere ...
AACAGCATGTCATCCCGAGCGCAGCGAGGGATCTGCACTTGCTTTGTTGAACGGCACACCGGTCGAGCACTGGCGCTAGGAGCTGACCGAGGCTGTTTACAAAGTGATCGTCCGGCCTCGTGCGATTACGACGCTTTGCGCCAAGGGGAGCTGTCCGTGTCCATCCGCCAGTGTTCGCGTGAGTCCGCGCCAACGCTGTTGACCGGGGGCGCTCACGCAGCGCAGCCACTCTTCGGCTGCTGGTAGTCGCACTGGCAGCTGCCGGCGGAGCAGGACATTCCGGGACGTCCCGCGCGGACGCAACGCCAGCAGGGCGTGAGCGGCTCGGTCGTGATCGGAAGGCCGAGCACTCGCGACGCGGCGGTCGCTCCATCCGCGCTCACTGCCTGCAGCGCCGGCCGGCCGTGAGCGTCGAACGACATCTCGACCGCGGTGACGAAACCCGCCTTACGAATGCCCGCGCCCGAGGCGTGATTCTCCGGAGCATAGCCGATCCAGAACCGGTCGGCCTCCGCCGACTCGGCGCTGACAATCGCCTGCAGCAGCCGCGGATAGATACCAAGCCCGCGATAGGCCGGCAGCGTGACGAAGTTCCAGAGGTAGCGTTCGTCGCTGTTCAACGTGAGGCTCGCGCCCAACTCACCGATGCTCGCCGTGCTCGTTGCAACCCAACCCCAGGCTGCTGGTTGGCCATCCTTCGAGGCGACGTAAGCCCGGTGGCCCGCGGCGAAGCGATTCGCCATCTCCTCGATGCCGCGGTTCTGGAGCGACGCCATCGCGGCGGCGTCCAGCTCGCGGCGAACCGACAGTCCGGCAAGCGGCGTCAGAACCGTCATGGAATTGTCGCGGTTGCGGGAGGCGAAAGGCATGATCGAATCCTCGGCTCGGGGTACGGTGCAACAAGCAAGGCCACGTCGTGCTGACGTGGCCTGAGGATACGATCCCGTGAGATGTCCTTCTTGAACGGAACGGCTGTGTCGTTGAATGGAGGGGCTGAGCCGGCGACCTAACGATTGATGGGACGCGCGGCCTGCACCGCTGGGTACTTCGCTACGCTGCTCGAGACTGCAGGCGCGCCGGACGGCAGCGGTCCGGTGAGCTGCAGCATCGAGGGTGGGAAGCCGAACATGCGGCGCGAGGTGCGCGACAGATGCGCCGCGTCGGCGAAGCCGGCCGAGTGCGCGGCGGCGGAAAGCGACTCGCCAGCCTGCATCAGCTCCCAGACACGCACGAAGCGGCGCCAGAGGATGTACGGCCGCAAGGCTTCTCCCGTCTGCTCGACGAACAGGTGGCGAAACCGGCTCGGCGAGAGAAAAGCGACCTCCGCGACTTCTTCGAGGGTGAGAGATGCGTCGAGGTGACTGTTGATGTAGGCGATTGCGCGGAGGATGCGTTCGTCGGAGACCACCGACGGCTCGACGCCGCCCGTCAACATTCGGACGACACGTTGCGCGGCGGCGATCAATGCTGCCGCGTTGCGCTCCTCCTGCCAGGTCGCGAACAGCGCTGCGGCGACCTCGGACAGCAGCTCGGCGGGTAGAGCACTGATCCCCTCCGCGCCGAAGCGCTCCGCGAGCGCTCGGCCTTCGCGACGCTCCGGCTCGATGAAGATGATCGCATTGAGCGCGACGTGGGTGGCATCCATCGTGTGCGGCTGACGCGACGCGATGACTACGCCGTCGTATTCCGTCCAGGGCGTCTGGTCGGTGGGCCTGAAGCGGATGCCATGCGTCGGGCCGAATGCGATCTGAATGGCATAATGGGAGTGCATCGGCGTGATGCCGCGTGCCCGGCCGATCATCAGACAGCCGCCGTCCCACGACAGGAATTGTCCGATTCCACCTGTGCTCATCGATGCTCCTGCTCGCTCACTCGCAAAGCTACTCCGCCGCGCGATGGAGCGTTAGGCGGGGAGCAGTGCCTCGCTTCGCTGCGCCACCCGCTCGGCGATGTAGGCCGCGTCCATCCCGACGCCTCCGATCAGGGAGGAGCTCATCCGCTGCTGGAAACGCAGGCCGAGGAAGAACAGGCCGGGTGCATGCGGCACGACGCCGCGCTCATGCCGCGGATAGCCGGTATCATCGAGGATCGGCAGGTCGATCCATCGGTAGGCCGGCGCGAAGCCTGTGCTCCATACGATGACCCGTGGCTCGAGCACTTCTCCCTCGCAGACCGGAAATCCGGCGCGTTCGGCATCTAGCCGGCCGACTCTGCGGACGCCGGCGTCCGCGAGCACTTTTTCTGGAATGCCGATGAGCGCGTCGCCGCCAGCGGTCGCCTTACGACGGAGCCGCCGGCCGAGGCGGGTATCGGTAGTCGCGCGCGTCAGCACCGGCCAGATCCAGTCGAAGACATCGCGGCCGAGAATGCGTCGGGGCAGGTGACCGGTGTTGCGGCCGGCGAGCCAGACCTTCCGACTGCCGGCCAGCTCGAGGGCGATCTGCGCTCCGGAGTTGCCGGCGCCGACGACGAGCGCTGGTCCGTCAGGCAGCGTCAACGGATTGCGGTAGTCGCTCGAGTGAAGCTGCACGATGGTGCTCGAGAGGCGCGAGGCGACGGCAGGGATGTTCGGTCGCTGGAACGCGCCAGTGGCGACGATGACGCTGCCGGCCTCGAGACGCGTCTCGCAGCCCTCGATGGCGATCGTGAATTGTTCACCGTCGGAGGTCACCGACCGAACGGGTGAGTTCAGGCGCACGGGCAGGTCGAAGCGCTCCGCATAGCGCTCGAGGTAGTCGGCGACTTCGTCTTTGTCCGCGAGGTGACCGGGAACCGCCGGGAAGGGCATCCCGGGCAGCCCGCTGTACCGCGCAGGGGTGAAGAGCCGAAGTGAGTCCCAGCGCTTGCGCCAGTTGTCACCGACGCGGCTCTCGTTGCTCAGGATGACGAAGTCCACGCCGCGCGCGGCGAGATAATGGCCGACCGCGAGTCCGGCCTGGCCTGCGCCGATCACAATGGCCTCGAACCGTTCGACGCGGCCGAAGCGACGCGGGGACGCAAGTGTTGGGACGGAAATACTCATTGCAGTGCTCTCGTCGAGGGTCGGACCCAATGATCGCGCCGAGATGATGCACATGCTTGAACGAAGAGGCTGCTTCTCGCTGGCGCTCGAAGCAGCCAATCCTATGTGGAGTCGCGCGCTGAGCGCGCGCTCCTGCTCCTCTCGCGCGAAACGTAGCCCCTACGTTCAACGAGACGACCGTTTGATTCAAGATTGTCCCTCCGGGCACCGATAAAGTGAGCCACGTCAACACGACGTGGCTTTCTCACATCGGCACTTCTGGAGGTTCACATGCGATCCATACGGTACCAACTAGCCACTCTCGCAGCCCTGATGCTGGTCACCGGCTGCATGATGTTCGCCCGTCCACCGAAAGACCTGGACTACTCCCGCACCCGCATCAGCGCGGCCGGGTCGTATCGGGCGACGATTCGCCCGCAGGGCGACAGCATCCCGCAGGGCAAGCTGCATCGCTGGGTGCTCCATCTCGAGGCGCCTAACGGCACCCCGATCGACGCCTGCCAGATCACGGTCGACGGCGGGATGCCGCAGCACGGCCACGGCCTGCCAACGAAGCCCAAGGTCACGCGCGATCTCGGGAACGGCGACCACCTCGTCGAAGGCATGAAGTTCAACATGGGTGGCTGGTGGGTCGTGAAGTTCCACATCGCCTCGGCCACTGGCAGCGATTCGGTCGTGTTCAATCTGAAGCTCTGAGCCGTTCACCGACGCCCTCCACCTCGAGAAACTCCCATGTCTCCGCTGCCTAACGGTCTCGGTCGCGCTCTCCGGAATTTCCGCAATAGTGCCGTATTCGCGATTCTGGTGTCGGCAATCGCCGGTGTCGGCGGCGCGACCATCGTCTCGGTCGCGGCAGCGCGCGGAGTGCAGGTCCAGAGCTCGGGCTGGAGCGAGGCGGAGCGGGCGACGCTCCGGTCACTCAGCCTGACGAGTCTCGAGCCGCTGGCGCCGGATCCGTCCAACCGCTACGGCGACGATCCGCGCGCCGCGGCGCTGGGCCGCGAGCTCTTCTTCGATACGCGACTCAGCGGCAATGGTCGGGTCTCCTGCGCCACCTGCCACGTCCCCGAGAAGGATCTCCAGGACGGAACACCGCTCGCGCATGGCGTGGGTACGACCGCGCGCCGCACGATGCCGATCGCGGGCACCGCGCACAACGCGTGGTTCTTCTGGGACGGTCGCACGGATAGCCAGTGGGCGCAGGCGCTCGGACCGCTCGAGAGCGCGGTGGAGCACGGCGGAACGCGAGCGCAGTACGCCCATGTGATCGCGAAGTATTATCGGACCGAGTACGAGGACGTCTTCGGGTCGCTTCCCGCACTCGCACAGGTTCCTCGTCATGCAGGTCCGGTCGCGGACACGGCTGCGCGGGCTGCCTGGCAGCGGCTTCCGTCGACGCAGCGCGACGAGATCTCGCGCGTCTACGCCAACATCGGCAAGGCGATCGCCGCCTTCGAGCGGAAAATCGAATTCATGCCCTCGCGCTTCGATCGTTACGTCGACGCGGAGCTGGCTGGCCGGCCGCAGGACGCGAGGACTGCGCTCTCCAAAGACGAGGAAGCGGGGCTGCGTCTCTTCATCGGCAAGGCGAACTGCGTCAACTGCCACAATGGTCCGCTGTTCACGGACCAGCACTTCCACAACACCGGCGTACCCGTCCCGAGCTCCTCGCTGGATCTCCCGGTCGACAGTGGTCGAACGGTCGGCGTTAGGCAGGCGCTCGCGGGTGAGTTCAACTGCACGAGCAGCTACAGCGACGCCAAGTCCGACTGCGACGAGCTCACCTTCGCGGTCACCGACGGCAACGAGCTGGTGCGGGCGTACAAGACGCCGTCGCTGCGGAACGTGGCCGGCCGCGCGCCGTACATGCACGCCGGCCAGTTCGCTTCGATCGACGAAGTGCTCTCGCATTACAACGCCGCGCCGAGATCGCCGTTCGGCAAGACGGAGCTGCGTCCGCTACACCTGTCCCCGGTCGAGCTGAGTCAGCTCGAGATTTTCCTGAAGTTGTTGACCACTCCCGTCGCCGCCCCAAAGGGCTGGCTCGAAGCGCCGTCCAATCAAGCCAATGGAGATAGAGGCCATGTCAGCAATTACTAAAAGTGCCCGAGTCGTGTGCACGATGTGGATGCCGCTCGTCGCGTTGGTACTCACCGTCACCGCCACCACGTGGCCCCGGCCGCGCGCGGCGCTCCAACAACGAATCGTGAATGCACGGCTGACGGACGTCCCGTCGCACAATCGGCTCTATCGCGCGACGCTCGACCTGACGAGTGACTCGGTGTGGACGCTGCGGCTGCGCTCGAGCTCGGGCGTGCCGATTTCGAACGCAGCCGTCGCGATGGACGCCTGGATGCCGGAGCAAGGAACGGTCGCTCATCTCACGCCGTTGGCGACGGAAGACTCACACGCCGGCAGCTATCGCGTGCGGCCAGTGGCACTCGGTCGGCAGGGCTGGTGGAACGTCAGCGTGCAGATCGCGGCAGCTGGGCGAACGGACAGCCTCGCGTTCAACGTCATCCTCAAGTGAATGGGTCGGCGTGCCGAGCTACTCCTCGACGACGAGCACGCCGATCGCTCCCTTCTGGCCGTGACCGAAACCATGATTCACGAACGGGAATTCACCGGCGACGTTGGCGACGAGCTCGAACACCATCCCACCGCCCGCCGGAACGTTGAACGTCTGCACGCCATGAATCGCGTTCTGTGGCGGTGAGCCGAGATACACGGTGTCGAACTGCTCGCCCACGATGTGAAAGGCGCAGGGGATCGTGGGGCCCGAGTCCACGACGTAGAATCGCACGCGATCGCCGCGCTTCACGCGCATTGGGTCGGTCTGGTACTGGCCGGGTCGCCCGTTGAACGCGACGTAGTCGGGTAACGTCGCCAACATCTTCGTGTAGTCGAAGGGATGCACGCCGTCGATCGCCGCGCCGAGGTAGAACTCGCTCTGCACGAGCACGAATTCTTTCGCAGGCGGCAGCGGTGACGGTGGGTCGACGATGATGGCGCCGACCATCCCGGAGCCGATGTGCATGAGCACCGGCGAGCTCCCGCAGTGATAGAGGAACGCGCCCGCATAACGCGGCTTGAAGGTGTACGACACCGACTGCCCTTTGAGTACCGAGCGAAAGGCAGTCTTCGGATCGATCTGCGCGGCGTGGAAGTCCATCGAATGCGGGACGTCGTGCTCATTCGTGAGCGTGAACTCGATCGTGTCTCCCACGCGGCAACGGACGATCGGCCCAGGCACGTTGCCCTCGAAGGTCCACGCGGCGACGACGATGTCGGGCGAGATCCGGACGGGGAGCGCTTGTGCCCGCCAGTGAAGCCGTTGCGTGCGACTGGTCGGCAGCGGCGGCAACGCCGGATCGAACCGCTGGTAGGTGGCGTTCGCGGCGGGGACGTTCGTCGTCGTCGGGCCAGGCGTGTGATGGATCGTATCGAGGCGGCTGTCCGGGTTGTGGACGCCACCAACCGCTGGCTGTTGGTTCGTCGGCGTCGCGCCGCGCCCGCTGTCGCGTCGTGCGGAATCGGACGCACCGGGGTTTCCGCTCGAGCAGCTCGAGAGCGCGGCACCGACGCCCGGAATGACGAGCCCGAGCGCCGAGAGCGAGGCCAAAAACCCTCGCCGCGAGGTCTCGCCTGGCTCCTCGGGAGAGGGTGACGTCGCACGAATCGTTAGGTCGCCGGCCGCGTCGAATTCGTTCGCTGGCTGGGTAGCTCCGGTCTCTCGCATGTCAGTCGTTCGAAGGATTGATGTGGGGGCTTCTCGCGCTGTGCGTGCATTGACAGTGATTCCTGGGATACCGCACATTGCAGTCCCGCGAGGTCTGTCACCAGCGCGGGCGAGGGCCGTAGCGCCTCGGACCCCGGCGCTCCTGGCGGCGCCCTACACGTTTGCCCCAGGAGCCCGCGATGACCGACGCTGCGTGCAGCGATACGAACGACATTGAGAGTTGGCGCCCGGTGGTCGCGAAGTATCAGCGACCGCAGACCCGCCGTGCTCTCTTCCAACTCGCGATGACGCTCGTGCCCCTCGCACTGGTGTTCGTGGCGATGGATCGACTGCTCGCGCTCTCCTTCTGGTGGATGCTCCTCCTCGTCCTTCCGGCGGCCGCGCTGCTCGTGAGGACGTTTGTCCTGATGCACGATTGCGCGCACGGCTCGTTCTTCGCCTCGCGCCGCGCGAATCAGATCGTGGGTGCTGTTACTGGTTTGCTAACACTCATTCCGTTCGAGCATTGGCGGCATGAGCACGGGTTGCACCACGCGTCTGCCGGCGACCTCGATCGGCGGGGGCACGGCGACGTCGACACGCTCACGGTGCGCGAGTATCTCGCACGAACGCGATGGGGGCGGCTGCGCTACCGCCTCATCCGGCACCCACTCTGCTTTCTACTCGTCGGCCCGATCTACTTCGTGCTGGACAAGCGGCTGCCACCGCGCGGACCGAATGCCGGTCGCCGTCAGGTTGCGAGCGTGTGGAGCAACAACGTCGCCATCCTGCTGGTTGGTGGCGCGGCGGTGAGTCTGTTGGGCCCGCGCGTCTTTCTGCTCTATCTCCCCGCGTATTACCTGGCGATCATCGCCGGCCTCTGGCTGTTCTTCGTGCAGCACCAGTTCGAGGGCACGTACTGGGAGGAACATCAGAACTGGGACTACGCCAGAGCCGCGATCGCCGGCAGCTCGTACTTCCGGCTTCCCGGCATTCTGGAATGGTTCACCGGCAGCATCGGCTTTCATCACGTGCACCATCTCGGCCCACGCATTCCGAATTACAATCTTCAGCGATGCCACGCCGAGAACCCGATGTTTCATCGGGCAACGGTCGTGACGCTCCGGCAAAGCCTCACGTCGCTGCGGCTCGCGCTCTGGGATGAGGACGCCGGTCGCCTGGTCCGATTCGATCGAGCGCGCGAAGTCCTGCACGATGCCGAGATGAAGAGAGCCTCTCCTGCCGAGGCGTGATCAGGCCATCAGCCACTCTGACAACGAGGCGCGGGGCGCGCCGCCGGCGATCTCCGGCACGATTGTAAGCTCCACGGCTGTGACACCCTCCAACTGGACCGCGTAGTCCTCGACTTCGCGCGTTGTCTCGGGCGGCGCGAAGGTGAACTGCTGCCGCACGATGTCGTGATAGGTTTGTCCGCCGTCAGGAGACCATCGGAGGACAAACTCCTGGGTGCGCGCGACGTCGCGCTCCTCGAACACGAGCCAAATGCGATAGAGGCGACGTGGCGCATCCAGGATGATCCGTATGGTCTGAGCGCCGGGCTCCGCGGCCCGCCACGCTCCCCGACCGTCCACGCTCAGCGGCGACTCGATCGGATACGCGTCGTCTTCCGACGTGACCTCGACTCGGGCGTCCTTGTCGATCTCGATCCAGCGTGATCGCACGGTCGAGTTCGCGACGGAGACCGGACCTATGCCGCGTTTGCGCATCGGGGAAATGTCCCCTGCCAAGCCAGCAATGGCAATGCTGGCTCCCCTTGCCAGACCATGGGAATCGTGCCATTCTCCCTCGTCACGCAAGGGGAACCATGGCCAACGCTGAAATCGACCTCCTCCGCAGCAGCCTCGATCTGCTCATCCTCAAAGCCTTGAGCTGGGGACCGCGCCACGGCTACGGCGTCGCCGAGTGGATCGAGGACGCCACGAGCGACGCCCTTTCCGTCGAAGAGGGCACGCTCTATCCGGCCCTCCACCGTCTCGAGCGCAAACGCTGGGTCGCGGCGGAGTGGGGGATCTCGGATCACAATCGACGCGCCAAGTTCTATCGCCTCACGACGGCGGGACGCGCCCAGTTCCGCGCCACCGCGCCGGCGTGGCACCGTCACGCCGAGGCGATCGCGGCCGCGCTCCGGGCCACCTCTCCGGACGTCGCGCGCGCGTGAGGCGGGCATGACCAGTCGCCCACCCGGCTGGCGCAGGCTCTTCCGGCATTCGTTAGGCGCGCGGCAGGCCGAGCTCGACGTCGACGACGAGATCGCGTTCCATCTCGCGATGCGCGCCGAACGGCTCCGGACCCGCGGCCTGGATGCCGACGACGCCGCGGCCGCGGCCCGCCGGCGCTTCGGCGACGTCGAGCACCTGCGAAACGAGTGCGTGGAGATCGACCGACAACTGGCGCGCGAACGGCGCGCCGCCGACTACGTGGAGGAACTCGTGAAGGATGTTGCGTTCGCGTTGCGCGGTCTCCGCCGCGCCCCCGGCTTCGCCGCCGCATCGCTCCTGACGCTCGCGTTAGGCATCGGCTCCGCCGCGGCAATTTTCAGCGTCGCCTACGGCGTCCTCCTCCGACCGCTGCCCTTCGTGCAACCCGACCGTCTCGTCGAGGTGAGCATCAATCTCAAGGGCACGGGTGCCAGCTTCGGATCCCTCTCTGCCCCCGAGTACGTGGATCTGGCGCGCGACAACCGTGCCTTCTCCGGCGTCGCGGCGTGGACTCCGCGCGGCCGCACGATTGGCGGCGACGGACGACCCGAGCGCGTGAAGACCGTGCAGGCCACCGCGTCTCTCTTTACCATCCTCGGTGTGCGCGCCCAGGTCGGACGCACGTTCACCACCGAGGAGGATGTCGCCGGCGGCGGTCTCGTAATCGTTCTCGGGGACGCACTCTGGCGGCGACGCTACGGCGGCGACCCCGCGGTGATCGGGCGCAAGGTGGAGCTCGACGGCGTCATGCGGACCGTGGTCGGCGTCCTTCCGGCGGGCTTCGCCATCGGCGGCGGCGAGCTGTTCACACCACTCGCTCTCAACCCGGCCAAGCTTCCTGGACGTGGCGCGCATTTCCTCCGCGTCATCGGGCGGCTGCGTGGCGGTATCACGATCGGTCAGGCGCGCGCCGACCTCGCAGACTTCGCGACGCGGAGCCTACGTGACAACGCGAACAACTATCGCGCCGGCGGCTTCACCTCCACCGCACGGCAATTGCGTGAGGCACTGTACGGCGACGCGCGACCGATGATGACGGCGCTCGTGGCGACGGTACTCCTGTTGCTCCTGCTCGCGGCCGTGAACGTCGCCAATCTGCTGCTCGTGCGCGCCGAGGCGCGCCAGCGCGAGCTCGGCGTGCGCGTCGCTCTCGGCGCGAGCCAGCGGCGTCTCGTGAGGCAGCTGCTTACGGAGAGCGTCCTCCTCGCGTCGTTAGGCGCGCTCGTTGGCGTTCCGCTCGCCGCGGTCGCGGTGCGATCGCTGCTCGCCATCAACCCCGGAGTCGTGCCGCCGGGCGCCGAGGTGGCGCTCGACGCCGGCGTACTCCTCGCGGTCATCGGCGTCGTGGCGCTTGCCGCGCTCGTCGCCGGCGTGGCGCCCGCGCTGCGGGCTGGCGCGACGGACGTTCGCACTGCCATCGCCACGGGCGCTGTTGGCGGCGCGAAGGGTGGAGGACAGCTGCGCGCCATACTCGTCGGGGCCGAGGTCGCGCTCGCCGCGGCGATGCTCGTCGGCGCCGGGCTCGTTGGGCGCAGCTTCCAGAAGCTGCTCGCTGTGGACCCAGGCTTCGACGCCGACGGCGCGCTGGTCATGAGCATGGCGTTACCCCAGGTGCGCTACGACACGTCCACGAAGATCGTCGCGTTTTATAACGCCGCGGTCGAGCGCATGCGCGGTCTCCCTGGCGTGCGTGCCGCCGCGGCGACGGCATCGCTGCCGCTGGGTGGCGGCACGATCGGGTGGTCGGTCGAAGTGGAGGGCCGGCAGCTCGGTGAGCTGTCGACGCCGTACATCGTCAGCGTCACCACCGATTTCCTGCGCGCGATGGGCATCAAGCTCGTTCGCGGTCGCGCCTTTGGCCCGGAGGACGGTGAGAATTCCGCGCCGGTGACGGTCGTCAGCGAGTCGCTGGTGCGGGAGTTCTGGCCGGGGCAGGACCCGTTAGGCAAGCGCATCCGTCTCACGGGGGAGGACGTTCCATGGATGACGGTCGTCGGCGTCGTGCGCGACGTGCGGCCCGAGGCGCTCTCCGATCCGCCGCGGCCGACGTACTACGTGCTCACGCCGCAATTCGCGCGGATGGTTGGCTTTGCCGATCAGGGGATGACCGTCGTGTTGCGCACGGACGGCGATCCGTCGACGCTGATCAATCCGGCGCGATCGGTCATCCGGGAGATGGACCCTGAGCTCGCCGTGTATGACGTCCAGACGCTCGCCTCGGTCGTCATGGGCTCGGTCGCGCGTCCACGCTTCGCGGCCTCGATCCTCGCCGCGTTCGGTGTCTCCGCGCTCGTGCTGGCGGTGGTAGGCGTCTACGGGGTGCTCTCGTTCGCGATGACGCGTCGCCGACGCGAGCTCGCGGTGCGCATCGCGTTAGGCGCGCACCCGAGCCAGGTGAGCTGGCTGGTGATCGGCTCCGGCATGCGGCTCGCCGTGCTCGGCGTCGTCGTTGGCGTCGGGGCCGCGCTCGCTGGCCGCAGTGTGCTCACGGCGCTGCTCTACGAGGTGACGCCGACCGATCCGCTCGTCCTCGCGGCCGTCTCGGTCACTCTCCTCGGCGCCGCCGCGGCGGCAAGCTGGCTGCCCGCTCGGCGGGCGACGACGGTGAGCCCGGCGGAGGTGCTGCGCGGAGAGTAATCATCTCTCTGTAGCGAAGATCATCGTATCCGAGCCGGCATCGCGACGTCGTTAGCGAGTCCAGGTTCGAGAGGGCAGGGTCGAGACTGCAGGCGTGAGATAAAGGGCGGCGTCAGGCCTGATACCGCCGTCGATCTGACGACGGCCGTCTCGGCCCTGCCATCTCGCACCTGGACTGGTCCAGCAACGTCGCGGTCCGTCCTCACCTCAGCAGAACCTTTCGCCTCACCCGGATGTCGATTTCGCCGGGTCTCGTTCGACATATCCATGAGGCCCACGAAGTCCAACCGCGCACCAGTTACCGGAAAGCGCACGCGGCCGCGACGAGTTGGAAGCGGAGATCGGCATGGACCGGCAGCGATTGACGTTATGCAGAGACGAAGCGTTCACCGTGGGCGCTGCCGCGCTCGGCAGTGGCAACCAGGAGCACGCGGCGCGGGCGTTTTACGAGGGCGCGCTCGGCGGCCGGCAGGTATGGCCGACCGGCCCGCGCGCTGCCGCTCGAAAGCTTTGGTTTCTGGTCGGCACGACGCTGGTTCCGGTCGGTCTCCTGCCGGGTGCCGACGCCGTCGAGTTGTGTGTCGAGTCACCGGCGTCGATCGCCGAGCGATGCTGGGACGCAGGTTACACGGTTCGCCTGCGCGCGGACGACTCCGATGATTTCATCGTCGTCGATCCGTTCGGCCGCCATATCGTGCTGACCCGTCGCGCGTCGGTGTGTCCGTTTCGAGTTAGTGCCATCGGATAACCGGCGCCGCCCCGATTACTTCATGGCGTTGAAGGCGGATAGCACGGCAAGGAGATCGGGACTCGTGAAGGTGAACTCGCCGTCACGGGTCTTCTGCGCGCCCGGGAATAGTGCGTGCTCCTGCTTCACCTTGAGCACCATCGTGTACGGCGCAGACAGCTTGTAGACGCGCGCTCTGGCACGACTACGAATTGCCTGCTCGACGCCGGCGCGAATCTCGTCCTGCGCCCGCTTCGGCGACAAGCCGAGCGACGCGTCACCGATCTCCTCCTTCACGGCGACGGCGCCAATGGGACCGAGCAGACCGCGCAGTTGTTCGACGAGCGCGCGGTCGCCGGCGGCGAAGACAACCGGCACACCGTAGAGACCTGCTGTGAGCGCGTTGTAGCCGCCCTCGGGGAGCGACACGCCGTTGATCGTGAAATCGACGACGTTGCCCGTGGAAGTGTGCTCGAGAAGCGCTCCCGGCGTCCCCGCCTTCGCGTGATAGCCGATGAAGACCACGGCGGCGAAGGTCGAGTCGATCCCTTCCATCATGTTCTTCGGTCCCGAGCTCGCGCCGCGCAAGAGCCGCGCGCGTGGATCGACGTCCGCGGGGAGAAGATTCCGCTTGTCGCCGTGCGAATCGCGCACGAGCACTTCTGTCGCGCCGGCCCGGAACGCCCCGTCGACTGCGGCGTTGGTCTCGCCAGCCATGATTGCGCGGAAGTGCGCGTAGTCCGGTCCGGAGGCACTCACCTCCACGCCCGAGACGACGCCGGCCAGTCCTTCCATGTCGACCGAGATGAAGACCTTGAGGGCCCTCGGCTGCTGCGCGAGCAGTGGCGTGGCCGCCGCCGAGAGCGCGGCGAGGGCGAGCGCGGGAATCGAATGGCGACGCATGGTGCGTGGGGCTCGAGTCGAGAAGACGATGAGTAGCTTATCTCCATGACCATCCCCGTAATAATCGAGCAGCGCCGCTCCATCAAGAAGTTCACGCGTCGCGCGGTCACCCGCCCCGAGATCGAGACGCTCATCGAGGCCGCGATCCTCGCTCCGAATCACCGGCTCACCCGACCCTGGCACTTCTACGTGCTCGGCCCGGAGTCTCGTTATGCGTACGGCCTCGCCCTCGGCGAGCGGAAGGCGCGCAAGCTCCCTGATCGGGAGGCAGGTCGCGCCCTGCGCGAGACGATCGCCGCCGAGCATCGTGACCTCCCGTGCATGCTCGCTATCTCGGTCGTGCAGAGCGAGAATCCAGAGGTGCGCGAGGAAGACTATGCGGCGGCGATGATGGCGATCGAGAATCTCGCGCTCACGGCCGTCGCTCTCGGACTCGGAACGCACATCAAGACAGGCGGCGTGATGGGGGACGCCGCCTCGCGCGCCGCGGTAGGCGTGAGCGACGCCGAGCGGATCGTTGCGATCGTGAACGTCGGCGAGCCGGCCGAACCACCGCCGCCGAGGAAGGGGGAGCCGGCAACGGCGTGTACGGTCTGGCGGCCGTAATTCAGGTCGCGAGGGCGGCGAACAGCTCCTGATGGCCGCGCAGGATGCGCGCCGCTTCGTTCGCGTTAGGCTCGAGACTCCATTCGCCGCGTTCGTGCGTGCCGCCGAGGATGATGCCATCCTGGCGCGGCATCATGTAGATGTCGCCCGGACCGATGGTGATGTAGTCGATCTCCGGCTGGGGCGCTAGCACGGTGAGCTGGCCCTTGATCGGCAGCACGTCGGCATCGGCGAAGAGGGCGCCAGCAGCGAGGCCCGTGCAGTTGACGATGACCGGCTCCCCGACGGCGAAAATGGCGCGCGCGTCCGGGAATTCGCGGACGACGACGTGCCCACCCGCGATCCGGAAGTCCTGCAGCACCGCTGGCAGGTAGATCGAGGGCTCGATGTGCATGGTGAGGAAACGCGAAACTCGATATCCCGGAAACGGACTCTCGTCGTCGGTCAACAGCGTTCTCGGCAGCATCTCGCGCAGGATGGCGTTCTCCCATGAGCCGCCACCTCCCGCCGACGGCGCGCGAGACGAGATCGAGTAGTTGTCTCGCCACGAGATTCCATAGCGCGCGCTGACGAGCGTCTGGAAATACCGATAGGCATACCGCGACGCACGCCGGAACTGCGCCTCGAACTCCGGCGTGACGCGATCCGTGTCTACCACCGTGACCGGCGACCACTGCGCTCCGGCGATGTTCGACGTCGTGTTGGGCGGCAGGTCTCGCGTGTAGATCGTCACCGCGAATCCGCGGTCCTGCAGAAGGCGGGCGGTGGAGAGTCCAATGACTCCGCAGCCGATGACTGCCGCCTCGCGCCGGGGCGACGCCAGCGCGAGCTCGGCGGCCATATCCGCCGTTCCCCACGACAGCGAGACGCCGCCCCCGCCGTGGCCATAGTTGTGGATGAGCAACTTCTCACCTTGCGGCTCGGCGCGCACGAGAAAGCCGGAGCGCCGGAACGGCCTGAGGCCGACCACCTGCCGGATGACGCGATCTA
>Ga0207707_10003075_pt1 | contig 14817 bp, 16 predicted proteins | sample KBSC83BmetaG_FD_184336 | JGI IMG/M metagenome (GOLD analysis project Ga0207707, IMG submission 184336) | Corn rhizosphere microbial communities from Kellogg Biological Station, Michigan, USA - KBS C8-3B metaG (SPAdes) (version 2) | ecosystem: Host-associated > Plants > Roots > Rhizosphere ...
GGGGAATTGGCAGCGGCTGAAGAGCGTGAGCTTCGCCTATCCACTGATTCCCTTGGCATATGCCGCGCTGGGGACAGGCATGACGGTGTACGGTCTGGTGTGGCAGCCGAAGGCTTCGTTCACGGCCCTGGCGATGATTGGAGTGGGTGCGGCCGTTTACCACTTTCGTTATCGCCCCGCTAGCGAGTAGCGGCGTCCCTCCATCGCGAAGCAAACATGCACAACCGGCCTCAAATGCCGGTGTCGGCTCAGGACATTCTGGATAGGGATGTCAGCTTGGCGCGCGCCCCATATATGAAAATCGCTTGGTAGAGGTAGCCGTTATTGGCAGCCTACCTGAGGAGGTTATCCCACTCTCCGTTCGTGCGTAAACCGACGTTGGACAACCAACTGCACGAAGGAATGTAACTGCGACGAAGGAGCAGGCGGATGAAAGACGTAATTGAAACTCAAGAATTCTGCAGCGACGAATTCGAAGCTCTGGAGATCAATGGCGTAATTGAGAAGCCTACGCACCATGTGGCCGACAAACTAGAGGCTGCGCGGGATTCCGCGGCGGACGCTCTCGAAGGAGCCGCCTCCACGCTGCGGGAAAAGAGTGGAACTTTTTCAGGCTTCTCGAACATTGCTCGCGACCTCGGCGTACAGCTCGAAGCCGCGGCTTACTATGTCAGGCGGTTTGATGCGCGCGAGTTCATCTCGGAAACGAAAGAGTGCGCTAGGAAATATCCGGCCGGGTGGCTTACGGTGTCGGTTGCCGTTGGCTTTGCGGTCGGCTGGTCTTTACGCAGGCGTTAAGTTGGCAAGGGAGAATGTCTATGGCTTCAGCTACAGAGCGTCCGATTACAGCGATTCTCCACGATATCGTGAGCGACATTCAGGAAATCATACGGTCGGAAATCAGGCTGGCGAAAGTCGAACTGGGCGAGCACGCAGCCAAAGCCGGCAAAGCCGCGGGTATGCTGGCGGCCGGGGCCGTCCTAGGTCTCTATGCCCTGGGACTTCTGCTGCTGGCCGGCGTATACGCCTTCGCAATGGTTGTGCCATCGTGGGCGGCAGCGCTGATCGTTTGCGCACTTTGTGCGGGTCTCGCGAGCGCATTCGTGGTTATCGGCCGCAAGCGAATAAAACAGGTACAGGCAAAGCCTGAGAGGACGATGGCGAACGTAAAGGAGAACCTGGAATGGGCGAAAAACCAGAGCAGATAGAACAGCACATCCAAGAGACTCGCCGCGATTTAGCGGATAAACTCCAGGACCTCGAGTACCGAGTGAAACGAGAAACCGATTGGCGCGTGCATTACCGCAGACACACGCTCGCGACACTCTTGGCGGCGTTCGGCGGAGGTCTGGCGCTGGCGGCGATTAGCATTCCGCCTCGAAGAGACGCGCCCCGCAAGTGGAGGTGCTAATCGGAGAGATCTACTCAGGGGTCTTTACAGAATCCGGATATGAGAAGTACCGTTTGAGGCGGAGGAAAGGATCCTCCAGAAATTTTTTGGATAATACCGCGAGGCCAAAAGTAACCGTTCCGATTACTAAGCTGCGTATAACCAGCGCTCCCACTCCTCCAAAGCGGTCCACATCGTTAAACTGCATTGACCCAAGCAGCCAGTAATAAGCGTCTCCCAAAGCGGAATGGATCAGGTAAATGCAATAGCTCAAACCGGCCGTAAATCTTGCAAAGCGGGAGCGCAGGATGCTGGTAGCGGCAGTTCCGCGATAGGCCAAAGCCAGAGCCATGGCTGCCGCAAAGACGAACTGCGCTTGGGTATAGCGAAGGGCGGCGCTGGCAACGGTTTTTGTCTGCATGATTCCGTAGGGCCACCCGATGGCAGTGACAAGCAATGAAAACCCAACGAGAAAACCCGCCAGTTTCCACGCCGACTCGCGAGAATAATAACGGGACCGCACCCACAGGGCCAGAATCGCGCCAAGGGCCAAGCCATCGAACCGGAAGAAAGAGTAGTAGTAAATTTCGAGTTCGGCATCCATTCCCCTATAAGCACAAACTCCACGAAGAATGGGCGTGCCGAAAACCATGATCAGCGTGAGGACGAACAGGGAAACTCGACTCAAAAAACGGACCAGCAGAGGCCATATCAGATAGAAGTGTTCTTCGACAGCCAGCGACCAGAAGACATCCGGGCCGTGAGGTACTTTTGCATGGAAGTAATAGGCGAAGTTAGCCAGAAACAATAACGAGAGGACGAAGTAAGTCGCGGCGCCGTGATAGGCCAAAGACATTACCAAAATACACGTGAAATAAAGGGGCAGAATGCGCAGAACCCGGCGGACATAGAAGTTTCGGAAATAGTGCTTTGATTCCCGCGAGTCGAGTAGAATGCCGGTGATCAGGAAACCGGACAGAATGAAAAACAGGTCCACGCCCAGCCACCCATGGGAGATGATTCCCGTAACGATGCGCGGCATCCAGGAGATGGCATCGGGCGGGAGGTGCCATCCGTAAACAAAGTGGTGCAATAAAACGATTAAAACCGCGGCAGCGCGAAATCCGTCAAGTTCTAAAATGCGGTCATGGGAAAGGTCTCCGGAATGCGGGTGCCCGGGTAGCGCGCTAATGTCAGAACCAACTACAGCCGGTGCGGATGCCATGGGACGCGCCGAGTCAACTTCACTCCTCAACGCTACTTTAGCGCGGCATAAGCATGTGTTCCGCTAACCATTCGTACCTTTCCATACCGTATATTTAGATGGTGCGACTTGGCTTGAATTCTGACGGGCAGTGGCCGGCTTAGGCGACCAGTTCCCGGTATAGATCGTACACAGCCGCAATATTTTCTTCGCCCGGCTGCTGCGGGACCAGGGACGCTCGCGGGTTCGCCAGGCATTCGTCGATGGCACGTTCGAGCGCACTCGAATCGCGCAACGGTATCAGACGGACACCCGGCGGCCGCATTCCGGTGTCGGTCGCAATAACCGGCGTCCCTAAAGCCAGAGCCTCGCGCACCGCGATGGAATCTCCGTCGTAATGCGTTGTGCGCAGGAGAACTGCGCTCAATGTCATGGCTTGCAGCACAACTTCGTGCGGCAGATCTCCAGCGAGCAGGATGTGACGCGAGTACGGCTTGGAGTCGATCAGGGCCCGCACCTGATTTTCGAGACTCCCCGATCCGGCGATTACCAGACCAGCCGACGGATGCCTCTTCAGCACACTCGCGAACGCATCTATCTGCAGCGATAGATCATACTCAGGCTCGAGGCCGTTCACGCTTAGCAAGACCTCCTGATGAGACGCGAAGAAGGCGGCTAAATTGGCGGGTAGTGGTATGTCCGGGGCCGCAGGGTTCGCATAGGGAAGGATAAGGCGCACGCGCTGTTTCTCCAGGCCGAACCGCAGAAACATTTCGACCATCGCAGTATTAACAGCAATCACACGATCGAGTCTCCGCAGGATCACGCCGCGAAGAGTGAGTGGGCGTGCCGAGAGCCCATCCTTCGTCAGTGGGTACCCACCTGAATGAAAAGTCATCACTGACTTCTTCCCGGGCAACCATGCGCACGCGGCGCACAATCCCAGCAAACGGTTGCTCAGGTGACCGCCGATATGCAGATGAACGATGTCGTAGCGAAGCCGGGCAATTAACGAGAGCGTCTCGTAAGCAGTTCGCGGATAGTAAATGCCCTCGCCATCGGGACGTCTGTGACGCGTCAGATTGATTACTGAGCACGGCACACCCTGGCGCTTCAGAAAAGTCCTGATAGCCACTAAGTTGGTCTGCACGCCACCGTGCGGCGGGGGATAAGGCCCGAGAAGCAGCACCTCCATCACTACCGATCCTGTGCTCCCCGGTGATTCAAAGCGTCTGCGCAGCCGGCACAGGCGCAGGATAAACGCTGGTCCGATCGGCGACTGCCGGGATTCCGTAGAGCTGCAGCACCTGGGCGACGTTCTTTCGAACATCGAAAAGCGATTCGGCTGCGAGCCGGCCCCTCTCGCCCATGTCCCTTCGCAACCATGCGTCATCAAGCAGCAGAAGAAGCTTTTCAGCCATGGCTTTCGAGTCGCCGCGCTCCACTAAAAACCCGGTCCGGCCGTCCTCAACCAGTTCCGGAATGCCCCCAACGCGGGTGGCCACCACGGGCTTGCGCGCAGCCATGCCTTCTGCAATAACGAAGCCGAACACTTCCTCCCATCGCGACATCTGACACAATACATCCGCAGCGGCATGAACACCCTCCGCATAGGGATTATCGATGTTTCCGGTCCAGGTAACATGATTCTCGATGCCTAGAGCAACCGCCCGTTGCATGAACTGCTCGAGATAAGCGCCATCGCCCACCAGTGCAAAATGCGCGCGCGGATTTGACGCGACGACCTGACGCGCCGCTTCGAGTAAATCGAGAATTCCCTTCTCCGGGATCATCCAGCTCAACTGCGCAATGAGCAGGCGGTCCTCGGGAATTCCGTATTTCCTGCGAAAATGTTGCGCGCGCGCAACGCTATCGTCATCCCGGATGATCACTGCGTTGTAAACACGGTGGTAACGTTCGCGAGGCAACAGATCGCGGGTGCTGTTGGAAAGATAGCCGTAATCGCTAGCGCAAATGACTCCGGTCATAGGGTAATTAATGATCCGGCCGACGCAGCGTTTCCAAATCGGCGCCCGCTTTGGGATGTGCCCCTCCGGCGGCGACGTTTGATCGGTGAAGAAAATCTTCTCGACCGAACAGAGCCGCGCCAGCCAAGCATATGGGCTGATGAAGCCCGTATACTGCAAGTTCACGATTCGAGGCTTGTATGTGCGGAAAACGCGTAGCATCTCCCGCGACGTTCGCCAGCTGACGCGCCACGGCTCCGGCACGACGTCGAGCGACACATTCGGAAGGGCGAGATAAGTACGCACCAACTCCGGGACGGCGTTATGGAAGCAGATCACGCTGCGCCATCCGTGCTCGTCGAGCTGTCGCGACAATTCGCGCGCGTAAATCTCGCTGCCCGCGATGCGCCGGGAATTGATACCGAAGATGACCAGGACCGTATTCAAAGTTAGGACGAGATCAAGCTAATTTACTCATCGAAATCCTAACATGCGTGAGCGCGTATTCGACCGTAAATAGGTGAGTAAACGCACTGTCTGAGTGCGGAGTGCTTCGCCATCTAACTCCGGAGTGGGGCGGACGCCCCGGTCTGGCTCCGCGATCACAGGGAAAAGAGGCCGACGAGGGCCGCCCCACCTCGCGAAGCTTAAAACAGGAAGGAGGCGCCGACGGATGCTTCCAGCTGATTCAGCCGGCCGTGCTCGTTGGTGAACTTAAACGGCTTACCGGTATTGTATTCGCGAACGTCAACGCGCAGACCGATGATCGATGTGACCCGCATCTTAATGCCGGCGCCGTAATTGATTCCGAACTTGGTCTCCTGGTTGCCATAGTAGACGGACGTTCCCGGCGGGAAGAAGCTCGAGAACTCCACACCGCCGGCGACGAAGGGCCGGATGCGCGATCCTTCCGGCGTGGCATACAGAAGAAAATCGTAGAAGCCCTGCTGGATGGACATCGAGACAGTCTGGCTGGGGCCGAGCTGCACGCCGCTGCGGTTGTAGGCGTAACCGAACTCATGGCCGGCAAAGCGATAGGTGTTCAGGGTAAAGCGGAAAGTGAGGCGAAAGCCGTTATTGATGGTGTTGTTAACGGTGTTGCCGCTTGCATCCACGCTCGTTCCCAGGTCGGCATTGCCGAAGCGGGATACTCCGCCGCTCAATGAAAACTCACCTACCTGAGCCCGCGCAAAAGTCCCGCAGGCAAAAAAAACGGCCGCTGCAGCCCACGAACGCATCCAGTCTCTCCTCTTCCAGAATCAGGCTACTTTAAACTTATCGCGGCAAGCGGCGGAACAGAAGTGCATTAATTCGCCGTTAACGGTTTTTTTGACGGAAGTCGTGATGGGAACAAAGGTTCCACAAACGGGATCCTGTTTCAGCTCGCCCCCAGCCGCCTGCGTTGTTTCATTAGCCCTTTGCGAAGGCGGTGTGGGGTTCCTCGCCTGTGAAAACATTCGCGCCACTGTGCTGATGGCGTATCGCAGAAGAGCGAACAACATCAGCAAGACGAGAAAACGAAATAAAAGGCGAAACATGAAAAGGTCCGACGGACCGGCGCCGCGAGCAGGGATCTCCTGCGCCGCGATTATTTCTTTTTGCCCTTTTTAGCTGGCGCGGTCGGGTTCTGATAGGTGGTCGAGACCGAACTGTCCAGCGTTGCCAGCGCACCTTTCGCCGATTCAGCGAAGGGTCCGGTGGGTTTTAGCTGTAGATACTTTTCGAGCGCTTCCTTGGTGCCGGCGGCCGGTATCACTTTGCCTTCGGGCGTGACTTGCGCCTTACCCAGCAGGCACATTCCGTATTGATATTGCGCATCGGCGTAGCTCGCATCCGTGTCGATGGCTTTCTTGAACGCCTCGCACGCCGCCTCGTTCTGCCCGGTATTTACGAGGACAGCTCCGAGATTGAAAAAGTAACGTCCGGCATTAGGAGGATCGATTTGAGCGGCCTTGGCCAGTTCCGCCTGCGCTTCGGGAGTTTTCTTGGCTTTGGCCAGTGCCAGCGCGTAGTTGTTGTGATAGGCAGGGTCGTTCGGGTTGATTTCGAGCGCCTTCGTGTAGGCCTGGAGACCTTTATCCATCGCAGCTTGCTGCTCGGCTCCAGTCTTTTGCGTAGAAGATTGCATATAAGCCTCGGCCAGCTGAGCCCAGATCACATTCTGTTTGGGATCCATCTCGCCCGCTTTGGTGAAGGCGGCAATAGCGGCATCCCACTGCTTGCCGGACATCGCCTGCATGCCCTCATTGAAAGAATCATTCAGGGCTTTATTCTTCGCCATCGCCTGCTGGCGCTCTTTCGCGGCCTTCTCGAGAGCAGCCTTCTGCTCCGGCGACATCTCGCGCGCCTGTTCCTTGGTGAGCGTGCCTGACTCGGCTGCGCTGGCCAGCGATTGTTGCCGCTGCTTGTTCTTCTGCAGATCGAAGTCAACGACTTTCGAATCTCCCAGACCCGTTTTCACGTTGTCGACGTTGTCGACGTCTTTGCCGTCAACCTCCAGCGTGAGCTTATAGGTACCCAGCGGTAAACCGGTATGGAAATAATGCCCTTTTTTATCGGTCTTAACTTTGTAATTGCCTTTGATATCTTTGCGTTCGATCTTGACGAGCGCGCCTTTGAGCCCTGTGCCGTCTTCACCCTTGACATCCCCCTCAATGGATGAGACCTGTGCGAAGGCGGCGGAAGCGAAAATCAGAAGGGTCGCGGCTGACAGGGCTGCGTTTTTAAGCCTGGTGGGCATGAGGACAAACCTCCACTGACAAGTTTTTACCTGTAAGACCAGCATACTACAGGAGACTTGTGCAGACCTAACCGCGGTTTCAGGGTTTGATACGATGAACATTCATCCGAAGGCGCTATTTTGATCGACACCGTTCCGGACATATTGGCTCGAATTGTCGCCAGCAAACGCCAGGAGTTCACCCCGGGCGGCACTCTGCGGCTGGAACTGGAGCGGCGGGCCGAGGCGTCGACTGCCGACCGGCGCGATTTTCGTAAGGCTCTTTTGAGCCATTCGCCCGCGATCATCGCGGAAATTAAAAAAGCGTCACCCAGCAAGGGCGTATTGCGCGAGCATTTTGAACCCGGCCGGCTCGCCGGGGAGTATGAACGCGGCGGTGCCGCGGCCATCTCGGTCCTGACGGACGAGGCATTTTTTCAAGGCAGCCTGGAGCACCTGTCGGCAGCGCGCCAGGCAGTGAACGTGCCGGCGCTTCGCAAAGATTTCACGCTGGGCGGATATCACGTAGTCGAAGCCGCGGCGCACGGCGCAGATGCCATTCTGCTGATTGCCGCCATTCTGGAAGACAAGCAGATTCGGGAGCTTCGTGAATTAGCAGAACAGTATCGCATGGCGTCCCTGGTCGAGGTGCATAATCAGCGCGAACTGATGATCGCGCTGGCTGCCGGTGCGGATATGATCGGGGTCAACAATCGCAATCTGAAAACGTTCGAAGTCACGCTCGAAACATCGCTGCGCCTCGCGGAAGAAATTCCTAAAGGCGTACTGGCCATCAGCGAGAGTGGAATTCACTCTCACGCGGACATCGAGCGGTTGCAGGTTGCGGGCTTTCGCGCCTTCCTGGTTGGCGAGCACCTCATCAAATCCGACGACCCGGCGGCGGCGCTGCGGTCGCTGATTGGCACGGCATGATGGTGAAGATCTGCGGCATCACCAATATCGACGATGCGCTGGCGGCGATCGAAGGCGGAGCGTCCGCGCTGGGCTTCAACTTCTGGCCGCGCAGCCCGCGCTATATTACGGCGGAATCCGCGCGCCGGCTGATCCAAAAACTTCCGTCCGGGATTTTGAAGGCCGGCGTTTTCGTGGATGAAGATCGGGCGCTCGTCGCTGAAACGGCTCGTTCCGTGGGGCTGGATATCGTCCAGTTGCACGGGCACGAGACGCCGGGCGGCTTTCCCGAAGGCGCACGCGTCTGGAAAGCCGTTCGCATCCGCGAGACATTCGATCCGGCCGCAGTTGACCTTGGTCCGGCGGAAGCATTGCTGCTGGATGGGCCGGCCAATGGCGTGCCGTTCGATTGGACAATCGCGGCCGGCGTTGCAGCGAAAGTGATCGTCGCGGGCGGGCTCGATGCCGGCAACGTCCGGCGTGCGATCGAGCAAGCGCGGCCCTGGGGGGTGGACGCTTGTTCGCGCATCGAGATTTCTCCCGGCAAGAAAGATCATGTGCGCATGGCGCAATTTCTTAAGGCAGCTTTATCCTCATGAGTTCGCAACCAGACGCAGGCGGGCACTTCGGCACTTACGGCGGGCGCTATGTGCCCGAGGTGTTGATGTCGCCTCTCGAGGAACTCGAGCGAACATTTTTTGAAGCTCGATCGGATCCGTCGTTTCAAGCCGAACTCGATGAGCTGCTCCACACCTACGCGGGCCGTCCCACGCCGCTTTACTTCGCGCGACACCTGACGGAGACGCTGGGCGGGGCCCGCATTTATCTCAAGCGCGAAGACCTGTTGCATACCGGCGCACATAAGATCAATAACTGCCTGGGCCAGGCGTTATTGGCGCGCCGCATGGGCAAGAAGCGCATCATCGCCGAAACCGGCGCGGGCCAGCACGGAGTGGCGACTGCCACCGTCTGCGCACTGTTCGGTTTCGAATGCGTCGTCTACATGGGCGAAGAGGACATGCGGCGCCAGCGGCTGAACGTCTTTCGCATGCGCCTGCTGGGCGCGAAAGTGGTGGGTGTAACGAACGGCAGCCGGACGCTCAAAGACGCAATCAGCGAGGCCATGCGCGACTGGGTGACGAATGTCGAAACCACGCATTACCTGCTGGGCTCGGCGCTCGGTTCTCATCCATATCCGCTGATGGTGCGCGAATTTCATAGGGTGACGGGCGAGGAAGCGCGCGGGCAAATCCAGAAAGCCGAACAGCGACTGCCCCACGCTATATTCGCGTGCGTCGGCGGCGGCAGCAACGCCATAGGCATTTTTCACGCGTTTATTCCCGATCGCGACGTGCGTCTGACCGGAGTAGAAGCCGGAGGACAGAGTGCACGTTTGGGGGAGCATGCTGCCCGGTTTTCGGGAGGCTCGCCCGGGGTGCTGCACGGCGCGCGCAGTTACCTGCTGCAAGACGAGGATGGGCAGGTTTCGCTCACGCACTCGGTCTCGGCGGGGCTGGATTACGCGCTGGTCGGCCCGGAACATGCCTGGCTGCATGACACCGGCCGTGCCGAATATGTCTCCGCCGGCGATCGTGAAGCGCTCGAAGCGGCTCGCTTGCTCTCGCAAACCGAGGGCATCATTCCGGCCCTCGAATCGGCGCACGCGGTAGCGGAAGCAGTAAAACGGGCGCCTAAGGCGGCCGGCCAGGTGTTCCTGGTAAATCTTTCGGGACGCGGCGATAAGGACATCGACATTTACCGGGAGAATTTCACGGAGCTGGACGCGTAAACAGGGCGAGAGAGATGGACACGCGAATCCAAAAGTTGTTCGATCGGCTGCGCCACTCCGGCAAGAAAGCCTTGATCGCCTATATCACGGCGGGCGACCCAACGCCCGACCGCACGCCTGCTCTGGTTCAGGCGCTGGAGCGCGGGGGCGCGGACCTGATCGAGCTGGGAGTGCCGTTCTCCGATCCTATTGCGGATGGCCCGGTGATCCAGCGGGCGGGCGAGCGCGCATTGCGGGCCGGCACAACTCTACATAAGGTTCTGGACATCGCGCGGGCGATTCGCCAGCGCTCTGAGATTCCGCTGCTGCTGTTTACCTATCTCAATCCGGTTCTGAAATACGGTTTGGAAATCTTGGCGAAAGACGCAGCAGCCTGCGGGATCGACGGTTGCCTGCTCATAGACGCCAGCGTGGAGGAGGCGGGCGAATACGTGCGCGTGATGCGCGGCGCCGGCCTCGACACCGTGTTTCTGGTCGCGCCCACCAGCTCGCCGCGCCGCCTGCAGCTGGTCGCGCAGTATTCGAGCGGTTTCGTTTACCTGGTGTCGCGGACAGGCGTGACGGGCGAGCGCGATTCCGTCTCCAAAGCCGTCGCGCCTCTGGTGGCACGCACGCGGGCCGTCACCCATCTGCCGCTGGCGGTGGGCTTCGGCATTTCGAGGCCGGAACATGTAGCGGAGTTGGGCCATCAGGTGGAAGGCGTCGTGGTGGGAAGCGCCGTCATGCACCTGATCGAGCGCAATTTCGACAACCCATCACTGGAGATTCAACTCGAATCGTTTGCGCGAGAGCTGAAACATGGTTTTGAATTGGCCGAGGCCGGGGCCAATTTGACATGACCAACGAATCAGCAGCCAAATCGCTCGTCGACTGCCGCGAGCGTATCAACGTGATCGACCGGCGCATCCTGGCGCTGCTCAACGAGAGGACCCGCGTGGTCGAAGAGATCGGGCGCATCAAGCGCGAATTCAAGCTGCCGATATACGAGCCGAAGCGAGAAGAAGAAGTTCTTCGTAATATCGCCGAGCATAATGGCGGTCCCATGGCGCCCGAGGCGGCGCAACGCATTTTCGAGCGCATCATCGACGAGATGCGAGCGCTGCAGCGAATGCGAATGGAAACGGCGAGTGACGGGAAAACGGATAATCCATGCTCGTAGTCATGCAAGAGGGCGCTACCGAGGCGCAGATTCAAAAGGTGATTGACCGGCTGGTGGAGCTCGGCTTCAACGCCCACCGGTCGACCGGCGTCATGCATACCGTGCTCGGCGGTGTCGGCGGCAAGGAAGAATTCGACGTCGCAGCGTTCGAAGTCATGGAGGGCGTGAAGGAAGCGCACCGCATCGTCTCGCCCTATAAGCTGGCAAGCCGTACATTCCGGCCAGGCGGCACGGTGGTGAAGGTAGGAGGAAACGGCGCGCCAACCGTGGAATTCGGCCGGGACGCCGTGATCGTGATGGCGGGACCGTGCAGTGTCGAGAGCCGCGATCAGATCGAACGGAGTACCGAAATTGTGGCGCGCGGCGGAGCCAAGGTCGTGCGCGGTGGAGCATTCAAGCCACGCAGTTCGCCGTACAGTTTCCAGGGGCTCGGCGAGAAAGGCCTCGAACTTTTGCGAGCGGCCGCGGATCGCAATCACCTGCTGGTAGTGAGCGAGGTGATGGACCTGACGCAGATTCCGCTGGTCAGCCAGTATGCCGATATCCTGCAGGTGGGCGCGCGCAATATGCAGAATTTCAATCTGCTGCGCGAACTCGGCAACCAGCGTAAACCGGTGCTGCTCAAACGCGGCATCGCTGCGACGATCGAAGAGCTGCTGCTTTCGGCCGAGTACATTCTGTCCGGCGGTAATTACGACGTGATTCTCTGCGAGCGCGGCATCCGCACTTTTGAAAACTACACGCGCAATACCATGGACATTTCGGCCATTCCCGTGGTGAAGAAGCTGTCCCATCTGCCTATGGTGGCCGATCCTTCGCACGGCACCGGGCGGCGCGATAAAGTGGCTCCCATGGCGCGCGCCGCGGTGGCCGCCGGCGCCGATGGCCTGCTTCTCGAAGTACATCCAGATCCCGACCGCGCTTTGAGCGACGGCGCGCAGTCGCTCCGGCCCGAGCAATTCGACGAGTTAATGGGCCAGCTGCGAATGATTGCGCCCGCTGTTGGGCGCACGATTTAAAGGTCTATGCAGACCGTTGCAATTTTCGGAGTCGGGCTCATTGGCGGCTCATTCGGACTGGCGCTCAAGAAGGCCGGATACACAGGCACGATCGTCGGAGTGAGTTCGGAGGCCACGCTGAAGGCCGCGCTCGACCGCGGCGCAATCGACGAAGCGGCCCCGCTCGCAGATGCCGCACGCGGCGCCGACTTAATTTACCTGTCCCAGCCGATCGGCCGCATCCTGGATACGCTGCATCATCTCGATACGCTCGTGAACTCCGCCGCGCTCATCACGGATGCGGGTAGTACAAAATCGGCGATTGTGTCCGCTGCGCAGAAGCATATCCGCCGCGCTACGTTCCTCGGGGGCCATCCTATGGCGGGCAAGGAGAAGCGCGGCGTGGCGGAAGCGGACCCGGACTTATTCCGCGGGCGGACGTACGTCTTGACGCCCGAAGATCCCGCGACCCTCGAAACCGCGCCAGCCAAAGAATTCCTGGAATGGATCCGCCGCATCGGCGCGTCGCCGGTCGTGCTGAGTCCGGAAGAGCATGATCGCATCGTGGCGTTCACCTCTCATCTGCCGCAACTGGCTTCGACCGCGCTTGCCGCCACGGTTGCCGAACGCGCTGGCGACCGGCTTGACGTCGCCGGTCCTGGCCTTGCAGACACCACGCGGCTGGCTCTCAGTTCCTATGAACTATGGCGCGATATTCTCGCCACCAACAGCGAATCGATCGAGCTAGCCCTGTCGACGTACATTTTGAAGCTCGAGTACTTGCGCGACAATTTGCGTACGCGCGACATCGAGAGCGAATTCGAAATTGCGTCTGCGCTGGCTACGACGTTGCGTAAAGGGTAACGACCGTGCAACGGATAGGTCTTACGTTTTGTAGCGCAGGGCTGCCGCCGGGGTTGCGGAAGACCTGTGGCTTTTTGTTCATGTGAGCGAAAACCCGCAGATCCCCGCAAAAAACGCGTGGCCCTGCACTACATGGTGATCGAGGAGATTTCCTTTTTGATGCGTGCTTCATCCCATTTCAGGCGCCGCGCCATCTCTTCCGCAAAGGGCAACAGCGTTTCGCGGGTCCAGTCACGCTCATAGCCCCAGTATGTCGATACGAACATGACATCCGCGAGCCTCTGCGCCATCTCGTGCTCGACGGCGTAAACGAGCTGCGCGAGTTCGAGACGGGTTAGTCCTGGCAAGGGAGTTTCTCGAAGATACGCCAGCACGTTCGGTGTTTGGACACCGTAGTAACGGACAATGTGACGCACATCTTCAATCGTCAGCCGATGGCGCGCGGCAATTTCAGTGGTGGATGCGAGCAGTTCATCAATGCGCTCTTTCGTGTTGCCACCGAGCGGCGTACTGGCCGTCGTTGACCGGACCGGTGAAATGAGATCCGCTGCCTCTTCACTCATTGCGCGATAGGTTGTGTATTTTCCTCCGGCAATGTGCACCACGCCATCCTCCGCCCTCCAGATCCTGTGCTCGCGGCTAGCTTTGGTGGGCGAGGCCGAGGCGCTCGATACCAGCGGCCGGAGGGAGCTGAACGTGGAGATCGGGCGGATATCGCGCGCCGAAGGAAATAGCCGCCGCACGATCCCTGTGAGGTACTCGAGCTCTTTTGCAGAGATATGCACGTTGTCCGGCCCCCCGGTGTGATCGACATCTGTTGTGCCGACTAGCGATAGCTGGCGCGAAACACCCCACGGAATCACAAACACGATGCGGCCGGATTCCTCGAAATACGCAATCGCGTTATCGCTCGCATTCACACGTGGAATCACGATGTGGGATCCGCGGACCAGACGAAGCTGCTCAGTTGACGCCCACGCTCCCGTAGCGTCCACAATCCGCGCCGCGCGAACGGGGAACGAGTCACCCGAGAAAGTGTCGGTAACCAGCACCCTGCCCCCTTGCCGTTGTGCGCGCATATAGTTCAGGACAACAGCGCCGTACCGCGATGCATCCCAGATGTTTTCCAGCACGAACCGCGCGGAATGAATTTGGCAATCGTAAAAAATGGCGCCGTGGGTGAGTCCCGAGCGGGCTAGATCTGGTTCGACTTTGCCCACTTCCGCTGACGACAGTACCTGGTGCGGCGCGATCTTGCCTGCCCCAGCCAGGAGATCGTACAACCACAGACCTGCGCCATAAAACCAGCGCGCCGGCCAGCTGTACATCGGGATGAGAAACGGCTGCGCCGTAACCAGGTGGGGAGCCAGTTTGAGCAGCGTGGCGCGTTCGCGGAGCGATTCTCTGACCAGGTGAAATTGAAGCTGCTTCAGGTACCGCAGGCCGCCGTGAATGAGCTGCGAATTCTTGCCGCTGGTGCCCGATGCGAAATGCCGCTGCTCGACCAGCGCGACTTTCGAACCGCGCAGCGCCAGGTCGCGCGCAACGCCGGCGCCATTGATACCGCCTCCCAAGACGAGTACGTCGAAAGTTTCGGAGCGCAGGCGTTCCAGATTGCGCGCGCGGCTTTCACGGGTGACGACTGGCGTTGGCGAGCCGCTCATCTGTGCTCATCGCCAGGTGCATGACGCAATAACCGCACGGTGGCCAGAGTCATGAGCCAAAGAATGATCAACAGGGATGCAACGGTTACAAGTCTTCCGATGCGATTCTCGAGCGGCATTTCGAATCGTAACTGAATGCGCTGCTCGCCCG
>Ga0207707_10003077_pt1 | contig 14811 bp, 12 predicted proteins | sample KBSC83BmetaG_FD_184336 | JGI IMG/M metagenome (GOLD analysis project Ga0207707, IMG submission 184336) | Corn rhizosphere microbial communities from Kellogg Biological Station, Michigan, USA - KBS C8-3B metaG (SPAdes) (version 2) | ecosystem: Host-associated > Plants > Roots > Rhizosphere ...
GCACGATCGCTTCGTCGATGCTGTGGGTAACAAAGATCATGGTCTTTTGCTCGGTGTCGAGAATTCGCAAAAGCTCCTCCTGCATCAGCTCGCGGGTCTGCGCGTCAAGGGCACCGAACGGTTCGTCCATGAGCAGCACGGAAGGATTGATCGCCATGGCGCGCGCCAGGCCGGCGCGCTGCTGCATGCCGCCGGAAAGCTGGTGCGGATAGGATTTTTCAAAACCCTTGAGGCCGATCAGCGCCACGTAGCGCGCGACGATCGGCGCGATTTCCTGCGGCGTTTTGCCGCGCAGTTCCAGTCCATAGGCGATATTTTCTTCCAGCCGTTTCCACGGAAAAAGGCCGAAGTGCTGAAATACCACTGCCACATCCGGCCGCGGCTGAGTGACGGCCTCACCGTCGATCAGCACCTCGCCGCGGTCGCGGGCGATCAGACAGTCGACGATGCGCAGCAAGGTCGTCTTGCCGCAGCCGCTCGGCCCGAGCACGCACACGCTTTCGTTGTCCGCGATCTCGAGGTTCACGTCCTGCAAAGCCGTCACCGCTCCGCCGCTGTAGGTCTTGGTGAGATTGCGGACGACGATTTTCGCCATGGAGAGAGTTATGCCTGGGGACTCTCGAGGAGCGTTTTCACCCGTTGGAGAAAATGCGCAGCCAGCGCGCCATCGACGATGCGATGGTCGGCGGACAGCGTCGCCGTCATCATCGATCGGATCGCGAACATGCCGTCCTCCGCGACGACTCGCTCGGCGACGCGGCCCACGGCCAGAATCGCCGCCTGCGGCGGATTGATGATCGCGACGAAGCTGTCGGCGCCGAGCATGCCGAGATTGGACACCGTAAACGTCCCGCCTTCGTAATCGCGCGGAGTGAGTTTTTTGTTCTGTGCCTGCTCGATCAGCCGCCGGCTCTGCTGCGCCAGCGCGGCGAGAGACTGGCGATCCGCGTTGCGAATCACCGGGACGACCAGACCCTCGTCGAGCGCTACCGCCATGCCGACGTGAATCTCGGGATGAACAATGAGGCCCTGCTCGCTGTAGGATGCATTGAGCAGCGGAAAATCCTTGAGCGCACGGGCGCAGGCGAGCAGGATAAAATCGTTGATCGATGGCGTCCTGTCGTCACCGCGCCGTTGCCATGCTTGCCTAGACTGAACCACCGCACTCATGTCGATGTCCATGCTCACGTAGAAATGCGGCGCTGTTTGCTTGCTGAGGGTCATGCGCTGGCCGACGATGCGGCGCATCGGCGTGAGCGGCGCCACCGACTCGCCGCCTTGCCGTTCGGTGTGAGTTGCGGCTCCGTCTGCTGTCGCGCGCACCACATCCGCGGCCAAAACACTGCCCTCCGGTCCGCTTCCAGCGATCGCGGCTAACTCCATGCCTTTTTCGCGCGCGATTCTTCTTGCGGCGGGAGATGCGAGGACGCGGTGCACGCTCGCCGCGCTTGATGTTGTGGCGGAAAGCGCAATCCGGCCCTCTCCCCTGGGGAGAGGGGGTGAATGCATTGCGGTTTCGCCGGCGCGGCTTTCAACTTTGGTTCCCTCGCCCTTTGGGAGAGGGTTAGAGCCTGCCCCGGACTTGATCCGGGGGTGAGGGCCTTGGATTGCTGCTGCGCTCGCCGACTCACCCGGAGCCAGAATCAGCGCGATGCGTTGCCCGACGGGAATTTCATCACCGGCTTTGGCGCTCACTTGAGACAACACACCGGAAGCCGGCGCTTCGATCTCGACCGTCGCTTTGTCGGTCTCGATCTCCATCAGCGGCTCGCCCTTGGAAACCGGTTGCCCTTCCGCCTTGAGCCACTTGAGCAAGGTTCCGGTCTGCTGCGCCACGCCGAGGGCGGGCATGATCACGTGGGTCGGCAAATTATCCTCGGTGCATAGCGTTCAGTGCTTGATCCGATCCAGCGCGCCGGGATTGTTCAGATTCGATTGCGCTTCGCGGGTCGTCGAAAGCTCGCCGCCGGTGGTGAAATAATGCGTGCCTGCGACCAGCAATTTCTCTGAAGGAAATCGCGTGATGACTTCGCAGCCGTCTCTGGTGACCACGACTTCCTCTTCGAGGCGCGCCGCCGACCAGCCGTCGGCGGCCGGCCAGTACGTTTCCAGCGCGAAGACCATGCCCTCCTCGATGACTTCCGGATGATCGAGTGAAACCAGGCGGCTGAAGATCGGTTTTTCCCAGATCGACAGGCCGACGCCGTGACCGTACTGGAGCGCGAAGGCGGCTTCTTCGTTGACGAAGCCGAATTCCTGCGCTTTGGGCCAGAGCTTGACGACGTCCGCGGTGGTAATACCCGGTTTCACGATGCCGATCGCCGCGTCCATGTAATCGCGGCAGCGCTTGTACGCGTCGACCATAGCCGGGGACGCGCTGCCGACGGCGAAGGTGCGATAATAGCACGTGCGATAGCCGTTGTAGCTGTGAAGAATGTCGAAGAACGCCGGATCGCCAGGTCGAAGCACGCGATCGGTGTAGACGTGCGGATGCGGGCTGCAGCGCTCGCCGGAGATTGCATTAACCCCCTCGACATGTTCCGAACCGAGATCGTAGAGCACTTTGCTCACCACGCCGACGCACTCGTTCTCTTTCACACCCGGTTTCATAAAACGGTAGAGCTCGTCGTAGGCGGCGTCGACCATCATCGTCGCGGTGTTGAGTAAGGTGATTTCGTCCTGGGTTTTGATTTTTCTGACTTCATGCATCAGCTGCTGGCCATCGACGACTTTGATCCCTTGAGCTTGCAGAGCAAACAGCACCGGCATCTCGATCACGTCGACGCCGACCGGCTCATTGTGCAGTTTGCGTTTCTCCAATTCCAATTTGATTTTCTTCGCCACGTCTTCTGCCAAACCGGAGCCGGGATTCGTCGCGCCGCGTAAGGTCGAAATCCCCGCGCGGGAGCGCTCGCCCAGCCACGGGCAGTAAATCTGATGATGCCGCGCCGCCGAACCGAAGTCCCACAAGACCGGCTCGTCGTCCTGGGGCAAGAGCGAGAAGCGCACGAGCTTGTCCATCGCCCAGGTGCCGATGTGAGTCGCGGTGATGTAACGGATGTTGTTCATGTCGAAGCAGAGCAAAGCGCCGAGCTCCGATTTTTTCAGCGCGGTCTTGATCCGGTTCAAGCGCTCCTGCCGCAGCCGTTCGATGTTGACCCGCTCTTCCCAGTCGACGGCCATCAGGCCGAAAGTTTTAAGACCCATACAACCTCCCGTTTGGGGTCTAGGGCCTGGCGTTTGGAGTTTAAGACCCAAAACGCTAGACGCTAGACTCCAGGCACTAGACGGGTTTCCCACATAATTTTCTCGCCACTTGGGCGACCGACTCCGGCGTCGGCACGGTCTGATCTTCGAGCACCGGCGAAAACGGCACCGGCACGTCCATGGCGCCCATGCGCTTCACCGGCGCGTCGAGGTAGTAGAAAGCTCCGTCGGCGATCACCGACGCGATCTCGGCGGTGGTCCCGTAGCTTTCGTAGCCTTCATCGACCACGATCGCGCGGCTGGTTTTTTTGACCGATTCGATCAGCGTTTGTTTGTCGAGCGGCGCCGTGGTGCGCACGTCGACGATTTCCGCGTTGATGCCGTCAGCAGTGAGTAAATCCGCCGCCGCTAGCGCAACCTGCACCATACTGCTGGTGGCGATCAGAGTGATGTCGCGGCCGGCTCGCTTCACTTCGGCAACCCCGAGCGCAATCGTGTACTCCCCGACCGGCACCGCACCTTTCAATTGATACATCATCTTGTCTTCGAAGAAGACCACCGGGTTGTCGTCGCGGATCGCGCTTTTGAGCAAGCCCTTGGCATCGTACGGCGTGGCCGGCACGACGACTTTGAGGCCCGGAATGTGGCTGGCCCACGCATGGAGACTTTGGCTGTGCTGTGCGGCGGAGCGGCGGGTGGCGCCCAGGGTAGTGCGCAGCACCATCGGCACTTTGAGCTTGCCGCCGGACATGTAATGAATCTTCGCGGCCTGATTCACCAGTTGATCCATGGCCAAAGTGAGGAAATCGCCGAACATAATGTCGACCACCGGGCGCAGGCCGGTCATGGCGGCGCCGACGCCGATGCCGGCGATGCCGGCTTCGGAAATCGGCGAGTCGATTACGCGTTTGGTGCCGAACTCTTTAACCAGACCGGTGAGGACTTTGAACGGCGTGCCCGCTTCAGCCACGTCCTCGCCGATGATGAAAACGGTCGGGTCGCGGCGCATTTCCTCGGCCAACGCCTCGTTGATCGCCTGCGCGAAAGTGATCTCCCGGGTCGTCGCTGCGGGAACGGTTGTGCTGCGGGTCTTTGCCGCCATAGATGCGGTTATTTGCGAGTGCTGGATTATTTTCGATTCTGCATTGCAATCGAAAATCCAAAACCTGTCCTGAGCGAAGTCAAAGGATCGAAAATCCAAAATCGCTTAGGCGTAAACATGCTGGCCGACTTCCTCAGCTGCCGGATACGGTGCCTCGATCGCGAAGCTAACGGCCTTTTGAATTTCCGCCGAGACTTCACTATCGATCGCATCGAGGGTCTTGCTCTCGGCCATTCGGTTTTTTTTGAGCCAGTCCGCGAGCAGGGTAACCGGATCGCGTTTCTTCCAGTCTTCTTCCTCTTTTTTGGAACGGTAGTACGCGCGGTCGATGTCGCCCACGTGATGGCCGTGAAAACGGTAGGTGTTGCAAAGCAGGAAGCTCGGCCCGCCGCCACGGCGCGCGCGCTCGGCGCAGTTCTGCGCGGCGGTGTGGACGGCTCGCACGTCCTGGCCGTCAATGGATTCTGTGTGGATGCCAAAGGCTTCGGCGCGCGCACTCAGCGCGCCCGCGGTGGTTTCGCTGTAGTGCGTGTACTCGTTGTATTGATTGTTCTCACAGACGTAGATCACCGGCAGCTTCCAGAGCGACGCCATGTTCATCGACTCGTAGAGCAACCCCTGACCCAGCGCGCCGTCACCGAAAAAACAGACGGCGATCTGGTCGCTGCCGCGCATTTGCGCCGACAGCGCCGCGCCGGTCGCGATGCCGGCGCTGCCGCCGACGATGGCGTTGGCGCCCAAGTTGCCGGTGTCCTGATCGGCGATGTGCATGGAGCCGCCCTTACCGCGACAGTAGCCGGCCGCTTTGCCCAAAAGCTCGGCGAACATTTTATCGAGCGCCGCGCCTTTGGCGATGCAGTGGCCGTGGCCGCGGTGGGTGCTGGTGATGTAATCGTCGCGGCGCACGGCCTCGCACACACCCACCGCCACGGCTTCCTCGCCGATATATAGATGGGCGAGGCCGGGCATCTTCGCGCTCAGATAAAGCTGGTTCACTTCTTCTTCGAACCGCCGGATTTTGACCATCTGGCGGTAGAAGTGAAGCCAGCGCTCGTCGAGCGCGATGGTTTTCGCGGCGGGTGATTTAACTTTCTTGGATTGAGCCATCAGAGTGTCACCGGAAATAATTGGAGTACTGGAGCGTTGGAGTAATGGAGTATTGGGTATTCCGGACCCACCACTCCAATACTCCATCACTCCATTCATCCATTTTTCATCCCCGCCATGCGCGCCAGCGCTTCGAACAAAATCGCAAAATCCTTCTCTGCCAGACCCATGCCGCGCGCAGTGGTGAGCATTTCGTTGGTGATCGCCGTCGTCGGCAGCGGCACGTCGAGTTGGCGGCCGAGTTCCAAAGCGAGCAGCAGGTCTTTTTGCATCATGTTGACGTCGAACCAGGCTTCGTCGGGCATGCTCAAAACAAACGGACCGCGGTATTTGATCATCGGCGAAGCGATCACGCTGTTGAGCAGCACTTCGACGGCGGTTTCACGCGCGATGCCGCTTTTTTGCGCCAGTAAAACTCCTTCGCTGAAAGCGAGCATCTGCACGGCGAGGCTCAAATTGGTCGCGATCTTCATCGACACCGCGAGCCCGTTGGCGCCCACGTGAGTCACCTTGGGACCGATGACCTGAAGGATCGGCAGGGCCTTTTCGAAGGCCTGCCGGTCGCCGCCGACCATGATCGAGAGCTTGCCTTCCTCGAGAGTAATGACGCTGCCGGAGACCGGCGCGTCGAGCATGCGCGCGCCTTTGGCCTCGACCTGGTTGGCGATCGCCCGACTGGCCGCCGGGCTCACCGTGCTCATGTCGATGTAGATTTTTCCCGGTCCGAGCCCAGCGAGAATGCCGTCTGCGCCCTCCGTGACCGCTTCGAGCGCCGCGGTGTTGGTGACCATTGAGAAAGTCACCTCGCTCGCGGCGGCAACACTGCGCGGCGACTCGCCCCACTCCATACCGGCAAAGAGCAGCGCCTGCGCCTTGGCTTTAGTACGATTGTAGCCAGCGACGTTGTGGCCGGCGGCGAGCAAGCGCTCCGCCATCCGGCTCCCCATGACGCCGAGACCGACAAAACCCAACTTTGCCGTAAATAGCCTCCTACCAGTAAGTCGTATAACCGATAACGAAGGGGATTTGTATAGCGATCCGAAAACTGCCGCGAATCGCCCGGCGCCGGCCTAAAGCTCGCGGGGCCGTGCTATATCGAGAGCATCGTCGGCCGACAGCCGATCGAGAACTTCCGCCAAGGTCTCGTACTTGGCCGGTTTGGTAAGATGCTCGTCGAAGCCGGCCTCTTTGGTGCGCTGGCGGTCCATGTGATGGCCCCAGCCGGAAAGCGCGATCAGGTAAATTCGTTTCCCCCAGGGTTGCTCGCGGATCAGGCGCGCCGCCTCGTAGCCGTTGAGTTTGGGCATCGCGAGATCGAGCACGGCCACGTCCGGGCGAAACTCGGCCGCCGCTTCCACCGCTTCGATGCCATCCTGGGCAATCTGAACCTCGTGGCCATCCTGGCGCAATAAGCGGGCGAGGATCTCCGCCGATTGTGGAAAATCGTCGGCGACGAGAATGCGCCGGCTGGGGCCGAGCGGCAATGCGCCATTGCCGTGAACGGTTTCATGGCGCTCAGTAACCGGCTGGTCGAGCACCGGCAAATGCACGATAAACTCGCTGCCGCGATTGACGCCGTCGCTGCGCACTTCCACCCGCCCGCCGTGCATCTCGACCAGTCGGTGCACCAGCGTGAGACCGAGACCGAGGCCGCCTTCAGCGCGCGTGAACGAGCGGTCGACCTGATAAAAAAGCTCGAACAGATGCGGCAGATTCTCCGGCGCCACGCCGATGCCGGTGTCTTTGATGCGCACGATCACGGTGTCGCCTGCCTGCTCGACGTTGACCCAGACGTGCCCCTGGTTGGGCGTGTACTTCGCCGCGTTGTTGAGCAAGTTCATGAAAACCTGGCTGAGCCGCACCCGATCCGCATCCACGTAAATCGATCGCTGCGACATGGTGATGGTGAGCTCGTGCTCGCGCTGATCGATCAGCGGACGGCTCGACTCCACCGCGGCGCGAATCACCTCGCCGAGCGCGACCGGCTCCTTTTGCAGCATCAGCTTGTCGCGCGTGATGCGGCTCACGTCGAACAGATCATCGGTCAATCGGGTGAGATAATTTACCTGGCGTTCGATGATGTCTTGGCCCCAGCCCGGGTCGGGTCCGGGGGCACCCGGAGTATTTTGCAGCGTGGTGACGTTGCGGATCAGAGATAGAGGATTGCGCAACTCGTGCGCCAGGGTCGCGAGGAACTCGTCCTTGCGCCGGTCGGCATCGCGGAGCGCCGCGTCGCTTTCCCGGAGCGTCGTATCCAGGCGCAGCTTTTCCACCGCCAGCCAGGTCCGCTCGGCGACGATGTTGATGAGCGTAATCTCGCGCTCGGTCCACTCGTGCGCCTCGTTGAAAGCCACCGCCAGCGCCGATACCAGACTGGTGTCGCGCAAAAGCGGCGTAATCACCAGGCTCCCGCCGCCCTGGTTTTGATAATTCCTGGCGTCGCGCTTGGTGCGCTCATCGCTCTCCGTATCGGCGATGACGATGATGTGCCCCGCGCGCGCCGCCTCGAGCAGCTCCGCGCCGAAGGTGGCAAGGGGATAAACCCCGACGAGCGACGGCACGTGCGGATGATAATCGCGCTGCACGGCAAGGCGCTCGCGGCCGAGGTCGATCTCGACGAAGCCGCACCGACTCGCTTTCAGGTGTTCGCCGAGCGCCACCGCCACCGCCCACAGAAGCTCGTCGGCGTCAGCCGCAAAGCGAATGCCCTCGCCTAAATCGAGCAGAAAAAGCGTGTCGGCTTCGGCCTGCTTGCGCCGGGTCACGTCGCGTACGGCCACGTTGACGCCGATCAGCTCGCCGCCCTCGTTGTGCACGGGATAATAGCTGCACACGCAGTAAGTGGGTTCCTTGCGCCCAGGCAAGGGACGGCCCTGCACTTCCTCGTCCACCACCGGCTGCCCGGTTTCGATGGCGCGGCGGTAGTGCCGTTCGACGGCGTCGGCCAGGTCGGGCTGCGCCTCGCGCACGGTTTTGCCGATGAAGTATTCGGGTGGATTGCCGTTCAGCGCGGCCAGTGCGTTGTTGATCGAAACGTAACGCAGATCGCGGTCGACAAAACACAGGCCCACCGGCGCCGAAGCGTAGATCGTATTCAGCTGCGCCAGTCGTTCGTTGGCGATGCGCTCATTGGCATGCATCACTTCCTGGGCATGGCGATGGCGCAAAACCAGTATCGCCACGATCCAGATCATGAGGATCGCCAGCGTGTGGTTGAAAAGATAGACCCAGTGGTAAGCGCCGAGCAGTATCGGCGACAAAAAATAATCGAGCACCATGAGCAAGGTGCAGGTCGAAGCGGCCCAGAGCTTTTCCCGGCTGCGGGGAAGTCCGATCACGAGCAGCAGACCGGCGGCGTAATAAACCGGCAACGCGAGACCGTCCGGCGTCCAGACATCGATCGAGAAAAGCCCAAACAGAGACAGCAGCACCAAGAGCCACAGGAGCGAGCGCGGCCCCAGCGGAAACGGTTCGGATTTCGCTGCGCTGTGGAAACCGCTGTCCAAAGCCGCGGAAGAATTACTTTGGTTGATCATGAACTTCAAGCCCGTTGCCGTTTGGCGAGATCAAGCTGCAAGTTTATCAAACCCGCTCGTGGGCGTACAGGAAAAACCCTCGCTGCAAATTCGTTTTTCAGCGCGCTGCTTGACAACCCTTGCGGCGCGGTTGATACATGGCAACAGCAATATCAAAGGGAGACGGGCATGGCCAGCAACAACGTTTACTACAGAGACTTTCGCGAGCATTTACACGCGCTTGAATCGCGCGGCAAACTGCTTCGCATCCGCCGCGAAATCAACAAAGACACCGAGCTGATGCCGCTCGTGCGCTGGCAGTTTCGCGGTCTGGACGAGCGCGACCGCAAGGCCTTTATTTTCGAGAACGTCGTCGATTCGCACGGCCGGCGCTACTCCATGCCGGTGACGGTCGGCACCTTGGCCGCCACCACGGAAATCTACGCCATCGGCATGATGTGCGAGGCCGATAAGATTCATGAGCGCTGGACCCAGGCGCAGCTCCGCCCCGTTGAGCCAGTGCAGGTTTCGAACGCGCCGGTCCAAGAGATCGTTTGGCAGGGCAAGGATTTGCTGAACGGCCACGGCCTCGACATGATTCCTGTGCCGATTTCGACACCGGGCTTCGACAACGCGCCTTATCTCACTTCTGCTAATTGGATCACCAAGGACATCGAAACCGGCATTTACAACATCGGTAATTACCGCAGTCAGATCAAAGCGGCCGACCGCTGCGGCGGTTTTTTCGTCACCCAGCACATGGGCCAGCACTGGCGCAAATGCAAAGCCCAGGGCAAGCGTCTGGAAGCCTGCATCGCCATCGGCGTGGTGCCGAGCATCGCCTATTCGGCGACGGCAAAGATCCCGTATGATTTTGACGAATACCGTCTGGCCGGCGGGCTCGCCGGGGCGCCCATGGAGCTGGTGCAGGCGAAATCTGTGGATCTGCTGGTGCCGGCAACCGCGGAGATCATCATCGAAGGCACGATTCCCACCGACATCATCGAGCCGGAAGGTCCTTTCGGCGAATATCCCGGCTACATGGGCCACCGCTCGGTGTCGCCGTTTCTCGAAGTGAGCTGTATCACACACCGGCGCGACGCAATTTACACGGCGCTGATGAGCCAGTTCCCGCCCAGCGAGTCGAGCAAGATCAAGCACACCGGCACGGAAAAAATTATTTACAAATATCTTCGCCACGACAGCGGCAACGCCGCCGTGCTCGACGTCGCGCTGCACGACGAAGTGAGCGGCAGCGGCCAGGCCTACTGCGTGATCAAAATGCGCCAGGGCGCCAAAGCCGACGCGTGGCGCGCGCTCAATGCTTCCGCGGGATTCACCGGCGCGTACGCGAAAATCTGTGTCGCCGTGGACGAAGACGTGGACATCCGCGACCCGGCGATGATCAATTGGGCGATCTGCTACAACATGCGGCCCGACGAAGACGTGAGCATCGCCAAGGGCAAACCGCCGGGCCTCGATCCATCCACCTATCCGCCCGGCCGCGAAACCGAAGACAAGCGGCCGACCTGGACCTCGTCGCTCCTGATCAACGCTGTCCGCCCCTGGCCATACACGCCGGTGTCGCTGCCGAAAAAGGAGTTCATGGAGCGCTCCAAAAAAATCTGGGAAGAGCTCGAGTTGCCGCCGCTCAAACCGCGCATGCCGTGGTACGGCTACAGTCTTGGCGTGTGGACCGACGAGGACGAAAACGAGGCCGGTATCGCGGTGAAGAGCGACTATTTCGAAACCGGCGAGAAGCAAACCGGTCAGCGCAAAAAGACCAGTTGAGATTTTTCAAAACAGCCCGGGCAGCCAGCGCTTGACCGATCGAAGATAGCGCGCGTAGGGTTCGCCCAGACGATTGACCAGTTTCTGTTCGTCGCCGCACACCCGAATGTGAAACCAGACGGCCACGGCGACAGTGATCAGCGCTGCGAACAGGGATTGCAAAGTTAACGTCAGACCGATCAGAAAAATGAGATGGCCGAGGTACATCGGATTGCGGCTGTAAGCGTAGGGCCCGGTATCGACGAGACGATCGGGCGGAATTTCCAGGCCGGGGCCGCCGCCGCCATGCTTGATCCGGTAAAGACCGCAAAGACGATATTGCAGATAACCCCAGACGAGCAGCGGCGAAAACCAGAGATTGACTGAAAGATTCCCGCCGCGGAAAAAGAACTCCCAGAGCAAGGTCAAAAACGGATAGACGATGAAAGTCCGAACCGGTGTGCGGCTCAAAAAGCGCATGGTTTCAGCTCGCGGCCGGCGCATCGATCGCTCTTCGCGCCGATCCGCTTGGGAATTTTTCTAAGACAACTCTCGATCATCGCACCCTAATACTCGATGCCGTTCGACTCCACCTATCTCATCGTCGGCCCCGCTCTGCTCGTCGCCGCCTTCGTCAAGGGCGCCACCGGCATGGGCTTTCCGCTGATCGCGACGCCGACCATCGCGCTGATTCTCGACATTCGCATCGCAGTGGCCGTGCTGATCCTGCCGAATCTTTTCATGGATTCGGCGCAGATACTTCGCGACGGTCTTCCGTATGAAGTGCTGCGGCGCTTCAAGTATCTCCTCGCGCCCACCATTCTCGGCGTATTTCTCGGCACCTTCGTGATGGTCATGACGCCACTCTGGATTCTCAACCTCTGCCTGGGCATCATGGTGCTGATCTTCGTCTTCTCGAGCCTGCTCAAATTCGATTTCACCGTCTCGCCCGCGCACGAAAAACTGCTTTCGCCGCTGTTCGGTCTCCTCAGCGGTTTTCTGAACGGCGTGACCAACGCCGCCGGCCCGTTTCTGGCGATCTATCTTTACAATCTCAAGCTCGAAAAGCGCACCTTCGTCAAAACCCTCGCGACCACTTTCGTTATCACCAAGCTTAGTCAGTTGGTGGCGATCTCCACCTGGAATTTTTTCAACTGGTATACGATTCGCCTGTCGATCCTGGTGCTGCTCTTCACCCTCGCGGGATTCTACGCCGGCATCAAAGCCCAGGACCGGGTCAATCAAAAAACCTTCTATCGCGGCCTTTTGATCCTGCTGTTTGCCGTTGGCGTCGTGCTGGTCCTGCGCGCGCTAACTCAAAAGAGTTAAACCGCATTCCAAACGGTTCTCGCCGTATTCACCACCAAGGCGAGTTTCTGTCGCTGCTCGCGCGGCGCGATCCGATTGCCGATGACCGATGAAGCAAAGCCGCATTGCGGGCTCAGCGCCAGCCGGTCCCTGGAAATAAACCGGCTCGCTTCCTCGATGCGTGCCGTGAGTTCTTGCATCGATTCCAGATCCGCCCTTTTGGTCGTCACCAGTCCAAGCACCGCAACTCGATCATCGGGCACGTCACGCAGAGGCTCAAAAGAGCCGGAGCGAGGGTCGTCGTACTCCAAGAGCAAGCGCTGCGCCTTGATGCGCCGAAACAATTGCCGGCTCACCGCTTCGTAACTTCCTTGGGAAAGCCACCGGCTTCGCTGGTTGCCGCGTCAAACGTGAAACCCGAACGTGACTCCGGGAAAACCTTCGATCACGGCATTGTCGAGCTCGATGCCGAGGGAAAGCCACTGGTCCAAGCTCCAGCCGCGCCCTTCGTAAAATCCGCGCGTCTTCGAGTCGAGCAATAATCCGTAATGGGGCGCGTCGATTTGGATATACGTGGCGCCGAGACGATGCAGCTCCGCCACTTCCTCGCGGAGAATCTGTACAACATCGGCGAGAAAAACGTCGAGCGTCGGATAGGCGCTCCGGGAATATTTGGATGACCAGAAATTCGACCATAGTCCGGGACTGGGCAGGGTGATCTTCGGCAGGCGTTGGGTTTTTCTCTTCAGATAGGAAAATTCCTCGGCGGAAAGCGAACGAAGACGCTTGAGCTTGGCGACCGCCCCGAGGCGGCGTGGCCGGCGTCTCGTCTCGACGCTGTTCGCGTCGTGCCACTCGCCCCAAAGAAACGCGTCGAGATCGTAGGTGCCAAAGCCGCTCACCGCGGCGGGCATTTGGCTCTGAAACGATTGCCGGCGCATCTCGCCGTCGGTGACGACTTCCAGGCCGATCGTCTCCTGCAGCGCGATCGCCTGATCGACGGCACAGTCTTCGATCTCTTTGAATTCCGCGGCAGTAATTGTTCCGCCCTTGAGTTGTTCTTGCGCTGTGCGTAATTCCGCGGGACGAAGCAAACTGCCGATGACGTCGGCCCGAGCTTCAATCACGTGCTTCTATTTGCAGGCCGTCACAGCGCCGGCGCGTAGAGATTGTCCGGCAGGCCACTGATGTAGTCAATGGTTTCTTTGAGTGAAATCACGTCGGCGTACTTCATCGCCATGTCGAACAGGTTGATCTTGTGCGACGCCTGGCCGCGGTCGAAGACACATTCCTCCACCACCGAGACTTTGAGATTGTAGGCAAAGGCGTCGATCACGCTGGCGCGCACGCAGCCGCTGGTGGTGGTGCCGGTGACGATCAGGCTGTCGGCGTGGACTTCGTTCAGCATGCTCATGAGCGGCGTGCCGAAAAACGCGCTGGGTTTTTGCTTGCGCACCACGATATCGCCGCGCTGGGGCGCGATATCTTCGACGATTTGATTGGCCTTTTCCCACCCCGCCGTCATGTCTTCGGTGGTGCGGTTGCTTTTGGCCGCCCAACCGCCGATCGTAACGGTGGTGTCGATGCGGTTTTCCTCGGCCGTGGTATAGAACGTCGGCAGATGTTTTTTGCGCGCCTCAACCAGCAGCTCGCGAATCCGATCCACTCCGTCCCAACCCTCTTCGCCGCAGCTCGTGCGGAAGCGCTTGACCGACTCGAGGATCGGCTCGCGCTTGTCGCCGGTGAAATTATAGTTGACGTCGATGATCAGCAGCGCCGGTCGCTGGCCGAAGCCGGCGCGCTTGCCGAAACCGGAGAGCGCAAAAACCTGCTTGTCCCGTTCGGTGAGGATGTCGTCCCAGCTTGCCATAGAATAACTCCTTTGGTTTTTCTAAACGGATGTTCATAGCAAAGGGCCCGCGATGTCAAGCTCCCGGACGAGCCAGATCGTGGATCGATGCATCGCAAGCTTCCGGCTTGCTCTCCTTTCGCCTCTCGATTAAAGTCGGGCCTCCTGACTGAAATTCCGTGACCGCAATTAAAAAACTTTTCCTGCTCGGTATGGTCGGGCAAATGCTTTGCGCCGGCGCCGCGCGCGCCGCTGACCGTTACACCCTTCACACTTCCGGCCTCAACAGCAGCGTTTACGTCAACATGCTCTACTTCGCCAACCTGGTGAACCAGTACGCGACGGACTTCACCTTGATCACGTTGCCCCCTCCGAGGGCGGCCCGAGCAACATGATTTCGGTCAACGACGGCCGCGCTTCTTTCGGCACCAGCACCGCGGAGTCGGTCAAAGAAGCCTACGACGGCAGAGCCGAATTCGCCGGCCGGGCGCAAAAGCGGCTGCGCCACGTGGCGAGCTTCGGTTTCAGTCTGCTTTTCATCTACACCTACCCCGAGTCGGATATTCAATCGATCGCCGATCTCAAGGGCCGCAAAATCGTCTACGGCGGCGGCACCGGCTCGGCGCTGATCGGCAAGCAGGTCCTCGACGTCTACGGCATCGCTTCGGAAGTAAACGCAGTGCGCGGCGATACCGACAAGGCGCGCCAGGCGCTGGAAAAAAAGGATATCGACGCGGTGTTCAGCATCGCGCGTCTGCCCGTGCCAGCGTACACCGACATGGTCAAGCGGCGCATCTTGAAGATCATTCCGTTGGATGCCCCGCGCATTCAGGCGCTGCAGAAGCGCTCGCCACTCTATCTCGACGTCGATGTGAAGACTTATTATCCGGATTATCCGCAATCCGCGCGCGCCGTGGGCCTGCCCGGCCCGCTCGTCGCGCGCGACGATTTGA
>Ga0207707_10003078_pt1 | contig 14810 bp, 15 predicted proteins | sample KBSC83BmetaG_FD_184336 | JGI IMG/M metagenome (GOLD analysis project Ga0207707, IMG submission 184336) | Corn rhizosphere microbial communities from Kellogg Biological Station, Michigan, USA - KBS C8-3B metaG (SPAdes) (version 2) | ecosystem: Host-associated > Plants > Roots > Rhizosphere ...
TTCACGACCGCGGGCGGTGACGGCAGCACCAGTTTCAGGTACGGCGCAGGTGCTTCCTGTCCGGGCGGCACCCAGTCGTGCGCGGGCTTGCCCGCCGGGCCTAGCGAATGGATGTACGCATACATGCTGGCGAGGTCCTTGTCGGACAGATAGCGGAACGTCCAGTACGGCATCGCCGGGCGTGCCTTCAGCGAACGCAGCTTCGCGATCCATTCCTTCGCCGTCAGCTTCTGCACGTACAGTCGCAGGTTGGGCGCATACGTCGTGCCCCACGGTCCCTGGAAGTTCATGCCGGCGCCGGTCAGCAGTGTGTCCTTCGGGGCCTGCCCGCCGTGCTCGGCCCAGCCGGGCGTGTGGCAATCCTGGCAGCCGCCGTAGTTCACCAGGAATTCTCCGTGCTTGATCGATTTGTTCGACGCGTGCGCGTCACCCGCGAAGGCCGGTGCAGCCAGCAAAACGCCGACCGCAATGGCCAGTATTGCCTTGATCATGACTTTCCCTCCTGAGGTTGCGTGGATGGGGTGCAACCGCGCCCGAGTATTCGCCACCCGCCCGCTTCGTGCAAGTCGCTCCGCGGGTGTAGGCTCCACGTTTTGTGCGGACCGGAGGGGGGCCATGTCCATGCGGAAAGTCCTGATTGCGTTCACCGTGTTGATTATTGCAACGCTGGTGTGCGCGGCGCCGCTTGCGCAAACGCCCGATTCACAAGCGAAGACCGGCGTGTTCCTGCTCACCGCCGATCGCGTGTTCGACGCGCGCAGTGAAGCCACGCACGCGGGCTGGGCGGTGCTGGTGGAAGGCGACAAGGTCGCCGCGGTCGGGCCGCGCGGTTCGATCAAGGTGCCCGCCGAAGCGCAGATCATCAACATGCCCGGCACCACGCTGATGCCGGGAATGATCGATGCGCATTCGCACATCTTCCTGCATCCGTACAACGAGACGCTGTGGAACGACCAGGTGCTGAAGGAACCGCTGCCGTATCGCACCATCGAAGCGGTCAATCATGTGCGCGACACGCTGATGGCGGGCTTCACCGCGCTGCGCGATCTCGGCACCGAAGGCGCGGGTTACGCCGACGTGCAGGTGCAGAAGGCGATCAATGATGGCCTGATCCCCGGGCCACATCTGTTCGTCGCCACGCGCGCGACGGTTGCCAAGGACTGCTACGGTCCGGGCCCGATGGGTTTCCGCACCGACATGACGATTCCGCAAGGCGGCATTCCCGTCGCCGGCGTGCCGGAGATGATCGCGGCGGTGCGCGACCAGGCGGGTCACGGTGCGGACTGGATCAAGATCTACGCCGACTACCACTGCGGCAAATCGCACGGTTCGGTGCCGACCTTCACGCAGGCGGAATTGAATGCCGGCGTGGAAGCGGCGCATTCGCTGGGCTTGCCGGTGTCGGTGCACTCCACCACGCCGGAAGGCATGCGCCGCTCGATCCTCGCGGGCGTGGATACCATCGAGCACGGGTTCTACGGCACGAAGGAAGTGTTCGAGATGATGGAGAAACACAACGTCGCCTACCTGCCGACGCTGGAAGCGGTGGTCGCGTATGCCGAGTATTTCGACCACTGGAAGCCGGGCGATCCGCCCAACGATGAAATGCGCGCCTCGCAGAACGCGTTCAAGCTGGCCATGCAGGCGGGCGTCACCATCGGTAACGGCAGCGACGTCGGCGTATTCAAGCACGGCACCAACTACAAGGAAGTGGAACTGATGGTGAAGGACGGCATGCGGCCCGCGCAGGCGCTGCTGGCCGCGACCGCCGTGGACGCGAAAATCCTGCGCCAGCAGGACAAGTTCGGTCAGCTACGCGAAGGCCTCGACGCTGACGTCATCGCGGTGCAGGGTGACCCTACCAAAGACATCACCGCGATCGAACACGTGCCGTTCGTGATGAAGGGCGGGGTGATCTACAAGCAACCGTAGGCGGGAGGCAACCCGCCTTGCGTCGCCGTTGCGTCGGGATCCGCTGCGATTCTCCCGACCTACGTGTGCTTTCGACAGCAGCGCGAAGACGAGCGCTTCGGCGATCGGCCCGGCCAGCGCGCTCTTGTCCGCGCCGGGCAGACCTGAGACCAGGAGCATCCGTCGGGAAATGAACTCGTCTCCTCAGAACGCGTAAGTCAGCCCGAACTCGACCGAATTGCTCTTCAGCAGGATGTAGTTACCGTCTTCGTGGCTGCGTTCGTCCTGCTTGAAATAACCAAAGCGGTAATCGCCAGTCAGATCCAATCTTCGGGTGAGCGCGTAATCCAGTCCGAGCGTCGCGTCCATGTTGGTCTGGGCCAGCGTGATCTCGCCTCCTTCCCTGCGCAGGCTGTTGACGCGCGGCAGCCACGCGCCGTCCAGCGATGCGACGAAAGCCAGCCGGTCGTTCAACGGCTCGTCGAATTGCACACCGACCATCGGAACCGGCAGTTCCTGGGTCACGAAGTCCTCTTTCATTTCCTGGCCGACAGAATCCGGCGTCAGCGTGCCATCGAGCTTGAAGGTGAGACCCTCGAAGGTGAAACCGGCGCGGCCGGACAGTGAACCCCCGTTCGCGAACTGCGAAAGCGTGCGCTGGTAGAACAGTGTGGCACGCAGGAAATCCGGAAAACGCGTGACCGTGCGCAGGCGGGTGCCGGCCGCAAGGGTCGCGCCGTTGAAATTCACGTCCTGTGGCAACACCGTTGAACCGGTCAGGGTGTAGTTCTGCAGCACCAGTTGCACGCTCTGATCGGGATCGATGCGATAGGCGACGCGCAGGGCCTCGACGGACATGTGGTTCACGTCAAGGTCGGAGCCGAAAGCGAGCCGGGTGCCCTCGATCTGGTTCTCGCGTACCTGCACATAGCCGCTTGGGTCGCCATAGCCCATGGCCAGCGCGACCTGCCAGTGCGCGAAACTATCGGCGTCCTGCGCGTTCGCGATCCCATACGTCAGGTACGGGACCGCCGCGACCAGACAGAGGATTCCGGCGCGGCGGAGGTTCGGAAAGCGGCTCGACGGCGGATGGGTGCGGCACATTGGCGAAACCTCTCGCCGGACTACACAATGCGAGCAAATGCACGAACAGTCTAGTCCGATGCGGTGGCCTGGCGGCGCGCAGGCATTCTGGCTGCGACCGCGGTGGACGGGAAGATCCTGCGCCAGCAGGACAAGTTCGGTCAACTGAAGCCTGGCCTCGACGCCGACATCATCGCTGTGCAGGGTGATCCCGTGCAGGACATCAGCGCGATCGAGCACGTGCCATTCTTCATGAAGGGTGGGATGATCCACAAGGGGCCGTGAATCCGCGCGTACCCTCGCAATTTACGTTCATCGGGGAAACCGGCACGCCGCAATAAACTCCGCCCCATGGACGTGAAGAGCGGTTATCCGTGGTGGACGGTGCGCAATGGATTGCTGCGCGACTATCCGCCGCTGTCCGACAACGTCGACTGCGAAGTCGTGGTGGTGGGTGCCGGCATCACCGGCGCATTGGTCGCCCGTGCGTTGATTACTGCCGGACTGGATACGATCGTGCTGGACCGCCGCGACGTCGGCTGGGGCAGCACCGCCGCCAGCACCGCGTTGCTGCAATACGAAATCGACACCGAGCTGCTGCCACTGGCGAAGCTTGTTGGCCACGGGAATGCGGTCGCGGCCTACAAGGCTTGCGAGGACGCCGTTTCGGAGCTGCACGCGATTGCCGATGAAGTCGGCGATGTCGGTTGGCGCGAAGCGCCAAGCTTGTATCTGGCGAGTTCGCGACGCGACGCGCGGCGATTGCGTCCCGAATTCGAGGCGCGGTGCGAGGCCGGCTTCGGCGTCGAATGGCTGGAGGAATCCGCGCTGCACGAACGTTTCGGATTGGTCGCGCCCACGGCGATCCTGTCGCGACCGGCTGCGCAAGTGAACCCCTACCGTTTTGCACACCGGCTTTTCGAGAAGTCGTGCGCACGAGGCCTGCGCGTCTTCGACCGTTGCGAAATGCTGGAGTGGAAACCGGACGCCGGGGCGCTGGAGATCCGCGCGGCGACCGGCGCCCGCGTGCGCGCGCGATGGCTGGTGGTGGCCGCCGGCTACGAAAGCCAGTCGCTGCTGCCGCGGCGGGTGGCGAAGAACCGCAGCAGCTACGCCTTCATCAGCGAACCGCTGCAACTGCCGACGGAATTCGCACGCTGCATCGGCTGGGAAACCGCGCGCCCGTACCTCTACTGGCGCACTACCGACGACGGCCGGCTGATCGTCGGCGGACAGGACGACCGCATCGACATTCCCACGCGTCGTGACTGGCGCATCCCGCGCAAGGTGGAGAAGCTGATCGCCCGCCTACAGGAACTGATGCCGGAGGTGCAGCCGCAGGTCGGCTTTGCCTGGGCGGGAACCTTCGCCGAAACGGAGGACGGGCTGCCCTGGTTCGGCGCGCATCCGAAACTCGATCGGCGGGTGCTGTTCGCCATGGCCTACGGCGGCAACGGCATCACCTACAGCACGATCGGTGCGCACATCATCGCCGATGCCGTGCGCGGGAAACCCCATTCGTTGGCGGCGCGGTTCGGATTCGAGCGCAAGATGGCTTGATCGTTGACGCTTGCGACACAAGGGAAGCGCTTTACGCGCTGATCACGCGCGTCTTTGTAGAACAGCGCACAAGGAGCACCACGCAAAGGAGAACCGCGATGAAAGCGACCATACTGCTCGGCACGCTCAAGCGTTCGGGATTGTCCAACACGCAGACGTTGTGCGAATTCGTGGCGCGCCGGATGAAGCGGGAAGACATCCGCTGCGAGATCATCAAGCTGGTCGATCATGACATCTTGCCCGGAACCTGCAGCGACATGGGCAAGGGCGACGCCTGGCCCGGAATCCTCAAAAAGGTGCTCGACTCCGACATCGTGGTCTTCGCGACACCGATCTGGTGGGGCGGTCAGTCCTCGGAAATCCAGCGCGTGATCGAGCGGCTCGATGAAATCCACGACGACATCCTCGCGGACAAGCCATCGCTCTTCGAAGGCAAGGCCGGTGGCATCGTCATCACCGGCGATTCCGACGGCGCGGAGCACGTCATCGGCAACATCAGCAACTTCTTCAACGCGATCGGACTGCTGATCCCGCCGTATGCCACGCTCTCCGTCCTCTGGGACAAGCAAGCCAAGGACAAGAAAACGTCGAAGAAAACGCTGCTGGAAAAGTACGAATCGGATTACGCAGACACGGCGGACAAAATGATCCGGCAGTTGCTCAAGTACGCTCGGGCATCCGGGGGCAAGCGCGAGGCAGCTTGATGGGATTTGCGGCACGCACAAGAGTGGGCGGAAGAACCTCCAAGCAATCGTAGGGCGGGTGACAACCCGCCGTGTGGAATTTGCAACGTCGGGATTCGCTGCGCTTCTCCCGACCTACGCCTGCTGCGCTAGTGGGTGGTCGACCCGCCGACGGCAGACTTAGTCATAAGCTCCAGTACAGATGCGGCGATGAAGGGCGCGATCGAGGTGCTGACGCGCTATCAGGCCAAAGAGCTTGGCGCGCGCGGCATCGCCGTGAATGTGTTGGCGCCGGGTGCGATCGAAACCGATTTCGGCGGTGGCGCCGTGCGCGACAACGCCCAACTCAACGGCTTCGTCGCCGCCAACACCGCGTTGGGTCGCGCCGGCCTGCCGGAGGACATCGGTGCCGCGGCGGCGGCGTTACTCGGGCCGGGCGGCCGCACGGCCAGCGCATTGAAGCCTCCGGCGGCATGTTCCTGTAGTGAGATCGCGGGCGATCCAGGGCAAGATCGGCCGCGACGCGGCGTGCGTCTGCAGGCGTCAGTCATTGTTGACTGCGCCATTTCATGTACAGCGCCGAGCACTCGGCCTGGGAATCGATCAAGGTTTGTTGCCTGTTTTCCCGCGGTGCGGACGGCCCATGGAGTGTCCGATATTGCCGCACCAAAGATGCGGTGACTCAGAGACACGTCAGTCGAATTTACAACTGGTCGTTTTCGGCCAAGCCCAAGACGTAGCAAGGGTTGCAGGGCAAAACACGTATTTTAAAAATCATTTCGGCGTCGAAGGTATTTACGTTTTTCAACACCACCAAACAAGGCAAGACTTACAATCAAACCAAAATCATGCGGTTGCAAAATGGCATGTGATATGCACAGGTTCGGCGTCGGCGGCTGTGCGGTCGCAGGGGGTGCCTCATAGCTCGTTGACGTTGGATCTCATCACGTCATCGTTATCGAGAGGTAACCGCATGAACAAGTCCTCTGGATTCATCAGCTTGGCGCTTGCCGCGCTTGCCCTGGTTGCAGGGCCTCGGCTTGCCCAGGCGAATCCCATCCTGGTTGCAACGATCAGCGGGGCGTATGACGCTTGCGCATACGATACGCCTTGCCTCCAATTTCACAACACCACGGGGTTCGATTTCACCAACGCGCAGATGGTATTGAAAGGCTATGGAACGGGAACGCTGAACAACGGCGTCAGCCAGACCGTTAGCCTCCCTGACATGGCTGCAAACACTGATACCAATGTGGTGTGGAGTACCGGCGGGGGGCCGGGAGATTTGTTTGCTTACGATTATGACGACGAGTGGGGATTCCAGGCGCCGTGCCCATTTCCCGGTGCGATCGATGCGGGCCTGTGTGCCCAGGTCGGCAACTTCAGCGTGACATTCACTGCCATGTGGAACGGGCAGCCGATCTTTTCGGTCTTCTCTCCCACGACCAATGCCTCGGGAGGGTTTGTGGGTTGGGAGGGGATAGACCCCGACGGTTGGTCCGAGAATCCGCTTTATGATGTTCACACGGGTAGCTTGACTGGTGTTCTGGCCAACATTTATGTGGGAACACCACCCAGCGTGCCTGAGCCTGGAGCACTTGGGATGTTCGGCTTGGGAATGCTCATGGTCGGCCTGTTCGCAGGATTGCGGCGGCGCACGTCCTGATTCCATTACTCACGCCACTCCTACGCGAGCGATCCCCACGGAAGTGGGGATCGCTTTTTACTGACAGGCAGGCGTCTTGCGTCGTCGGGATGGAGTGAAACGGAATCGCGCATCAATTCGTGCAAAGCCCCGGATTCATTCGTGACATCCCTGTCGCCCATTCTGGGGCGCTTCGCCCTTCGCGTTTGCGACCCTGCAAAACGGCGTCATTGTCGCTTCATCCGGGCCGCACGGTGTGTTCCCCACCGGGATCTTCCCACCTGTGGCGGCCATCGGCACGCACCAGCTAGCCCGTTGTTCGTGGCGGGACGGGCGACTACGCTCGGCGCGCCGCGTGCGGGGAAATCACCGATGCGTATCGTGAGCGTGGGGCAGGTGGTCTTTGCGCTGACCATGGTCGGTGTCGGCATCCTTGGATGGATTCGAGGCGACTTCGTCCAGATTTGGCAGCCGGTTCCCAAGGCGTTTCCCGCGCGCGAAGTGCTGATCTGGCTCTGCGCCGCGATCTCGCTTGCGTGTGGCGCGGGCCTGTTGTGGCGCCGCACAGCAGCATCAGCCGCGCGCTTGTTGTTTTTCTACCTGCTGCTCTGGATGGTTGTGTTCAAGCTGCGCTTCATCTTCCTCGCACCGACCACGGAAGGTACCTACAGAGCAACGGCGAGAACGCGGTGATCGTGGCGGGCGCATGGGTGTTGTACGTCTGGCTGGCAGCACGTTGGGACCGGCGGTATCTCGGTTTCTTCAGCAGCGAAACTGGCCTGCGCGCTGCGCGGGTGCTCTATGCACTGGCGATGCTCGCATTCGGCCTGTCGCATTTCTTCTATCTCGATCTGACCGCGCCGCTGGTGCCGGCATGGTTGCCCTGGCACACGGGTTGGGCGTATTTCACGGGTGGCGCCTACCTTGCGGCAGGGCTTGCGATGATCACGGGAACCCTCGCGAAGCCGGCAGCGATACTGTCGGCATTGCAGATCGGCCTGCTGACGTTCCTGGTGTGGCCACCGCTGATGCTGTCCGGCACCATCACCGCGTCGCAGTGGGGCGAGTTCATCGTCTCGTGGGTGCTGACCGCGGCGGCGTGGGTGGTTGCCGAGTCCTATCGTGGCGCGGGTTGAGTTGTTGCCGGTTCGCAAATCCATGAAGTTGGGGGACGTTCCGGAAATCCGGAACGTTCCGCCACGAATCAATAAGTCGCCACCGCGGGGTGAGCCATGAAGACGATGCTGCGGTCGAGCCGCGTGTTGTTCGCCGCCGCGATGATCGCCCTCGGAATTACGGGGCTCGTCAATGGCGATTTCGCATTGGTGTGGCAGCATGTTCCGGCGCAGGTGCCGGGCCGATCCATCCTCGCTTACGTCTGTGCGGTGATCGAACTGGGATTCGGCATCGGCCTGCTGTGGCAACGTACGCTGGCATGGACCTGCCGCCTGCTGTTTCCGTACATGTTGCTGTGGCTCGTGCTGTTGGAAATCCCGGGCGCGATTCATTCGCTGCGGTATGCCGGCAACTGGGGCAGTGTGGACGAAATCGCGATCATGACGGCGGGCGCGTGGTGCCTGTTCGCCCTGCACGCGCAAACACGACGCTTCGGTTTCGCGACTGGATCCAGCGGTATCCGCGGCGCACGCTGGTTGCTTGTCGTCGCACTTCCCATGATCGGCGTGGACGTCATCGTGGACGCGGTGAAGGCCGGCGACAAAGTCATGCAACCGTGGTTGCAGGTATTGCCCGATCCAATGGCATGGGCGTGTTTCACCGGCGTTTGCAGCATCGCGGCGGCGCTGGCATTGCTGCTCGGCGTCTGGCCGCGACTTGCGGCGACCCTGGAAGCCGCGATGCTGGCCCTCATCACCATCACGTACTGGGGTCCCGATCTCTACACAGGTCGCACGGCCACCACTGCATTCATCATTTCATTCCTGATCGCCGCCGGAGTCTGGCTCGTAGCCGATACCTATCGTGGCGTACCATGGTTTGCTACCGGGCGCCCGGCGTGGAAGGCGTGACGTCGGTCGGTGCCCAGAGGAAAGCCTATGCGTCCGCCGGTGCGGGAGGCAGATAGTCGGTCAGACAGGCGAGTGATCAGCATGGCGAAGATGCCATCGGATAACGCGCTCAGGCGTTCCGGCGGCGCTTTGTGGAGTCTCGCCCTGTGTCACGTCACATTGAAAGCGCAAGCGACTGCCCAATGGGCCACGCTTCCCATTGCACCATGAGTTCGGCCATGCGCGCGCGAATGGCGTCAAGGTCGTCCGCGGTGACATCCAGCATCGGGCAGCCGCGTGCTTCGCAGGTGACGCGGTACAGGTCCAGCATTTCCGCGACATCGCTGCCACCGTCTCACCACTCATCCATGGATTACCTCGACCAACCGTTCGACGCCGTCGCTCTCCGCTTCACCGCGCATGCGCATGCCCGCACGCGCGCCGTCGCGCAGCCGCGTGACAAAGCCGCGCTTCGCCAGCGCGCTCTCGACCACATAGCGCACATGTCGTGCGGAATGAGCCGCTGCTTTGGACAATCGATACGCTCGAGCGAATCGTTGGCGCGCACGACTTCCATGCGGTCGTGTTTACCGGAGCCTTTGGAGAAGACGAATTGCATGCATGGGTCATATCGCCGCGTCGCGCCTCATGATTCTTCTCGGCTGGGAGAGAAATCCCGCAGCGACCACCATGCCGCCCGCCACAGCCACGCCAGCACCAGAGCAATCACGACTTTTTCGCCAAGGCCGCGCGGAATCGGCGACAGCGCATAGATCCAGAAATAGACCACGCACACCGATGCGATCGTGGTGGCTTCGATGAATTGCTCGCGTGAGCGGGCGTCGAAGCGAAAGCGCAGCGATTGCAGCAGCGCGGCCGCGGTGATGCACAGGAATGTGGCGAACGCCGCCCATTAATGGATCCTGCCGTGCAGCGTGACCAGCCAGCGCGTCGCGTCGGCGGTGAACGATGCGAGCACGCACAGCGCGATCGCACCAACGAGGAACAGGATCAGTGGAAATACGCTGCGCGCGCCGGTCCAGCGCGCGGTTCCAGCCGATGCCGAGCGCGGCGATACCCGGCGCGGGCGCGTAGAAACTTGCCCGCACCCGCGTGCCGTACGGGCCGGTCACGTAGATACTCATTGACGTGGTGCTCCAGTTGGGGTCGGTGCGCAGGAACTGCACCAGCAGGCAAGTCACCGTGATGAATGCAACGCCGACCAACGCGACTCCGCCGAGCGCGCGCGCAAGCGCATCGGCGCCGCTGGATTCCTCGGTCGGCACGCGGCCTGCTTGGCCGCGATTGGTTTGGGTGTTCATCGCGGCGCGTTCCGCGCATGGGAGATCGACGTCTCAACCAGAACCATGTGGACATACTGCGATTTCCGGGCCGATGCGTGATGTGCGGTGGTCAGGAACGGGCGACGGGAATCGCCTGTCGCATGAAGGTCGCGAGATCGATGTTGGAGCCACACACGATCAGGCCGACACGCTTTCCACCGAGACGTTCGCGCAGTGGGCCGCACAATGCAGCGGTTGCCGCGGCGCCGGCGGGTTCCACCGCAAGCTTCATGTCGGCGAACAGCAGGCCCATTGCGCGCTGCATGGCCTCGTCGGGAATGGTCACGATTTCGTCCACGAACTGGCGCGCGATGCCGAAACTGCGGGGCAGGGCGTAGGGCGCGGCGAGGCTGTCGGCGATGGTATTGATGCGTTCGAGCTTCTGCGGTGAGCCAACTGCGAAACTGCGCGACATGCTGTCGGCGCCTTCGGGTTCGACGCCGTAGACTTCGCAGTGCGGTTGCATCTGCTTCACCGCGCAGGCGATGCCTGCGATCAGGCCGCCGCCGCCGACCGGGACGATCACGGCGTCGAGATCTTCGATCTGGTTGCAAAGTTCGTAGCCGACGGTGGCGGTGCCGAGTACGGTCAGTCCGCCCTCGAACGGATGGATGAAGGTACGGCCTTCCTCGGTTTCGATGCGTTTGACTTCGGTGAAGGCAGCGAACACGTCATCAGTCAACACGACCTCTGCGCCGTATTCGCGGCACAGCGCGATCCGCGCAGGATTGGCGGTTTTCGGCATGACCACCTTCGCGGTGGTGCCGACCACGCGCGCCGCGAACGCGACCGCAATCGCGTGATTGCCGGCACTGACCGCGGTGACACCGCGCGCATCCTCCGGCAGGGCCATCGCGTTGAGCAGTGCGCCGCGCGCCTTGAAAGTTCCGGTGTGCTGGAACAATTCCAGTTTCAGGAATGCCTGGGTGCGGGCGCCGGCGGCGCGTTCGATCGCATCGCCGCGCCATTGCCACACCGGCGTTTCGCGCACCCGGTCGCCCAGCCGCTCGCGCGCGGCGCGGATGTCGTCCAGCGAGGGAAAGTCTTTCGACGCCGCCATCACGGTACTCCCGGCACGGGCACGCGTTTGGTGCCTTGCAGCTCCGCCGCCGTCTGTTCGACGTTGTGGCGTGCGAAATACTTGAACCAATTCCAGCGACCGTACTTCCGTTCCAAGCTCGGCAACACGTCGTCCACCAATGCCTCCCCGGACTTGCCGGCCGTGCGCGCGCCGGCCACCGCCTGCCGCAATGTGGCGAGGTAATCGCGAAATTCGCGCACGTCAGCGGACCTGCCGATGTCGCCGTGGCCGGGCACGAAGGTCGCATCGGGGTAGTCATGCAAATACGTATCGTTGCTGGCGATCTGCTCGCGGGTGTTGGCGTCGATCAGGTTGGGCAGCGTGTGGTTCCAGAACAGGTCGCCGGTGAACACGACCTTCGCATCGGGAACGATCACGGTCGAATCGCCGCCGGTGTGGCCTTCGAGCGTTCGCACGAGGATCTTGCGGTTGCCCAGCCAGATCGTGACGCCGTCCTCGTACGTCAGCGGCGGCAAGCCCAGCGCCCCGACCATCCGCTTTTGTTTCGCGGTCGGGTGTGCGCCGAAGAATTTGAGGTTCTGGCTGCGCTCCCACGTGCGTACGTTCCGTTGCGCCATCACCGTCGCACCCGCCGCAGCGAACACGTCGTTGCCGGCGGTATGGTCGAGGTGATAGTGGGTATCGATTACGTTCCGGATGGGTGCGCGCGTCTTCGTGCGAATTGCCGCGAGCATGGCCTTGGCTGCGGCCGGGTCCTCGAACGTGTCGATTACCAGCACGCCATCCGGCCCGATCACGAACCCGGCGTTCGCCCCGGCCTTGCTCTTCGGTGGCGAAATGGCCGCCCATACGCCATGGCCCAGGTCGTGCAAGTTGAAATACGCCTGCGTATCCGCGGCTCTGGCTGTCGTGGCGGACAAGCCGAGTGCGAGCAGGGCGAAGGCGATGTATGTCCTCGGCATCTTCGATTCCTGGCAAATGCGGCGGGCTAGTTTAGACCTTTCCTGCAACATCATCCGTCCGCTGCGCGATTCGGTCGCCACGCTCAGCGCCAGCCGGGTACCAACCGCCGCCCGCAACGGGCAAACGCCGAACGCGATCTGGTGACGCGATCTGGTGAAGCGTGTGATCCCTGCGGGATGATCCGCCGCACGCTGCCGCCAATCACGACCACGTCGGAATGCTTGGAGTCGATCGGCGACGCGGCGCATCCGCGGCACCGGCGCGGTGGTGAGGCGAGCGGGCCGGATCACTTCGAGCCTTCATGCGCGGACGGCTTGGTCCTTTCGAAATGCAACGACATTCCCGCGAGCGTCAAGCGCACGGGCACACGCAGCGCGTTCACGTCGAAGGTGGCGTAGTCACTGCCGTAGAATTTGTAACGCCACGTCACGCGGAACGTGTTGTCGTGCCACGGCGCGAGGTCGCCCGTGAAGTCGGGGTTGCCGAGGCGCAGCACGAGATGGCCGTGTTCCATCGCGACGTGTGCCGTGCCGCCCAGGTTGTCGGTGTAGGTTCCGGCGTAGTCGGCGAACGGCAGCGGCGGTTTGCTTCCGGGCACGCGGGTCGCGGCGAGCTTCTTGTCCATCGCCGCGCCTTCGGTTTCGTTCTTGTGCGCGGCGGCGAGCAAAGCGGGTTCGAGATCGTGCTGCGGCAGATCGAGCATCGCCTGCAGCACGTGTGCGACGATCGCGAAGCGCGCGTCGGCGTGGTCCATGTTTTCCAGCACCGCGATGCCGAGTCGCGCATCGGGCACCAGCACCACGGCCGAGGCCATCCCGTCGATGTCGCCCGCGTGCCACACGATCTCGTGGCCGCGATCGTCCTGCACGAACAGCCCCATGCCATAGGTGTAGAACGTGCCTTCGGGCATCCACGCGCGGATTTCGTCGCCGACGCCGGTGCCCGATTGGATCAGCATGTGCGGCGTCATCATTGCGTCCACGACTTTCGGATCCAGCACCGCCTTGCCGGCGTATTTGCCATCGGCCAGCAGCATCTGCATCCATCGGCCCATGTCATTGGCGCTGGACCAGATGCCGCCCACCGCGGCGAACACGTCCATGTTGTGCGGCCAGTAACGGTGGACCACCACGGGCTTGTCATCGACCATGCCGTGCGGGGCGGCAACGTTGCTGGCCGATGCCACGCCGGCTTCTGTGCTGACGGTGCGCGCCATGCCAAGTGGTTGAAACAGATGCGCGGCAACGTAGTCGTTCCAGCCCTGGCCGGTGATGGCCGGAATGAAGCGGCTGGCGGCGAGGTACTGGACGTTGTTGTAGCAGAACGTGGTGCGGAGACCATATCGGGGTTTCTGGAATCGCATGCGCCGCACAATGTCGGACGCATCGCTGGTGTACCACGCGGCGCCCGGATCGCAGTAGCCCGTTCGGTGCGTCAACAGGTCGCGCAATGTGACGTTGTGCGTCACGTATGGGCTTTCCAGTTTGAAATCCTTCAGTTCATCGGTGACGGGCGTATCCCATTCGAGCTTGCCGGCGGAAACCAGCGTGCCCAAGGCCGCGACGGTGAACGCCTTGGAATTGGAACCGATGTCGAACAGCGTGTCCGCGTCCACCTTGCCGGGCTTGCCGAGTTCGCGCACGCCGTAGCCGCGCGCCAGCACGACATTGTCGTCCTTCACGACAACAATCGAGAGACCGGGGGCGTGCCAGTCGTGCATCAATTGCTGCACGTAGGCATCCAGCCCATGCAGTTTTGACGGCACGGACGCTTGCTGCGGTGGCGCGGCCAATGCTAAAGACGTAACCAGGATCAGCAACAGCGGGACCCACGGGCGTGCATGCATCGTCGTTCCCCACACGTGAAGGCCGGCGCATTGTGGCACCGTCTTGCGCCGTCGCCGGCGGCGCAGCGGTCATGGCTTGCGCGCGGCGCCGACAGCGAATGTGTTGTTGGCGCGATCCACGTCAGGCAATACGCCATCGGGATCGATCACGGCACTCTTGATGGTTTTGTTTCCAGCTACGGGTACGTCGAACTGCAGGTGCTGCATCCACGTCGCGACCGGTACGCGCACGTCGGTCGTGCTGCCATCGTCGAACATCACGCGCAGCGTCGACGGCATCGCGAACTTGTCCAGATTCGCCACCGTCACCAGCACCCCCTTCATGGGTTCGTTGTCGACATATTTCACGCCGGTCACGGCAAGGTCGAGCTTCCAGTTGTGCTGGAACCAGCCGCGCCAGAACCACGACAGGTCTTCGCCCGCGGCGCTGTCCATGGTGCGGAAGAAATCGGAAGGCGACGGGTGCTTGAACGCCCAGTCGCTCACATACTGCTTGAAGGCCGCATCGAATCGCTCGGGACCGAGGATCTGCTCGCGCAGCAGCGTGAGGCCATACGCTGCCTTGAAATACGTGATCGGGTGGCGGAACTTCTCGCGGATTGCATCCGCGCGCGTCAGGATCGGCGGCGCATCCGGCGCATCGAACACCTGCTTGACGATGTCCCTGGCCGGGTCGCCGGTCAGGGGCGCGTATTCGCTGTCCTTCTTGGGCGCGAATTCGCCGCCGT